>CXWL01003843.1_pt2 | contig 34184 bp, 31 predicted proteins | sample 590931 | NCBI WGS metagenome assembly CXWL01 (sample SAMEA3498368, study PRJEB10139) | groundwater metagenome | biome: water well; material: biofilm material | place: Germany | collected 2015-04-27
CACATCGCCAAGAGCTGGAAACATAGTATGTTCGATCATGACCGCGACACGAAATACGTCTTGCGCGACACACATCGGTCGGTGCGATGCCAGAGTTGCCACAAGGGCCATTTGTATAAAGACAAGGCACCGACCAGTTGTCCGGCCTGTCACAAAAAAGAGGATGTGCACAAAGGTCAGTTCGGAGACCGTTGCGAGGTCTGCCACACGGAAAAGAAATGGAAGCCGGTCTTATTCGATCATGATCGTCTCACGAAATATCCATTGCGAGGCAGACATATCCTCGCTGCCTGCGAGAGTTGCCATACAGGCCATCTCTACAAAGACACATTGAAGACCGACTGCTATGCTTGTCACAAAAAGGACGACAAGCACAAAGGACAGGAAGGCCACCAATGCGAAACCTGCCATTCTGAAGAACGGTGGCGAACCGTTGTATTTGATCATGAGACGGCTGCATTTCCCCTGCGCGGTGCGCACGAGATCGCGCCCTGCCGAACATGCCACCGAACGTTGGCTTTTAAGGACGCGCCCTCCGCTTGCATCGCCTGTCATGAGAAAGAGGACGTCCACAAGCGTCGATTGGGCACGGAATGTCAGGTCTGCCACAATGCCAGAGACTGGAAACTATGGGAGTTCGATCACAACACGCGTACCAGCTTCATACTGGACGGTGCCCACGCGCCTCTGGATTGTTATGCTTGCCACAAAAGACCGTTGAAGAGAAAGGCCACCGTCAGCAGCGCCTGCGTCGCGTGCCATAAGAATGACGATAAACACGAAGGAGGGTTCGGGCCGCAATGCGACCGCTGCCACGTGACCGCCTTATGGAAGACGATCAAGTCCGGGAGCGGAGCCTTCCGGGGTCGGTAATCTGGCGCAGCTAACAATCTCTTTGCGCCCGATCGCTGCCTCGGTCTGACTTATTGTGCCTCGGCAATCACACGAAGCACGCGATGGTTTCCTGCATCTGCCACCACCAGATTGCCAAATGCGTCCTGGATCAATCCCACAGGGTTATTGAGTTCAGCCGAGAGCGCACCCGTCCCATTCCCGGACAGCCCGCGCGTTCCAGCGCCTACGACAGTCGTCACGATGCCCGATAGATGGTCGATACGACGAATCCGATTATTAAACGTATCAGCCACAAGGATATTGCCCTTCCCATCGACGGCCACGCCTGAGGGTTCTATCAGTTCGGCCTCGATCGCCAACGCCCCGTCCCCCCCAAACCCTTGCGTGCCGACCCCAGCGATCGTCTTAATGGTTCCTGTGCGCATATCCAGCCACCGGACTCGGTTGTTGAAGGTGTCGGCGATCAACACCCCTCCCTCCCTGTCGATCGCGACCGAAGTGGGGCCATTCAGTTGCGCCGTCGTTCCCATACCACCATCCCCCGAGAAACCAGGCATGCCCGTACCGGCCAACGTGGAAACCACACCGGCAGCCCTTTCGACCAGCTGGACCCGATGGTTCGCCGTATCGGCAATCAGAAGATTTCCGGCCTGGTCGATGGAGATCCCGGTGGGCTCCGATAGTTGAGCGCGAACCGCCAACCCGTCATCGCCAGCCGACCCTTGAATGCCAGAGCCGACAAGGGTGCTGATGATTCCAGTTCGATGGTCTACAATTCTAATGCGGTGATTAAAGGTATCGGCGATGAGAATGTTTCCCTGGAGATCGACCGCGACGCCCCCAGGGCTATTCAGCTTGGCCTCGGTCGCCAACCCTCCATCCCCGGAAAAGCCTTGGTATCCCATTCCAGCAACCGTAGCGATCACTCCCGTCCTGGCATCGACCCGCCTGATCCGATTGTTGAAGGAGTCCGCCACAAATACATTCCCCTCCACATCCACAGCCACCGCGGCGGCAAACCACAGGTGAGCTCTGGTGGCGAGAACCCCGTCGCCATTAAAACCGAGGGTGCCCGTGCCTGCCACGGTAAAGATGCTTGCGCCGGGAATACCGATTGAGAACCCTGTATTGGCCATGTCTCTATTCACGCCGGCACCATCCAACGATACCGATGTCGCTGAGAATTCTGCCGAATCAGGAAGAGCGAACTCCATCGAGCTGGGGGCCAACGCAAGATCCTGAGCGGCCACCCTCTCAGGGAATCCATCAGCAACCAGCCAGGCAACGAATACGAACGCAACCAATACATTCCGCAATCGCACGGGCGAATCACACGGCATACTGATCTCCATAGCCACTCCCCTCACCGATCGAATTGTTCAACGGAATCTGCTATTGGGATACATTTCCCAACCATGTTCGAGATTATATGGACAGTACGTAAGCATGTCTACCCCAACATTCTAGGGGACTGAGCCCTTACTTTGGGAGGGGATGGAAGGCTGATTGTGTTGGATAGCGTTTTATTACTGGAAGGACTCTGGTGCGCGCATCCTCGCAGGGATGGCTGTCGGGATCTAGCTGTGAAATCACGATGGAAGAAACTGGAGAGAAAGAAGAGATAGCAGGACACGAAGGCAGATCGGCTTAGCCTCTTGTGAGAATAGTCTGGGCAAACTCGAAGAGATCCTGCTCATTGTTGCCGTTGAGGTATCGATCTACCGTTCCGAGGGGAAGGACACAGTCACGCGTGCCTGAGTAAAGAACGGCAGCGGTACCGACCCCACATCCGAGACGTTCAAAGCGTTGTGCGTCAAGAGATCGTGCCGCATCGTAGTCGATCCAGAACCATGAACACCCTGTACCATTTCGTCGAATCACTTCCCCGAGATAGGCGCCGACATACACCGCCACACCGACCGATGCTGCCTCGATCCCCTGCATCCGGCGGATCTGTTCAAGATATTGGCTCACGTGTCTGAGGCTGCCGACTGAATAGTCAAGTCTTGCGGGGTCGAGACAGCAAAATCCAAAGATCGCGTCCCCCTTGTTACGCTGAAATATACTTGCCAGGTCACTCATCTGCTGAGTTCGATCGGTCAGTGTCTGAGCCATCAATTGATGTAAGCCTGTCGTTGCGAGCTCAGACAAAGCCGTGAACTCAAGACCAAATTCCTGAGATCCCCTCCATTTGATTGTGGCAATGTCTATTTTCATGGGAGCGGTCTGGCAGGGAAGCTGAAGTGTGACCGTCACCTGATCGCCTTGCAAGGGAACGGTCTCACTCATCACCTTGGCGCCATATCTTGAAATATCGTAAACAATCCCTAATCCAACACGAAGACCGTCCGCTCTAGATGGCCCACCAGAAAGCGAAAATGCACAGGGGAACGGAGTGGGAATACGGAGTCGAGGATAACGACGCAAGTCCTCAGAAGTCTGTTCTGCGGTCATGGCGAAGCCTCCCTACACAATACATATGCGTTTCCGCCATAACAGGCTCACCTCACGCCGCACAGCCTCACGGATTTCTGTAAATGCCACGCCGAACTCCTGGCGCCCAATCCAACGAACTGATGCAGCATCAATCGTACAAGGATGTGCTTCATCGCCCGGGAACATGCACAATTCCAGTTCATCCCCAAGCGATACTCCCGTGGGACTGACAATTCGGCATCCCCTCGGGGACAGGTCCATAAGCATCCCGTCACCAGCAATCACACGACTTTTCGTTGAAAAGTGACTGCGGAACTGCACTGGTACTCGTATATGCTCGCGATTGTTCATTCTTTATCTTGCGTATTACGGGGCAAATTACTTCTGGGCGTGCCTAACGCTGAAGCCTGACGACCGCCTTGAGCCGCTGACAAACACCTTAAATATTGGGAATATAGTCCCATATATATATTCCGCAAAGACAGCAAGGAGCATGCCCTCACGGGCCAGACATAAGGCATTGAATTATCAAGTGGCTGAGGCTCAGAAGGGGACAGATCGGTACGACTCTGCAGCGCGCGTACGAACTAGTCGAGGATCAGCTCCAAGGCGATCCACCAATCAGCCCCTTATGAAGGAGCCTGTAACATCAGGAGAAGGTCAGCTTTGCCCTCTCAGGAAACCGACTAGATTGCTGAGAAGTTCAACCTGCTGGATTCACGAAAGTATTTCGCGAATCATCACGGCCATGGGATAAGTGGTCTCGGAATGGATTTCTCTCGCCCGGCAGTTAGGGCATGCCCCTGGGGTGAGAATAAAGACAAAATGTCTGCCTCATGAACAACCGATCAACCGGCAAGAAACCTTTAAACCCGCGTAGCGCTTCAAATCGCGTCCCCTCAGAAGAAAAGAGGGACCACGCGCGAGACTCGCGAATTCGAATCCTCTTGGTGGATGACCATACACTCGTTCGGGAAGCATTGGCATCCCTGGTGGGCCTCGACCCACAGATTCATGTCATCGGCGAAGCAGGCAATGGCACTGATGCGCTACGCCTCATCGACACACTCCAACCTGCTGTCGTGCTGCTCGATCTATCTATGCCTGGAATTCATGGCACCGAAGTGATCCGCCAAACGAAAATAGCCCATCCTGCTGTCCGATGTCTGGTCCTCACCGTTCACATGTCCGAACCAATCGTCAGGGCAGCTTTTCACGCGGGAGCGGCAGGATACATCCTCAAAGAAGCGTCCCACGAGGAACTCAAAACCGCAATTCACAGCGTCGCGCAAGGGCAAACATACCTAAGCCCCATGATCGCCAACACCGTTCTCTCTGGATACCTTGAAAAGCGTCCTTTGCTCTCGATGGAAGGAAACCCTTGGCTGCAACTGTCTGATCGCGAGCGGGAGGTACTTAAACTGGTTGCCGAAGGCTTCACCAGTAAAGAGATCGCTGAGCGCCTCTGTATCAGTGTCAGGACCGTGGAAAAACACCGCGCGAATCTCACGAATAAACTCAACCTAAAAACCACTGCGTCCCTGACAGCCTTTGCGATTAGACACGAACTCGTGAGTAGCACTGAAGTGCTCAAGCACGTCCTCTTGTCAGAGGCGAACGAATGAACCCGCCCCGCCAATGCATCAACCGAAGAGGTGTTCCATGTTCGCAATTGCCATGATCATTGCACTACTTTGCGCCCCTCTTCCACAAGCCCTGGCACAGGAGGTGCCGGGGATAGTGACCGTACACGTTCTCTACCGTGGCACGCTACCGCCGCCGCTGGACATAAAAGTCACCCGCGATCCTGAAATCTGCGGCACGACGGTCCCCGTACAGTCCGTGCTAGTCCACTCCCCCTCAGGCGGACTTCAACATGCCGTGGTTCTGATCGAAGGCGTGCACGCACCCAAACAAGAATCGACACGGATGCTCCCGGTAATTCTTTCAAACTCTCGGTGCGCTTTTTCACCCCATGTTATGGCCCTTCCAACAGGGTCACCCCTTGAGATCCACAACCAAGATTCCATCATGCACAATACTCACATTTCTAAGGATGCGAGCACCTTCATTAATGTCGCCATGGTGGCACACGCGCGCCCCGTTACCAAAAGGGTGGAGAAATCCGGCCTGTACGAAGTCCGATGCGATGCGCACAAGTTCATGCGGGGATACGTCGTGGCATCCGAACATCCCTACTTCGGCGTAACCGATGAACAGGGGCTTACCCGAATCCTGAATGTGCCGGCCGGCGAGCATGACATCTCCGTCTGGCATGAGCGCCTGGGGCAATTGAGAGCGCACGTAACGGTTCCCCCGAACGGGGAAGTGGCCGCCACCTTCGAGTTTCATCAAGATGGAGCCGATCACGGCCTCCGTATAAATAAGTGAGTTGAGCCGATGCCAAACGTTTTCTTCTCCATCGCGAGACGCGCGCAATATGCCTGGGCTCACAACTTCGGCATTCGCCTTGGCGTGAGCCTCAGCCTCACGCTGTTCCTCGTCATGGGAGCCGGCGCTGGAGTGCTCGTCGTTCAGCAACATCATGCACTCCGGCAAGCAGCAGAGGAACAGGCGCGATCCGTGGCCCGCACCTTCGCAGCGGTCGGATCTGCCGCTGTACTCGACAATCTCTACCGCCTCCAGGAATCGTTGCAACTGTACATGCAAGACGACTCCCTGCTGGATATCGATATTGTGGACCACGACAGCCTCGTTGTGGCTTCGAAACAGCCCGCTCGGATTGGAACCGTTCTGGACGACCCTGGCTGGTCCGAAGCCAGACAGACCAAACGTGAAGTCATTCTTGAAACAGCCATGGACAATGGACAGCCTGCACTCGTGATTATCGAGCCATTGTTTGACCGCGATGAACTTACTGCATGGGTTCGCATGGTCATCTCGCTCACGGAGGTTGAACGCAAACGCGCGCGCATGATTTGGCAACTTCTTGCAGGAACAGCGACCATCATGGTAATCGGCATATATGCTATCCGGCGCGTGCTTCGAAAAACATCCATGGTGCTGCACGATATCGTCTCAACCCTACAAGCGGCAGGTAGTCCGATCAGGACAGGGGAAGCGCCTCTCGCCCCTTCCGCCTCTCCACACACCCATCGCGGTGATTTCGAACAGCTCCTTGCCGTGGCAACCGAAACAACAGCGGCGCTCAGTACGCAGACACGCGCGCTCCAGGATCTTGCGCAGTCACTTGAAGCCAAAGTTATCGCACGCACAACAGACCTTGAGGAGGCACGCGCGCAGGCAGTCCGATCGCTGGAAGAACTGCGCAAGAACGAAACACGCCTCCGCAGCCTCGTGGATAATGCTGCGGATGGGATCCTGGTCACAAACGCACAGTGGATTATTGAATCGGTCAACCCCTCGGCATGTACGCTCTTCGGCCAGAGTGTAGCCGAATTGCGCGGGCACGACATTCAGCCCCTCCTTCTCCGAACACCGCATGGCTCCGACCGTCCCCCAAACAGTCTTGCGCCGCACTTAGTGATCGGAGCCAACCAGGAAGCCTTTGGGCAACGCAAAGGCGGCACCTCCTTCCCCATCGAGCTCTCAGTGAGCGAAATGAGCATGGCCGGCGCCTCGCACTATACGATCATTATCCGTGATGTGACCGAACGCCGGCACATGGAGGAAATGAAACAACGAAGCGCACAGCGGCTCCACCAACTTGGAGAAGAGCGCGCTCAACTGTATCACGATCTGCACGACAGCTTGCTACAGTCCCTGTCGGCGGTCAGCATGGGCCTGGAGACCTCCAAGCTCTTACTCATTCAAGCTCCCGACCGCGCCCCGAAACAACTCGATCGTGCACTATCTCACCTGCACAGAGTCATCCAGGAGGCCCGTGACTTCATCGCACGCCTGGAGCCTCGGACGGCACCTCACGATAGCTTATTACAATCGCTGCAGCTGCTGGTTCAGGGGAACGACTCGTGGCCCTGCCCCCCGTTTCTGCTCAAAGTTGATCCAATTGCCGCTGGCCGACTGTCCATGGAGCAAGAAATCCATCTTCTCGCAATCGCACGGGAAGCCATCAGTAACGTCGTGCACCACGCTCGAGCCAGTTCCGGAAGCATCCGATTTGGGCTATGGGAAGGAACCACTAGGCTGGAAATCTGGGATGACGGCATAGGATTCAGTTCCGGAGAAATTGGACACGACGGCCCAGGGATCACGAACATGGCAACCCATGCCAAGAAACTTCACAGCCGCTTAACCATTGAATCGTCCCCAGGAGAAGGGACAACAATTCTGGTTGCCATTCCACAACTCCAGGAAACTCCATTCACCAGAGGTCCCCTTCATGCGCTGTGACCGCCGTGACAACCTGTATGCACTTTCCTACTGAGTCTACCGTCTCATCTGACGACCTCACCAAGACACCACAACACAGACGTCAGGTCCGTGGTCTGCCGAATCGTGCCCTGGGGCTTCTCCTCTGCATATGCTCAGGAATGGCGACTCTACTGCCGGCATCTGAAGTCCACGCCATCCCTGCCTTTGCGAAGAAGTACGACATGACATGCGGCGCATGCCACACAAGATTTCCCCGACTAAACCCATACGGTGAACGTTTCTTGGAGAACGGCTATCAACTACCCGGCACCGAAGACGGCGGGATCTCGAAGAAAACCCAACGCGGCGAAGCCTCGCTGGAGGAAGTTACCAACTACCTCAGTTTCCGCTTAAGCGGCCAACCGGTGCGAACCTTCACATCCCGAGACCGGACTCTAGTCAGTAGCGGCACCCCACAGAGCAGGATGGACATCGCATTTCCGTCAACGTTCTCGCTATTTACAGCAGGCACGCTCGCAAAAAATGTAGGAATGTTTGCAGAAGTCGAGTCCGACTTCGAAAACGGCAAAACGGAACCCGAACGAGTCTTCCTCACATTTAACAATCTCGGAGGCCACGACCTCGCACACATACGAGTCGGCCGTTTCGACCCCTCGGCATTCTTCTCCTTCGCAACATTGCGACAACAGTTCTCGACCGTGCCAGGCGACATCACGGACAGCGGGGCCTTCGTGCACCCCGCCATCAACCGCATTACCCTTTCGCCCGCAGCCTTTGCCGGCAAGTTCTCCGGGCTGTTCCAACGGAACGGAACGGCAACCCAGGTATTCGATCCCGCCTTGTTTAATGGCTCAGCTGCCATGGGGGCCGATATCCACGGGCGACCATTCGGCGACTGGTTCCTATACCAGGTTGGTGTCCTCAACGGCACACAGGAGCAATGGGGCGATTCGAACCGGGGCAAAGATTGGTATGCCATGGTACGGTTTGACTATGCTCAATCCCATCTATTCTCTGCCAGCCTGTCAGGCTTTACCTATGTCGGTAACAGCAATGCCAAGACATCCGATCAAGCTGATGTCAACTGGCATCGCTACGGTGTGGCCGCCACGATGCGGTATCAAATATTCGACGTGTACGCGGCCTTCACGATCGACCAGATCCGACACCTCTCCGGATCAATGGCACAGAGTTTCGACGCCACCGCGACAGGTTTGACGGTCGAGGGGGATGCGCTCGTGACCGATCGACTCTTGCTATCGGCCCGGTACGATCGTCTTGATGGAGGCGGGCTCATCGATCAGCGTCAGAGCACCTCGATACTCGGGCTGCAAGGCAAGTACTATCTACGGAGCAATATCGCGCTCTCGATGCGGAACGACCTCAATCTACAGGGTGCAGGAAACGGAACGACCGCTGCCCATACCTTCAGAAACGGGTTTTTCATTGGGGCCGACCTGGTATTTTAGGAGATCGCGGATGAAGCTGCCTTATAGTGCCCTGCTCGCGGCCAGCCTGCTTACCACTGGTCTACTGGTGAATGTGGCATCTGCCGTGAAACCAGGGGAAACACCCGAGGCTCTTGCACGGGGCAAAGCGATCTATACCCGCACCTGCATATGGTGTCACGGCATACAGGGCAAAGGTGACGGACCTGCCGCATTGTTCATCGGGGCCTACACCGGACCGCGGCCGAAGGATTTCACACGCGAAGATTACAAGTTCCGCTCAACGGCCTCCGGCCAACTTCCAACGGACGAGGACCTGTTCCGGACCATGACCAAAGGAATTCCCGGCTTCATGCCTTCATTTCAAAGCTTCACTGAACAAGAACGCTGGGCAGTCATCGCCTACATCAAAACTTTCGCACCGGGATTTCAGGAGAATGGAGGAACAGCCATCACACTTCCCGATCCGCCAATCACCGCATCTCCGGAAAGCATTTCACGGGGACGGAGCGTCTACGTGGAGCAGAAGTGTGAAGCCTGTCACGGCCTCGACGGGAAGGGCGACGGCCCACTCGCTCTGGCGAGAGAACTAACGGATACTCGCGGCAGGGCCCTCGCCGCCACGGATCTGACCAGGCCACGATCGTTCAAAAACGGCATCATGCCCCAGGATATCATCAGAACCCTTCTCACCGGTCTCAATGGAACACCGATGCCTTCCTATGAAGCCGCGTTCGAAGACCATCAGGAAGACCTCTGGCATCTCGCCAACTATCTGCTCTCACTCTCAGCGCCATTGCCATAAACCGCAGAACAGCCATCGCATCGAATCCACCGCCGGTGACCGCGCGCATCAATCTGGCCTCCCCTTCACAGAGGGGATACTCCGTCAATCGCTAGAAACCTGACTCCGACAAAAACGACGTGACTATGAAGGAGGACGGGAACCGATCGCGTCCAACAGACCTTCGCCAACGATGAACCGGCATTTCTCAGCGAATTTTGCGGAAGACGGACCCTCAGTCGGTCCTGAAGCATTGGCTCCCCTTCCATCATCAGCAACATGCCCCCTGGAGAGATATTCAACGATAACGCCTGCCCCGCTCTTGCCGGATATGTCAGCCCGCACTGTACCTCCGCGCCCGTCCAATCCAGCATTTCATATGGAATCGGACGCAGAAACGCCTGCCGATCAAGATGCCCAGACCGGTCTTGTCGCAACGGCCATTTCCAAGAGCGTGAGCGGGGCATCGTTTCACTTCCCCATTCAGGAGGGTTCCGACCTGAGCCGAGCGCAACCTATGAGCTCACAAACTAGGCAACGATCCAGGGTAGACAACGCGCTGGGGTGAGGCCAGTGTTTGTGAGTCAGAATTCAAATGATATGGCAGACTCTCGCCTCAATGGGTGAGGTTGCCTCACAACATAAACCTCAGACCTACAAAAAACACCGCATGAGCCTCGCCACCTATGAGAGGCACTTTTCTCGTCCACCTGACATCGGCCAGCGTCGGCGTGCTGACACCTTGCACAGGGGAGGGAATAGAGACTCTCATCACTTGGTCGATCGACGGCTCTCGCCCCATGAGAATCAAGAGACCTCCAGGGCTCATATTCAGCGACAGCGCATAGCCGGCTGTGCCGATACGGTGTCCACCCATACGCCAGAGATCCGCACTGATCATTTCGTAAGCGATAGGATGCATGAGTGGCCATCGATCAGAATGCTGCCCGGGATGTTGATTCGTAGGCCACACCCATTCGTACAATGACATCGTACTCTCCGTCCTGTTTGTCATGATGTCCGATGCAGCGTGGCCGATCCCTGACATGGTCGAGGCACGCTCAATGGTGAGCATCCGAAGACACCCCCTGTGCCCCCAATTCCTCCGCCAGCAACAGTCGTTTCGACATCACCGCGGAACACCGGCGCTGATCGAAGGTTTCCTGGAACGGTTCCATTCAATCCATAGCTGATTCCGATGAGGTCTCTACCGGCCATCATGAGGGACGTCCATCGGTAGAGATCCTTCCGGCGCGGCAGGGAGTGGAACACCGAACATCCCAGGCAAGGCAGGTGCGGCAACGAGGCTCTCCAGATTCGGCATCAGAGGATTCAATAAACTTTGACTGGCGTTTTGACTAGCCGCCGATCCCCCAAGGGGCTGTCCCGGCAAATAGACAAACTTCCATTCCGAGTATTTATTTTTCCGTTCTAAATGGCGATCAATCGGGCGAAACGTGGCGCTCTTGATAGGTTTGCGGTTCGACTTACTATACACGCCGAGAATGCTGCCGTCTGGTGTTTTGAGAAGACCCCAGTCCGTCGAACCGGTCATCGGGTCGACATAGAGTTTGCGAAGATATCGCACGCTTCCGGGATGGCGTGGATCGCGGAGGAGATCCTCGAGGCGCTTAGGGTATTCTTTCTGGGGACCGGACTGATTGAGATAGTATCGACCGATCGCGGTTCTGAATTGATTCCCGATAAACAGCAGATCGCTTTCCCGCTGCCGTTGCTGGGCGAAATGCCAGAGGATACCGGCTGCGGCAATACTGATGGCCAACATCGCCGTCAAAATGAGCACGCAGAGATACGTCAAGCCGGCTTCGCATCCCGCCCCCCTCAATCTGCAACGTCGCTCGACTCGCATACTCATATTATTCACCGTAGGTGCTACCAATCGCTGTATGAGGTCCCGATTGTGCTGGTTCCAGACGCGCCACTCTTTACGTTATAGACCGCGCCCAACTCCGGATCGGCGGGAGGCACCACCTGCCACGTGGCACTGCTGTCCGTCACCGGATCGACCGGAACGGTGCGCAGATATTTCTGCTCGACGAGTTCATCTAAGGAATTGGGATATTTCCCAAGATCCCCATAGTACTTATCGAGCGCATCGCGCATGACCCAGAGATCCTCCTTCAATACAGCCTCCTTCGACTTCTCGAGGCTCCGCATATACCGCGGCGCGGCGATGGTGATCAGCAAGGCCACAATGGCCATGACCACGATGAGCTCAATCAGCGTGAACCCTTGTGCGCACACGACTCTAGATTTCCGCCACATCATCCGTCACCATTGTGCATACGGAATGCCGTTCAACCCGACATCCTGAGACAGGGAAAATACATCGAACACATCATTGCCTGGGCTGGGATTATCCGGCGGGCTTTCATAGCTTCGGATGCCCCAAGTCTCTGCGGTGGGCACGGACGCATCGACAAACATCGGATCGCGAGGGAGCCTGCGAAGAAAATAGATGCGTGTCTTCTTCGGATTCTTAGCATCTTCGATACCCTCAACTAATACCTCGAGGCTCTTTGGGTAACCTGAATCAAGGAGGCCTTTTACGATGCGGCCTTCGTCCGCAGCCAGTCGATAGGAATCGATCGCCTCACGAACCTGTCGCAAGGACAACCGCAGCTCTTGTTCCTTTTGCCTCTTCGACACGAGATTGGCCATGGGAAGCACAGCGGTCGCCAGCACTCCCACAATCGCCACCGTCATTACCATCTCGATGAGAGTAAATCCGAATTCCCGATTGTTCATCGCACACATCCTGCTAATTCTCCGGCACACCGCGTTCAGTTCCCGCTGAATCGCTCGGGTCTACTGGAGACGGGTCTCCTTTTGGGAAAATGGGTGCCGGCCCACTGGGATCGTACGACGCAGGCGGAGTGAACAGATCCGGCGTTGCGAAAGGCCGCGCAGGACTCATCACGGAAGGAGTAACCGGCGAAGACTCACCCACCTGAGACGACGGAAGCATACTGCCCCTCGAATCATCCGACGACTTCAACGCCAATGAGCTCCCCCGCATGGATTCACTCCCGAACATGAACTCTGCAAGGCGGGGGTCGGCGTGCGGCATGACTCTGACGACATGTGGAGTGATTGAGAGCACCAACTCTGATTTTTTCTTCTCGTCACGTTGTGACGAGAACAGTCGCCCGAGCATCGGCAGATCGCCGAGACCGGGGATTCGGTTCGACGCTTGCCGTTGCTCATCGCTAATCAAGCCGGCCAGCACCGCCGTCTCGCCATCTTTGAGCTGGAGCAATGTGGAAGCCGTCCGGGTTCCAATCTGATAGGCTTGCGTGCCAGACACCGGGTTCAAAATTTCCTTAACGATGTTGCTGACTTCCAACGTCAGTTTGATCGCGACATCGTTGTCGCGATAAATGACGGGTTCGACATCGAGTTTGAGCCCCACATCGATATACTGCACACTGCCCGTGACCACACTCGAGCCGGCCGCCGTCGGCGTGACAGCATTGGTAATCACCGGCACCCGATCGCCGATGAGGATTTTGGCCTTCTCTCGATTGCGAGCACGGATGCGGGGGCTGGCTAACAGGTCGGCGGCCGTGAGCTCTTTACGAAAATCCGCTGTGAGGCTCAGGGAAGAGGACGTGACGGTTTCCGTCGTCAACGTGAGGATGTTTTCGAGAGTCAGCGCGGCCCCTCCAGCGGCCGCGGCAGCCGACAGCGTCCACTGCGTGGGGTATTTGATCCCAAGCTCCGTGAGCTTGGAGCGCTGAATCTCGAGGACCTCGACCTCCAGCATGACCTCAGCTTCGGGCATGTCAAGTGATCCCATGAGCTTTTCAGCCATACGCACAGCCTCTGGGCTGTCGCGCATAACGACCAGCCGTGCCTTTTCGTCCATGAACAACACTTTCGAATCGAGCATGACCTTCAAGAGATTCATCGCCTGCTTCGGATCGGCATGGGTCAGAAAGAACGTCTTGACAAGTTGCTCGTCGTAAAGCTTTCGCTTTTCCGGCGTATTCGGATAGACCAGGACGGTATGGTCGGCCAGCATTTTTCTCCGCAAGCCTTGCTGTGCGATCAGTAAATCGAGCGCGGAGTTGACGGAGAGATCCTTGAGATAAATCGTCGTTTTCGTGTCCCCTTTAACGTCCTTATCCACGACGAAGTTGAGGCCGCCGGCGCGTGACAAGGCCTCGAAGATCATTGAGAGCTTGGCATCGCGGAATTCCAGATTCACGGGCTTCTCCTGCTTCAACTTGCCGTTCGTTTTGCCCTCGACCTCCCGTGCCTGCCCCTCTTCGATTTCACCGAGAAGCTTGGTCGCTTCACTGTGAGACGGGTCCACACTCACGACTTGGCGGAGTCGCGATTGAGCTGCGGCAAGGTCTCCCTGCTTGATCAGGTCCTTCGCCGCACGCACGGCGTTGCCGTGCTGATAGGCTTGCTCCACCAGTTCGAGACCGTGACGGGCACTAGCATTACTTTCCTCGATATCCAAGATTCGCCGATAGCCGGATTCGGCATCCCGCAACCGGGACGATTTGCGGGCCGCATCTGCTGCCGCAAGCAAGTTGGCCACCCACACACGTTTCCATCGGTTCAAGTCGGCACGCAGGGCGAGATTTTCCGGATCGCGGCGGGTGGCCTCTTCCAGCTTGGCAACACCCTGCTCCATGCGCCCCGCGTTGAAATCGATCCGGGCGTCGTCCTGGATCTCCCTGGCGGTGTTGCAGCTGGTCAGCACAAGCGCCAGCAAGGCTCCGACGATCGGGCGAGTGAATCGAGACATGACAGTGGCCTCCATGATCATGGTCCTACGGTTAAGGTTTGTGCGACGCGTAACGGCTTGTACGTGAGCCGCAATTGGTGGTCGGCCTCTCCGTCAAACGAATAGGCCTCATCAATGTCTTCCCCAGGTTTCACCATGTAGAGCTTGTCCCCTTTGACGAAGAAATATACACTTCGATCTCCCTCTTCGAACTTCCCCATGTAGGCAAACGGAACAGCCGGAGGTTTTGGTGCTGGCGGAGGTGGCGGCGGAGGGAGGACGACAGGCGCCACGATCGGAGCCACTATTGCCTGTACAGGTGGCGCAATCACGACAGGTTTCACAACAATCACCTCAGTCTCATCCGGCTTCGTTTTGGCCGGTTGTACAGGAGCAGCCTCCTTGCCCCTCGACCGAGCCGCCGACGACGGGGAGGCCGGACGAGAGAACAGATCATAGACATCGGATTGGGTTCCCCGTTTCTCAAGCCGGTCGATGTCATGAGTCAGGTCTGCGTTGACCTGTATCACTTGGCTCTGGCGCTCCGTAGCCGAATGACCCTCGGCTCGTTTCTCCGAAACAGACTGGTTCCTCTCGGCTGCATGAACGTCTGTGCTCGAGCCCAGCCATTGCATGGCTACGATCGCCAAGACGGCCATGATCCACATCCTCCTCGATTTGGCTGTCGGGCTCATGAATCTTTCCTTGAATAGAGCAAGAGACTAATCCGTGCACGGACCTGACCGGACTTCTCGTCCTGATATTCAAAGTTCACTTTGTCCGGGACCGCGGACGGGATTTCGGCCGACACCCGGCGCAGAAACAGTCTGATTTGGGGATACGTCCCCAGAACCGGGAACGCCACCTCGTATCGAAATATACGCCCCTGCCCTTCCGCCGCCTCCCGATACTCGGCCTGTTCCAACTGGAGTCCCTGCTCCGCGCTGATGCGATACACTTTCCGCAACGCGTTCGACACCCCGCTGTCCGGAGGGATAAACTTATAAAATCGATCCAGCTCCTCAGCCGGACCAGAAGGCATCGAAGCCGTTTTCTCGATTTCACGGCTTATTTTGTCCTGCAACGAAGTCACCACTTCCTGTCCACGCGAGACATCTGATTGACTGGGAAGCACCGCCGCGAGATACAGCACAGCTCCCAATACCACGAGCCCAACGCCAAGCCGGCCAAGCGGCCCTATTTTCACGGCCCATAACCGAAGCGCCCACCGAGAGCGTCCGAGTGCGCGGAAGACCGGACCGTTTTCGACGAGCGCCACGGGGGAGGCGGCTGGCCTCGCCAGCGCAGTCGCCTGATTCGAAATCGGCAATGTCTCACCACGTACTTGGGGCAGCTGCGATTGGATAAGCGCTTCGTGCTTCATGATGCGGGTTTCCACTCGCCCACGGCATAAAACCGAATCGGATGGCCTGCGACATTCACTTGTATTTGATGATTCACGAGGCGCACACGCGTGAACACCCCACTCGTCTTGATCCGTTCCAGATAATCTATGAGCACATCGAAATCCTTCGACTCCCCGCTGATCATCACCACCCCTTTGTCCACATCCGGCTGGACGCCCAGCACCCGAATACGATCGTGATGCGCGCGTGTCGCTTGTTCGAGCGCCATGAAGACATCCTCCCACGGGAGCGCCAATCGCCGGAGTACGGCCTTGGCAGACGCCAGCTCAGGATCGAGCCGCTTCGCATCCGCCACTCGCTGTTCTCGCGCCCGAACCTTCCGCTTCAACTGCTCGCTGAGCAATTCCAGTTGATCTTCTTGACGTTGCACCATATCGAGCGCATCCCCATACGACCAGACGACAGCGGTCACAATCAGGATCCCAAAGAGCAACCAGGCGATCCCGCGGAGGGTGATCACCGGTCGACGCGCACAATAATCCAACATCAAAGGGCGCATGACAGCACCGATACGCCGGCACGGTTAACTGGAGACTGGTGGAGATGACGAACGGTCCACTGATTGGCAGGCAACTCCATCTGTTGCCCATTGACGACATGCAGCAACACCGTCTGGGCTGCCTCTGCCTCATCCACGACAAACTGTTCCCGCTCGAGCATCGCCACCACCTCGCTGGGCCAATCCGATCGGGCTCGCAACGAACGCACCACAACCCAACGGCCCTTGCCCACCAGAGATGCACAGATCATCCCATCCTCTACGATCACCAACCACTGATACGAACTGGTCAGCCACTCCTTCGCCCAATTGAATGCCTCCATGAGGAGCGGACGAACGGATACCAGACGCATCCCCTGAGCCGTGGTGACCGCCTTCAGCTCATCCAGCAACAGACGATCGATGGCGCTCGCCACATACGGCTGCCCGGCGCGGTCGAGGCTCAATTCTATCGACCACTGGGCCGCCTGCCGTCCATAGGTGTTTCGCATCGACTGACGGGAGAACTCGATCAGTTCCGACTGATCGCGTAACTCATCCCGCCAGGGAATGACCTGGTGCCGTACGAAGTGGTTGGAGAGAATCACGGACAAGTCGGTGTCCGCCCACTCTTTCGCCGGCAAGGCCTGGCACAACGTCAGAAGAGCGCCGGTCCAATTCGGCATGCTGGAGGTGCGGTCCTCCGTCACAGGGACGACGCGCTTCACGACCGCCTTCGGCCGCATCCCTCTCGAAAATCGCACCAGAGTGAGGTCGGTCGGCGTCAGCAGCGCCTGAACTTGATCACGCCATAAAGGTGACACGATTGATTTCCTCCAAGGTGGTCTCGCCATTCTTCACTAGATCGAGCGCGGCCTCGCGTAAGAAGCGCATCCCTTTGGCTCGTGCCGCGTCTTTAATCCGGCGGATCGGCTCTTTGGCGACGATCAGCTCGCGAATTTCGTCATCGAGGTGCAGAATTTCAGTAATCGCCCGGCGCCCTTTGTACCCGCTGTTCAGACAAGCCTGGCATCCACGGCCGATTCGGAACGTGAAGGACCGACATGTCTCCAGCGTCAATCCTGACGCGGCCAGAATCTTCATCGAGGGATCGTCTGGTTCCCCGCATTGGGGGCAGACCAGCCGGATCAATCGCTGTGCCGCCACGCCATTTAAGGCCGACACAAAGTTATACGGATCCACACCCATGTGAATGAAACGGGGAATAATATCGAGGGCATTGTTGGCGTGCACGGTGGCGAACACGAGATGCCCGGTCAATGCCGATTGCACCGCAATTTGAGCCGTCTCCGAATCCCGGATCTCTCCCACCATGATTTTGTCAGGATCGTGCCGGAGGATTGACCGCAGCCCGCGAGAAAACGTGAGCCCCTTCTTTTCGTTCACCGGAATCTGCAGCACCCCGGGCAACTGATATTCGACCGGGTCCTCAATGGTAATGATCTTGTCCCTACCGTTATTGATCTCCGTCAAAATGGCATAGAGCGTCGTGGTCTTCCCGCTTCCTGTCGGCCCCGTCACCAGCATCATGCCGTAGGGTTCGTTCGCAAGGCGCCGGAGGTGCGCGATCGAATCCGAATCAAAGGCAAGACTGTCGAGACGAAGACCGAGAATCCGATCGGAAAGCGCTTGCTTATCCAGAATCCGAATGACGGAATCTTCGCCATGGATGCTCGGGATGACGGAGACGCGGAAATCGACGGCACGCCCTTGGATCGACACCTTAAATCGCCCGTCTTGCGGCACACGTCGTTCGGCAATATCCAGATCGGCCATGACCTTGATGCGCGAAATAATCTGCTCGGCAAGATCGAGACCGTCCACACCTCCGACCGGCATCAGCACGCCGTCGATGCGGTATTTGATTTTCAACCCGCCTGCCCCCGTTTCGATATGGATGTCGCTCGCCCCGCCCTTTAGCGCATCGTAGAGCGTGGAGTGCACCAGCCTCACGACAGGGCTGGTATCCCCGCTGATCGATTGAATCGACAACTCCGCCACCGCGCCTACCGCTCGTTCCTCGTGGTGCGGGCCGCTGACCAGTCCATCCATGGCGCGCAGCGATTGCTCGTACTGCGCCAGATAGGCCGCAAACTCATCACGATGCACGAGGTACATCGTGAACGAATCCGTGAGACGCTCATCCAGCCAGCATCGGCGATCCGAGACGAATGGGTCCCAAAACACAACCATGAGGCTGTGATCGACATCGCACACAACGAGACAGCCCTGCTCCATCGCCTCAGCATAGGAAATCAGCTGAAAATCAGGCGTCAGGCGAACCAACTCTTCCTTGCTGAGGCAAAGATAATTAAACGTGACCGCGAGGGTCGAGATGAATATCGGTTGCGGAAGGCCCGCCTGTTGCTCCAGCACCTCCACGATACCCCGATTAGTTCGGAATGCCTCCTCGCGCGCCGCACGGACGCGATCCAGCGGAAAGCTGGCTAACCCGTCGATCATCTCATTCGGCTCCTTCAGCATCCGAGCAAGTGTCATTGGATACTCCCGGCCAATTCGAAAATCGGGAAGTACATTAAGACGACAATCGTGCCGATGACGATGCCGATGACCGCCATCAAGACCGGCTCAATCAGGCGGCTCAACCGGTCGACCCAACGGCCGATCTCCTCGTCGTAGAACGCGGCGATGCGCTCCATCATCTCGCCCATTTGTCCGCTCCGTTCACCGACGCGCAGCATGCGGAGCGCGACAGGCGTCGTCAACTCATGCCGATCCATCGCAACCGACATCGCTTTCCCTTCACGGATATCGTTCGTGGCGGCAGACAGTTTGGCGCGCAGCGAAATCGGCAACACCCCGGACGTCATCCCCAGCGCTTGCACAATCGGAATCCCGCCTCGCAGCAACATGCCGAGCGAACGATAAAACCGGGCGAGGTCGTACACCAACACATGCCGCGCCAGCAGGGGAATTGACCGTAGCCGATCCCAGGCCCATTCCCGCACGGCCTTGCGCGTAATGGCATAGAGGACAGCGCCCAGTCCGATCGAGAGCCCTGTCATGACTTCGGTGCCGTGCTGCTCAAGTAGCGTCCCCCATTCCATCAAGAGTTGGGACATGAGCGGAAGATTCCCGCCGACATCCTCATAGAGGCGGCTGAATTTCGGCACCACATAGAGCAGCAGAAACAACATGACGAGGCCACCCGTCGCGAGGAGCACCAACGGATAGATCGAGGCATTGACCAGCTTTTTCCGGACTCCATCCACCTGCCCCTGATACGCCACATAACGCGTCAAGGCCTCGGCCAGATCGCCGGTCCGCTCGCTCGCACGGACAGTCGCCACATACAGAGGCGTGAAGCTGGAAGGGAAGCGCTGCAAGGCCGCCGACAGCGTGTGCCCCTCGCGCAACGTGCCCAGCACCCCCTGAAGAAGCCGGCTAATTTCGGGGTGACGTTCCTTCTCCGCCAGGGTCTCCAGCGATTCCATCAGCGACAATCCCGCACGCAACAAGGCCACCAGTTCCTGACTGAACAAGACAACAGGAAACGGCTGAGACCGCGTGAACGTGAACCATCGCGCGAGGCAACCGGCTTGCACGCGAAGCACTTGATACCCCTGCTGCTCGACCTGCACCCGCGCATCGTCCAGCGTCGCCGCTTCGATGTGCATCGCCACGATGCCGGAATGGGAATGATGCATGGCCCTGACGTTAAATTGCATGGAAGAAGGATTCCGTTACCAATTCTGAATGTCTTCGTTTGCGCCGGACCCGCCCGGCTGTCCATCCTTGCCGAACGACCAGAGATCGAACTCGTTATTATGTTCTCCAGGGAACTTATAGACGTAGGGACTTCCCCAGGGATCCGCCGGAACCGTTTTCTTGAGATAGGGTCCGTCCCACTTCGCTTCGTTGGCAGGCTTGGACACCAGCGCGACGAGCCCCTGTTCCGTGGTCGGATATTTCCCCAGGTCGAGCCGATATTGATCCAGCGCCTTCTCCAGCGCATCGATCTGCGCTTTGGCCGACTTCACCTCCGACTTCCCGATTTGTGAGAAGTAGCGGGGCCCGACGAATGACGCGAGCAACCCGATGATCACCATGACCACCAGCAATTCCAGCAACGTAAATCCGTCCTGGTTGCCGACAGACCGGCTGCAAATGTCTCTCCGTGCACTCATCTCTCTCCATGCCTCCCTTCATCAATCGAGCGACGTATTGAAATTCTGTCTATCGCCACGCCGCCTATTCCGAAAATCACAGCTTCATGATGGATCGCTACCGAGACAGACACGACCTTCCTGTGAACACCGGTCCCACATCATCCGCCCCACTTGGCTCCGAGGTTACGACGGTTCCTTAAGTTTGGGCAGTCGCTAAACTACGCCTTGTGACGTCAATAACTACCCCTCCCTTGGGGAGGGAACCGCGCAGAACCAAAGAGTGCCCTCCCCCTCGAAAGAGGAGCCTCCGCAGTCTTCAGGCCAGTCATGCGGTCGTGTCACCTGCATCAACGTCCTCTGATCTATTTCGGAGCGGAGCGAACCAAATCTCCGGCAGCCAGGACCGCGCGATAGGCAGCCAGCGTGTCGATGAGGCCCGGCCCAGCATGAGAGGGATCACCGTCCGTCCCCAGGGGAACAGCGGTCGCCTTCAGAGCCGACTCCAATACCGGAAGCATGGCGGTAGGAACCGCGCTCAGGAGTAACGCCATCGCCCCTGTGACATGCGGGGCTGCAAACGACGTCCCGGTCACCGTGGCATAGAGCGGCATCCCACCGAACGACAAGTCCGCAGCCAACACCTGTTCACCTGGCGCCACCACAGCCGGGAAGATCCCTCCGTCACAGGCCGAAGGCCCCCGGCTGCTGAAAGTCGAGAACGTAACCCGGTTGTCCACAGAACCGACGGATAATTGCCCGGAGTTATTGGCCGGGCTGATACTGGTGGAGCCGCTCGGCCCCGAGTTCCCCGCAGACAGGACCACGGCGATTCCGGAGGCCCGCAGCACATCCAATTCGTCTTGGAACGCGAGGTTACAGACGTTCACGGTGGCGACGGCCCACGAGAGATTGACCACATCCGGCGCATCGTCTGTCGAGACATCTCCATCGGGATCCAGCACCCACTGCAAGCTCTGATGCATGACGCTTTCCCGCGAGAATCCGGCATCGTTGAACAATTTAACGGCCACCCACTGTGCATCGGGCGCCATCCCGATCGCGGTCCCGCCGCCGGCGCGGCCGACCGCGAGGCTCATCGCATGCGTGCCGTGGCCATCCGTATCGGTCGGGGTCGCATGTTCACCATGCGGGTCATACCAGCTGTTGATGCCACCACGGTACTGCGCCGCCAAATCCGGATGCTGCACGTCCACACCGGTATCCAGACTGGCCACCACCACGCCTGCCCCCTTGTACCCCAACGCCCAGAGATCCGGGCCTTTAACCGCGGTGAGGTTCCATTCCGGCGTTGTAGTGGAGGCATAGGACACTGCGGTCGCCTGCATGACGCCCTCTCGACGCGTCGATTCTGTAACGGGGCGCGCGCGGTTCGGATCGAGCCGTGGCTTTCGTAACGTAGGGAGTCCGCTCCGCACCGGCTGCATCGATCGTCCCCCGCGCTGATCGGGAAACACCCGTACGACCGTATCGCGTCGAATCGACTCAACGCCAGCGAGCGCCGCGAGATCGCGGAGCAGCGCTGGTTCGCCTGATAGGGCAAGGGCATGGCCAGCCCACAAGGACCTGACCTGCGTCGCGCCTCGCGCCTCGGCGAACCGGCGAACCTGCGCGGACAAGCCGTCAGCCTCCTGTTTCAACGCGTGAAGTAGCTGGGAACGGCGTTGCCGCCGATCGGCCTCGTGAAACGTCTTGGGATCGATCGTGAGCTGAAACGTCACGATGACGGGGATCTGCTCGCCGGCGCCCCGTGCGCGAAGGGACGTCTCCAGTTCCGGTCCAATGACAGCGCCCTGTGCCGGGACGCCGAGCAAGGACAATAACAATGCCCCCGTCATCAATCCCGTTGTGCGCCGTATCAACTTCACAGATCACTCCACGATGAGATTGTCCAACGTGAGATCGCCGAATTGGATGGAGACCTTACTGCCGGGCTTGACGACCCCGGCTCGATTCGAGAACAAGACGGAATAGGTCCGATCGGGAAAGAGATGGCTCCGCGTCTGCTTCAGGGCCCCGACTTTGTCCATGACCGGTACCGACATCTCGGCCTTAGTGGCCTGATCGATGAGGGCCAGCCCCATCTTGGGACGGATCAACCGGCCGGCTTTGGAGGTATCCAAGACGCGATAGCGGAAATCGAGCATATGGCCGGCGGCCGTCATCCGGACGCCCAGAATGCTGACACCGTATTGTTGTTCAGTGGCCAGCCGCTGAGCCTCCGTGACGGAATGTGTCGTGAACGGGGCGGTCGCCTGATGCGCATGCTGCGTCAGGGTTGGCTCCGCCACAGCCAAGGCTGCCGGAGCCGACGCTGCTTCGGTCGGGCCCGCCTCAGTCGGCTCCGCCAGGATCGGCCCTGCCACAGACAGGCCCAAGACCATCGTCATCGCCAGACCGAATCCGATTCGTTTCCGAGCCTGCTCTATGTGCGTCATGCCCCCTCCGAAATAGGATTGACTAACCACCGAGAACCACCAACCAACGAACCTCTCGCCACCGTGATATCCGCAGCCTGCACGGGAGGCCGTCCCCACAGGCTGCGGATCTCAGGCGAACGCCGGAATCCCGGCACTCGTTTAGGGCACCGGCACCTCGATCAGTTGCGCATATGTGGCGCTCACGCTGATCTGCTGTCCGGATGACAATACTGAGCTAGCCACACTCCGTGTCCAGGTCCCGTTTCCACCGACCGTCGCCGTACCGATGGAATTGGTTCCCGTGGTCGGACTGGCAAACACTTCCACCGTGGTATTCGGCTTAGTGCTCTTGCCACGAATCACCCAATTGCCGTTGTTGGCGATCGTGATGCTCGTCACCGTCAGGTCCTTGGTCAGCGTCACGTTGACATCGGCACTGTTCCGTGAGCCATCGTTGGCGCGGTACTTGAAAACCCGTGTGCCGACATACCCGGCCGTCGTCGTATAGGTGAAGGACCCGTCCGCACTTAGACTCACCGTGCCTGATGGGTTAGACCGTTGAACGGCCGTAAGCGAATTGCCGTCCACATCGATGTCGTTCGCCAACACTCCGGACGCTGGAATCGTGAACGAGATCTGCTTGTTCACCGCGTAGGTGTTGGCCACTGCCACCGGCGCATCGTTCACCGGCGTCACAGTCACGTTTACCGTCCCGGTCGCAGTGCCCGGCGTCGGCAGCTGCCCGTCGCTGATCGTATAAGTGAAGGTATCAGCTCCGTTGAAGTTCAGCCCGGGCTTATACGCCACGGTCGTCCCGTTGGTCGTGACCGTGCCGTTGGTTCCCTGCGTCACCGCGATGATCGCCAGCGGCTGATTCTCCGGATCGCTGTCGTTCGCGCGAACCGAGATCGTTACCGTGCCGTCTTCCGCTACCGTGGCGTTGTCGGGATTCGCTATCGGAGGAAGATTCCCGACCACCGTCACCGTCACCGTCCCAGTCGCAGTACCCGGCGTTGGCACCTGCCCGTCGCTGATGGTGTATGTGAAGGTATCGGATCCGGTGAAGTTCGTATTCGGTGTGTAGACCACAGCCGTTGGAGTAACGGCCACTACGCCGTTGGTTCCCTGTGTCACACCGGTAATTGTCAGCGGTTGATTCTCCGGATCACTATCGTTCGCCAAGACGTTTACCGTCACCGCTGTGTTCGGTTGCGTCGTCGCGGCATCATTCACTGCCACCGGCGGACGATTCACCCTGATGGTGACGGTCGCCACATTGCTGTCTGTGCCGTTGTTCGCCTTATAAGTAAAGGCGACTTGGCCAAAGAAAGCCGTAGCCGGTGTATAGGTAAATGAGCCGTTTTGATTGAGAACCAGCGTTCCACTAGCCGGACTGGTCACAAGCGTCGCCGTCATCGGATGCGCGGTCGGGTTGGTATCGTTTACCAGTACGCCTGGAGCCGCCACGGTCAACGGGGTGTTCACCGGCGTCGAATAGGCATCGCTGACCGCGATGGGTGCAGCCGCTGCCCCAGGACCGATTTCCAATTTCGCTAACATGCCCTGTCGGTTCCGGCGGTCATAGATCGGATAGGTGCCGTTCACTCCTGGCACCCAGATGGCATCCATCGTCTTTCCGGCTGGCAGCAATGTCTCATACTGATCGCGACCATGCGCGAGGGCGTTCCCGTCCTCGGCGATCACCTGGAAGTGCCCGCCCAGTAAGGTCGCCACATGCGACTCCAGCCCGGCATTGAGCAGCCGCAGCAACACGCGCTGACCCGCTTGGCCTGCCTGAATCGGAAGGGTCGTTGTCGAATAGGGCGCGCCGTTCATGAGGAAATACTTCGGCTGGTAGGTGATTGTGCTGGTGGGATGGCCAAGCGTTCCGTACGTCGCATTGGCTACTTCCGTATGGAGCAGCGGATCGATCTCGCTGAAGAGCAGCGTCGCTTCGCTGCTGTAGGCTTGTCCCAGGTACGCTTGCCCTACCGCCGCATCGGCTTTGACGCTGCCGTACAGTCCCATCTGGACCTGTACCTGGGCATGCGTTCCACTGTGGTAGAGGTAGGTGCCGGGTTTCAGATTCGACCAGATGTAGTCGCCGATGGAACCCTGATTCGTTTCATGAGTAAACGACCGCATTCGGAGTCGGTCAGGTTGTCCGGTGCCGTGCGGGTTGGTCTCAGCTGGAAACATGGCGGGCGTCATCGCATCTTCTCTCAGGCCTGGAATCACGATCGACGTCATGTTCGGTACGGAAAGCGGCGTGGTTCCGTTCAGCGCAGTGATTGGCAAACTGTTCCTCAGATGGATCGTGAGGCTGGTATCGCCGGCCGGCACGACGAGCTGCGGCCCTGGAATGGACGCGAGACCACAGGTCCAACTGGAGTCGCATGACGCGTAGCCCCACTTCGGCACCGCTGCCAACGCCGTCGGGTAGTCCGCTGGGTAGTCCGCTGCGATCAGCGGCCGAGCGTCGAGCCAGACCTCCGCCGACCATGCCGGGCTGACGCCGAGAGCCAACCCGGCGACGGCCAATGAACAAGCTCTCACAAGATGTTGTAGCGTACGCATCGTCATGACTCCTGCGTTGTAGTGTGAATAACGGCCATTCCAGTTTTCTTCTCAATCCACGCGCGATTCATCGTCGTCCAATCCGAGCAGCATCCGTTTCCCTGTTCCTTCCAGCCCCGGCGGAAACCGCAGATAAATCGGCGGCTCTTTTCGCGCAGCTCGCAAGCCCACTCGTGTGCCTGCGACCTGTGGGCCTGCCTCGGCGAGGTCCAAGGACCGCACTCGACGTTGTGCGTGGCGCATTCGTGTCATCATCAGCAACCGGCACCAATTCATGGATGCCCACAAGCAGTTCATAATCGCACCTCCCGCAGGTTACGATTACGGAATCGTCACGCTCGGATGCTCGATCATCATCATCGTCATCATGCCGCCGGGAAAAATGTCGTCGTTCGTCATTTCCCGTTCCGTGTGCGAATGCCACATGAACGTGAGTGCGCCGGTCGGGTTATTGCCGCCCTGCCCGGGAGGCAACGGAGCCAGCTGGCCGATAAATGGACTGCCGCTCCAATTTCCGCCGAAGGTTAGGCTCTGGAGATCTGGCATCGTGGTCGGCAACGGCTTTCCGTGATCGGGACAATATTCATGGGTGACGCTATCGAAACCCGGGGAAGCGACTGTGAGGCCGTTACACAAATGGGCCGTCTCCGTTTGAGTGGGATTGCCGTAGATGTCCCAGCCAAGTTTTTCGCCGGTCCAGGTGAAGATCGCATCGACGGTTCCACCCGGCACCATCGTGATTGTGAAATTGGATTCGGCCAGGTCGGCGCCGGCGCCGGGCGCGCTCTGGAGCAACCGCCCGTCGCGCGCGATGATCCAAGCATTATTGCCGTGGTGATGGAAGGGATGGAGATCCCGTCCCGCGCCGATGAGCCGCATCAAGGCCCGCTCGCCCGGATGGATCTGCGGCATGCTGTTATAGGGTTGGTACGCCAGCCAGGGGGCTTCGTTGCCGGCGCCCAACATCGTGTCCGGCGCGTTGCGGCCGTTGATGAACCACAGTGTTGCGTGATAGGTGCTGAAATCCACCTGGTTCATCATCCCGAAATCGACGAGCCGATGGATGTTGGCATCCATTTCCGTGAGGAGGAACAAATACTCGCGCTCGAAGGAACTGCTCTGATGCTCGTAGCCTTGGTGCAAGGGATCGGCGGCGTTGGGCCGCACGATCAGTGCCCCGATCAAGCCCATTTCGACTTCCAGATCCTGCTGTGTCCCGCTGTGATAGAGATAGGTGCCGGGCTGCGAGGCCGTAAATGTATAGGTCACAGTACAGTCCGCCACACAGGGTGCCGCCGGCACTTCATGCGTCAAGGTCCCGGTGGTGATGCCTCCCGTGGCGGTCACGTTCGTCTGCCCTGGGAAGACGATGGAAACGGGAACAGCCAGCTCGTTCGTGAGCGTGACGGTCACTGGATCGCCCTGATTGACGATCATCGTCGGTCCCGGGTACTGCATCAATCCGGTCCCGTTCGCGTACCCCCAGCCCAGCAGGCTCTGGCCATCGCCGGTGGAAATGAGCCCAGTCTTGGCCACCAGGGAAAAACTTGGCCCGTTGATGCCGTCGATGGTCGCCGACGCCTGGTCCGGGTGCAGACCCGGCAGGACCGCCAGCGCGGTGAAGAGCGTCAAGATCCCTCGTGTCATCGTTGCCATGTTCATCGTCGTGCTCCTTCGTGTATCCGGTCAGTCAGGCCTACAGAATGTGGATCTCGGTCATCATCCCGCCGAAGTCTTCCGTGTTGTTGCTGAGATAGTTCAGATTCGTCGTGTACAACGCATAGGTGCCGGGCGCAACGCCAGTCGTGTCGATGATGACGTCTACCGCCTCCCCTCCACCCAGCGTCACCGAGTTCGTGTCGTAGTAGGCCGAGAGTCCGCTCGGTCCCTTTAAGATATGCGCGCCGGTGCCCACCACTTTCATGGGCAGCCCCATTGCGGACAGGGTATAGAAACCTGTGATGTTGAGATTGCTGATCCGGAGCAGAATCTTCTGCCCGGCTGTCGCTTCAACCAGCGACGACTGCGGGTTGGATGACACATTGGCGCTCGGATATGCGGCGTCAATTTTTTCTTGCGGCGCGGGCAACGCAGCGGGGTTCACCGTATCCGGATACCCTCGCCCGTTGAGCATCGGATAGGTATCGAGCAAGTTGGCGAATGGCAGGGGCTGGACGCCTAAGTGGAGATCGTGAAAGACCGGATCCATCGAGCCGATTTGGAGCGGGAATTCCACATCGTAGCGCGTCGATCCATCGCCGTCGTTGTAGACGTACTTGTGGCCGGTCAGATGAGTATGGGAACCGAGTACCGTGTTATTCGGCAAGTCATTCTGCTTCGGCGTCACATAGAGGTTGCCGAGCATACCCATCTCCATGTGTTCCGCCGCTTCGACGTGGCAGTGATACATGAAGGTGCCGACTTCGACCGGCTCATAGTAGTAGGTCAGACTCGAACTGGGGTTGATGCTGATGCTAGCTTCCGGTTCGCCGTCATACACCGTCGCCGCATTCGGGAATCCATGCCAGTGCACGCTATGCGGATCGAAGAGATCGGGCCGCATGACGGTCCCGGCATTGGAGAGTGTGAGGTAGACCTTGTCGCCCTCCTTAAAGTACATCGTCGGCGCCGCAAACTGAGCCGCGAGGGTGCCGTAGCCCAGGGCACTCGCAACCGGGCGGCCGGGTGCGGCGAGATCTGAAAACCCGAATATATACACTCCAGGGCGACCATCGGCCATGCGGATGAACCCGTCGCTGCCCGCGAGGTGCCTACATTCGATGCCCGGCGTGTCGCTGATCGCATCACCATTGGTGTCGCCCGGACATTGCACATTTACGATCGCCTCGGCATTCATGCCGGAGAGCCCGAGCCCGGCGGTCATCAGAAGCATGAGTACGTACCGTTTTGCGAATGACATGTTCGTCTCCTCCTTCACGTCTCCCGGCCCCGCGACATGTCGCGGGGCCGGGGCGTCCTCAGTTAGTTCAGCTGAATCGTTACCAACAGGTCATTGCTCACGCCTCCCGTTAGCGACCGGGCTCGGATGGTGTCACCCGAAGCCGCTAACGGGGTCGCTGGAAGCTCAGCAAAGAACCAGGTTCCATCTGGCTGGACGGTCGTCGTCCCGATGATGGCCTGCACGCCAAGCCTCACGCGGTAGATTGTCAGGGTGCCGCAGACATTGGGAGTCCCGGTGCAACTGCCGGCGGTCACCGTACTCGTGCCGTTGATGGTCCACGACGCATCACTATTGGGGCTCCCGATCGGCCCGGGCGGGTTCCTGAAGAGTGCCTGGGTCACCGCAATCGTCTCAGGCTTCGACGACACCACGATAGTAAACTGCTGGTTCGTGAACCGACCCAGCGCGTCCGTGGCCCGTACGGTCACAGTAGTGTTGTACGGCAGCGGGGTGTTCGGATTCGGGATCGCTGGCGTCCACGAGACCACGCCCGTGTTGGAGTCGATCGTCATGACGCCCCTGGTCCCGTTCGCCGGTGGACCCTGCGTGAAGCTGTAGGTCAACGGCGGCGTGGTAAGCGTCGTCGCCTCCACATCGTAGGTATAGAGGTTGCCGATGGTCGCTGTTGGCACCGGTATCGATGTGATCGCCGGTGGTCCTGCGACCGTGAAGTTCACCGTCAGTGGGATACCGGCCGTGCCTAGGGCGCCATCCAAGCTATAGGGCGTCGCCGTCAAGGTATGCGGACCGGGGTTTAAGGTTATCCCCGCGAAGTTGGCGTTGGTGCCGCCGCTCGGCAGCGAGTAGTTGGGGCTATTGTCGATCACAGGCTGAGGATTCGTCGCACCGCTTAACGTGAATCTCACGCTCTGGACGGACTCCGGCAACGTCACATTCGCCTGCATGTTGACCTGACAGTTGCCGCATAGATCGAGGCGATCAATGATGGCTCCGTTGGTCAAGGGACCGATCACCACGTTGTCATTGGCATCGCGCAAGGTGAAGCTGACAACTGCCGGCTGCGGAGGCGCCACCGTCACGTTGTAGGTCTGGGTGGCAAAGAGCCCGCCCTGGTCCTGCACCCGCACGGTCACTGCATGAGTCCCGGCTTGGAGTGCGGTCGGCGTCCACTGCACGAGTCCGGCCGCGCTGACCGTCATGCCGGCTGGGAACGTCGTCAAGCTATAGGACAACAGATCGCCCGCGTTCGGGTCCGCCGCCATCACTTGATAGGCATAGAGCTGCAAGGCGGTCGCCGCCGTGATCGGAGTGGAATTGATCACCGGCGCCAAGTTTCCGGCCGCTCCGGACATTTCGTCCGCGCCGATATCGGTGCGCACAATCCCGTCGTTGTTCCCATCCGTCGGCCTCAGCTGCCCGTCGTAATCGGCCGCCAGCAGACCCGAGACCGTCAGCGCTGCATCATTACCGGCGTCGATGGCCGGTGACTGCGCCGCCAAGTGATAGTTGCCGCCCGGCGTGAGCGGGCCGTAGTGCACGTCGATGAAGTTCCCGCCTTCATCGAGCGCCGCCGCGGTCGCCAGCGTCGTGGTGAATTCGAGTTGTACGATGGTGCCGTCCGGTTGCACGGTGCTAAATCCAGGCGGCGCGTTGAAGTAGGGATTCGCAAGTACGCTCGCTGAGTCGAGCACGAGTAGATTCGAGGCATCGTAGCCGGTGGTGCTGTCGGTCAAGATGCCGTTCATCGGGTGCAAGAGGAAGCCTGACCCTGCCGGCAACACCGCCAAATCCTCCACGCCGGAGGTCTTGAGCTGGCCGACCGGCTGTGGAAGCTGCGTATTGACTTCCCAGAACATCGAGCGGTTGTTCAGCACAATGTTGTTTTCCATGACTGGATCGGAGTACCGCGCGCAATTCGCCGCCTGTTGGAATGCCTGGCAGAGCCCGGAACTGTGGCGGCTGGACACGATGCCCGCCGGCTGTGGATTCGACACATTCGGCACACCGGCCGTGAAGGCCAGGCCCGCCGTCGCCGTGCTGTCGTTGTGCGCCACGGTGTTGTTGGTCATGTTGACCTTGGCCGCGTCTTGCATGGCGATACCGCCGCCAGACAGCCCGGCCACATTGTTCACGATGATGTTGTTGAACAGCTCGACTTGATACCAGGTCGAGTTATTGGTCGGTGAGACCAACACGTCCCGGCCATTGATGCTACGGAGCAACACGCCCGCGCCGGAGCCGGTACCTGCGCTGTTGCCCTGGATGAGGTTCGCCGTGATCGTCACGGACCCAGTCCCTTCGCTGATCTGGATTGGATCGCCGACGACCGGTTGTACGCCCGCCACTAACAGACCACCGCCTGCGCCGGAGCCGCCTAAGCCACCGACCGCCTGCACAAATGTCTGATTGAATACGATCTTGTTCCCTGCAATGAGCCCGTTGGGGCTGAGGCCGTAGTGAGCCACGCCTCCTCCGTCTTCCGTCGCGAAGTTGCCGCAGACGTAGTTGTCCGTCAGCCGATAGTTGTCGCTCCCCGTATAGAGCGCGACGCCGGCGCCCGGCGCGAACTGGCTGCCGTTCTGCACGATATGGTTGTGATGGATAGAAGCGTTTTGGTTCTGGGCGCTGGCCGTAATGGTGGGATCGCCCACCCGGATGCCGCCGCCGTAGGTGCCTTGATTGTTGGCAACCTGGTTATTGCTGATCTCGATGAACCGGGCATAGCCGTTCACCACGATGCCGGGTGAGGTGGCCGATCCGGCAATCGAGAATCCATCGATGCGGCCCGGGTTGAGACTGTTGAAGACCCCATCTCTTGTGGCCACAAAAATGCCCGCGCCTTCATCGACTTGGAACAGGCCGGTGCCGGGGACGAAGTCGCAGGTGCCGGTTCCTCCAGGCCCCACCGCAGTGTTATTTGTCTGGCCGGGGAGCAGCGTAATCTGGCCTCCAAGCGGGGCCGGACAATTCACCAGGACGTTCATATTCTCCCGCCACGTCTGCAACAGCGTGGCTTGGGATTGGCTGGCAATGATGTGGGTCGAGCCGGCGCCAAAGCCTTGCAGCTTCACCGGTTTGGTCATGATGAGCATCTCGTAGTAGGTGCCGGGCTGCACGAGGATCAGATCGCCCGCCACCGCCGCATTGAGAGCCGCTTGGATCGACTGGCCCTGGGCGACCGTCCGGACGATATTGGGAAGGACGGGGGCGCCGACCGTGACTGTGACCGAGTTGGTCGTCGAGAGGCCGATGTCCAGATCCCCGGCAGAAACTGCGCGCTTCACCACCAGCTGGCCGGTTTGAGCCGTTGCCGGCACGGTGGCGGTAATCGTGGCGTTGCTCCAGGAAACGATCGGCAGAGGCAAGCCGCCAAGCGTTACTTGGCCTGGCACTTCACCTGCCCCTCCTCCAAATCCGAAATCCCGCGGAATGGTTATGCCAAGATTGCCTTCGGTTCTGATCGCATTGGGATCCGGCACCTGGACGGTGCCCAATGAGGTAATGGTGAGTGTACGGGTCCCGCTGCTTGGGTCATCGATATAGGGACCACCGACGTTGCCGGCATTGCCAGCCGCCGTGACGGAGAAGATCTTGGGAGTTTTATCCGCGCAGTCGCAGTCGGTCTGCACATTACCCGGCCCGACGAACGCGGCGACCGGAAGAATCGGCGTATCCGCATACAGCGTCTTTCCAACCTCCATATGCAGCGTCCAACAGACTTGGCCGTAGTGCTTGTTATAGAAAGGATCCATCATCAACTGTCCCGCCGCATTCGTGATCGGTCCGGGTGAATTGAGACAGATCTGCATCATGTGGGGCGCGACACCGCTGGGCGTCGGCGCATTGATCGTATAGGTGGAGGGCACCATCGCATTGTAGCTGCCAAACTGATCGCTATAGACCCGCACGACTTCCCGTCCCGTCCAATCTTTGAACGAGATGGGAATCCAAGACACCCCCGCTTTTTCGCTAAAATTCGGCGAGAGCGGATTGAACTCGTTGGCCAGGTCGTTCAGGATAAAACCCTTGACCTGCGCCGCCAGCGGCACGTCGGTGTAAGCAAAGAAATCCGCAGCCGCGTTCTGGCCGCTGCTGAGCAGCACTTCTTTCCGATCGCAGAGCGGGCGATCCAGACCCGCCGAAGGAGCAGCCACGCCAGGGAACAGGGTCAACTCTGTCGGCACGGTATGGAGATTCCCCACACAGGCCTGCGGAAGGGCCAAGGGGCTTACGGTCGGCGCGTCGCCGAAATCGACGTTCTTGGATTCTTCGCTCTGATGCTCGTAGCCTTTTGGCAGCACCCCTTCGACGATATAGGCGCCCGACGGGATCACAGCGGGAGTAACGACCGCAGGGGTCGGCCGCCCGTTTGGATAATAGGTCGTGAAGGCATAGCCTCCGTCGAACACACCAGGCCGCACCTGGTTAAAGTTCCTGAGCCCGTCGTAGCACTTGCCGCCCTGATGGAATGGATCAGTGGGAATACCTGGGCAGTCGGTCGGGAGGCTGTCGTCCCAACTGTCGGTCGCAAGAGCCTGGACCGCATCACCGGCATTGAATATCAGCGTGGATCTCAAGGCGGGATCGATCAGGTCGATTTGGCTTCCGGTCAGGAATTGGCTTCCGGTCACGAATCCTACGGGCAACGGAAGGGTCACCGGAAGGGGTAACGATATCGTACCGACCGTCCCGTTCCGCTTCACATCTTCCGGCCCCATCGGTCCGCCGTCTCTCCACCCGAAGGGATAGTGATCGACGTCGGACAGTTGAATACCCGGCACACCATTGACAGTGAGAATTTTCGATGGATCCGAGGGAACAGGAGCCGTGTCCTTTCTATAGAGGAACACCGGCACACGGGGAATGCCAGGCTCCCAGGGCTCGGCTCCTGCAAATGCAGGATCATCTTCTGCGCGCGTCGTGGAGTAATGCACGATGCCGCTGATGCCTCCGTTTTCGCTGGGCAGATAGTTGGTCTTACCCCATTCGAACTGGTTCGTGGTTCCGAGAAACGATTGGAACGCTTCGAGGAGTACCGCCGGGCCGGTTTCCGTTCGAGTCGTCGACACACCGTCGGCCTGAATTTGCGGCGTCAGCTTTTCGCCTGGAGCCACAGGTCCTCCCGCATCCACGGTCACAGTCACGCCCGTCGTTTTGAAGCGGGCAAAGTCCACTTCGGCCACGAGCCAGCTAAAGAAGGGGAACACTTCATCGAAGGGGACAAACCCAGTCGTGTCGGTCGGAAATGCCTGATAGATGCTCCCATCGCGGAAGCGAAGATTGACGTTNNCACATAATGATCGAGGCCGCCGAACCAACGAAACACACCGACGTCGCCGAGATCCTGGCTCCCGCCGGTCACCGTGACCGGCACAAGAGCAAAAATGTTATCGAGAAATTGATCCCAGATGGCGAGTTGGTAGGTTCCGGGCGGCACGTTGGGGATGGTGAAGGTGCTGTCCGCGTTGCATGACGCGGCATAGAGGCCTCTGGTCGCGCGGCCTAGTAGGAGCTCGTTCAAGCCTACCCAGCAGCCAGGCAACGGATGCCCTTTGTGCATGGTGTAGTCCGGAGGCCGGGACATGTGC
>CXWL01002324.1_pt1 | contig 34152 bp, 25 predicted proteins | sample 590931 | NCBI WGS metagenome assembly CXWL01 (sample SAMEA3498368, study PRJEB10139) | groundwater metagenome | biome: water well; material: biofilm material | place: Germany | collected 2015-04-27
AAATTGTGGCGACGGAATTCCAAAGGGATACGGAACTGAATGGTTGTCTCGATATTAACCATAATCGTCAAAACTCCATCCTGACCCTTGTGCGACAAGGATTCTTTCGGGCGAGGTTCGGGGGATCGACATGATAGGAGCGGTGAAATCGGGATTAGGCGTGTGCGCCTTGCTGTGCGCCACGGCCCCGCTTGGCGCCATTCCGCTACCCGAGCCTGCGCCGCGCTATCATTGGGAATGCGTACCTTATGCACGCGCCATATCCGGCATGCAGATCTATGGCGATGCCCATACTTGGTGGGATCAGGCTGAAGGGCACTATCAACGCGGCAATCGCCCGCGCATCGGTGCAGTGATGGCCTTCATCCCGCATGGCCGGATGGCGCTGGGCCATGTCGCCACCGTCAGAGAGATTGTCGATCCGCGCACCCTCCTCATTTCTCATGCCAACTGGTCGCCGATCAATGGCCGCCGCGGACAGGTCGAACGCGATGTGAAGGTTATCGACGTTTCCGAAGCCGGCGACTGGAGCGCGGTGCGCGTCTGGTATGCGCCCAACAAGAATCTCGGCGGGACTGCCTGGCCGGTGCATGGCTTCATCTATCCGTCAGGCAGCGCTCCTGTTCCGGCGATCAGCCACGACCTTCCGAAGCTACACTATGCTTCGGTGCTGAACTGGACAACCAGGGGCGAACGCCGCTCCGAAGGGGCAAAGCCCACCGGCCGCCTCTCCTATCTGAGAAAGATGCTGCCCAAGCTGAATTAGGCCAGGCTCTTCGAAGCCTGTTCGAACAGATCCTTGCTCAACCCCGGTTGCGCGACGATGCGTTCGAGTTCGGCCTTCATCAAGGCCTGGCGCTTTTCGTCGAATCTCCGCCAGCGCCCCAGCGGCGGGAGCAGCTTCGCCGCCGTTTGCGGATTGATCGGATCGAGTTCGAGCAGGATGTCGGCCAGGAAGCGATAGCCCGAACCGTCGGCGAGGTGGAATTGTTGCTGGTTCGACGAGAACGCGCCCGCCAGCGCGCGCACGCGATTGGGATTGTGGAGCGTAAAGTCCGGATGCTCGCGCAACTCGCAAACAGCCTTGATCGTATCCTTGCGGGTGGAGAGCGCCTGGGTCGTGAACCATTTGTCGATGACAAGCGGATTGTCGCGGTAGCGGTTGTAGAAAATGTCGAGCGCTGCCACGCGTTCATTGGCTTGGGAATTGGCCAATGTTCCAAGTGCCGCAAGCCGGTCGGTCATGTTGTCGGCCGCTTCGAACTGTCCAAACGCCAGCTGCGCCGCATCGGCCGCACCGCTACCGGCAACATAGCCGAGCGAAACATTGCGCAGGCGGCGCGCGCCCTTTGCGTCAGGGCTATACTCGAACGGCTTTGCCGCATGTGCAGCGAACGTGCCGCGCCAGAGCCCGTCAAGCCCCAGCCCCAAGTCCTTGCGCAGGGCCTCGCGCGCCGCATTGATGGCGTCGGGATCGACTACCAGCATCTGATCCCCTACAAAGGCTTCGCTGGGCACGAGCACGGCCTCCGCTATGAAAGCCGGATCAAGCGCGTTGTTCGTCAGTGTTTTGCGCACGGCTTCAATCACCGGCTTGTGGTCCGCCTTGCCGGTGCTGACGACGTTCACGAGCGTATCGAGCATGAGTTGCTGCATCGCCTCGTAGCGGCCGAACGGATCGTCATCATGGGCTGAAAGGAAGGCAAGGTCCGATGCGCTGCGATCGCTGTCCACGATCACGGGCGCCGAAAAGCCGCGATTGATCGAAAGGACCGGCGGTTTTGCAAATCCCTTGAAGCGAATTTCGGTGACATGATCGGTGAGGACTTCGAGCCGCTCGCCATCATGCGTGGCACTACCCCGATCAAACAGCGCCAGCTTGAGCGGAATTGCCATGGGAAGCTTGTCCGTCTGGCCGGGCGTATCCGGCACCGACTGCGTGAGCGTCAAAACCGCCTCACCGGCCACCGCATCGTGCAAAAGCTTCGCTGCGACGCGCGGGGTTCCGGCTTGCGAATACCAGAGGCGGAACTGCCCGAGATCAACGCCGCTGGCTTCCTCCATAGCCAGGACGAAATCCTCGCAAGTGACCGCCTGCCCATCGTGCCGGGCGAAATAGAGATCGCTCCCCGCACGGAATTTTTTCGGGCCCAGCAGAGTGTGCAACATGCGGATGACTTCGGCACCCTTGTTGTAGACTGTTGCGGTGTAGAAATTGCCGATCTCGATATAGGATTCGGGTCGCACCGGATGGGCAAGCGGCCCTGCATCTTCCTGAAACTGCGACGCGCGGAGCATCCGCACATCCTCGATCCGCTTGACCGGCGCGGATCCCTGGTCGGCGGAGAAGCACTGGTCACGAAAGACAGTGAAGCCCTCTTTCAGCGAAAGCTGGAACCAGTCACGACAGGTCACGCGATCGCCCGACCAGTTGTGGAAATATTCATGCGCGACAACACCCAGGACGCCATCATAATCGAGGTCGGTGGCAGTATCGGGATCAGCCAGGATATAACGCGAATTGAAGATGTTCAGCCCCTTGTTCTCCATCGCGCCGAAATTGAAATCATCAACCGCAACGATATTGAAAATGGCGAGATCATATTCCCGGCCGTAGACATCCTCATCCCATTTCATGCTCGTCTTGAGCGCGGCCATCGCGTGGGCCGTTTTGGGGAGATCGCGCTCCGCCACCCAAATGGCGAGATCAACCTTGCGCCCTGACCGGGTTATGAAGCTATCATGATTGGCCTCCAGATCGCCCGCAACCAGGGCAAACAAATAGCATGGCTTGGGGAACGGGTCGCTCCATTCCGCCCAATGCCGGCCGTTGGGAAGATTTCCTTTTCCGGTCGGATCGCCGTTGCAAAGCAGCACCGGAAACTCCCCCTTCACCGCCTCCATCCGCACCTGGTAGCGACTGAGAACATCGGGACGGTCGGGGAAGAAGGTGATCCGGCGGAATCCTTCCGCCTCGCACTGGGTGCACAGCAGGCCGCTCGAGGCATAGAGCCCCATCAACTTGGTGTTGGCGGCCGGGTTCAGTTCAACTTCGGTTTCGATCTTGTGCGCCTGCCCGTCGAGCGGAATGACAAGCGCGCCATCCTCCATCGTCCAGTTCGAGGTTTCCTCACCGTCAATGCGGACGACCTGCGGGTTAATTTCGTCGCCATCGAGGCGCAAGGCGCGATCATGCTTGCCATTGCGCTCAACAGACAGGGTGGCACGCACTCGCGTCCGGCCGGCGGCAAGGTCGAAATCGAGGCGGACCTCGGGCACGAGCCAGTCAGGCGGAAGATAATCGCCGCGGCGGATGACGGGAGGGGCCGAGGGCGCGTTCTGGGCGTCAAGCATGAGTCGGAGCCTAGGCCCCCGACCGGGGTTGATCAATCCGCATCCCGGTGTATTGTCACTATATAACAGTTGGGAGCAATNNCGGGATTGGGGAGAACGCATCACCAAGCGGCGCTTCCTCCAGTCGATGCTCTATGCCCTGCCCTACATATTGGTCAGCACGATCATCGTCCTGCCCTGGACGATCTACACCGGATACTTCCGCGAGAAGCAATATGACCTGATGAATCAGGATTTCGGCGCCTGGGCCGGCGAACAGGCGATAGACGTTGCGATCACGCTGATCGTGTTCTCGCTCATCATCGCGCTGGTGATGAACGGCATCCGGCGCAGCCCGAAGCGCTGGTGGCTGTGGGGCACGGGGATGGCCGCGCTGTTCATGGCCTTCATCATCATGATCACGCCAGTTTTCATCAGCCCGCTGTTCAATACCTACAAGGAAATGGCGCCCGGAGCCGCGCGGGACCGGATTGTCGGCATGGCAAAGGCGCGAAACATCCCGTCGGATCACATCTACGTGTTCGACCAGTCGAAGCAGCACAAGCGGATTTCGGCCAATGTTTCTGGGTTGGGGCCAACGATCCGCATTTCGCTAAACGACAATCTGCTTGGCCGCACGACATTGGCTGAGACCGCATCGGTGATGGGGCATGAGATGGGCCACTACGTCTTGAACCACGGCCTCAAGCTCGCAACCGGATTTGCCCTGATGTTCGGCTTTTGCTTCTGGATTGCGTCGCTGGTCGTGCCCGGCATGATTGCCCGCTGGGGCACCGCCTGGGGGATACGCGGCATCGACGATGTGGCGGCGTGGCCTGTCTATTCGATCACGATCACGCTGTTGCTCTTCGCGATGACGCCCGTGCTCAACACGCTGGTACGCGTCAATGAAAGCGAGGCTGACGCCTTTGGCCTTGACGTCGCGCGCGAACCCGATGGCTTTGCGCAAGTGTCGATGAAGCTCTCGGAATATCGCAAGATCGAACCAGGCGCGTTTGAGGAATTCGTCTTCTACGACCACCCGTCAGGACGCACCCGGGTACGCATGTCGATGGACTGGAAGGCGAAGCACCTGGCGGAGTTGCCTGCGGCTAAATGATGACATGCCCAGACTTCTGATTTTCGGCCTGGGCTACACAGCATCGCGGATTGCCGTTGCGGTGCGGGCAATGGGATGGGACGTCCATGCCACCGGCTCGGCGGGCGATTTGCGATTTGATGACGCGGGCAACATCAGGTTGGCTATCGTGCAGGCGACGCATATCCTGTCGTCGGTGCCGCCGCTGGCCGATGGCGATCCAGTGCTTGCGGCCTATGGCACGCCCATCGGGGCGAGTGCGGTGGGCTGGATCGGATACCTCTCCTCAACGGGCATCTATGGCGATACCGGTGGGGCGTGGGTCGATGAAACGGCGCCGCTCAAGGGCCGCCGCGAGAGCCGGAACGAGGCAGATCGCGACTGGCAGGCGCTTTCGCCCCATACCCGCGTCTTCCGGCTGCCGGGAATATACGGCCCGGGTCGATCGGCGCTGGAGCGGGTGGAGGAAGGCAAAGCGCACCGGATCGACCTGCCCGATCAGGTGTTCAGCCGCATCCATGTCGATGATATTGTCTCGGCCGTGCTCGCCAGTTTTGACGGGCCGCCAGGCGCTTACAATCTGGCCGATGACTTTCCGTGTTCGCAAAACAAGGTGATAGAGTTGGCATGCAATTTGTTGGGCGCGCCCTATCCGCCCCTCCTCTCGCTCGACGCTTCGGGGTTGAGCCGCGAGGCGCGGGCGTTCTACGCGGAAAACCGCCGCATCTCGAACCACAAGGCGAGGCGCCTGCTCGGCTGGCAGCCACGCTACCCGGACTTTGGCGCAGGCCTGCGCGCGCTAAGCGCTATCGCCAGCCCGGCCAGTGCCAGCGCCCCGCCGCCCGCCGCAACCGCCGACCAGCGATAGCCTTCGAACACGGTTGAGAACCCCATCGCGATGATCGGTATGACAATGCTCGAATAGGCCGCCGGGCCCGGCCCGATCAGCCGGATCACGCTGAAATAGGCAAGGAATGCTATCGCCGAAGCGACGACGCCCAGATAGAGAAGGCCGACGAGATAGGCAGGCTGCCAATCGATCACCGGCGGCCCGACCGTGCCCCACGCAAATACAGCGTTGACAAGTGTTCCCCAAAGCATCCCCCAGGCAAGCATGCTCGCCATCGGCATGCTGCGCGCGCGCTCGGTTCCCTGAAGGACGTTGGCACCCGAGGCAAAGAGCACGCCGCATAATGTCAGGGCAATGCCGGCCAGCACGTCCCCGCTGGCCTCGGTCTGCCGGTATTCATTGATGAAAAGCAGGACGATCCCCGCGATCGCGATCACCGATCCAAGATAGAAGCGCCCCGTCGCCCGCTGTCCGAGGAACAGCCGTCCCAACAAGGTATTGGGCACGATCAGCAATGCGAAGAGGATCGCGACCAGCCCGGAGGTGATGTGCGTCTCTGCCTCATAGACAAAGTTGAAATTGAAGGTGAACTGCGCGACCCCGAACAGCATCGCAAAGCGCTGTCCGGCCTTGCCGAGCCGCAGCGACTGGCCGCTGAACGCTGCATAGGCAAACATCACGCCGCCCGCGATGAGGAAGCGATAGGCGACCGACCAGATTGGCGGGACGGCGCCCAACTGCCCACGGATGACGATCCAGGTCGTCCCCCAGATCAGTGTGCAGATCCAGAACGGGATCTGCACCTTGAGGCTCAGCATTGGATGCGTATTGCGCCCGCTCACAGCGCGGCGATCGCCGCGGCCAGCGCGGCCACTTCGGCCTCAGGCTGGTCCCACGACGTGACGAGCCGGATTTCACCGGGCCCCCAATCGTAGAAATCGAAACCCAGCGCGCGAAGCGCCGCCGCCTCCGCCGCCGACATGCGCACGAAAACCTCATTGGCCTCAACCGGATGGACGAGCCGCCCGGCGGCTGCTGCTGCCAGCGCCTGCGCGCCGCCATTGGCCGCGCGGGCATTGGCGAGCCAGAGATCGCCCTCCAGCATCGCCAGCAATTGCGCGGCAAGAAACCGCCCTTTGGACAGGAGATGCCCGCCCCGCTTGCGCCGGTAGCGCGACGCTTCTGCGAGGTCCGGGTCGAACAGAATCAACGCCTCGGCGCTCATTCCGCCATTCTTCACAAAGCCGAAGCTGAGCGCATCGACGCCAGCACGCCATGTCAGGTCGGCCGGTGAGGCGCTGGTCGAGGCGACGGCATTGGCAAAGCGTGCGCCGTCCATATGCAAATGGAGCCCGAGTTCGCCCGTAACCGCGCCGATCGCAGCCACCTCGGCGGCGCGATAGGTCAGGCCATATTCGGTGGCATTGGTGATCGAAACGACATGCGGCTGCGCCTGGTGAACGTCCTTACGGATGCCCCGTGCCATCGCCCGCACCGTTTCGGGTGAGAGCTTCGCCCCTTCCCCTTCGCCCAGCAGCAGCTTCGCGCCGTGCGTGTAGAATTCCGGCGCGCCGCATTCGTCGATCTGAATGTGCGCTTCCTTGTGGCAGATCACGGCGCCATGCGGCGGACACAGGCTGGCGAGCGCCAGGGCATTGGCGGCCGTTCCGGTCGAGACCCACAGCGCCGTCACCTCGCGTTCGAACACATCCGAAAAGGCGCGATCAAGCGAAAGGCTGAGCGCGTCGCCATCATAGGCCGTATCAACCCGATTCGCGCGAGCGATCGCATCCAGAACCTCCGGATGAACCGAAGCCGCATTGTCCGAAAAGAAGCGCATGCCAATCCCATGCGCGGTCACGGCATCGGCGTCAACTTTCACATCCCTTTAGGGGTCAGGCGCGACAATTACGCGAATCCAGCGCACTCATTCTGACAATACTACAACAATTCGCTCATGCGTCGTTAAGCACAATGTGCACATTGGGGAGGCTGAAATCGTGCACACGCGATTAAAAGGGGATCAGGATGTCAGGGGATATAGTCAAAAGCTCGCCCCGCGTGGACCGATTGGCCATCGAGGCAATCCGTTCCGAAGCCGGCGGGCTTCTTGCGAAACTCGACGAGTCCGATCTCCTTGAGGCGTCTGCGCGCATGGCATCCACTATTGATGCCATCGACGCCGCCCTTCGGCGTTTGGCCGATCATTCCGCAAGTGCCATCGACTGAAAATATAGATAGTAATTCCGAACTAATTTATTGGCACGTCCACCTATAATATTGGCGGCACGCGTCGTTCCATAGCAAGTGATACAGTTGTTCGGCTGCTCGTTCCTTTCAGCGGAATGTGCGCGACAAAGGGCAGCAGGCAAATTCCGGCTTGGCCGGGCTATGGAGCGAACAGCGATGTTTCAGGAAAAACTGCCAGTCAAAGCAAACGAAGTTGCCGAGCGGCGCACCGCCAAACGACATATGTCGGTCTTCCTGTTGGCAAAAATAACGACCGCGAGCCAGCAAGCTCTTGGCCGTGTGCTGAACCTCTCGCAAAGCGGCGCAAAGATCGAGACACAGCTTTCGTTCAGGTCGGGCGACGCCATTGTCCTCGAAATCCGATCGGATCTGAAGGTCTCCGGGACCATACGTTGGGTCCGCAACCTTACCGTTGGTGTGGAATTCGACCGCGAAATCGATGTCGGACGATTCCTTTCGCGCGAACAGTCCCGGCTTGACCGGGTCAAGCCGCGTGCCCCCCGATATTCCTGCGATGCCGATGCAACGGTCGCTGCGGAGACCGAGACCAACGTCCTTAAGGTCCGTGACGTGTCGCTGTCGGGCGCAGGTCTTGCCGGCGAAACAACCCTTGAGCCCGGCAACGAGCTTCTCGTCACGATCTTTGGACTGAAGCCGCGTCGCGCGAAGGTCATCTGGTCGAATGCAAAGGGGGTCGGGATCACATTCCTGATGCCACTCGATTTTCGCGACTTTGAGTCCTGGCTCAACGAAAACGCAGCAAAGCCCTGGCTCGCGGAACCATCCGGCGGCTAGATCCCGGGCAGATCAAGCCCCTTTTCCCGCGCGCAATCGATCGCAATGTCATATCCGGCATCGGCATGGCGCATGACGCCTGTTGCCGGGTCATTCCACAACACATTGGCGAGCCGGCGCGCCGCATCGTCGGTTCCGTCAGCGACGATGACCATGCCCGCGTGCTGCGAATAACCCATGCCGACCCCGCCGCCATGATGGAGCGAAACCCAGGTCGCCCCCGACGCTGTGTTAAGCAGCGCGTTGAGCAACGGCCAGTCGGACACAGCATCCGACCCATCGCGCATGGCCTCGGTCTCGCGATTGGGGCTCGCGACCGAGCCTGAATCGAGATGGTCGCGGCCGATGACGATCGGCGCTTTGAGTTCGCCGCTGCGCACCATCTCGTTGAATGCCAGTCCGAGCCGGTGCCGATCACCCAGCCCCACCCAGCAGATGCGGGCGGGCAACCCCTGGAACCTGATCCGCTCCCGTGCCATGTCAAGCCAGTTGTGGAGGTGCTGGTTGTCCGAGAGGATTTCCTTCACCTTGGCATCGGTCCGGTAAATATCCTCGGGATCGCCCGAAAGCGCCGCCCAGCGGAACGGGCCGATGCCGCGACAGAAGAGCGGACGGACATAGGCGGGCACGAACCCGGGAAAGGCAAACGCATCATCCACGCCTTCATCAAAGGCGACCTGCCGGATGTTGTTGCCATAGTCGAACGTCGGAACACCCATCCGATGGAAATCGAGCATGGCGCAGACATGGATGGCCATCGAGGCCCGCGCCGCCCGCTCGACCGACGCTGGATCATTTTCTCGTGCCGCCATCCACTGGTCGAGCGTCCAGCCTTTGGGCAAATATCCGTTGACCGGATCATGCGCCGAGGTCTGATCGGTCACGGCGTCAGGACGGATGCCGCGCCGGACCAGCTCAGGAAGCACGTCTGCAGCATTGCCGAGGAGCCCCACAGAGACGGGGATTCTGGAGGCTTTGACAATCTCCAACGCCTCGTCAAGGCTGTCCGTCTGGCGGTCGATATAGCCGGTCCGCAGCCGCATCTCGATGCGTGAGGGCTGGCATTCGATGGCAAGACATGATGCACCAGCCATCGTCGCGGCGAGCGGCTGGGCCCCGCCCATGCCGCCGAGCCCCGCCGTCAGGATCCATTTTCCTGCGAGGTCGCCGCCGTAATGCTGACGCCCCATCTCAACGAACGTTTCGTAAGTTCCCTGCACAATCCCTTGAGAACCAATGTAAATCCATGATCCGGCCGTCATCTGGCCATACATCATCAGGCCTTTGCGATCGAGGTCGTGGAAATGATCCCAAGTCGCCCATTTTGGAACCAGATTGGAATTGGCGATCAGGACACGCGGCGCATCCCTGTGCGTCCGGAACACACCGACGGGCTTGCCGGACTGGACAAGGAGGGTCTGGTCGTCCTCAAGCCTGCGCAACGTCGTAACGATCTGGTCATAGCATTCCCAATTGCGCGCGGCACGACCAATCCCGCCATAAACGACCAGCCCGTGCGGGTCTTCGGCAACATCGGGATCGAGATTGTTCATCAGCATCCGCAAGGGTGCCTCGGTGAGCCAGCTCTTGGCGCTGAGTTCGGGCCCATGCGGGCTGCGGATAGTGCGGCTGTTATCGATACGGCTCATTTCGGGTCCTTTGCGAAATCGAGACAGGCAGCAAGAATGTCGTGTAGAGTGGATTGCAGCGGAGCTGCGCGCTCTGCATCCCATTGCGGCGGCCAACGGCCCGACTCATCGAGGTAACCGCGCATCGCGAGTTCCATCTGGATGGCGTGGATGCCATTTTCCGGGTCGCCATAGTGGCGCGTGATCCAGCCGCCTTTGAAGCGGCCATTGACGACATGCGAATATCCCGAGCAGGCTGCCACCACCGCCGCGGTCAACCCTGAGGCACAACTTCTGCCATCGAAACTGCCAATGTTGAACTGCGGCAATTCGCCATCGAACAGGCGCGGAACCTTGCTCAGGATCGAATGGGCATCATAGACAACGACCCGCCGATGTGCGTTCCCGAGGCGTGCAATTTCGACCGAAAGGGCTGCGTGATAGGGATCAAAATAGCGGGTTCGCCGCCGCGCAATTTCGTCGGCACCCAGTTCGCTTCCCGGGTCATAGAGCGGTGTGCCGTCAAACATGGTTGCCGGACACAGCGCCGTCGTTGCCTGCCCCGGATAAAGCGACTGCCCTGAAGGATTGCGATTGACGTCTATCACCGTCCGCGAAATTGCCGTCCGGACAATTGTGGCCCCAAGTCCGGCCGCAAATTCATAGAGGCGATTCACATGGTAATCGGCGTCATGCAGAGCCAGCGGCAGCGAGCGGAGCGAGGCAGAAACATCTTCGGGAATGTCGATCCCCGCGTGCGGGATACTGACGATCAGTGGCGCTTCGCCTTGTTCTATGGCGAGCCAGTCCATCATGCGAGGCCGGGCAAGCGGGCGAGTTTGGCCAATGCGCCGCTTCGCACCAGAGCGGTCGCGGCGGCCATGTCGGGATGGAAGTAGCGATCCTCCTCCAGCATCGGCACCTGTTTGCGGAGCAATGTGCAGGCGGCTTCAAGTGTTGCGCTGGACGTCAGCGGGGCATGGAAATCGCACCCCTGCGCTGCGGCAAGGTATTCGATCCCGATTATATTGGCGAGATTGTCCGCCATCCCGGTCAGCCGCCGCGCACCGTGCGCCGCCATCGAAACATGATCTTCCTGGTTGGCGGAAGTCGGGATCGAATCCACGCTTGCCGGATAGGCGCGCTGCTTGTTTTCAGACACGAGGGCGGCCGCCGTCACCTGCGGGATCATGAAGCCCGAATTGAGCCCCGGCCGGGGCGTCAGGAAGGCCGGGAGCCCCGAAAGCGCAGGATCGACAAGCATCGCTATCCGGCGTTCGGCGATCGAACCGATCTCGCAGAGCGCAAGCGCGATCATATCCGCTGCAAAGGCGACGGGCTCTGCATGGAAATTGCCGCCGGAGAGCGCCTCGTCCGTATCGGCGAAAATCAGCGGGTTGTCCGAAACGCCATTGGCCTCATCGTGCAAGGTCGTTGCCGCCTGGCGCAGAAGGTCGAGCACTGCGCCCATCACCTGAGGCTGGCATCTCAGGCAATAAGGATCCTGCACCCGTTCATCGCCGAGGCGGTGCGATGCGCGAATTTCCGACCCCTGCATCAGTTCGCGGAGTGCGGCGGCGGTTTCAATCTGACCCTTGTGTCGACGCAAGGCATGAATACGCGGATCGAAAGGCGTATCCGATCCCTTGGCGGCCTCGGTCGAGAGCGCGCCGGTCACGATTGCGGACTGGAACAGAAGTTCGGCTTCGAACAATCCGGCAAGCGCGTAGGCGCATGAGAATTGCGTTCCGTTGAGCAGCGCCAGTCCTTCCTTGGGGCCCAGCGCCAGCGTCGCAAGGCCTGCACCATGCAAGGCCTTGTGCGCCGGTACAGGCATGCCATCGACAAATATCTCCCCCGTCCCGAGCATCGTTGCGGCGAGATGGGCAAGCGGCGCGAGATCGCCCGACGCGCCCACCGAACCCTGAGCCGGGATGAGTGGCGTCAATCCCTTGGCGAGCATCGCTTCGAGCAGTGCCACAGTAGCTGGGCGCACACCGGATGCGCCTTGCGCCAGGCTGGTCAGTTTCAATGCCATCATCAACCGTGCAACCGGGACTGGCATCGGTTCGCCTACCCCGGCGGCGTGGCTAAGCACGATATTGCGCTGAAGGGTTTCCAGGTCGTCGTCTCCGATCTTTACGGTGGCGAGCTTCCCGAAGCCGGTATTGATGCCGTAGACCGGTTCATGCCGGGCAAGGATGCGCGCAACAGCCGCGGCACTCGCTTCGATCCCTTCACGGCAGGACGGGTCAAGCGCGAGATCCGCGCCGCGATAGAGCGCGCGCCAATCCGCCAGCGAGACACTTCCCGGCACCGCCACGATCGTCATAAACCCCTCCAAACCCGCTCATGCAGCGGGTTTTTTCCTATATGATAGACAAGCTCAGCCGGGCGCTCGACGTCCCAGATTGCAAGGTCGCAATATTTTCCGGCTTCAAGCGAGCCGGTATCGCCATCTAGTCCCAGCACTCGTGCAGCGTTGCGGGTTACGCCGACAAGGCACTCCTCGACAGTCAGCCCGAAAAGCGTCGCCCCCATGTTCATCGCGAGCAGGAGCGACGTGAGCGGCGATGTGCCAGGGTTGCAATCGGTGGCCAATGCAAGCGGCACTCCGGCTTTCCGTAGGGCATTGACCGGAGGCAATTGGCTTTCCCATGTGAAATAATAGGCGCCGGGAAGCAGGACAGCAACGCTCCCGGCCGACTTTACGGCTGCAACTCCAGTAGCATCGAGATGCTCGAGATGATCCACCGAAAGTGCTTCGTATCGCGCTGCAAGTGCTGCGCCCCCATAGTTCGAAAGTTGTTCGGCGTGAAGTTTGACCGGCAGGCCGTGCGCCTTTGCGGCGACAAACACGCGCTCGATCTGGGCGGGTGTAAAGCCGATCGTCTCACAAAATCCATCGACTGCATCGGCAAGCCCGAGCGCGGCCACGGCCGGAATCATCTCGCGGCAAACATGATCGATATAGTCGTCTGCCCTTCCTGCGAATTCGGGTGGCAGGGCATGCGCACCGAGAAAGCTGGTCACAACCGTAACCGCGCGCGCATCGCCCAACCGGCGGGCCGCGCGCAGCATCTTGATCTCCGCATCGAGCGACAGGCCATAGCCCGACTTGATCTCGACCGTCGTGACGCCTTCGGCAATCAGGGCATCGAGCCTGGCAAGCGCCTGCCTGACCAGTTCGTCCTCGCTTGCCGCCCGTGTCGCGCGCATCGTCGAAACGATCCCGCCGCCTGCACGGGCAATATCTTCATAGCTTGCACCGGCCAGTCGCAATTCGAACTCGTGCGCCCGATCTCCGGCATGGACGAGGTGGGTATGACAGTCGATCAGGCCCGGCGTGATCCAGCGCCCCGCGCAGTCGATCCGTTCGGCCGATTGAAACTGAGGCGCATCGTCACGCGGCCCTGCATAGACGATGCGGCCCTTGCGGCAGGCGATCAGCGCGTCCTCGACCTGTCCCGCACCAGACATTGTAAGGGCTCTGGCGTTCAGCCAGACGCGGTCGCATTGCGAGGGTGACTCGGCATTCATGAGCCCCAAGACTTGCACGCCTCTGCTATTATGTCTAGACATAATAGCATCATCTGAAGGTACCGGATATGACCGTGCTCTGGTTCAAGACTGCACTGCTGCCCTCAGGCTGGGCGAAGGATGTCCGGATCATGATTGCAGGCGGCCTGATTTCAGACGTTGCGACTGGAACTCCTGCCCAACCCGGCGATGAGCGTGCGGCAATCGGCATTCCCGGCCTTTCCAACGTCCACAGCCACGCCTTCCAGCGCGGCATGGCTGGGCTGAGCGAACATCGCGGCGGCAGCGATGACGATTTCTGGAGCTGGCGCGAAGTCATGTACCACTTCCTCGACCGTCTCACCCCCGACGATGTCGAGGTGATCTGCGCGATGGCCTATGTCGAGATGCTGGAAACGGGCTACACGCGCGTCGGCGAATTCCACTATCTCCACAATGATCCCAGCGGCGGCCGCTACGGCAATCCTGCCGAAATGGCCGCGCGTGTCATCGCCGCAGTCGAGGCAACCGGCATCGGGCTGACCCTGCTTCCGGTATTCTATGCCCATGGTGATTTCGGCGGCGCCCCGCCCAAACCCGGCCAGCGCCGGTTCCTGAGCGATCTGGATAGTTTTGCCGCCTTGCTCGAAGCCTCTGCGCGCATTCTTCCTGCCGACGGTGTTCTCGGCATCGCCCCACACAGCCTGCGCGCCGTGACGGCAGACGAGCTTTGCACGCTGCAGGACATGCGCCGGGAGGGGCCGATCCACATCCACGCCGCCGAGCAGGTGAAGGAAATCGAGGCCAGCATCGCTTTTTCGGGCGCCCGCCCTGTCGAATGGCTGCTCGCGCATGCCGGGATCGATGAGCGCTGGTGCATGATCCACGCCACGCACCTGAGCGACGCCGAAACCGACACTTTGGCCGCAAGCGGCGCCGTGGCTGGCCTATGCCCCGTTACGGAGGCCAATCTGGGCGATGGCATCTTTCCGGTCGTTCGCTTTCTTGACGCGGGTGGGCGCATCGCGACCGGCACCGATTCCAACATTCTGATCGACCCGGCACAAGAGCTTCGCGCGCTTGAATATAGCCAGAGGCTCACGCACCGGGCGCGCAACCTTCTGGGCAGCGACCAATACCCGTCGGTCGCGCGGCGGCTGTTCCAGGCAACGCTAGACGGCGGGGCGCAAGCGTTGGGGCACCAGCATGGACTTGCTGTTGGCATGCCCGCAGACATCGTTACGTTCGATGAAAACCACACCGCGTTGCACGGGCGCTCTGGCGACTTGCTGCTCGATTCATGGGTTTTCGCCGCGCGTACGAGTTGCATCGACAGCGTGTGGCGAGGCGGTCGCAAGGTCGTTTCTGATGGTCGCCACCAGCATCACGACGCCGTTTGCGACCGCTACCGGAAGGCACTCGACCGGATCCTCGTCGCGTGAGCATTGACGAGAAAATCAGGAACGATATCGAAGCGCATATCGCATCGGGCAAATGGCGGCCGGGACACCGCATCCCCTTCGAACACGAACTGGTCGCACAATATGGCTGCGCGCGAGCAACGGTTGGCAAGGCGCTAATGGCGCTGGTCCGCGCCGGGCTGATCGAGCGGCGGCGCAAGGCAGGATCTTTTGTTGCCCATCCGCACGTCCATGCCGCAGTGCTCGATATTCCCGACATCGGTGCTGCGATTGCCGAACGCACGGGCGCCTACAGGTTTGAGCTGCTGTCGAGCCGGATCGTGTCAAACAAGGATCATGCAGGAGATTTTGAGTCCGCCGCCAGGCTTCGGTGCCTTGTCGGGATTCATCATGGCAGCACGGGGCCATTCGCTCACGAAGAAAGGTCTATCAATCTCGACGCTGTTCCGCAGGCAGCCGAGGCAGACTTTTCGACCGAACCGCCCAGCACATGGTTGCTCAATCACGTTCCGTGGAGCGAAGCGCGTCACCGGATCAGCGCAATGGGGCCCAGTCCCCAGGTTTCGCAGCGGCTGGACATTCCCAGGGGAACGCCCTGCCTGATGGTCGAACGCTGGACCTGGCGAGAAAATATCCCGATCACCTTTGTCTGCCAGATATTTCGTGGTGATCGCTATGACCTTGTCGCAAATTTTGCGCCACGGTCGCGATGACGCGAAGGTAATTTCACGATCTCATGAAGTAAGCAGACGAATTACAGCCCCAACCGCAGATCCCGCGATCAGAAACAGCACCAATCCCCGCCAAAGTGGATCGCTGAGCCGCCCAAAAAAATGCGTCCCCAAAGCATTCCCGCCGGCAAGCATGGGGAAACCAGAAAGTGCAAGCGCGCCCAAGGGCCAATCCAGCCTCCCGGCGATCAGGGCGAAGCCGGCAACGGCAAGAGGAGACCAGAAGAAGATGACGATCATCGCGTCGCGCGCAGTTGCCGCGGGAATGGAGCTGCGCACGAAATAATGGATTACCGGTGGACCCGGCATGGCCGCGAACCCGCCAAGCAAGCCCGTCGTCATTCCGGTTGCCAACAACGCCACTTTGCCTTTCGGCGGTTCCGGGGCGCGTTTCGTGATGAGAACGAAGAAGGATAGGATGGCGATTACAGCTATGACCATGCGGGCGATATCGGGCGGCGTGATCGTCAAGACATAGAGGCCAATGGGCGACACCAGGATCCCCGACCAAATGATCGGTCGCGTGATCGCAGGATCGATGCTGTGTCGCGCTTTGGCATAGCCAAGGGGGCTGGTGAGAACGCCCATCAATATGCCAACCAAGACCGCACGCTCAGGCTCTATGATCAGGCTGATCAGGGGAATGAGGACAATCGCCAAGCCAAAGCCTGTCAGACCCCGCACCAGGCCGGCAAGGAATATCGACGCCCACACAAGTCCGATTTCCGGTACCGAAAGGCCAAGCCATTCGTTCATGCTAACGCCCTCTCAATGAGCCAAAAGGCCGCTGTGCTACCAATCCCGTAGGACAGGGCAATGCGTGCCAGCGGGAGTTGGGCGCTGGCAAAACGGCGAAGCAGGGCAAGGAAGAACAACCCTCCCGAGACAATGACCAGCTGTCCGGCTTCCACGCCGAGGTTGAATGTCAGCAAAGCGACCGGAACCTCTCCTTCGGGAAGCCCTATTTCTGCCAGCGCTCCTGCGAATCCGAAGCCGTGGAGAAGGCCAAATGCAAAAGCAACGAGCCAGGGTATCCGCTCCGACAGACGGGGGGCAACCGGCCTTGCCTTTACAATCTCGACCGCCAGGAAAACAATGGACAGCGCGATGCAGATTTCAACCGGTTGGCGCGGGACGCTGATCAGCTGGAGCGAGGTGGCAATAAGGGTAATCGAATGTGCGACCGTAAAGGCAGTCACAGTCTTGGCGACCTGCCACCCGCCCACCAGCAAGAGCACCAGCGAGACCACGAAAAGCAGATGGTCGTAACCCGTCAGGATATGTTCGACGCCCAGCGCGAAATAGGTTCTTGCAACCTGCGCAGGCTGCGGCTCGGCCATGACCATAGCCAGCGGCTCGTCCGGCGTCAGACGCGCCGCCTGCACTGGGCGGCCAAGCGGTGCGATCCTGACCAGGGCATCGGAAAATGTTGCATCCAGCCCTTTCAGCCCGACCTTCTGGCCCGCCAGCGCGCCCTTGCAGGTCACATTCGACAGGGCAACAACCGAGCCGTTCACCAACTCGCGCCTCGGCTTGGTCGCTGTGCAGCTTGACGGCAGGGCGGGCGTCGCATTGGTCGCAAGTCCGCCCTTGATCGGCGCCTTCCAAACCATCCGCCAGTTTGCGGCGCTGCTTTGGGTCAATTCAAGATAGCCGGGGCGCAGTTCATCGGCCAACGCTGGCGCCGCAAGGCCTGCCAGAAAGAAGAGCAGCGCCAAAGCGCGCATGAATTTCATTTCGGCCGCTCGATCTCGATATCATAGCCATTGAGCAGCGCCTGATAGGCCTGGTTCTCGCGCCACTCCCGGGTCGCAGAACGCCAGTCATTTTCAACGCGCTGCCGCACGTCGGCAAGACCGGGTTTCCGCTGCGCCGCAACGCTTCGAACGCGAACCAGGTGCAAGCCAAAGCCAGAAACAACCGGCCCTGCCCACTCCCCCTTTGGCAGGGCTATGAGCGCCGCCGCAAATTCATCTCCGAATTGGCGGCTGATGATCTGTTGCGAGGCATCATCCATCGCGCGGGGTAGCGAGATCGCATCGCCCAGCCTCGAAGCGTCCCCGCCCGCCTTCAGTTGCACGAGCAGGCCCCTCGCCCTTGCGCGGGCGGCAGCATCACCGTCGGCCATGCTCACATAAACCGAGTCGAAACCAAACACCGGGTCAGACGCGTAGCGCGCAGGATATTTGTCGAGCCAGGCCTGCAATACGGCGTCTCCGGGCACCATCATCTCGGCCTCGGACGTTGCCAGAAACTCCATCTTTGAGCGCAGCCGCCGCCGCACCACGGTATCGTCCCTGTCGAGCCCCAAGCGTATGGCCTCGCGGTAATAAATCTCCTCCTTGATGAAATCGCGGATCAGGCCATCGAGCTCCATGGCACTGGGCGGGCGCTGCCAGGTTTGCGACCACATCGAGACGAGGCGTTCCACCTGTTCTTCGTTGATCGCAATCCGGCGATCACCCGCATCGACCTCGCTGCCGCGCCAATCGTAAAAGGCGAAAATCATCGCCCCCACGATCAGGAAATGGGTCAGGGGTTCGCGCAAAGCCTGCGCCAGCCGTTCGCGAAATTGCATATCAGCTTTTCGGACTATACCAGATCGGCGACGTATAGGCGCGCTCCTGTGACTTGTAGATCACACCCGAGGCCAGTTTTCCGCCAAAACGCGCAATATCGTAAGCAGGCCAGCGCGGCGTCGGAATTTCGAGGATGCGGGCGTAATAAAATGCCTTTGCCTTCGGGTTGAAACTCGGGTCCCGCCAAACGGTTCTCAACTCGGGTGCTCCAATGCTGTTGGCATAGGTTGCTGTTGCGATATCCACCGTATCACCGACCGGGGCAAGTTTGCCATTCCTGCCGATGCGCCGTTTGTCGGCATTGCTCCAGGCAACGTCAAAAATCCGCTCATGGGCCTTACCGGCCTTGTCCACCCAGCCCTTGACGATCTGCACGCGATCGAGGTTGGCCCCGGCAGCATCCTTGAGCGCCGAGATCATGAAGACGGGTGCGCGGCCTTTTCCGGGTTTGAGATCGCCGCCCATCGGCACGCCACGTGCATATCCGGCCTTGACCCAATCGCTATTGAGATCGGCCTGTTTGAAGTCCCAACCGCCAAACACGCGCACCGACATGCGCGTTCCGGTCGTCGCATAGACTTCGCGTCGGCGCATCGCATCGAAAATGGCTTCGCGCGTGTTGGCGGTCGCCCAGACGGCTGCAAGCCCCGCCGACAGCGATTGCCAAGCGTAGCGCATGACACTGCCGCGCTTTTCGGAAATCAAGGCACGCTCGGCCCGCGGTTCCACACGCACCGTCTCGCCCATGTGATTATTCTCTTCCGAGGTGGAAAGGCCGGTGTGCAAATCGCCCGCGCCGATCATCCCGAACTTGAACGGATTGACACCCAGCTTCGCTTCCATCAGCAAGCCGCGCTTGAGTGCCTCGCGGGCATATTCGCCGACGAACATGTCATTGGTCTTGAGCGTCGAAAGATCGAGATTGCCGATGTCCCAGCCGGTCTTGCCGAAATCGGCAAATTCATCATCGGGCGACAGGAAGGGATGCGATTCACTTTCGCCCTTGGCCTGGATGATTTCGGTGAGCGGCTCCCATTTCTGGCGCAGTCGCGCATAATTGGCCGTCATCGGCTTGCCATCGAAATCGGCAAAGCTGAACATGAGGCCGTTGGAAAGATTGCCATTGTGCGGGATCGCCAGCACGCGGCCGCCAGTCGTTGCCTCATAGTTGGAAAAATAGTCCCAGAGCTTTTCGGGGTTCTGGCTTTCCAGTGCCGAAAACGGGAGAACCCTGGACACCTTGTCCGCCCCGTCGCGGAAGATGACGATGCGGTGGAGATTGTTGCCCTTGGGCACGGAGGTGTATTCATAGCCCATGAATGCCGTAAATTTGCCCGGCTCGTTGTAGCGCTCGACGGCGGCAACATGGGCTTGCCAGACCGATCCGACAATCTGTTTGGCGGTATCGGGATCATACATGACCGGCGGCAATTTGCCTTGCGAGAATGCCCCGATCAGCTCGCGGGTGGCGGCCATCGCCTCGGTCTTGGTGCCCAGCATCATGTCGTGCCAGCGCTTCAGCGTGGGATCGCCCATGAACAGCGGGTTGCCGGACAGTATCTCGCGGCCTGAACCTATCAATTCGGAATGATCCGCAACTACCATGAAATCGAGCGGTCGGTCGAGTTGCGCCTCGATGCCGGTTGACGATGTGATCTTTTCACCCCGGCCAAAGCGCAACGCATCCTCGGGTGTGATCCGCGTCCCCATCATCACGGCATCGCCACTGTTCATCGTGTGGAGATGGGTTTCGCCGAACAAAACCCGTGTGGGATTCTCCGATCCCGCCATTTCGGCGGCATGAGCTTGGGAGACAAGGCGGTTCGCAGCCCGGTCTGCCTTCGAACCGCAAGCAGCAAGGCAGAGTACCAGCGCAAGCAATGGAAGTCTTTTCATGCGGTCATCCCTTGGGGCTGTACCAGATCGGCGAACCATAAGCGCGCTCCTGTTGCACCAGCACTGCCTTTGGCGAAGGCCGGGCGATGCCGAATGCTGCCATGTCATAGGCGATCCAGCTTGGCGTCGGGATTTCCAGGACGCGGGCATAATAGAATGCGCGCTCACCAAGTTTGAAGTCCGGATCCTGCCACCATGCCGAAAGCACTGGTGCGCCAATGCTGTTGCTATACTCGGCGCCTTTCACCGTATTGCCGACCGGAGGCAGCTTGCCGCCCTTGCCCGACTTGCGCGTTCCACTTCATGCAACGTCAAAGACCTTTTCGTGCATCTCTCCCTTGGCATCGATCCAGCCTTTGACGATCTGGATGCGATCGAGATTTGCGCCGTCCGGATCGCGCATCGCTTCCACCAGGAAGCCCGGTGCGCGGCCCGATCCAATCAGGTCGCTCCCCATTGGAACGCCTTTGCCATAGCCGATGCGCGACAGGTCAGGGCGAGCCAGATCCGACGCTGCAAAACTCCATCCCCCAAACATCCGCACACGCATCCGCGTACCGGTGGTTGCGAACACCTCGCGCCGCGCCATCGCCTCGAACAGGTCCTTGCGGGTATTGGCCCGCGCCCAGACGCCGACAAGCCCCGATGAGAGCGAGTCATAGCCGAATTGCTCGAAGCTCTCGCCCTTGGAAAATTGCTGGGTGATCGCGGTGCGGTAACGCGTGTCGCCCGTGCCGGGTTCAAGCGGGCTGACCTTGCCAAAGAAATTGGCTTCTTCGGTGGTCGCAAGGCTGGTGTGGCTATCGGTTGATCCGATCATCCCGAACTTGAACGGATTGACGCCGAGCTTCGCTTCCCATGCAAGCCCCTGTTTGAGGGCCGCGCGGGCATATTCGCGCGGCAGCATGTCCCTCGTCTTGGGGGCGATGCCAAAATTTCCGCGATCCCAGCGGTAATAATCAGCGAACTCGTCATTTGGGGAGAGAATGGGGTGCGTTTCGCCATCCCCTTTGATCTGCGTCACTTCGTAAAGTGGTTCCCAGCGTTGCCGCCGCGCTGCATATTCAGCGGTGATCGGGCCGCCGCCCAAGGTCTTGACGTCGAACATCGTGCCATTGGAGAGATTGCCATTGTGCGGGATTGCGACCACCCGCCCCCCGGTGGCCTTCTCATATGCGGCAAGATACGCCCATAAATCCTCAGGATCGGATGATTCATTGGAGGAGAAGGGGAGCACTGACCCCGCCTTGTCGCGCCCATCCTGGAATATCACAACGCGGTGGAGATTGTCGCCGCGCTGCACCGATGTGTACTCATAACCGATAAACGCGGTGAAGCTGCCAGGCTGGTTGTGTGTTTCGGCAGCGTCGATGATCCGGTCCCACATCGAGCGGCGGATCGCATCATTGTGAAGAACCGGGCGGCCCGCGCGGCGTTCCATCGCGTAAAGCCTGTAGGCTGCCGCGAAATCGCCCTTTGCAACGAAATCGATCAACTGCCTGCCGATCGGGTCGGCGAGCGCAAGCGGATCGCGACTGTTGACCATCGGCGCGATGCCCAGCGATTCCGAATGATCTGCAATGACGAGGAAATCGAGCTGCCGCCTGATCCGCGCTTTCATTCCCATCGAGGCGGTTACGACCTCGCCCTTGGCAAAGCGATACGCCGCGTCGGGGCCGAGCCGGTTGCCCACCATTCCCGCGTCCGCGCTATAAGCGGTATGCAGGTGCGTATCGCCAAAGAATACGCGATCGGGATAATCCGCCTTCAGATTGGGCGAATATTCCCCGGCCGCGAGCGCCACCGAAGCGCTGACGAGTGCCAGAGCTGCACTCCAGCGCTTACGCATCATGCGCCGACCCATAGGGGCGAGCTCCACGCCCGTTCCTGGATCGTCAGCGGCAGGCTTGGCTGGGGTTTCTTCCCAAGCCGGTTCGCTTCCCAGGTTGACCAGCGGCAAGTCGGGTTCTCCAGCACGCGGACATAATAGAAGGCGCGCCGAGCCGCCGAAAAATCGGGATCGCGCCAGGACACTTTGAGTTCGCCTGCACCTTGCGCCGGATCGATCTTGCAGCTCCTTGTGTCGACATTCTCGGCACTTTCCGGGCAACGGTGAGTCTTTGCGTCAGGCACACCCCTGGCACAGGCGATGTCATAGACTTTTTCGCGGGTCTGGCCCTTTTCGACCCAACCGCGAATGATCTGCATCCGTTGCAGCCCGGCGCTGTTCGGGTCTTTCATCGCTTGCGCAAGGAAGGTCGGCGCACCCTTGCCAGCAAGGCGCAGGTCACCGCCCATCGGCACGCCCCTGGCATAGGCCGTTTTGGCAAACGTCGCGCTTGCCCAGATGTCGGCAGGATAATCATGCCCGGCGAATAGCCTCACCTTGATCCGCGGGCCGGAGGTGGCGAAGGTTTCCTTGCGTCGCATCGCTGCGAATATGTCCTCACGAACGTTGCGTTCTGCCCACACCCCGGCAAGGCCCGCCGCACTCCATTTGTAGAAGGGCGTGGCGGACGAGCCCTTGAGGGTTGCATCAACAGGTGATGGGACTGTCCGCCGCCCTTCGGGCGTGCCGTCATTGAGGCCCGTTTTGCCGAAATAATGATCCTCTTCTACGGGCCCTCCTGCATTGTGAGTGTCCGACGATCCGATCAGGCCGAACTTGTACGGATTGACCCCGATCCTCGCCTCGATCTCAAGCCCGCGCTGCAGCGCCTGGCGGACATAGCTGCCATCGGTCTTGCCAACGATGTCGGTGCCGAGCAGCACGTTGTAAATCTCGAAATCCGCCCATTCATCATTGGGCGAAAGCGATGGGTGCGTGTCCGACGTACCTTTGACCTGCGTCATTTCGACGAGCGGTTCGTTGCGCATCCGCGTCTCGGCATATTGGCTCGTGATCGGATTGCCGGCAAAGTCGGTGAGCTGGAACATCAGCCCATTGGAGACGTTGCTGTTGTGCGGGATGGAGAGGCCGTCCATGCCTTTCGAGCGGTTGGCGTCGAGCCATGCCCAGAGATTTTCAGGATTGACCGAGTCCAGCGCGCCGTAAGGCAAGTCGGGCCGTCGGGCCGTACGGAACAGGACGACACGGTGGAGGTTCCCGTATTGTGGCTGCGCGGTATATTCAAAGCCCGCAAAGGTGGTGAACTTGCCTGGCCTGTAATGGCGATCCGCAGCGGCTTGAATGTCTGCCCAGGTGGAGCGGATGACCTCCTCATTGTTCATTTCGGGGATGGCCTTGCCATCCGTGATCGACTGGAAGACCTTTCCAAACGCAACCGCGATTTTTTCGCGCACACTCGAAAACATGTCCTGCGCGTAGGAAATGAGCGACATGGAATTCGCCTTGTCGTCCATCGCAGGCAGGACGCCCAGATATTCAGCGTGATCCGTCACCGCATAGAAATCGAGTGGCCCGCCCTTTAGCGCGATGTCATAACCATTGGCGTGCCGGATCGTTTCGCCCAGCGCATAGCGATAGGCGTCGTCGGGCGTGCGACGGATGCCAAAAATATAGCTGTCGAACGACAATTGGGTGTGGACATGGACATCGCCAAACAGGGCGACTCGGCGATCGGCTTCATCGGCGTATGCCGTTCCCGAACCGAGCAACGCAGATGCCGCTACGGCACCCTTGAGTGCGCGTCTGAACATGGCTGTCATGGGCTCCCCTCCTGACTATGGTGTTGAAATCTGCACCGCCACCAGACATCGGGCAAGCCCTGATTGACGGACTGGCCAGCCCCAAGTCCGCCAACGATATGCATGGACCAATGCCCTACCTGTGTTTATCCCGGGTGCTTCGCCTTTCATTCGTCTTAGGTAAGGATCATGAGTCAAGGTCCGCCCGTTATCCTGATCGCCTTGCTGTCCCTGGCATTTGGCTCGACGCCAGCGGTGGCCGCTCAAGACGACCGGCCGCTGGAAAAACGTGTTGAGGAAACACTAAGGGCGACTGGAGCTGGCACCCGCTTCGGGCTGGTGGTTACCAGCGACGATGGGCGGGAGATCATCGCGATCAACCCCGACGGGCGCTTCATCCCGGCGTCAAACACCAAGATGTTTACAACCGCCGCTGCCTTCGCGACGCTTGCCGACCTCGACAAGCCGGACGAGACCGGCGGCGCGTCCGTGCGGCTGGAAGGCAAGAATGTCATCCTCAAAGGCGGCGGCGACGCGCGTCTTTCCAGCGTGCCTGCCTGCGTTGCCGATTGCCTCGCAACGCTTGCCGATGCCGTCGCTGCGAACGTGCGAATGGTGCGTGATGTGATCGGTGATGACAGCCTATTCCCTGACGAACGCTGGAGTCCGGGGATGAGCTGGAACAATATCCCGACCCGCTCGGGAACAGGCATTTCGGCCCTCACGCTGGATGACAATGAGTTGCCAATGACCGTCACTCCGGCCAAGCCGGGGCAGCCGCCGACGGTCGATCTCATTCCCTATTACGCAGTCGACAACCGTGCTGTTACGGTAGCGGGCGGCGATACCGAATTGAACTTCGACCGTGCCCCGAACGGCACCATCCTGCGCCTGACCGGCACGATCGCGGTCGGCTCTCCTCCCCAGCATTTGCGGCTCGGCATCGACGATCCGGCATATTATGCAGCGTGGATTTTCAAAAGGATGCTGGCCGCACGTGGCGTTCGCGTTACCGGCACCGTCCATGTCCGGCACCGCCCGTTGATGCCCGCTGACAACCCCGCAATTCGCGGCGACGCGAGTCCGGAACGGGCACAACAGGCAACGCCCCTCGCCCGGCTGATCCCGCCACCCCTTATCGACGATCTGACGATCGTCAACAAGTTGAGCCAGAATCTCCATGCTGAGCTGATGCTGCGCCGCATCGGGGCGCAGCAAGGCACAGGGTCAATTGCCGATGGCCTGGTTGTCGTTCGCGCGATGCTGGCTCGCGCCGGTGTATCGCGCGTCGATTACGACCTTTCTGACGGGTCAGGCATGTCGACCTATAACCGTGTCACGCCGCGCGGGGTCGCGATCTTCTTGCGCTGGATCGCCGCTCAGCCCTGGGGCACGGCGTGGCGGGCGACGCTTCCAGTGAGCGGCGAAGGCACCCTCGCCGGCCGATTTGGCGGAAGCGCACTCGACCACAAGTTATTTGCCAAGACCGGCGCTCTCAACGCGACTTCGGCGCTGTCGGGTTACATGATAGCAAAAAGCGGGAGGGCGTTGGTGTTTTCGGCCTATGCCAACGATATTCCCGACGGGGCACGTGTAACTCAGGCAATCGACAATGCGCTACTAATGATAGCGGCGGAGAATTAGATGTCGACGGGCGCGGACGACAGTGCTCTCGGCGCCAATGCCAGGCTGACGTTACGGTTTTGAGACTGTTTCCAAAAATAATTGCGTGAACGTGTGGCGCCCACACCATAAACTGTGGCGCCAAGCCACATTCTTGTTATTTAGTGATCGAATCCGTAGGGAGCGCGGGTCAGGGGGGTATCAACATGCACTATTCGACGCGTGCCAGATTCATGCTGGCTTCAGGTGCCGCTTTGGCAGCAATTGTCGCTGCGATGCCGGATGAGGCGTTCGCGCAGGCGACCGCACCTGCCGCGACGAGCCCGAGCGAAGAGGGCCGCGAGATTCTTGTTACGGGTTCGCGAATCAAGCGGGATCCAAACGACAGCGCCCTGCCGTTGCAAGTTGTCACAACCCAAGAAATCCTGCGAAACGGCATCAGCAGCCCCGAGCAACTCCTTTCCTTCCTGAGCACGAACGGTACTGGCTCAGACAATCTTGCGAGCAACTCCGACGTTGTCACAGGCCAGCAACGTGGCAATAACGGCGCCTCCTTTGCCAACCTGCGTGGTCAGGGATCGGCTGCAACACTCATATTGCTGAACAGTCGTCGTGTCGCAGCGCACGGCCTCAACGGTTCCGCGGTGGATGTAAACCAGATACCCTTTGCAGCGATCGAGCGCGTCGAGGTACTGAAGGATGGCGCATCCGCAATTTATGGCACCGACGCGATCGGCGGCGTGATCAACTTCATCACCAAGCAGGATTACAAAGGCTTTGGTGCCTCGGCCTTTGCCGACGTGACATCGCGGGGGGATTCCCCGATCTATCGGCTTTCGGGCATTGCCGGTTATGGCGACCTGAAGGAACAGGGCTTCAACGTGATGGCAGCGGTCGGCTATAGCTGGGTCAAGCCGCTGTTCGGAAGCGACCGCGATTTCGTCAATACCTTCCAGCCCGACAGGGGATTGTCGGTCGATACGCGCGGCACGCCCTTTGCCACCATCGTTCCTCTCGCAGGCACCATTTTCACCAATACGACCGACGTTGACCTGCCATTCGTTCCCGGCAGCACCACCGTTCGCGCTACGGCCATCAACGTGCTGAATACCCCTGGTGGATTGGGTTGCGGCGTCAATGACGGCCAGGCTCCGTATGATTCCGTCCTGTGGGCAACGCCGGCATTCATTTACTCCTGCGCGTGGGACACCGGGCGCGCGGCGGCTTTGCAACAGGAACTGAAAACCCTGACCTATCTGGGCCGCGCCGTTGCCGGACTGGGGAACCATGAGATTTCGCTTGAAGTGACGGGTTCGAGGGCAGACGCCCACAAGGTCTTTTCAAACCTCCAGCTAACGCCGAACACCTCGACACAGAGATACCAGTACAGGCTCGTTCCCGGTGTCAATGACGCCACGTACAATGCAGTCTTTGACCGCCTGGTGGCGCTATCGCCTTCGCTTGCCCCGCAACGTGGCCAGGGATTCTCGTTCCGGTGGCGGTGTGTCGAGTGCGGTCCGCGCCAGATTGACACGCATACCGAGACCTTCCGCGCCGCCCTGGCTGCCCAAGGCCCGCTTTTTTCGGGCTGGGATTACAGCACCGGCGCTTCCTATGCCGAGAGCACATCACAATCCACGCTCGGTGGCGGATATTTCTATCGCGGGACGGATGCCACTGGCGCAGTCGTAGGCCCCGGCATCATTCCGACATTGAACAGCGGCACGCTCAATCCATTCCTGTTCCCGGGGCAGACCCAATCGGCAGCAGGACTCGCCGCGTTGCAGGCGGCGTCTGCAGAGGGTGTCGTCCTTTATGGCGGCAAATATTCGGTGAAGGCTGCAGACGCGTCGGTATCGGGTTCGCTGTTCGATCTTCCAGGCGGAACGGTGAAGCTTGCGGCCGGTCTTGATTACCGCCGCGAGGAATACGGGTTCAACGGCGATGCGCGTGCAGCGTCGGCTCGTCCTGTCATTATCGCAGCCCCCTTTGACGATGGAAACGCGCTGACGGGGGTCAGCCGGGACATCAAGGCGGCCTATGCAGAAGTCCTGTTTCCGATATTCGAATCGCTTGACGTGACATTGGCAGGCCGCATCGACGATTATTCGGGTTTTGGCACGACCACCAATCCGAAGGTATCGGTAAAATTCCGCCCGTGGAAGCCGCTGATGTTTCGCGCATCCTACAACACGGCCTTCCGCGCGCCGACGTTCAACCAGATATTCAACGGCCAGACTTCGTCGGTATATACAGGTCGGGATATTGCCGACCCCGCCACATGCCCGGGCGGCGTTCCCAATCCCGCAATGCCGGGATGCCAGCCTATCGCGCCCAACATCATCTTTGGGGGCAACCCCAATCTGGGTCCGGAAACGGCCGATGAGGGCAGCGTCGGGGTCGTTTTTGAGCCGTCGAGCCACTTCAGCGCATCGCTGGACTGGTGGTATATCAATCGGCAAAACACGATCCAGATTTTGACCCTGCGAGAGCTCATCAACAATTATTCGCTGTTTACGGATCGCTTCATCCGCGATTCGGCAAATACGTTGATTGCGATCGACCAAACCTGGGCCAATGCGGGGAACACGCGCACGCAGGGTCTGGAAGTCACGCTGCGGGGCAATATCGACGCGCTCGGTGGCCAGCTCTCCGCTGGCCTTGACGGCACCTACCTGCTCAAGAAAGAAGAAAGGGTAGTCGCCGGGGCGGCCACCATAAACCAGTTGGGCGTGTTTACTCTGAGCGGCGACCTTGGCCTGCGCTGGAAGCACAACGCCTTTATCAGCTACTCGGCCGACAAGTGGAGCACGACGCTCACGCAGAAATTTAGGAGCAGCTATGATAACCAGATACTCCCGGGCGTTCTCAACGGGTCAGTGAATCCCCCCAATGACGAGGCACGGGTGGACAGCTATGTCACGTACAACTTCTCGGTAAGCTATACCGGGATCGAAGGGGTGCGGCTGACCGCGGGCGTCAAGAATATCTTCGACACCGATCCACCGTTTGCGGTCACCTATGACAGCAACACGGGCAGTGGCAGTTCATGGGAACCCCGCGTCGCCGATCCGCGTGGCCGAGCCTTCACGATGCTCGCAGAGGTTCGGTTCTAGCAGCTGACCCCTTGATAGGAAAAGAACCGGTTGGCTGCGACGGCCGTCGCGGGCGCCAACCGGTCTCCGGTTTCGTACAGTCGGCACAATGTGCGAAATTCGGGGGTCGCGTGGCGGCCTGCCCCGACGGACGCGAGACGTCAAACCTCAGAAGACTCATTGCGTTGCAGCCGATATCGCTGGATCGGAGACCGTTATACTATCGACGCCCATATCGCTTGCGGCGCGCACACCTTCCGACTTGTCCACGCCCCAAACGGCCGCCGACAGGGCCAGCCCAGCCGCCTCCTGCACCAAATCCGCTGTCATTTCGGTAAAATAACTCGACCAGCATGATCCACCATGCGCCTTGATGGCTTGCAGGGCGCTGCCACCAAAATGGCGCGGATCGCACCCATCGGCCCAGGGCGAATCTCCCTTCGGATCGCGGACGACTTCATGTTGCATTATTTCCGGAATCGTCAGGTGCGCGGTGGCGAGGCGAGGCTGCAAAGCGCGCGCATGACGCAGGACGCGCCAGTCGAACGCAATGATCCGTGCATAATCAAGATAGTCCGCCGCTCGCAGCTGGTTTATCACGGCCTGAGTCAGGGCAAGAGGATCCGATGAGTCTGGCGGCGATTGGGGGTTCGTCTTGATCTCGACATAAAGTTGGGCGCGCCGGGGCGATGCCTGAAGGATGTCAAGGAGTTCCGGCAACGTTGGGATATGGACGCCGTCCATCCGGGCGCGATCCGGATGACGCTCGAACCCCAGAGAGCCGGGGCGTGCACTACCCAGATCATAGCGGCGCAGGTTCTCAAGGGTGCGGTCCTTTAGCGGTGTTCCAGGTTCGTCGATCCAAACGCCGTGCAGTCGCGTGTGAGCGCAATCGAGGCGATAGTCGTGGTGGAGCACGACGTGGCCGTCCGCAGTCAGATGAACGTCGATTTCAACTCCATCGGCCCCGGCAGCCAGAGATCGGACGGCGCCTTCAAGCGAGTTGGGCGGCCATCGGCCATATCCGCATGCGCCTGCAATGATGGCGGGGCCGAGCGATGGCATTACCCCGCCTCGTCACGCGGCATCTGTGTGTATCCACTTTGTCTTGCAGCCAGCGCATCGAGCCTGCGGCGAATGACCGACATGGCATGCTGATCAAGCGGGAAACGCCACAGGAAAAAGATGCATGTGAGATTGAGCGCAGCCGGAAGATAGAGATAAGCAAGCTGGATCCCAAATACTCCAACCGGCGTCTGACGGAGCGTTCCCGTGTTGAAACCAAAATGCCCGATGACCAGGAATGCAGCGCCGGCGCCAACCGCCAGCGTCAGCTTTGTGATCAAGGCCTGGAAAGCGAAAAAGCCGCCCGCGCGATTGGTCCCGCTGCGCAGGGTTTCATGATCGACGACATCGCCCAGCACGGCGGGCATCGTAACATTGACAATGGAATAGGTCGCACCGGCCAGCCCGAGCAGGGCCAATGTCGGAATGAAGGATGCCTCTCCCGGTGCCAGATAAGCCATGGGAGGAAAGCAGAGCGAATTGAGGAGTAGCCCCAGCGCCCAGGCCTTGTGCTTGCCGATACGCCGCACCACCGCAGTCCAGACGGGCAACGCAATCAGGTTCGCTGCCAGATAGACGATCAACATGAGCCAGACGCGCGACGCGAAGCCCATATAGTCGGTCTGGTAGATATAGGTGACAGCAGCAAAGATGCCGTTCGATAGGCCACAGAGGATAGCCGAAACCATATAGAGCCTGAGCGGTGCGTTCTTCAGGAGCGCCTGAAGCAGCCCCTTGAGGGTTGCCGGCTTGGGCGGCGCTGCAGGCTCAGCGGGCACAAATGTGAACGTGATCGGGATTGCAATAGCCAGCCCGACGGCAACGGCAAATGCTGCAAAGCGCATGACCTCCGGCGAAAATTCGCTGGATGCGAAAAGCGGCAATATCGGGATCAGCGAGAATAACAGGCTGCCGATATAGGCCGCCGTGGCGCGAGAGGTGAAGATCGTGGCACGACTGGCATAGTCATGCGCCAGCTCGCTGCCCCATGCGTCATAGGGCACGATGAGCATCGCCCAGCCCAGATAAAATGCGAGCGACGAAAAGAAGAAGCGTTGCCACGGCGCGCCGGGTTCGGGAGTCATCAAGGCATAGAATCCCACCGCGATGACGATGGCTCCGGCAACGACCCACGGCTTACGGCGCCCGGCCGAAGACCGGGTGCGATCAGACAAATAGCCAACCGCAAATTCGAAGCCCACATCCACAAGCCGGGTCAAGAGAAGAACCGTGCCAACGACGGTGGCCGACAGGCCAACATCGCTCGCGTAGAAGCCGGGAACGATAACGCCGACAGCATAGAGCATCATCGCGGCTGGCACGCCGGGCAGGGCATAGCCAACAAGCGATGCGCGACCGAGTGAAGAAGGAGCCACCGCCTTTGGGGACGCCGGGGCGTGTGGATGCGACTTGGCGGCGGCGCTCTTCATCGGCGGGATCTACCTTCCTTCGGCACGCCTGCGCGCAATTGCGTCTTCGATCCCGTCGCGCGTCTCGCTTATAATACGCGCGGAAATGGGATCGGATTGAATTGCACGCCAATAGGCTGACAGCTTGGGATGCGTGCCCAACAGGCTTTCGGTTCCGAACAGGCGCGGTGCCCATTCATAAGCGAGGATAAGTTGCGGCAACAACGCACCGTCCGCTTGTGTCAGCGAGGCACCCACGGCATATCCGTCAACGCCGATATATTCTTCGAGATAATCGAGTGCCTTGCTGATTCCCCGGAATGCCCCATCGATGCGATCGGTGTTCCAGTCGGTCCGCGGCTGCCCCAGCGCGTCGAACAGCGGGATCATCGCCATCACCAGATAGATGTCGCAAATCCGGGCGATAAGACGCACCTGCGCGCGCTCCCATGGTGACGCGGGGCGTAAGGTCGGTTCGGGAAAGGCGTCCTCCAGATACTCGCAGATCACTTCGGATTCAGGCAGCGCGCGGCCATCGTCGAGCTGCAAGACGGGGATGCGCTCCATCGGATTGAACGCCTTGAAATCGCCCTTGGATTCAGCCGATGAATGGAACCCCGGCGGCTCGACGATCTCGGCCTCGATCCCCTTGGCATAGAGCAGAAGACGGACGCGGCTTGGAAAGGGTGACGCGTAGGTTTGATAGAGTTTCAACTGATCCTCCAATCTGCCTGGAACAGGCGAGGCATGAAAAAGGCGGCAGATGGAATATCGACCATCTGCCGCCCTTTCTCTCTAGCGCGGCGCCTTAGAAAGACTTGCGCAGGGTAATGCCATAGGTGCGTGGCAGGTTCGGGTAACCGGCATAGCTGCCGGATTGCGCGACCGACGCAAATGCACCCTGAAGATATGTGTCCTTGTTCAGGTTGCGGGCCCACAGCATGACCTCGACAATGTCCTCATTGCCGAAGCCGATACTGGCATTGATGGTGTTCACGGCAATCGAAGCGATCGTCGCTGGTACCGTCGATGTCAGAGGCGTCTTGCTGGCATGGATATATTCACCACGGATGAAGCCCTTCCAGTCGCCACCCAGATCGGCATTGTAGGCAGCGTTCAGATTGGTGCTCCACTTCGAGATGCCCGCCGGGCGCGTCCCGGAAAGATCGCGGAATTGCTGACCTGCGCCACAATTGGCCGTATCAAAGGATACGCACGTTGCCCTTAGGAACGAGTTGTACAGCGGATCGAGATAGGTTGCGGAGAAGCCAAGAACCAACCCGCGAGCCGGACGATAGGATGCATCGAGTTCAAAACCCTTGACCGATTGCTCACCCGCGTTGACGAGATTGAAGCCCGTTCCCGTAAAGGCATTGGACTGGAAGCCCTTGATCGATTGCTTGAACACCGCGACATTCACAAATCCGCCGGTGAAGCTGCCCTTGATGCCGACTTCATAGACCGTCACATCTTCAGGGCCTGCCGTGCGACCAACGCCTGCCACATCCGGCGGTCGGGAATCCCGCGATAAGTTATAGGCCCCCGCCTTCCAACCCTTGGAATAGCTGGCATAGGCGTTCAGACGGTTGGAAAAGTCATAGGCGATCCGGCCCATGTAAACCACCTTGTTGCCCTTCAGCACGCCGCTCTCGGTAGCATTCGGGAAATCGACGATTGGCTTCAGGAATTGAAGGCCACCAAGGCCCAAAACGCTGAAAAGGTTGCCAGGTATCGGAGATGCCAGCGTGGCACCAGGTCCCGCGAGCAGGAGGGCCAGCCCCTGCAGGGTTTGCGTGGCGCTGATCGGCACATTGGGCAGGCCGGCTATTGGAACCGCGCCAAAAGTGAGGTTTCTAAGGTTGAGCTGGGCGAACGCATCGGTTGACGATGTTACGGAATTTGCGCGCTTTCTGTCGTTCAGATAAGCGATGCCGCCCGAAACTGTCAGCTTGTCCGTCAGTTCATAGTCGGTCTGCCCGAACAGCGAATATGATCGGGTATTGAGACCGAAAGCCGACGTGTATCCCGTACCGTTCGCTATATATGTTGAACCCGGAACAATGCTGGTATTGCCACTCGCTCGCTGCAAGGCCTCAACCAGCGTAATCAATCCGCTTGCCAGGAAATTGACATAAGCACGGCCTCGCGGTCCCCAGAGCAGGTCTCCGTCGGTGCCGATCTTCTCGCTCGAATAAAACGCGCCGAGAAGCCAGTTGAACGGGCCAGTCCCTTCGGAAGCAAGCCGCACTTCCTGCGAGAATGTCCTGATGTTGGTGCTGTCATTCGAATATACGATTGGTGCGCCCGTGAAATCGACGTCCAGAGTTTCCGAGCTGGATTGCTTGCGCAGCGCCGTGATCGTGGTCAACTTTGCAAAGCCGAGACCGAAATCGCCCTGAAGCGAAATTCCCTTGCCGGTCAGCCGGTTGTTCGGGTTCTGGTCATAGGCAAGTTCATATTGGAAGATGCGGCTGGTATTGCCGATTGCAGCACCCAGTCCAGCTGGCGGCGCTGCGCCAATGAACAATGTTGCCGGTCCGTTGAAGATCGGAACCGCGCCGCAGCAAACTTCATTGATGTGATTATAGTCTCCAATCAAGCGGATTGACACATCTGATGAGGGTTCGAAAAGCAGGTCCAGGCGAACCGATGAGCGATCCCGGTCATTGACCTTGCCGCCGATATTCGTGTTGGTGAAATAGCCGTCCCTGTTGTTGATCGTGCCGGAAAGCCGCAAGGCCACGGTTTCGCTAAGACCGGCGTTGAGCGCCAGCGTGCCCTCCATGTCGTCATAATTGCCGTATGTTGCGGATACTTTCGCGCCCCATTTGAATTCCGGCTTTTTGGTGATGATGCTGATCGCACCGGCCGACACGTTCTTCCCGAACAGGGTGCTCTGCGGGCCGCGCAGTACTTCGATCCGTTCGATTTCGGGAAGATCGGCGATCGCGGAGGCCGAACGCGAACGGTACACGCCGTCGATGAAAACGCCGACCGAGCTTTCAATGCCAATATTGTTGGCACCATTGCCGAATCCGCGAATGATGAAGTTGGTCTGAGATGAATTCTGGAACTGTGGGACCTTGAGTGACGGAACCACCGATTGAAGGTCAAAAAGGTCGTTGATCGAAGCCTGTTCGACCGTCTTTGAGTCAGTCACCGATACCGAAATTGGAACATCTTGCAGCGTTTGCGCACGCTTGGATGCCGT
>CXWL01123118.1_pt1 | contig 34147 bp, 32 predicted proteins | sample 590931 | NCBI WGS metagenome assembly CXWL01 (sample SAMEA3498368, study PRJEB10139) | groundwater metagenome | biome: water well; material: biofilm material | place: Germany | collected 2015-04-27
TGCGGGCAACCGCGAGATGAGCGCCGCCGAGATCACCGAGCTTTCTTACCGGCGCGGGGTGCGCAGCGCGGAGAGCGAACCTGTTGCCATAGATTGGAGTTTGCTGGATACACCGACCTGGGCTGAGTTTGCTGCCGCGCGCGGGTTTGGCCGCACCCGTCCGTTGCCGGAACAGATGGCGCAACTCGGTTTGGCGGAAAAAGTGGCGGGGGAGTGGGTGCCGCGCCGCGCTGCCGTGCTGTTGTTTGCGGAAGAACCCGGTGGTTTGCTTGCGGCTTATGGCACACGGGCGGAAGTGCGGCTGGTGATTTACCAGGGCAAGGCTGCGGAAGCGGGTGCCAAGCCCAATATGCGCAAGCCACCGCGTACATTGCGTGGGCCGTTGATCCGCCTGATTGACGACACCGTGCGCACGGTGCTGGATGAGCTAGCGCAAGGGGTGGAGCTTGCCAGCAGCGGCTTCAAGGCGCAGCACCTGTATCCTGAGCGGGTGGTCAAAGAGGCTATCGTCAATGCCATCATCCACCGCGACTACCGGCTCAACCGCGAAATCATCATCCGCATTTTTGACGACCGGCTGGAGGTGGATAGCCCGGGCGTTTTTCCCGGCGCGATCACGCCCGCCAATATTGCCAGCGGCGGTTCCAAGGCGCGTAATCCGCTGCTCGTGAAAACGTTGCGGGACTTTCCCGTTCCGCCCAATTTCGATCTGAACGAAGGTGTGCCGATGATGTTCGCCGAGATGGCGCATGCCCGGCTTTATCCGCCGCAGTACCGTCAGGTGGCGGATGCCAACAAGGAAAGCGTGACCGTAACTTTGCTCAACATGGAACGCCCTACCGTGTGGGATGAGGTGAGCCACTGGATCGATACGCACGGCGAGATCGCCAACAAGGATTTATGCAAAATAGCCAATGTGGATACCTTGAAGGCATCGAAGATGCTGAAGGCCTGGGAAGATCAAGGGATGTTGGCGCGATTGCCTGACAGGGCCAAGCGTAATATGGCTTACGCCAAACCGGCGCAGGTGGGCGAACAAGCGGATTTATTATCTACCGTGCCGGATAATAAACTTTATCAAGCGTGAAATTCAATAAGTATCAGATAGATAGCAAAGCGTTTATTATCTATCTCGGCTATGGTGCCTGTGAATATAGGGAAGATTTTTGCTCGGGAAAATAAAAATGCAGCCCCGGGGTTCGAGTGTTCCATCCTTGCGGGCAACCGTCATTACCGGCGACCTTTACAAAAAACCGGCGCATGTGATGTTTATTATCAAACGCGCAAGATAATAAACTTTGATTTTGGTAAATAATTAAACGAATCAATCTGATGGCAAAACCGTTATTATCATTCTGGCAAAAAGACGGACTAACCGGTGTGGGCAACATGGCATTGCTTGAGCAGCCGCTGACAGCCTTTTTTGCTTCCCGCCGCTGTTCCGGACGGGCGATCCGGGCGGCGATGGATTGGGCGGTGGAGCAGGCGCAGGCGAAAACGCCGCTGATCGGCGGCTTCCACTCACCGCTTGAGCAGTCGGTTCTGGAAGTGATGCTGGCGGCGCATGCACCGGCGGTGATCGTGATCGCGCGCAAGCTGGAAACGGCGCACCTTCCGCCCACATGGCTTGAAGCGGCTCAAGCCGGAACGGTTGCGGTGGTCAGCATGGAAGAGTCACAGCAACGATTGACGACTGAATTGGCGATGCGCCGCAACCATTGGATTGCTCGCCATGCAGCGCACATCGTGGTCGCAGAGGCAGCGCCAAGCGGCAGTTTGGCATCTTGCCTGGCGGAGTGGAAGAACGAAAGTAAGCAGGTGAGTGTTTTGCTGGATGAGGCTGGAAATTAATTTCAGCTTCCCAATTTTCTCTTCAGCGTGGAGAGAATTGAGTTGGCTACATCTAAAAGGGCTTGCGAGTGAAAATTATGAAAGCTCGTGCTTAACGTGCGGGTGATGCCTTCCCAATTCGCGACGCAGTGCGTCACAAATTGAACTGAGCGAACTGATACACCTTGCTGTATTTGAAAGCTGACGGGAAGTTAATGCGGGCTGGTAAAATTGGTGCTCAATTATGAGCAAGCACGAAAAAATTTTCTCGCTGCCGGTCCGCGTGTACTTTCAGGACACCGACGCGGGCGGGGTGGTGTATCACGCCAGCTATGTGAACTTCATGGAGCGGGCGCGCACCGAATGGCTGCGCGAGCGTTGCGGCTACAGCAACGCCGGGCTGATGAAGGAGTTCGGCGCGGTGTTCGTGGTGCGCTCGCTCAAGCTGGAATATTTCAAGCCGGCGCTGCTGGACGATCTGCTGAATGTCACCTCGCAGGTCATGGAAACCGGGCGCAGCCGCGTGGTTCTGCGCCAGGATGTCATGCGCGGGGAAGAAAAACTGGTGGAGGCGGAAATACAACTGGTGTGCGTGGCGGTGGATAGTTTCAAGCCGGTGAGCGTGCCGGAAGTGTTGCGCAACCAATGGAAAGAATGAAATGAATGTGACACAGGATTTGTCGTTTTTACATTTGATCGCAAATGCCAGCGTGGTGGTGCAACTGGTGATGGGGCTGCTGTTGCTGGTTTCGCTGCTGTCGTGGTGGTACATCTTTCTCAAGATGTTCGCCGTGCGGCAGGCGGAAAAACAAAGCAGGGAGTTTGAGGAGGCGTTCTGGGAAAGCCCGGACATCGGCAAGCTGTATCAGTCGGTGAACGAAAAGCACGAGCAGGCCGGCAGCATGGAGCGCATTTTCGCGGCGGGTGTCACCGAATTCGTCAAACTGAAAAAGAAACCCGGCATCGAAAGCCGGGCGCTGATGGACGGCACGCGCCGCGCCATGCGGGCGGCTTTCCAGCGCGAGATGGATACCCTCGAATCGCACTTGTCGTTCCTTGCCACCGTCGGCTCGGTCAGCCCATATGTCGGGCTGTTCGGCACGGTGTGGGGCATCATGAACGCCTTTCGCGGTTTGTCCAACGTCGGTCAGGCCACGCTGGCGCACGTCGCGCCCGGCATCGCCGAGGCGCTGGTCGCCACCGCGATGGGGCTGTTTGCCGCGATCCCCGCCGTGGTGGCCTATAACCGCTACGCGCACGACATCACGCGCTTGTCCTCGCGTTTTGAGAGTTTCATGGAAGAGTTTTCCAACGTGCTGCAACGCCAGCCATGAGAACGCATAAGGAAACGCAAAATAAGTCGTCGCACCGGCGAAGGCCGGTGTCCAGTCCACTGAAAATACTGGATTCCGGCTTTCGCCGGAATGACGAAATGGGGCTTGCTCAGCGTTTCCCTAACGGTTCCGGGATGCGCCTATGAGCTACCACACCCGCCGCGCCACCAACCGCCCGATGAGCCAGATCAACGTGGTGCCGTACATAGACGTGATGCTGGTGCTGCTGGTGATTTTCATGATTACCGCGCCGCTGATGAACCCAGGCCAGATTGAGCTGCCCAGCGTGGGCAAGTCGCTGGCGCCGCCGCTCGCACCGATGGAAGTTATCATCAAGAAAGATGCCACGCTGGCGCTGCGCGACCGCAGCGGGAGCGGCAAGGAGCAGAAAGTGTCGCGCGAGGAACTGGTCGCGCTGCTCAAGCAGAAGCAGGCAAAAAACCCCGAGCAGCCGGTGGTGATTTCCGCCGATAAGGACGTGCGCTACGAAGAGGTGGTCAACGTCATGGACGTGTTGCAGCAGCAGCAGATCCGCAAGGTGGGGCTGCTGGCGCAGACCAGGGGCAGATGAGCGCGCTCGCCCGCACCTATCCCGAGCCTTACAGGTTGCCCGCAGGCGCACTGGCGCTGGCGGTTCATGCCGGGTTTTTCGCGCTGATCTATTTTGGCATCAACTGGCGCGCCGAGCCGCCGCAGGGCATGGTGGTGGATATATGGGAAAGCTTGCCGCAAGCCGAGGTCACACCGGCAAAAGTGGTGCCGCCACTAGTTGAGCAGGCTGAACCACCCAAGCCGGTCGAGCCGCCCAAGCCGGTTGAACCGCCAAAACTCGTCGAGCCGGAACAACCCGTAGCGCCGCCCAAAGCCGAGATCGAACTGGCAGAAAAGAAAAAGCCGAAAATCAAGCCTGTCGAGATCAAGAAAGAAATTGAGACAAAAAAACTGGCGCAGAAAAAACTGGAAGCAGAGCAGGCAGCAAGGGCCGAACAAGCCGCGCGTGAGGAGCAGGCGGTACAGGCGGCTCAAGCGGAAAGGGAGCGCGCGCGCGCCGAACAGGCGGCAGCCATCGGCAAGGTGGTGGATGAGCACAAGGCGAGGATCATCGCCAAGATACGCCGCAACATCGTGATGCCGCCGGATGTGCCGGACGGTGCGCGCGCGGAATTCGACGTGACGTTGTTGCCGGGCGGCGCGGTGTTGAGCGCCAGGCTGACCAAGCCCAGCGGCAGGGATGCCTACGACAGCGCGGTGGAGCGCGCCATTTTCAAGGCGCAGCCGCTGCCGCTGCCGCCGGATGTGGCGCTGTTCAACAAGTTCCGCGAACTGCATTTGAAATTCAGCCCGAAGGAATAGCCCTGCGATTTGTTTGTATGGTTGATGCTTGCGGGCCGAAGAGCGGTTGCGTGCTTAACCGTCAAATGATATAAAACAAACTATCAGATGACTAAACGGGAGCAGCCATGACTTCAGCCGTCACAAAAAGCGTCAAGTTTCAAAAATGGCGCACGTCTATCGCCAAATCGGATGCGGGGGCAAGAATCAAGCTTATCCGTGGCGGGGTAGATGCTGGCGTTCTGATTTCGGCCAGCGAATACTTTGACATGCCGCGCGCGCAGTTCGTGAAAATACTTGGCATGTCCCCCGCAACCGCCGAGCGAAAAATCAAAAACCGCTGCTTGCTGGGGCCGGTGGAATCCGAGCGCCTGGAACGCCTGGCAATCATCGAGGACGCCGCAGAAAAAGTATTTGGCAGCGCGGAGATGGCCAAAAAATGGATGATGCAAAAGAATCTTGCTCTCGGAGATGCGCCGCTGTCTTTGCTGGACACGGAAACCGGCGCCGGTGAAGTCAAGAAAGTGCTCGCGTCCATAGCTTACGGCGGAGCCGCGTAGTGCATGCTTGGCGCATAGCCAAAAAACAGTATGCGCTCGACCGGACAGGCATCGGTGCGCGCTTGTTTGGCGGAAGGTGGAACTCGCCTGGTGTAGCGGTCATCTACGCGGGCATGACGCCTGAAATATCGGCCATGGAAAGACTGGTGCATGCCGGCGATATATTGCCCGCCGATTTGGTGCTGGTTAGGCTTGACCTGCCGGAGAAAGCAAGCCTGTATTATCGCTGCGAGAAAATGGATTTGCCGCCGGGGTGGGACGTTCTTCCCGGATCCGCGTCAGCGGTGGATTTTGGCAATGCGTTCGTTAATGCCGGAATTCATCTCGGATTGATCGTGCCGTCAGCAGTCATGCCGGAAGCCAGCAACATAGCCATCAACCCAAATCACAAAGCCTTTGCGGATGTTCGGATGGCGGTTGTTCGCCCGTTTGTATTTGATTCCAGGCTGCGCGGGTAGCGGCTTCCGTGAGATAAGGCCGTTATTCCAATTCCAGATTAGAAGGCCGCCAATTGCCACCATATGCCGTTCGCCCTGAGCTTGTCGAAGGGTGTGAGTGGGGGGCTTGTGGTTCGACAGGCTCACCACGAACGGGTTAGATTATTGGTGTTTCAATTTGGAATTGGAATTACACCCACTGAGCTTTATAGGCCCCAGCCTGCAGAGAGGTTTTAATGTTGAAAGTATTGCGTAACATAATTGGTTTGCTGTTGCTGGCGCAGGCATCAATGGCTGGCGCCGCATTGGACATCGAAATTATCGGGGCGGGCGAACGCCAGATTCCCATCGCCGTGGTGCCGTTTGCCGGCGAGGAAAAGTTTGCCCAGAGCATCAGCGCCGTGGTTGCGGCGGATCTGGCGCGCAGCGGGTTGTTCCGGCTGATTGACCCGGCGGGCAAGCTGCCGCACGAACCAAGCGAGGTCGTTTATGCCGACTGGGCGGGTACGGATGCGCTGGTCATCGGCAGCGTGACCGAGCAGATCAATGGCCGCGTCGCCGTGAAATTCCGCCTGCTGGACTCCATCAAGCAGGTGGAGCTGACCGGGCAATCGGTATCCGCCAAGAATAGCCAGTTGCGCGCCATCGCGCACCGTATCTCCGACATGGTTTACGAGAAGCTGACCGGCGATGCCGGGGTGTTCAGCACGCGCATCGTCTATGTCAACCGCCAGGGGAAAATCAACCGCCTGGTAGTGGCAGACAGTGATGGCTACGGCGAGCAGACCGTGCTGACGGCCAGCGAACCCATCATGTCTCCCGCCTGGTCGCCGGACGGCAGCCATCTGGCCTACGTGACTTTCGAGCAGGGCCACGCGGTGGTGTACGTGCAATCGCTGCTGACCAACCAGCGCGTGACGGTAGCCAATTACAGCGGCAGCAACAGCGCACCGGCCTGGTCGCCGGACGGCAAGCAGCTTGCCGTGGTGCTGACGCGCGACGGCGGCTCGCACATCTACCTGGTGCGCCCTGACGGCAGCGGCCTGCGCCGTCTCACCTTCAGCGGCGAGATTGACACTGAACCGAATTTTTCGCCAGACGGCCAGAATTTGTTGTTTACCTCGGATCGCGGCGGCAGCCCGCAGATTTACCGCATGCCCGCCGATGGCGGTGCGGCGGAGCGGCTGACCTTTGAGGGCGGAAACAACTTTTCGCCGCGCCACAGCCCGGACGGCAAGAGCTTCACTTTCGCGCACCTTATCAACGGGCGTTTTTATATCGCCACCCAGGATTTCGAGACGCGGCAGATGCAGTTGCTGACCGAGGGCGGCTGGGAGAAAAAACCCAGTTTTGCGCCCAACGGCAAGCTCCTGCTGTATGCCACCGAGGCGCAGGGACGTGGTATATTAGCCACCGTAAGCAGTGATGGCAGAGTCAAACAAAGGATGTATCCACAAACGGGAGATATTCGTGAGCCGGTTTGGGGACCTTTTCTGAAACAGTAACCACCTAGATAGGGAGGCATCATGAACAAGTTAGTGATCAGTGCAGTGCTGGTAAGTCTGCTGGCCGCTTGCGCCAGCCAGAAACCGAAGGAGGAGTCCAAGGCGGAAGCCAAGCCCGCCCCGGTTGCCGAAGCGCCCAAGCCGGCTCCCGCACCGGCACCTGTCGCCGCTCCGGCTCCCGCACCCGTTGCGCCGGTTGCGGTTGACCCGTTGAATGACCCGAACAGTATTTTGGCCGGACGCAGCACCTATTACCCGTTTGACGTGTATGTTGTGCAGGATGCCGACAAGCCGCTGGTGCAGGCGCATGCCAAATATTTGAGCGAGCACGGCAACCGCAAGGTGCGCCTGGAAGGCAATTGCGATGAGCGCGGCAGCAACGAGTACAACCTCGGCTTGGGCCAGCGTCGCGCCGATGGCGTGAAGAAGATGCTGCAAGTCGGCGGCGCCAAGGATGGCCAGCTCGAAACGGCCAGCTACGGCGAAGAGAAACCCAGGCAAGCTTGCCACGAAGAGAAGTGCTGGAAGGAAAACCGCCGCACCGACCTGAACTACAGGTAAGACCCGGGCGTGAGGCTGCGGGTATTGCTGTTGGCCGGATTGTGCGCTGCTGCTGGACAGGCCCGTGCGGGCCTGTTCAACGACGACGAGGCGCGCATGCAGATCAGGCAGGTTGATGAGCGCGTTTCCAAACTGGAAGAGTCCGGCAAGCAGCAGGCCGAAGCGATCGGGCAGCAACTGTCCGAAACCAGCAAGCAGCAAACCCGCTCCATGCTCGACCTGCAAGCGCAGATCGAGGCGCAAAACGGCGAACTGCGCAATTTGCGCGGCCAGAACGAAGAACTGAAACATTTGTTGCAGGATGCGGAGAAGCGCCAGAAGGATTTTTACATTGATCTGGACACCCGCATCCGCCATTTCGAATCCGTCGAGGCGGCCAACGCTGCCGAGCCTCCATCCACGCCAGCACCCGATAAATCCGCAGATGCCCCCCTGGCTGCAGACGACGTCGCCGTGGAGAACCGCGCCTACGAGGCGGCATATACTCTTTTCAAGGCGGGCAACCACCAGAAGGCCGCCGCTGCGCTACAAGAGTTTCTGAAGAAATTTCCGGATTCTGTCTATGCGCCCAAAGCCAGCTACGAGCTGGGGAACACCCATTTTGCACTGAAGGAGTTCAAAAGCGCCCTAGCGAGTTATCAGACGGTGGCGGGCGGCAAATATTCGTTCAGCCAGAAAGCGCAGGATGCCATGCTGGGGGTGGCGGACTGCCAGCAAGAACTGAATGACAGTGCGGCGGCCAAGAAAACTCTCAAGCAAATCGTCGCCAAATATCCCGGCAGCGGAATTGCCAACAAGGCCAGGGAGCGCCTCGCTGCACTCAAGTAGGCGCGCCCGTTATGCCCACCGATTCCGGCAGCAACTCGCTGCGTATCACCGAAATCTTTTACTCCATTCAGGGTGAAACCAGCCGCGTCGGCTTGCCGACCGTGTTCGTGCGTCTGACTGGCTGCCCGCTGCGCTGTACTTATTGCGACACGAGCTACGCCTTCAGCGGCGGGCAAAACATGACATTCGAGGAGATACTCGCCGAAGTAGCCAGGCATCGCGCGCGCTATGTGACGGTCACCGGCGGTGAGCCGCTGGCGCAGAAAAACTGTCTGGAGCTGCTGCGCGCCCTGTGCGACGGGGGTTACGACGTTTCGCTGGAAACGGGAGGCGCGCTGGATATTTCCGGCGTGGATAGTCGCGTGATGAAAGTGCTGGACATCAAAACCCCCGGTTCGGGCGAGGCAGAAAGAAATCTGTGGAGCAATCTGGCCGCGCTGCGCGCGCACGATGAAATCAAGTTCGTGCTGTGCGATGAAAGCGATTACCGGTGGGCGGTGCAGGTATTGCGCGAGCGCGATCTTGCGGCTAACTGTGCCGTACTGTTTTCGCCCGCCCTCGGGCGGCTATCGGCCACGGCGCTGGCCGAATGGATACTGCGCGATCATTTGCCGGTGCGTTTGCAGGTCCAGTTGCACAAGTTGCTGTGGGGCGATGCGTTGGGCCGATAGCCCTGAAAGCTGGAGAGCCTGGTTTCAGTAAGTCGCAGCATGACCGCTATCAGCCCTTGGCAGGGTTTGCCGGGAGCACGGAATCAGCGCTGCTTTGCTTTTTCAGCACCAGCACAGCTCCCAGCAGGCTCTGCACGAGGTAAAGGATGCTGGCAAGGCCGTGCAATTTCCGGAAGCGGTCGGCGAGTGCGCTCTTCATCACGTCGGCGGGCAACGCCAGTGTCTTNNCTATCCAGAACACGGCCTGCTTAAGCGCCGCCTTGCCGGATCTGCCCAGGTAATACGCCAGCAGATAACAGGCGCAGCCCATGCCGATGTAGGCAATCGAGGCGAGCATCTGGCCAGCCAGGTTCCCGGCCAGCACCCTGTCCGGTTGCGCCCGGAACAATATCGGCACGGCTACATAGCCTATTCCCCACAATCCGCCCGCCCAGGCGGTGATTGCCAGCAAGGCCACGCTATCGGTAAATTTTTTCATCCGGTCATTACGGCTGAAAGCGACAGTTTCATTTTACCCCATTCCATTTTGCAGGGCGGTTCAAGCCCCGCATGTTCACTTCCAGACTGGAACCGGAATTGCGGTAGCCTGTTTTTGTTACACGAGATGCCGGAAGCGACAGAGTAATTTGAACTTGGCCACTTTCCCTCTGCCGCCCTGTCATTCCGGCGCAGGCCGGAATCCAGCTTGTCATACAGTTCTGCGTAGCGGACAAAACCGGACTCCGGGCATTGCCCCACTTCGTTGGGGTGTTGATGATTACCTGGATTTCGGCCTGCGCCGGAATGGCGCCGGGATTGACAGCATATTCCGGAATGCGCGGAAGTGACCCCGTTCCTGCAACAAACAGCGGCGTGGGCGGGGCGGCGTAAAAGAATTCGAGCACGGCCCCTTTTATCTCACTGTTCTGGGTCGCCGATGGAAGCCGCCAAGTCGCCTTGCTGTTCCAATTGGTTACTCGCCGATTGCAGCGCGCTCCGGATATTCGGTTGACGCCACGCCACAAAACCTTACAATCCCCATAAGTACCGCTCTCCATCGGTTCAGTCCAACGAGGTTTATCCGCCGCCGATAGTTCGGCGCGTTGGATAGGCTTGGGGAGGGCGGCGGATAAACGCTATTCGTTATGCCTCAATGGCAAGGAGCCACTCCATGAAAAGTATCGTCGCTTCAATTCTTGGTTTTCTGTTGTTTCTTGGCGCTAATGCTGTGCTTGCGCAGGGCTCCTTAACTTGCGGTCTAAAGCCATTACCTGAGCTTGGTTGCCGTATTGGCAGGTGCATGGATGGTGCCTGGGAGCAAATTTGCGATAGCTCTCCAACTCTTTCTTGTGGCCTGAAGCCACTTCCTGAACTGGGCTGCCGGATAGGGAGGTGTGTCGACGGTTATTGGGAACAAATATGCGATAGTGCTCCGTCATTGTCATGTGGCTTGAAGCCATTACCAAATTTAGGCTGTCGTATTGGGCGGTGCGTTAACGGCCATTGGGAGCAAATATGCAACTGAGGCATAACCCGGCACTCAAGCGGGACGCGCCACAAGCGGCGTGCCCCTTAGCTCGTTAGGCCTGTCAGACTATCGCGATGGCTGAATTCAAATCCTGGTGGGACTTCATAAAGTTCGTGGATGCCGTTAAGCATACCTATCGGTACGTACTCGACAACGAGTCACGATCATTTCTCGAAACGCTATTTGAGACAAGCGCCAGTCGCCGTCGAACCTTCGACGTCAATGAACGTCTATGGCGTGCGCAACTTGGGTGTGGGAGTCGGAAGCGGGAATTGGATGAAGTCATTGTGGAGCATCCCACTCCATACCACGGCAATCGCATGAAGCCGTTGGACAATGCGGCAAACGAAGGTCGCGTTAACCCAAAAGGAATACCCGTCCTTTACTTGGCGACGCACGAAGACACAGCTATGGCTGAAGTGCGTCCGTGGGTCGGGAGCCATATCTCTCTGGGTGAGTTCAAAGTGACGGCCCCTCGGACGGTCATTGACTTCTCCGCAGAAGGCAGCACGTCCCTTGGTTTCTACGCTCAAGAGCCCCCCCCTGAACTACGAACGCTCGTCATCTGGGCTCAGATCGGGCAGCTTTTCTCAATGCCAATTTCCAGCGATCCGTCGACGGCTGAATACGCCCCGACCCAGATCATTGCCGAGATGTTCCGCCAACGCGGCCTTGACGGTGTGGCGTACAAGAGTTCTCTTACGTCTGGTCTCAATGTAGCGTTTTTCAGTCTTGCGGCCGCAGACCTTGTAACCCGTTCTCTGCATGAAGTCGAGTCTATTTCATTCAAATTCCGCAAGGTTGGCCGTGGCAAATGAGACAAACAGGCCTAACACTGCGGTCAACCGGGCGCTGCGCGATAAAGCCGCGCAGCGCCGGTTACCTTGGACGTTATGCATTCTTAAATCAACGGATACCGCGAGGCAATAAATGCCGATTTCGATAGGAGTGAAAAAGGAGGAGTAAAAAAGGGGCCGGGTTCGCATTATTTCCATGGCTCCACTCATCACAAGATTTTGGCTCACACCTTCCGCACCCCTTCGCCATATTTGGCCACCGCCTTGTCCGCCGTAAGCAGCAGCAAGCCTTCCACGCGCGCTTGGGCCACGAGGATGCGGTCGAACGGGTCTTTGTGCAGGTGCGGCAAGTCATTCACGGCGATGGTGTGTTCGCAGGTGATGGGTAATTCGCGGTAGCCGTTGACCAGCAACATGCGCCACAGGCGGCGCGGGTCAACGTTGAAATCGGCGCGCCCGACGCCGCGCTTGATGCTGATCTCCCACAGGCTGGCGGAGCTGAACAGGAGCTGGTTATCGGCTGCCAGCAGCAGGCTGCGCGCCTTGGCAGAAAGCCGTTCCGGCGCACCGGCCGCCCACAGCAGCAAGTGGGTATCGAGCAGCAGGTTCAAGCCGCCTCCCCCGCAAACATGCCAACAATTTCTTTGCCGCCCATCCGGTCAAAATCATCGGGGACGGAAATTTCGCCCGCCATGAAGCCGAGGCGGCAGGCCGTACCCGCTTCCGCGCGCCCCAGCGGGATCACCTTGACCATCGGTTTGCCCGCTTTGGCGATAATGAACGCCTCGCCCTGCGCCGCCTGTTCTACAAGGCGGGAAAGTTGAGTCTTCGCATCGTGAATGTTGACGGTAATCATGGGTGCTCCATAGTGGACTAACTGTTGTTAGTTTACATGAAAAAGGCAGAATGGCAAGCCACCTCCCCAGCTTGTCGCGCAGGAGAGCGTGCCTTCGCAACCGGACAATGCGGCTGCGGATGACAGCCGGCCGAAAGGCGAAAAGGGGACGAGCGAGAAGGGGCCATGTTCGATTTGTTTCTGCCTGTGCCATCAACACGACCGACCAAGCCGGGCACAAACCTTCAGCCAGTAGCGGGTTGTTTGATTCTAAAGGTGTCGGCGCGGCGGGCGGTGTCGCGGTATTTGTGCCAGGCGGCGCGCACCAGGTTGGGGTATTCCGGTTTGCCCAGGCTGCCGTTGTAGCGGCCAAGCGCGCGGTAGAGTTCGCCGTTTTCCATGTCCAGATAGTGGCGCAGGATGATGCAGCCGTAACGCAGGTTGGTGCGCAGGTGGAACAGGTTATGCCCTTTTGCGCCGATTTCCTTGATCCAGAACGGCATCACCTGCATGTAGCCGCGCGCGCCCGCGCTGGAGACGGCGTATTTCCGGAATCCGCTTTCCACCTCGATCAGCCCGAGCACCATCTGCGGATCCAACCCAGCGCGTTTGGCTTCGTAATGCACGGTGTTGAGAAAGTCCATGCGCGTGTCGGTATCCGGAAAGCGTTTTTTCAAATGGTGCGACATGCCTTCCAGCCAGACGTCGGCTTCCTGTTGCGAGCCGAATACGGAGCCGGATACGGCTTGATCCGAAACGGCGCGGTGCAGCACCCCGCGCACGCTGGCGGAGAGCGGCTGGTAATCCTGCGCGCCGCCCTGCGCCGCAGAGGCGAACAGCAGCCCGCCCGCCAGCAGCGGCAGCGCGAGGAAGGGCAAATAATTTTTCTGGAGTAGCTTCACAGTTTCGATTGTACGAGCTTGGCGATATCTTGCAAGGGTAGCGGCTGCGCTTTTTGATCGCGCCGCCCCTGGTATTCCGCCTGTCCTTCTTTCAGGCCGCGCTCGCCGATCACGATGCGGTGCGGGATGCCGATCAGCTCCAGGTCGGCGAACATGACGCCGGGGCGCTCGTCGCGGTCATCCAGCAATACCTCGACGCCCGCCGCGACCAGTTCGCCGTAAAGCCGTTCCGCCGCTTCGCGCACCGCCGCGCTCTTCTTGATGCCGATGGGGGCGATAGCGACCTGGAACGGGGCCATCGCGGCGGGGAGGGCGATGCCGCGCTCGTCGTAATTCTGCTCGATGGCGGCGGCGACGATGCGCGATACGCCGATGCCGTAGCAGCCCATTTCCATCACTTGCGCCTGACCGTTTTCATTGAGGAAGGTCGCTTTGAGCGCTTCCGAATATTTGGTGCGCAACTGGAAGATATGGCCGACCTCGATGCCGCGGCACAGCTCCAGATGGCCCATGCCGTCCGGGCTGGGGTCGCCCGCGACGACGTTGCGCAGGTCGTGAACACTGGCTTCATCCAGGTGGGCGTCGCGCCCGAAATTGGCCCCGGTGTAGTGGAAGCCGTCGTCGTTGGCGCCGCAGACGAAATTGCTCATCGCGGCGGCGGAGCGGTCGGCGATGACGCGCACCCCGGTTGCTGTGGGGCCGATATAGCCGGGGCGGCAGCCCATGTTGTTCTGGATTTCCTCATCCGTGGCGAAGCGGAACTCGCCCAACATCTTGCCCGCCTTGATTTCGTTCAGCAGATGGTCGCCGCGCAACAGCAGCAGGGTGAAGTTGCCGTAGCCATCCATCACCGCGATGCTTTTCATCACGTTTTGCGGTGACACGCCGAGGAAGGTGGCGACTTCTTCTATCGTTTTCTGGCCGGGGGTGATGACTTTTTCCAGCGGCTGGCTGGCCGCCGCGCGCGGCGCAGCGGGCGCGACCGCCTCGGCCATTTCCACGTTCGCGGCGTAACTGGAAGCGGGGCAGTACGCCAGCGCGTCTTCGCCGGAATCCGCCAGCACGTGGAATTCGTGCGAGCCGGAGCCGCCGATGGCGCCGGTATCCGCCGCGACGGCGCGGAATTGCAGGCCGAGTCGGGTGAAGATGCGGCTGTAGGTTTCGTGCATGGCGCGGTAGGTTTGCTCCAGGCTGTCGTAGCTGGCGTGGAAGGAGTAGGCATCCTTCATCACGAATTCGCGCGCGCGCATCACGCCGAAACGGGGCCGCACTTCGTCGCGGAATTTGGTCTGGATCTGGTAGAAATTCAGCGGTAACTGGCGGTAGCTTTTGATTTCGCGCCGCGCGATGTCGGTGATGACTTCCTCGTGGGTGGGGCCGAAGCAGAACAGGTTTTCGTGGCGGTCCGTGATTTTCAGCATCTGCGGGCCGAACACGTCCCAGCGCCCGGTCTCCTGCCACAGCTCGGCGGGCTGCACCGCAGGCATCAGCAGCTCGATGCCGCCGCTATTGTCCATCTCCTCGCGCACGATGTTCTCCACCTTGCGCAGCACGCGCAGGCCGAGCGGCATCCAGGTATAAAGGCCGCTCGCCAGCTTCCTGATGTAACCGGCGCGCAGCATCAGGCGGTGGCTGACCAGCTCGGCTTCGGCGGGGGCTTCCTTCAGGGTTGAGATAAAAAATTGCGAAACGCGCATGGGGTTCTTCTTGCAAATGAATGAAGGGCGTCAATTTTACCGGGAACAGCGGGGGCGCGCTGCACCGATTATTGATAAAGCCGCTTTTCACGCGGCGCGAAATGTGGAAAAATCCAGCCCATCGAAATTAACCGAACAGGTGGCGAAGATGGTTGACCGTGACGGTTACCGCCCCAATGTCGGCATCATTCTAGCTAACGCCAAGAATCAGGTGTTTTGGGGCAAACGCATCAGGCAGAACTCGTGGCAGTTCCCGCAAGGCGGCATCCAGCACGGCGAATCGCCGGAGCAGGCGATGTACCGCGAATTGCAGGAAGAGACGGGGTTGAAGCCTAGCCACGTGCAGATACTTGGCCGCACGCGCGAATGGATGCGCTACGAGGTGCCGCAACATTGGGTAAGGCGCGAATGGCGCGGCAGCTACAAGGGGCAGAAGCAGATCTGGTTTTTGTTGCGCCTGACCGGGCGCGACTGCGATGTGAGCTTGCGCGCTTCCGGCCACCCCGAGTTTGATGCCTGGCGCTGGACCGATTACTGGATCGAGATGGATAGCGTGATCGAGTTCAAGCGGGACGTGTATTGCCTCGCCCTGAACGAGCTGGTGCGTTACCTGCCCCCGCTCAAGCAGACGAAACACTATGATGCGGGCAGGCGGGCATCAAGCGGCATCTGACTTCTCACAACCGCAATTCCCTTACTTAAGGCTGAACCAACGATGAAAAAATATACCCCCCTCGCGGCGCACCAGCTCAAGACCAATTCTGCATTTGCCCGTCCCGCCCAGCAGTTACCGGAGCGTGTTTCCCCGGATGACCCCGCGTTGAGCGTGATGACCGACCTGACGGTGGTGTCGGTGATCAACGTGCGCGCCAAGGCTTCAATGGATAGCGCCAACGCAAGGATGATCCACTACGGCGTGCGCATGCTGCTGGCGCTGGATGATAACGACAAGGTTGCCGGCCTGATTACGGCGACCGACATTTTGGGCGATAAGCCCATCCGCTTCCTGCAACATATGGGCGGAACCCGCGCCGACATTCTGGTGCGCGACGTGATGACCACGCAGCGCGAGCTGGAAGTGATGAAACTGCCGGATGTCGCCGGCGCCAAAGTGGGCCAGATTGTGGCCACCCTGAAGCAGGCCAGGCGCCACCACGGCATCGTGGTCGAGGAGGGCGGAGACGGCACCCAGATTTTACGCGGCCTGTTTTCTGCGACGCAGATCGCGCGCCAGTTGGGCATAGAGGCAGTGGCGGGGGATATCACGCAAACCTTTGCCAGGATCGAGGAGCAGTTCGGCTCCCATTAGACTTGCCGTGCCACAAATCGCTGAAGGGCGCTTTGCGGCGTTAAAACCGGACTCGGAATGCGCATTTGCTGTTTGTAAACTCCGCTCTATTTGCCAGATTTTTCCTTGTACTACACCCCTTGATCGCTGTGGTGATGCAGTAAGATCAGCCGCTCCTCCAGCCACCTTGTGCCGCACCGGGTAAAGCCGTGCGGCGGCTTTGGAAGCTCCCCCGCTCTTTGTTATACTCCCGCTTTCGCATTCTTCTGGCGGCCATGATGAAACGACTGTTGGTACGTGGATCACTCCCTTTTCTGGTGCTGTTTGCTACCGGCTGTTCCATGCCCAGCCTTCCTTCCGGCTGGCTCGGTGGTGGCGGTGACAGCACCATCCATCTTGCCGAAAACGCCAACAAGAAGGCCAACCCCAACACCCCCCTGCTGAAATATGCCGCCACTATCCGCGTCACCCGTTACGCGGATGCGCGCAAGGCCGCCAGNNCGCAAAACAGCAATCCCCTGTTCGAGTTGAGCGGTTCGGTGAAAGAACTGTCACTGGACATCAAGGATCGCGACGAAATCTCGATCATGGTTGAAACCACGCTGAAAGAATTGAGCACGGGCGCCGTCGTGTGGTCGGGCGTGGTGGTGGAAAAAAATGACCGCTTTGCGGGTATTTCCGGCAACAACAAAAAAGATGTTGCCAACTACCTGCGCAAGGGCCTCGGCATTGTCACCGAAAAAACGGTCGAAGCAATCAGCTCCAGCCTGATAGCGGCGCGCCCCGAGCTGTTCAACCTGACCCCTGGCACCAAGCCCATTCCCGGTGTAACCGTGCTGGTAGCGCCGCCAGCCGCCGCACAGCCGGCACCCGGCGCTGCCGTACAACCGGCACCGCTGCTGCCCGCAGTGCGGGCAGCAGCGCCCGCCCCGGCCAGCCAGCCGCTCTCCAGTGCGGCCAACGGCATGTTGCTCGTCAACACCATACCGGGGCGCGCCAAGGTTTATCTGGATAGCGTGTACTACGGCCTGTCGCCCTTGCGTCTGGAAATTGATCCGGGCGTGCATACTGTCAGCGTCAAGCTGGAAGGCTACCGGATGGTGGCTGAAAAGGTATCGGTGCGCAAAGGGGATTACACCGAGATGGATCTGACCCTGGAGCGCTGAAAGAGCCAGCCTTTTGCTTTGTCGGCGCTTCGCCCAACCCCGTACCCGGCCAGCAACGCCACCCGCCGGGTAATTATCAACAGGTTCTAGAGCTTAACGGCATAGCCGAAGTGCTGCTGAAATTGCGCCATCAATTCTTGTCGCAGCGGCCTGTGGTTTTGCCCGCCCCGGCAGGCGATCTTGATCGCACCCATCAGCGACGCGAGGCGCCCGGTTGTCTCCCAATCCCATCCCTGCTGGATGCCGTATAGCAGCCCGGCGCGATAGGCGTCGCCGCAGCCGGTCGGATCAACCACCGCCGCCGGTTTAGGTGTCGGGATGGCGATCTGCTTGCCACCAGCATAAATCAGCGAACCATCCGAGCCGAGCGTGACGATCAGGGCGCGTACCATGCCGGCGATTTCTTCCAGCTTCTTGCCGGTTTTGTCTTGCAGCAGCCTGGCCTCGTAATCGTTCGCCGTCACGTAGTCGGCCAGCCCGATCAGACGGAGCAGCTCGTTGCCGGAGAACATCGGGATGCCCTGGCCGGGATCGAACACGAACGGGATGCCCGCTTCGGCGAATTCTTCCGCATGCTGCATCATGCTTTCGCGCCCATCGGGAGAAACGATGCCGAGCGAGACTTCCTTCGCTTCAGCGACGCGGTTGAGGTGGGACATGCCCATCGCTCCCGGATGAAAGGCGGTGATCTGGTTGTCGTCCAGGTCGGTGGTGATGAACGCCTGCCCGGTGAATGTGCCCGGCACGTGGCGGATGTGGTGTTGGGGCAAGCCGAGCTTTTCCAGGCGCGCCGCGTAGGGGGCGAAATCGTCGCCCACGGTGGCCATGATCAGCGGCCTGCCGCCGAGCAGTTGCAGGTTGTAGGCGATGTTGCCCGCGCAGCCGCCGTATTCGCGGCGCATCTCCGGCACGAGAAAAGCGACGTTCAGGATGTGGATCTGTTCGGGGAGAATGTGTTTCTTGAAATGATCCTTGAACACCATGATGGTGTCGTAGGCCATGGAGCCGCAAATGAGAGTGTGCATGGATAGCCGATCCGGATAAGCGAAGTGCGGATTATCCCGGAAAAAACGGTCGTCGGGGTGCTTTGGACTACACCCCTCCCTTGACGGGAGGGGGTTGGGGGTGGGTGAACCGTGAGGTATGCGTATACTCGTGGCTCCCCCACCCCCTGCCCCCTCCCGCAAGGGGAGGGGGAATCTACGCCTTGAATTTTTTCACCGCGCGCTCCAGCTCTTCGGCCAGGTTTTCCAGGCTGTGCGCGGAGGAGGCCACATCCTGGATGGCGGCGTGGTTCTCGTCCGACATCTGCGCCACCCGTTCCACGTTTTTCGCGACATCGGTGCTGGCCACGCTCTGCTCCTTGATGGCGGCACTGATGTCGCTCGCGGCGTGAACCACTTTCTGCGCGCCGGAGCTGATCTGGTTGATCGCGCCATCGGCTTGCCCGGCCAACGCTACGCCCCGGTTGACCTGGCTGACGCCGGTTTCCATGCTGCTGACGGCGCTTTTGGTTCCTTCCTGGATTTTGCCGACAATTTCGGCGATCACTTTCGTGGACTGCGAGGTGCGCTCGGCCAGTTTGCGCACCTCGTCCGCTACCACGGCGAAGCCGCGCCCCTGTTCGCCGGCGCGCGCCGCCTCGATGGCGGCATTGAGCGCGAGCAGGTTGGTCTGGTCGGCGATCTCCCTGATCACCTGCACGATGGAATAAATTTCGTCGGACTGCCTGCCCAGATCCTGGATAATCACTGACGACTGGTTCACCGTATCGGCGATGCTCCTCATGTCGCTCACTACTTGCAGGATGACCTCGCTGCCTTTGGAGGACAGGTTGCCGTTCTCCAGCGAACTGCTGTGCGCCTCGCTGGCGTGTTCGGCGACCTGGTCTATGCTCACTGTCATCTGCTCCATGGTCGCGGCGATCGCGGCGGCGGCCTCGCTCTGGGCCTGCGAGCCGCTGCTCACCTGCGCCGTGGAGGCGGCCACCTGCCCCGCGCTGCGGCGCACCCGGTCGGCGCTTTCGGAAACATTGCGGATGATGCCCTGCAAACCGCCCATCAGCAGGTTGAACGCTTCCCCGGCCTGGGCGATTTCGTCCTTGCCGGAAACTGTGGCGCGCTGCGTCAGGTCGTTGCTGCTCTGCACCAGGACGATGGTTTCGTGCAGAGCGGCCAGCGGGCCGCTTATGCTGCGGACGATCCACGCCCCCAGCAGCACCGTCGCCAGAACAACAGCTACGCCGAAAACAATGCCCGCAAACATCTCGGCGCGCGACTTGGCAGCAATGTCGGCAGCCTTTTTCCGGATATTCGCGGCGACCATGTTTTCCACCTCTTTCATGGCGTTGATGCGCGCGGTAGCGGCGGCAAACCACCTGGTCGGCTCGACGCCAAACCCGACTTCCTGCGCCTTGTCTCCCGCCTGCTTGCGCGCGGTGTACGCCGCACCCGTTTTGTCGTTCACGACCTTGCGCAAGGCTTCTACCTCATCCGTGATCGGCCCGCTTAACTTGTTCTTGTAAAATGCCCTTTCCTCGTCGGACGCCGTCTCGTCAAAAATCTCCAGATGCTCTTTTTGCGCGGAGATGAGATCGAGAAACATCTGGTATTGCTCCGGCAGCTCAACCCTGTTTGCGGTAAAAACTGTCGCCATCAGTGCGCGCTCCCGCCCGGCATGCTCTTTGGCATCGAGAAACATCTGGTAGGAATATATCCGCCGGTATATTTCCTTGCTGTTGATTTGCTCGGAAATTAGCGGAACCAACCCGAGAAGATCGTTAATCGTTCCGGTGTAGTAGCCGATAGCTTCCGGCGCAGAAATCTTGAGTTGCGTAGCAGCTTCGCGTTTGCCCGCGAGGCCGCCCAGCTTCCCTAAAGCCGCCTCCGCCCCCGCTTTGATAGTGGGCAAGCCTGACAGGTCAATCTTGGCGTAAGCCTCCTTGAACAGCGCCAGATTCTTGTCGGTGTCCGCGCGGTAACCCGGCAAGACATCGGCGAATTTCCCTCCCCTGGACTGCACGAATCCCGCCGTGCTGCCACGCTCGACCTGCATCTGGTGGGTGAGATTGCCGACGGAGACACCAAGTTTCATCAGCACTTCGGCCTGCTCCATGTTTTTCCAGTTGCGGAGGTCGTGTATGGCGCTCATCGCCACATATAAAATCAATCCGACCAGCGGGAGCGACAGGAGTAGAGTCAGTTTTGTTGTAACTAAAATGTTTTTCATGTTTGACAGCCTTTCCGGAAGTAACGGTAGCGCAGGCCGTGGTGAGGCGCGAACCCCTTGGAAAGGTATTGCCAGCCCCTCTCGCAAGCACTCGTTTTTTTCGTTATCGGCAGCAATGCCCCTGCCTTTAACCCAGTATTTAACGGTGGCCTTAATTTCAGGGTTTCCGTATTTTGGAATAACGGGGTGGGCAGATTTGATCATTGGGAGAGCTCGTGCTGGTGACGGTGGTAAAATTCGGCCAACACCAGCCCGCCACCATGTCCACTCCTGCCTTCATCCACCTGCGCCTGCACAGCGAATACTCCATCGCCGATGGCATCGTGCGCATTCCCGACGCGGTGGCCGCCGCCAGGCGTGACGGCATGCCCGCGCTGGCGCTTACCGATCTCAACAACCTCTTCGGCCTGGTCAAGTTCTACAACGCGGCGCGCGCTGGCGGCATCAAACCGGTCATCGGCTGCGACGTGATGATCGGCAACGAGGCCGAGCGTGAGCAGCCGCACCGGCTGCTGTTGCTGTGCCAATCTGCGGCAGGCTATCTGCGCCTGTGCGGCTTGCTGACCCGAGCCTACCGGGAAAACCAGCGCCGCGGCCACCCCGAACTGCGCAAACAGTGGCTGCGCGACGGCACGGACGGGCTGATCGCCTTGTCGGGCGCGCATCTCGGCGATGTGGGCGCAGCGCTGCTGAACGGTAACCGGGCATCTGCCCGCCTGCTTGCGCTGGAATGGGCGGCGCTGTTTCCCGGTCGCTATTATCTGGAAGTGCAGCGCACCGGGTTCGCGCGCGAGGAAGCGCACCTGCGCGAGACGGTGCAACTGGCTGCGGAACTGGCGCTGCCGGTGGTGGCCTCGCATCCGGTGCAGTTCCTCAGTGTGGATGATTACAAGGCGCACGAGGCAAGGGTGTGCATCGCCGAAGGCTATGTGCTGAACGACAAGCGGCGCGCCAGGCAATTTACCGCCCAGCAGTATTTCAAAACCCAGGCAGAGATGGTGGCGCTGTTCGGCGACCTGCCGGAAGCGTTGCAGAACAGCGTGGAAATCGCCAGGCGCTGCAACCTTTCATTAAAGCTGGGCAAGGCGCACCTGCCGGATTTTCCTACACCGAACGGCGCGAGTCTGGATGATTTTCTGCGCGCGGAAGCCGGGAACGGTTTGCGACAGCGCATGGCGCAACTGTTTCCGGACGAGAACGAGCGGGCGGCCAGAATGCCGGAATACAGCGCCCGGCTGTCATTCGAGATTGACACCATCTCCAAGATGGGCTTCCCCGGTTATTTCTTGATCGTGGCCGATTTTATCCGCTGGGCCAAATCGTACCGCGACCCGAATTTCCCGAGCGGCGTGCCGGTCGGGCCGGGGCGCGGCTCGGGCGCTGGCTCGCTGGTGGCCTACGCACTCGGCATCACCGATCTGGATCCGTTGCGCTACGGCCTGCTGTTCGAGCGTTTCCTCAATCCGGAGCGCGTCTCCATGCCGGACTTCGATGTGGATTTTTGCCAGGATGGCCGCGAGCTGGTAATCGAGTATGTCAGGCAGAAATACGGCAAGGAATGCGTGTCGCAGATTGCCACCTTCGGCACCATGGCTTCCAAGGCGGTGATCCGCGATGTCGGTCGCGTGCTGGATTTCCCCTACGGCGTGTGCGACCGCCTGTCCAAACTGGTGCCGCTGGATGGCGTGAAGCCGGTATCGCTGAAGAAGGCGCGCGAACTGGAGCCGGAATTCAACGCTGTCATCAACAGCGAAGAGGGCGTGGAAGAGCTGCTCGAACTCGGCGAACGGCTGGAAGATCTGACGCGCAATGTCGGCATGCACGCTGGCGGCGTGCTGATCGCGCCGGGCCAGCTCACCGATTTCTGCCCGCTGTATTGCGCCGAAGGCAGCGACAACGTGGTAAGCCAGCTCGACAAGGACGATGTGGAAGCGGTGGGCCTGGTGAAATTCGACTTCCTCGGCCTGCGCACGCTCACCATCATTGACTGGGCGGTGAGGTATGTGAATACATTGGGGAAGAGGGAAGGGGGAAGGGAGAAGGGTAACGGCGGAGCAGATGGTTTTTCCCCTTCTCCCTTGAGCACCGAAGGTGCGGACCCTTCTCCCTTCACAGGCCGTGTAACGGCCTCACCCTTCTCCATAGAAGCTATCCCTCTCGACGATGCGGCTACCTACGAACGCATCTTCAAGACCGCGAACACCACGGCGGTGTTCCAGTTCGAGTCGCGCGGCATGAAGGACAGCTTGGTGAAGGCAAAACCGGATTGCCTGGATGATCTGATCGCGCTGAACGCGCTATACCGCCCCGGACCGATGGATTTCATCCCGAATTTCATCGCCCGCAAGCATGGCCGTGAAACCGTGCTTTACCCGCACCCCAGCCTGGAGAAGCTGCTGGCCAGCACCTACGGCATCATGGTGTATCAGGAGCAGGTCATGCAGACGGCCCAGGTGGTGGCGGGCTACAGCCTGGGCGGGGCGGATATCCTGCGCCGCGCGATGGGCAAGAAAAAGCCTGAAGAAATGGCGCAGCAGCGCGAGATTTTTGTCGCCGGAGCCGCAAATAATGGCATCGCCGCGAGTCAGGCGAACGAGATTTTCGATACGATGGAAAAATTCGCCGGCTACGGCTTCAACAAGTCGCACGCCGCCGCCTATTCGGTCGTCGCCTACCAGACCGCTTATCTCAAATGCCACCACCCCGCCGCCTTCATGGCGGCCACGCTGTCCTCGGAAATGGACAACACCGACAAGGTCGGCTTCTTCTACCAGGACACGCTCCAGCAGGGCGTGCGCATCCTGCCGCCGGACATCAATTCGTCCGGCTACCGCTTCGCCCCGACGGATGGCATGACCATCGCTTACGGCTTGGGGGCGATCAAGGGCACCGGTGAGGCCGCCATCGCCAACATCGTCGAATCGCGCAGCAGCGGCCCGTTCAAAGACCTGTTCGATTTCTGCCGCCGCGCCGACAAGCGCATCGTCAACCGCCGCGCCATCGAGGCGCTGATCAAGGGTGGCGCATTCGATTCCATTTCGGACCATCGCCACCAACTGCTGGCCTCGCTTGATGCCGCGCTGGGCTGCGCCGAGCAGCAGGCGCGCGCGGCCAACCAGAACAACCTGTTCGGCGATGACGAGAGCGCGGTGATGCCGCTGGCGCTGGCCAGCGTGGCACGCTGGACAGTGCGCGAGCAACTGCAAAACGAGAAGCTGGCGCTCGGCCTTTACCTCAGCGGCCACCCTTACCAGGAATATGCGGAAGAGCTATCGCAGTTTATCAAGCTGAAACTGGCCGATGTCACCCCGCAGCTTGCCGGGCAAGGCGGCAACGACAGCGGTGGCGGGCGCCGCAACAGCGGGGTGCCGGTGGTGCTGGCCGGCATCGTCTCCGGCGTGCGCATCCAGCAGACGCGGCGCGGTCGCATGGGCGTGGTGACGCTGGATGACGGCAGCGCACAGTTGGAAATGACGGTGTTCAACGAAACTTTCGAGGCCAGCCGCCCGTGGATACGCGAAGACGAGCTGCTGGTGGTGCAAGGCCGCGCCAGCCTGGATGAATTTTCCGGCAACATGCGCGTGAGCGCCGACGAGCTGTTCGATTTCGCTTCGGCGCGCTCCACTTTCGCCAAGCGGCTGGAGCTATCCGTCAGCGCGGAAAGCGGGCTGCGCGTGGCGCAATTGAAGGAACTCCTGGCCACCTATCGCGACGGCAAATGCCCGGTGCTGATCGCATATCGCAGCGGCAGCGGTTGCGCCCAGTTGCGCCTGGGCGACGATTGGCGCGTCTCGCTGCACGATGACCTGATGGGCGGTTTGCGCAGGATGCTCGGGGAAGGGGCAGTGCGGATCGTATACGGCTGATGGGATGCTATTTGCCTGCTGCGTTTCCTTCAGCCAGTTTGTCCATGCTCAACAGAATGGTGTTGACCATATCTTCTTCGACATCGAATACTTTCTTCTGCTGGTTGGTACTGGCGAAATACGCCCGCTTCGCCCGGTCCTTGCCGCCGATGGCAAGGATGGAGGGGGTCTCTTTCTGTTCCAGGTGCACCGTCAGTTGCAGCATCGGTGAAGGCAGGCCGTAGGGCGACAGATCGGTCGGGTTCTCGTCGGCAAAGGCCTTGATTTCCGCATTCTTGATCACGTAGAGCAACTCCAGCACCTTGGCCATGGAAGCCCTCTCTCTGGTCGGTTCCAGCAGGTTCCATTTACCCAGGTCCTGCTCGACGACCACTCGGCGCCCGTCTTTTGTCGCGATTTCGAGCCGCCGCATCTTGACCGGATCGAAGTCGAGGATGGTCTTGTCGCGTAGTGCGTAGGCATCCTTGCCCGCTTCATTCTTGAGATCGGAATGCACGCGATAGACCTCGGGTCTTCCCTTGAACATGATGTAGGCAATGTTGTGGGTGGGACCTTTTTCGCCGAAAACGATAACGGTTTCCTGCCCTCCGGCTTTCAGGCCCATCTCCAGTTCTGGCGTGGCCAAGCCCAGTTCGGCCAGCTTGGCCGGTTCAATCTTGTCAAACAGCACCGCATCTTTTCTGGCGGTAACGATGTTGGTCAGGAATTTTTCAATCGCCTTGGCATCCCCTTTTGCGATTAAGGGCTGCGTCAGTTGCCATCCGTCTTTCCCCCGAACCACGCCGATCCTGGAATTGTCCTTGAGGTTGGTGATCAGGAATTCGCTGACATCCTTGACGGTAAACGGCAGGAGCTTCAGGTTCGCTTCCTCGACCTGTTTCACCTCCTCCTGCTTCTTGTCAAACAGGAAGAACACGCCGCTCAATGCGATCAGCATGATTACCCAGAACAGGGTTTTCTTGGTGAAGTTCACGCGCTGCGCTTTCTTCTGGCAGCCACTCCTATCCCGGTCACCAGCAATATTGACGGAACAATCACGACGGAAAGCCAGAAGACGATCTTGCCCTGAACGGCAGACAACATGAGCGGCGTCTGGCCGGCCTCTTTTTTCCGGATGGAAATCAGGACGTTTTCTTCTGCCAGCCAGTTGAGCGAGTTCAGGATGAAATCCCTGTTCCCTGCGGTTTTGATGAACTTGTTACTGGTAAAGTCCGAATCGCCGACCACCAGAATCTTGCCCCAGGTCTTGATATCTTCTTGCCCTTCTTTGGCGTTTCCCTTCCCGATATTCACTTCCACGGCGGTGACCGCCGCCATGCTGATCGGGCCGCGCTTGTGTTTGTCCGGATTGAATTCCTCGTCTTCTTTGGTGAGTTTTCCAGATACTGCCCAGCTCTTGTCGCTGGTCTTGGCGAGGTCGTAGCTGCCCTTGCTCGGGTCTTCCTTGATATGCACCGAACCGGCGATGGGGAAAAAAGTGGCCAGCTCGAATTCGCTGGTCAGGGGGTGGTTCTTGTAATACCAACCCACCACGGGCATCAGGAAGTTTGCGCCATAGACCTGGCTCATCTTGTCAATGATGTATTCACCCGAGATTTCGAATCCGAAGCCGTTCAAGTATTTCGCCAATCCCGGCGCGCCGCCCGGGTCGAGCATGAAGAGGGCGCGTCCGCCTTTTTTGACGAAGGCCGTTATCTTGTCCAGTTCGCCTGGCATGAAGTCGGTTTCCGGGCCGCTTATCACCAGCACGGCCGCATCATCCGGCACCTTTTCCGCGCTGAGCAGCATCAGGTCGCGCACCTGGTGGCTTTCCTTTTCGATAGCTTCCTTGAGCTGCGTGTAGCCGTTCTCCGCCTCGCTTTCAATGTTCTTCTCGCCGTGCCCCTTGACGAAATAGATGACCTTGACATCCTTGTTGATCAGCTTGATGACGGAATTGGTCAGCTTGTTTTCGGACTCGGTGCCGACTATCTCCTGCTTGTTGCCGTATTTCAGCAGCGTGGTGCGGTAGGAGGTGATGCCATACTTCACCGCTTCGGATGGGTCCCGGTCCGGATCCACAAAATGGAAACTGAATTTGGGTGAGTGATAGGAATATTCGCTCAACAGATCGAACATCGCCTGCCGGGTTCTCTCGTCGCTGCGGTAGAAGGCGATGGCTTCCACGTCCTCCTTGAGAGACTTCAGTATCTTGATGGTCTGGGAGGAAAGGGTGTAGCGGTGATTTTCCGTCAGGTCAATCCGCGCTTTGTATTTGATGGACATTACCCCGATCAGCAGGATAATCAGGAAAAACACCCCGCTCATGATCGCCGTGTTAAAGGCGTATTTAGTGGAGCGCTTGGTGATGAACTCGCGGATTTCAGGGAAATAAATATAGAAAAACAGCAACAATCCCAACAGCCCGACCCAGATCAGGGAGATCGGCAGGTTGCCCATTTCTCCGGTGATCGCATAAGTGATCCCCCCTGCCGCAACCAGCAAGACCGACAGAATGCCCAGCGGCACGAACCAGCTCTTGCTTTTCATTGGGGCACCTCTAAAAATTCAGAGATTCGGGATGCAGCGCAAGGCGCACGGAGCGTAGCGACCGAAGACATATCAGGTAGATAGGCGAGGGAGCGAGCGCCGGGCTGACAACTCCGCACCTGCTTCGGCAGGTAACGGATTGCGTGCCTTTGGTGCAACGCCGCGATGCGCCAGAAAAATGGATTTATAGAGGTGACCATTATCGCCACCTCTTCGTTTCCAGGCTCCTCAAGGTGAGGAAAAGAAACAGCACGATGAAGCACAGGTAATAAATAATATCTTCCGAATCCACGACGCCCTTCGACAGGCTTGCGATATGCTCGTTGATCGAGAGATAGCCGAGAACCTGACCCAGCCCGGCGGATACCAGCGGAACGGAGTAGCTGATCAGCCAGAAGAAGAACAGCATGCCAAAGGATATCGAAGCGGAAACAATCTGGTTTTCTGTCAGCGAGGAAGTAAATATTCCCAACGCGATGGCCGCTGCGCCGATCAGCACCAGGCCGAGGTAGCCAGTGGCAATGGGCACCACTTCCGGTTCACCAAGGGCGATCAGCAAAATCGGGTAGGTAGCCGTCAGCGCAATCATGGTCAGCAGCACGACAATGCACGCCAGATATTTGCCCAGCACCACGTCCACGTCGTTGATCGGAAAGGTCAGCAGCAGTTCGATCGTGCCGGTTTTCTTTTCTTCGGCAAAGAGGCGCATGGTCAACAGCGGCGTCATCATCAGCAGGATGATACTGATGCTGCCGAACAGCGGCCTGATGACCGTTTCATTGATGTTCAGCAACTGGTATTGCTTGGCCAGCATGGGGTCGGTCTGCGCCTGGAAGCTGACGATCGAGAAAGTGGCGACCAGGTTGTAGAAGAAGTAACCCGTCATCAGGAGAAACATCAGGATCACCACATAAACGGTCAGCGAGCTGAAATACGATTTCAATTCCCGATTGAGGATAAGGCTGACATTCCTGATATTCATGCCTCCTCCTTCGTGACCAGTTTGATAAAAATATCTTCCAGGCTTGTTTCCAGAGGGCGCATTTCCAGGAGATCCCAATTGTTCTTTTCGATCATGGACTGAATGCCCTGCCTTCCCCGTTTCTCATCATCGAATACGACGACAAACCCGCAGGCATCACCCGCAGTCTGTTCTTTCTCGAAGCTCTTGATGCCGCCTGTTCCGGCCAGTTCCCGCTCGATCATCTGCGCGTTGCCGCTGATGCGCAGGAACATTTTCTTGGCGCTTCCCGACGCAAGATTTTCGGGCTTGTCCACCGCCACCAGTTTGCCCTTGTTGATAATAATGACCCTGCCGCACAGGATGCTGACTTCCGGAAGGATGTGGGTGCTGAGAATAACGGTGTGTCTGCCGGCCAGCTCCTTGATCAGGCTCCGGATCTCCTTGATCTGCTTGGGATCCAGCCCTACCGTCGGCTCGTCGAGAATCAGCACCTCGGGGTCGTTGACCAGCGCCTGGGCAATGCCGACCCTTTGTTTGTAGCCACCGGAAATCGTGCTGATCAGCTTGTGGGAAACGTCGGAGAGCCCGCAGTCGTCCATGACCTTGGCGGCTTTCCGGTTGACCTCTTTGGCGGGTGTGCCCTTGATGGCCGCCACAAAACGAAGGTAGTCATTCACCTTCATGTCTTCATAAAGGGGGACTCTCTGCGGCAAATAGCCTATTTTTTTGCGCACGTTGAGGGAGTCCTCGAAGCAGTTGAAGCCCGCTACGATAGCCTTCCCGTTGGTAGGAGGAAAGAAACAGGTCAGAATGCGCATGACCGTGGTCTTCCCTGCCCCGTTGGGGCCAAGAAACCCTAATATCTCGCCTTTTTCGACTGTGAAACTGATGTTGTCTATGGCGCGGAACTCGCCATATTCTTTGACTAGATTCTCGACTTCGATCATTGGTATTGCTTTTCCGGTAAATTAGGCAAACATGGCGCAGCCCCCTCCCCAATCCGCGTGCGACCGTGCGGTGCTTGCCCGATGTTCTACAAGCTTGATGATAACCGCATTGGCCTTGGCCCCGCAACGCTGTTTGTCAAGGCTGTTTGTTATGGCTTGGCCCTGCCCGAGGTCCCGGCGAATCGAGGAAAAAATTTTCTTGCAGGCACGGCGGAATGTTCCATAACAAGGTGGAAGCTGTATTATTCACTCCTCAACCACGGGAACAAACATAGTCGTGACGCGCAGCTTAACACTCGTCGTGCGCCGCCTCTGCTTGGCGGCTTGCCTCGGCATCCTGCCGCTCGTTACGGCGTGCCACAAGGAAACGTCTCCCCCGCTGCGCATCGCCAGCAGCCCGTGGCCGGGGTATGAGCCGCTCTACCTGGCGCGCGACCTTGGCTATTTCGGCAGCGACAAAGTCAATCTCCTCGAACTTCCTTCTTCAGACATCACGCTCGAATCGTTCCGCAACCGTTCCGCCGACATGGCTACCCTGACGCTGGACGAGGCGCTGGAGCTGTTGAGCAACGGGGTCAAGCTGCGCGTCCTGTTCGTGATGGACAGCTCGAACGGCGCCGACGCGGTGATGGCGGCCCCGCAGGTGAAAACGCTGGCGGATCTGAAAGGGAAGCGCATCGCCATCATCAACATCCCGCTTGGCGTTTACATGTTGAGCCGCTTGCTGGATGCGGCAAAGCTGACGCGCGACGACGTGAGCGTCCTGCCCGTCAACGAAAGCCGGCATGCTTCGCTGTACAAGCAAAATAGCGCGGACGCCTTTATCACCTTCGAACCGTTCAAGTCCGAGCTGGCCGCCCTGGGCGCACGCCCGATCTTTGACAGCAGCCAGATTCCGAACGAAATATTCGACCTGATGCTGGTTCACGAGGAGGTGTTCCAGGCGCGGCGCGAGGAGGTATGCGACGTGGCGCGGCAGTGGTTCCGCGTGCTGGAAACCCTCCGGCAATCGCCGGACGAAGCGACCGCAGGCATGGCCAATCGGCTCGGGGTGAGCGTGCAGGACTACCGGAACATGGCCAAGGGCATCGTGGTTCCCGCACAAGCCGAGAACCTGCGCCTGCTCGCCGGTGCGGCGCCCGCCATCATTCTTCCTGCGGAAAACCTGTCACAAGTCATGCTGAAAGCGGGGCAAATGAAGCGCAGCGCGGATATCCGGCAGGCGCTGCCCCCCGACATCGGAGCCTGCATCGCCAAATGAAACGCCGGCTCTCTTTCATTATCCCGCTTATTCTGGTGATCGTGGCGCTCGCCAATGCTTTCGCGCTTTTTCTGGAGGAAGAGCGCGAGAACACCGAGGAAATCAGGAAGGAGGCTTTTGGCGACATCACTTTCCAGATGGGGGTCTTGCAGAACGTCCTGTACAACCGCTTGAGCGAAGGCAACCGCGAGGAAGCGCTGCTCAACCTGTCCCTCGCGGCGACATTTCCCGGCATTCGCACCCTGCTGCTGGCGGACGACCAGCACCGCATCCTGATGGCGAACCGCTACATCTGGAAAGGTGGCGAAGCTGCCGCGATCAGCCGCTACCGCATCCGGGATGCGGTGTTGGCCCTGTACGGCGGCGGCACCATATCTCTCGCCTTCAACCCGGAGGAACGCACGCTGTTGCAGGGCTATTTTCCCATCGTTACCCAGCACTATCGGGGCGGTCAGGGAAAACAGATGGGGCTGCTCTATGTCGAGTACGACATCGCGGGGCGGTTGGAGAGCGCAAAAGCGATGTCGCTGCGACAGGCGACCCTTTTCGGCGCGATTACGGTAGGCGCTGCGCTGGCGATCGCTCTCATACTGCATTTCCTGGTTTCGCGCCGGGCGAAAGTGCTGGTAGATGCCTCGTCGAGGCTGGCTGCCGGGGATTACACCGCGCGCACCGAGCTGGAGGGAAACGACGAGCTGGCCGAGCTGGGGAAAACATTCGACGCCATGGCGCGGAAAATAAAAGAAAACATCGCCGTGGGGGAGCTGGAGCGCGAAAGGCTGTCCGAGGCGCAGAAAATCGGGCGCTTCGGCAGTTGGGAGCTGGATCTGGTTACCGGCAAACTGCATTGGTCGGACGAGATCTTCCGCATGTTCGAGATAGACCCGGCAAAATTCCCGGCTTCCTACGAGGCGTTCATCAACGCCATCCACCCCGCTGACCGCGAGAGGGTAAACCGCGCCTACAAAGACTCGCTGGAGAACAGACTGTCCTACCAGATCACACACCGGCTGCTGATGCCGGACGGGCGCACCAAGTGGGTGGAAGAACGCTGCACCAGCCATTACGATAGCGCGGGCAAGCCGTTGCGCTCGCTCGGCACCGTGCAGGATGTCACGCAGCGCGAAAACGACGAACAACAACTGCGCATCGCCGCCGCCGCATTCGAGACTCAGGAAGCCATCCTGGTGACCGACCGCGACAGCAACATCATCCGGGTGAACCGGTCGTTCGAAGCCATAACCGGCTACAGCTTCGCCGATGTGGTCGGAAAGAACCCGCGCATCTTGAGTTCCGGCAGGCAGGGCCAGGAGTTCTACCGGCAAATGTGGGCGGTCATCAACTCGGAAGGGCGCTGGTCCGGCGAGATCTGGGACAGGCGCAAAAACGGGGAAATTTACCCGAAATGGCTGACCATCACATCCGTAAATAAAAACGGCGAAATCACCCATTATGTCGGCGTGTTCGTGGACATCAGCGAGCGCAAACGGGCGGAGGAAGAAATCCGCCTGCTGGCTTTCTACGACCCGTTGACCAAGCTGCCGAACCGCCGCCAGTTGATGGAACGCCTGCATACCGCTTTGGCGTTAAGCCAGCGCAGCAGGCAATACGGCTCGCTGATGTTTCTGGATCTCGACCACTTCAAGGTGCTGAACGACACCAAAGGGCACGGTGTCGGCGACCTGATGCTGATTGAAGTGGCGAACCGGGTTTCCGGGTGCGTGCGCGAATCGGATACGGTCGCCCGCCTCGGCGGCGACGAGTTCGTGGTGCTGCTTGAAGGCTTGGGGGCGAAGGAAGACGAAGCGTTCACCCGCGCCGCGCAAGTCGCCGAAAAAATACGCGCCTCGCTCACCCGGCCTTACGACCTGGACGGCTACATATACGAAAGCTCCCCCAGTATCGGCGTGGCCCTGTTCCTCGGCAACGACATCGGGATTGATGACTTGCTGAAGCGCGCCGACCTGGCGATGTACCAATCCAAGGAAACCGGGCGCAATGCGTTCCGCTTCTTCGAGCCACGCATGCAGGCCACGCTGGAAGCGCGATCGCAGATGGAGCACGCCTTGCGCCACGCCATGGCCAACGGCGAGCTGTCCCTGCACTACCAGTTGCAGACCAACCGCAGCAAGGAGCTGCTCGGCGCCGAAGTGCTGCTGCGCTGGGACAGCCCGCTACTCGGGCGCGTGCCGCCAGCGCAGTTCATTCCGCTGGCGGAACAGACCCGGCTGATCCTGCCCATAGGCTGTTGGGTGCTGGAAACGGCCTGCCAGAAGCTCAAGGAATGGGAGCGGCACCCGATCGCCAGCAAGCTGTATCTTGCCGTGAATATCAGCCCGGCCCAATTCCACCAGATGGATTTCGTGAACACGGTGAAAGCGGTATTGGCCAGAACCGCCATCAACCCGGCCCGACTGGAGCTGGAGCTGACCGAGAACCTGGTGCTCGAAAACGTGGATATCGCCATCGAGAAAATAACCGCGCTGCGCAATATAGGGGTGCGTTTTTCCATGGATGATTTCGGCACGGGATACTCCTCCCTGCAATTCATCAAGCGCCTGCCGATCAACACGCTGAAGATAGATCAGTCCTTCGTGCGCGACATTCTGACCGATCCGGGCGATGCGGTCATGGTGCAGACCATCACCGGGCTGGCGCACAATTTCGGGTTCGACGTCATCGCCGAAGGGGTGGAAACGGAAGAGCAGCTCGCGCCGCTGATCGAGCGCGGCTGCGCCACCTTCCAGGGCTACCTGTTCAGCAAGCCGGTCCCCATGGCGGAATTCGAGCGCCTCATCGAAAAATGGGAACAACGGGAGCCACAATGAGCAACGCCCTGCATGATGTGATCCGCCAGGTCGAGCAGGTCATCCTCGGCAAGCCGCACCAGATCAGGCTGGCGCTGGCCTGCCTGCTGGCGCGCGGCCACCTGCTGATCGAAGATCTGCCGGGCGTGGGCAAGACCACGCTGGCGCACGGGTTGGCGCGCTCGCTCGGCTTGCAGTTCCAGCGCATCCAGTTCACCAGCGACATGCTGCCCGCCGACATCCTCGGCGTATCGGTATACCGGCGCGACAGCGGCGAATTCCGCTTCCACCCCGGCCCGATCTTCGCGCAGATGATACTGGCCGACGAGATCAACCGCGCCACGCCGAAAACGCAGAGCGCGCTGCTGGAAGCGATGGAGGAGCAGCAGGTCACCCTGGAGGGCATCACCCGCCCATTGCCCGCGCCGTTTTTCGTCATCGCCACGCAGAACCCCGCCTATCAGGCCGGCACCTTCGCGTTGCCGGAATCGCAGCTCGACCGCTTTCTGCTGCGCATCCGCTTGGGCTACCCGGACGCGCAGGCGGAGCGCGGCCTGCTCTCCGGCATGGAGCGGCGCGAGATCGTGTCCGGGCTCGCGCCGCAGATGGAAGCGGCGGAACTGCTCGACCTGCAACAGCAAGTGAAGCGGGTATTCGTCGCCCCCGCCTTGCTCGATTACGTGCAGGCCATCCTGCGCCACAGCCGCGAATCGTCGCGCTACCAGCACGGTCTGTCGCCGCGCGCCGGGCTGTCGCTGCTCGCTGCCGCGCGCGCCTGGGCGCTGCTGGACGGGCGCGATGCAGTCATTCCGGAAGATGTGCAGGCAGTGTTGCCGGGCATCGCCAGCCACCGCCTGGTGGACGCGCAGAACACGCAAGCTTCGGATGGGGAGCAGCTCGCCCGCGAGCTGATCGAGGCGGTGGCGATTCCTTGAGGGCGCTTGCTGAAGTTCGTCGCTTGCCTATCCGGTTTGTCGCCAAAGTGGTTGAGAATGCCAGGAGCGACATCAGCCTTCGTAGGGCGGATTAGCGTAGCGTAATCCGCCGAATGTGTTCAGCCGGATGGCGCAATGCGCTTCGCCCTTCGGCAGTGCTCAAGACAGGCTTATTGCGCCCTACAGGGGGTGGGTTCTGGCAATCAGCCGGATAGGCAGTTCTGTAGGATGGCTATGCAAAGCTACCCAGCAACCAGCTTTGTTTCATTGGTGCCGGGTTACGCATAAAGCCGCTAATCTTACTGTGTCACAAAGCGCTGAAGGGCGCATTGCGGCGTTAAAATCTGGCTCAAAATGCTC
>CXWL01002672.1_pt1 | contig 34107 bp, 32 predicted proteins | sample 590931 | NCBI WGS metagenome assembly CXWL01 (sample SAMEA3498368, study PRJEB10139) | groundwater metagenome | biome: water well; material: biofilm material | place: Germany | collected 2015-04-27
CAGCGAGTCGCGCTACCGCAGCCTCACCGTGCTGTCGCAGCACACCTACTGGGAAACCGATGAGAAGCATGGGCTTACGAGGGCGAGCGACGAGGCGGCCATCGTCGCCGCCCTGCCGGTCGCCGAACAGATCGGCAAGGCGTTCTGGGATTCGCCCTCCACCCTGCCGGACGAAGCGGGATGGCGCGCATTGCGGCTGACGTTTGACCGGCACGAGCCGTTCCGGCACTTCGAGGTCTCGCGCCGGGTCGGCGGCGACGGCGGCGAACGGCACCATGTGCTCTCGGGCGAGCCGCGCTTGGACCCGGGCGGCCGTTTCCTCGGCTACCGGGGCTTCAGCCGCGACGTCACCGACCGCGTCATCGAGGCGCGCCGCGCGCGCGACGCCTACGAGCAGCTGCGCGCGGCGATCGAGAATCTCGATGAAGTCGTCGCGCTGACCGACGCCGACGACCGCTTCGTCATGGTCAACCGCGCCTTCCTCGCGATGAGCGGCGTGGTCGCGGAATTCGCGCAGCCGGGCTGGACCTACGAGCAGTACCTGCGCGCGGGCATGGCCGCCGGCAATATCGTCGGCGCGATCGGGCGCGAGGAGGAATGGATCCAGGAGCGCATGGCCCTGCGCCGCAGCGCGACGCAGCAGATGGAACTTCAGCTCGCGGGCGGCCAGTGGCTGCTGATGCGCGACCAGCGGCTGGCCAACGGCGGCACGATCACCTGGGGCCTGGACATTTCCGACCGCAAGCGCGCCGAGGAGGCGCTTGCCACGAGCGAAGAGCATTTCCGCGCCGTGTTCGAGCGCTCCAACGCGGGAATCGCCATGTGGGCGGTCGACGGCCTGTACATCGCGGCGAACACCGTCTACTGCGAGTTCGTCGGCTACGTGCCCGAGGACCTGATCGGCAAGGTGCACGCCGGGGAACTGCGCCTGCCCGGCGACAACGAGGGCTTCGACCTCACCGGCCGGATGGTGCGCGGCGAGGTCGCGTTCACCTCGCGCGATCGCCGCTACCGCCGGCAGGATGGCAGCGACGTCTGGGGCCGCACCACCGTCGCCGCGGTGCCCGGCAACGACGGCATGCCGCAGCATTTCATCTCGGTAGTCATCGACATCACCGAGGCCCGCCAGGCGCGCGAGCGCAACGAGCGGATCAACGTCGAACTGGAGGAGCGCGTCGCAGCACGCACCGTCGAGCTGCGCAGCGCCCTGAAGGAACTCGACGCCTTCGCCTATTCGGTGTCGCACGACCTGCGCGCGCCGGTCGGCGCGGTGAGCGGCCTCGCCCACCTGCTGCGCACCGGCGAGGCGGCGCGCTTGTCGGAGGACGGCAAGCGCCTGCTCGGCATGATCGAGGGCAACGCCGAGCGCATGGTCGGCCTGATCGAGGGCCTGCTGCGCCTGTCGCAGCTCGGCCGCGGCGCGATCCGGCGCATGCAGGTCTCGATGGATGAACTGGCGCGCGAGGTGGTGCGCGAAGCCGCGGCGCCCTCCGGCGCCGACATCCGCGTCGATATCATGCCCGGGTGCGACGGCGATCCCGTGATCCTGCGCCAGGTCTGGGCCAACCTCATCGGCAATGCGCTCAAGTACTCGAGGACGCGCGCCCAGGCGCGCGTCGACGTCGGCTGGGACATGGAGCAGAAGGCCTATTTCGTGCGCGACAACGGCGTCGGCTTCGACATGCAGTACGCCGGCAAGCTGTTCGGCGCTTTCGAGCGCCTGCACGGCGAATCGGAATTCGAGGGCAGCGGCATCGGCCTGGCGATCGTGCAGCGCATCCTCGAGCGCCACGGCGGCAGGGTCTGGGCCGAGGCGGTTCCCGACCGCGGCGCCACCTTCTGGTTTTCGGTGCCCGCCGCCGCGACTGCAAGAAAGCGTTAAGTCGGTCAAGGACGGGCAAAAAGCGTGGCTCGCGCGCTGGACACGACAGCATGCCGGGCGTAGGCTGTGATCGAGGATTTCGAGGGAGGAATGTTGGCGAAAGCGCAGATCCACCTGCTACCGGCGGCGCGCAATACCGTGATGGTGGTGGACGACCAGTCCACCAGCCGCTCGATCCTCGAGCAGGTGGTGCGCGGCCTCGATGACCGGGTGGTCGTCGAGGGCTTTGCCCGCCCGGTGGACGCGGTGGTCTGGGCGGCGCGCAGCGTCGCCGATCTCGTGCTGCTCGACTACATGATGCCCGACATGGACGGCATCGAGCTGGTCGGCCGGCTGCGCTCGTTGCCCGGCTACGAGCACGTGCCGATGGTCATGATCACCGGCAAGGATGACAAGAAGGTGCGCTACGCCGCGCTAGACGCGGGCATCACCGATTTCCTCACCAAGCCGGTGGACGCGCGCGAGTGCCTGGCGCGCTGCCGCAACCTGCTCACGCTGCGCCGCCAGCAGCTGGCGCTGGAGGACAAGCGCCGCCTGCTCGAAGGCATGGTCGACGAGGCGACGCGCGAGATCCGCGAGCGCGAGAAGGAAACGCTGCTGCGCCTGGCGCGCGCCGGCGAGTTCCGCGACGAGGAAACCGGCTACCACCTGATTCGCNNTGGAGCGCGACGAGGCCGAGACCATCGAACTCGCGGCGCCGCTGCACGACATCGGCAAGATCGGCATCCCGGACGGCATCCTGCTCAAGCCGGCGCGCCTGGACGAGCCGGAGTGGAACACGATGCAGCGCCACCCTTCGATCGGCCACGAGATTCTCAAGGGCAGCGCCTCCAAGTACGTGCGCATGGGCGCCCTCATCGCGCTCGGCCACCATGAGCGCTACGACGGCAAGGGCTATCCGCGCGGCCTGGACGGCGACCATATTCCACTGTGCGCGCGCATCGTCGCGGTGGCCGACGTCTACGACGCCCTGACCTCCGCGCGGCCGTACAAGAAGGCATGGAAATCCGCCGACGCGTTCGACTACGTCCGCGCGCAGCGCGGCAAGCATTTCGACCCGGGCCTGGCGGACGCCTTCCTCTGCATCGGCGACAAGGTGGTCGAGGTGCAGCGCGACCTGCAGGACGCCGCCCTCGACCACGGCGAGCCCGAATGAAGGAATTGCGCCGGCTGGTCGCCGTCGTTCGCGCGCGCCTGGCTGCACGTCCCGACACGGAGCACGAGCAGGCGCTTGTGCGCTTGGCGATCGCCGCGCTGCTCGGCGCCTACCTGCTGCCGGGCGGGCTGAACGTTCCGGAATGGGGCGCGCTGGAACCCTACTACGCGGTTTTCGTCGGTTACATGGCGCTGGCCGTCGTGGTCCTGGCATGGAACCTCGCCTCCGAGTCCGTGTCGCATGTGCGGCGTTGCATTGCGTTGATCGCGGATTGCGCGACCGTCACCTGGTCCATGTGGTATTTCGGCGACAAGGCGCTTCCGCTGGTGCTGGTCTACATCTGGGTGACGCTGGCGAACGGCTTTCGTTTCGGACCCGCCTACCTCCTGCTGTCCCTGGGCGTCAGCCTGGCGGGCTTCTCCACGGTGCTTTTCACGAGCGAGTTCTGGCAGGCGCACCTGCCGGCGGGCATTGGCCTGGCGCTCGGCCACGTGGCGCTCAGCCTGTATGTCCTGTCGCTCGTTACCCGCATGTTCGACGCCCTGGCGCGCGCGGAGGCTGCGAACCAGGCCAAGCGCCGCTTCGTCTCCGTGGTCAGTCACGAATTGCGCACGCCCTTGAATGCCATCATCGGCATGTCGGACCTGCTGCGGGATACGCAACTCTCGCGCGAGCAGGCCGACATGCTGCAGACGCTGCGCAGTTCTTCGCGCGTGATGCTCGGCCTGGTCGAGGAGGTCCTCGATTTCTCCAAGATCGAGGCCGGCAAGCTGGTGCTTGAGCGGACGGACTTCGACCTGCATGCCCTGGTGAACAGCACTTGCCGGATCCTCTCGACGCAGGCGGCGGCGAAGGGCGTGGAATTCGTGGTTTCGATCATGCCGGAGGTGCCGCCGAACCTGCGCGGGGATGCGCATCACCTGCGCCAGGTGCTGATCAACCTTGCCGGTAACGCGGTGAAGTTCACCGAGAAGGGCAGCGTCACCGTGCACGTCAGCAACCAGGGCGAAAGCGAGACCGGCGTGCGCCTGAAGTTCTCCGTGCGCGACACCGGCATCGGCATTCCGCGCGAGGCGCAGGACAGGATCTTCGATAGCTTCACCCAGGCCGACCAGACCACCACTCGCCGCTTCGGCGGCACCGGGCTGGGGACGACGATCGCGAAGCAGCTGGTGGAGCTGATGGGCGGCAGAATCGGGCTGGAAAGCGCGGTCGGGCTGGGCAGCACATTCTGGTTCGAGATTGAGGCGCAGCCGCAGCCCGAGCGTGCGGGCGCGGTGGCCGGGGAATTCTCCGGGGCGCGCGTTCTGCTGGTCGGTTTTCCGGCCGCGCAGCGCGAGACGCTCGAGCAATCGCTCGCCGGCTGGGGCGCCATCCCGGTAGCGGTCGCCGGCGTGGACGAGGGCGTGGACCGGCTGGTCGCGGAAATCAGCCTGGCGCGGCCCTACCACAGCGCGCTGTTGTACCTGGAGGGCAAGGACCTGCGGCTTGCGCGGCGCTTTCGCCGCGCTGCGCCCGATCCCGCGCTGCCGGTGGTGCTCGCGACGCTGGCCAGCGCGAACATTCCGCGCCAGGCGGCGTTGTCGGCGGGGTTTGGCGCGGTGCTCGAAATGCCGTTCGAGAAGAGGCAGCTGTTCAATGTGCTGCACTCCGTTACCGCCGGAGAAGAAGCGGGCCAGGGGGTGGTCCGGCTGCAGGACTATGCGCGCCGCGGCGACGCCGCCAGGCGCCTGCACGTGCTGGTGGCGGACGACAACCCGACCAACCGGGAAGTACTGAGCCGCATCCTGGAGCGCGGAGGGCACACGGCGGTGCTGGTCCAGGACGGCGAGCGCGCGCTGGATGCGATCGAATCCAACCGGTTCGACATCGCGCTGATCGATCGCAACATGCCGCGCCTGAACGGCCTCGAGACGCTGCGTGCCATCCGCCTCACTGCCGGCGCCCGTCCGCGCCTGCCGATCGTGGTGCTTTCGGCCGATGCCACGCCTGAAACGAGGCTTGAATGCCTGGAAGCCGGCGCCGACGCCTTTCTTGCCAAGCCGGTGGAAGCGGCCCGGCTGCTGGAAGAATTGCAGAGCCAGTGCGAAGGCAGGGCAGGGGAAACGCCGAAGCCGGCGGTAGTGCCGCACCGCGAACCGGCGCGTGCCGACCCGCAGGGGCCCTTGCCGGTCGTGAATCACGATACCCTGGCCGACCTGGAGGAACTGGGCTCTTCGTCCTCGTTCATGGACAAGCTGATCGGCGTGTTCGTGTCCGACAATGCCATGCTGATGTCGAAGATCGAGTCGGCCCTTGCGGCGCGCGACGTGGGCAAGTTCCAAAGCCACCTGCACGCGATGAAGGGTTCGGCCGCGAGCATGGGCGCGGAGCGCCTCACGGGCTATTGCAGGGACATGGGCAGGCTGTCGGAGGCGGAGACGAAATTGCAGATACCGTCGCTGCTCAAGACCCTGCGCGATGAGCTTGCCGCGACTAGGGAGTCGCTCGAGCGCTACCTCCGGGAACGCAAGAAATCGACGGGCTGAGCGTCGCCTGCGAAGGTAGAATCGCAGCCTTCTAACCGGAAGGCAGGCATGTCGTTCTTCATAACGCTGGTCGAAGACTCGGACGCGAGCCGGCGGGCCATCGAGACCCTGCCCAGGGTGCAGTCGATGATGCACAAGGGCTTCACGCTCGCCGAATATCGTGCGTTCCTGCGCGACCTGTACCACATCGTCTGGCATTTCTGCCCGATCATGGCCGCTGCCGCGGCACGCTGCGGCGAGGGCCTGAAGAATATCCGCTACGAGCTGTACGAAAGGATAGAGGAGGAGAAAGGGCACGAGGGCTGGGTGCTCGAGGACCTCGGCGCGGTGGGCGGCGATGCGCCTGGCGCGCACGGCGCGGCGCCGAGCGCGCCGGTGCAGGCAATGATCGGCTACAACTACTACGCCGCCGAGCGGGTGCATCCCTGCTCGGTGCTGGGCATGCTCTACGTGCTGGAGGTTGTCGCCTCAGTCTATGGCGGCAAGGCGGCGGATTCCATTGCGCGCGCGATCGGGCGGGAAACCGCGGCGGGGGGCTTCCGCTTCCTGTCCTCTCACGCGACCATGGACGCGGACCACATGGCGAAACTCAACGTGTTGCTCAAGACCATAGACGATCCCGCCGCGCAGGCTGCGATCGTCGAATCGACGCGCGTCAACTTCCACCAGTTCGGCCAGCTTTTTTCCGAGGGCGGCTTCGTTTCGCACCTGGCGCGCTGAACGGTGCCGCCAGGGGCGGCGGGATTCAGCCGGCCGCCATCGCCACGCCGAGCGCCCGCACCGGAGCCGCGGCCGGCGCGGCCGGCGCGGCCATCGCGGCATCCATGCGCTCCATTTGCGCGCGCACCACGCGGCTCATCATGCGCATGTCGCGGTCTTCGAGCCGCAGCGCGCAATCGACCCATACGTCGGCGACGGCGTCCAGCGTCTCCCGCGTGATGGGATTCACCAGTTCGCGCACCTTCAGGACGGCCTGCATGCCGCTGCGCCGGCGCGAGTTTTTCGCGATCCACGCCTGGACTGCGGCCTCGCCTTCCCCATCCTTCGCCAGGACATCGACGATTCCCATTTCGTGCAGTTTGGCCGCCGGCAGGATCTTGCCCGACAGGATCAGTTCCTCGGCGCCGCGCGCGCCGATGCGGCGCGCCAGCAGGTTGTAGGCGCCCATGCCCGGGAACAGGTTGAAGAGGATTTCCGGCAATCCCATCATCGCGGACTCCTCCGCGACGAGGACATCGGAAGACAGCGCGGTCTCGAAGCCGCCGCCCAGGGCGTCACCCTGCACAAGGGAAATGGTCGTCAGGTTCGGGCAGGAGTAGTTCTGCACCCGCGCGTGGATATTGTCGATGCACAGCTTGGCATAGTGCGCGAGCGCGTCGCGGTCGCGCGAGCGGATCAGGAGCAGGAACAGGGCCAGGTCGCCGCCCAGGTTGTAGACTCTCGGCACGCGCGAGCCGGCCACGTAGTAGTGCGCCTTGTGCATGGCACCCTCGAACTCGACGTGGCCGCTGTTCGCGGTCAGTTCCCCGCCGAAGGAGCGCAGGTCCTTCAGCAGTCCGAGGTTGAAGCACGGATTGCCCCGCTGATTCATGTAGCCCCAGATGGTCCCGGACGCCGGCTCGAACTCGAACTGGACATCGGAGTAGGCCTTGCAGGATCCCCTCAGGCCGGTCGCATCGCACATGTCGCTCATGGTGTAGCCCCCAAATAGATTCCCCTTGCGGGGGAGTCAGTTACCCTCGGTACCGTATTGCTCCCGGCACCCCCTGAGGCCATTAGACGCCTGATGTTTCTCCTGTGCAAACAAGGCCGTTTCTTTTTCGCGACGCGCCTGCGGAATGAGAATACCCGGTAGGACGAATTGATTAAGCCCGGAAGTAGCAGAAACCGCGTTCTTGGGTTAAAGTTTTCGGGTCGTCGATCGCAGGGTTTTGGGGGTGGCTGCATGTACGCAATAGTCTATAAATCCGACGGATTCCCTGTCTGCCAGCAGGTCGCCGGGGTGACCCCCGATCCGGTGGTGACCTGGAATACCGAGGCCGCGGCAAAGGCATTCATTTCGTCCAAGGGCGCGGATGCGGACCTGCAGCCCGTCTCGCTCACGGACGAGGCCATGGACAAGATCGCGCAGGCCATGGGCTGCGCGGTCGAATCCATGATGTTCGAGCCCTATCCCAGTTAAACCCGGCCAGCTAGCGCAGCCAGTCCGGCCGGCTACCCCAGGCTGAAGAACTCCCGCCGGCTTTTCATGCCGCGCATGCGGTCGAGCAGCAGTTCCAGGTCGGCATCGCGCGCGACGAAATTCAGGTTCTCCGAGTTCACGATCAGCACCGGCGCCGCGCTGTAGTTGTAGAAGAAGCGCGCGTAGCCCTCCGCCAGCAGCGCCAGGTAGTCCTCGCCCAGGCCGCGCTCATAGGCCGAAGCCCGCTTCCTGACGCGCTCGAAGAGCGTCGCCGGCTGCGCCTGCAGGTAGATCACCAGGTCGGGTGCCGGCGCCTGCGGCCGGATCGCGTCGTAGATCTTCTGGTACAGCGCCAGTTCGTCGTTTGAAAGGGTGATGCGCGCGAAAAGGGGGTCCTTCTCGAGCAGGAAGTCGGTGACCGTCGGCCGGGCGAACATGTCCGGCTGCGCCAGCGCCTCCAGCTGGCGCGCGCGCTGGAACAGGAAAAAGAGCTGCGTCGGCAGCGCGAAGCGCGCCATGTCCTGGTAGAAGCGGGCGAGGAACGGATTCTCGCCGGGCTGCTCGAGCAGGAGTTCGGCGCCCAGGCGGTCGGCCAGGCGCCGCGCCAGGCTCGTCTTGCCCGCGCCGATCGGCCCCTCCACGGCGATATGCCGGAATTTATCCACTGCGGAAGATGAAGTACACCGCGCCCATGATGCAAAGCGAGGCCCACAGGTAGTCGAGCTTCAGCGGCTGCTTCATGTAGAAGATAGCGAAAGGCACGAACACCGTGAGCGTGATCGCTTCCTGCATGATTTTCAGCTGCGGCAGCGAGAGTTCGGTGTAGCCGATGCGGTTGGCGGGCACCATCAGCAGGTATTCGAACAGGGCAATGCCCCAGCTCACCAGCGCCGCGATCCACCAGGGCTTGGCCGACAGCTCCTTCAGGTGCGCGTACCAGGCGAAGGTCATGAACACGTTGGAGGCAAGCAGCAGGCCGGCCGATGTGGCGATCGGTGAGAGTTGCATGGTCAGGGGGTCTTCTCGATTTTCTGGGACGCGCATGCGGCAAGGAATCCGCTGGCCTTGCCCTTGCCCGGAATCGAGATCCCGGGGTCGAGTTCCAGCAGGGGTTGCAGCACGAAGGCGCGCTCGTGCATGCGCGGGTGGGGCACCGTCAGGCCCGGGCGTGCGACCTGCTCTTCCCCGAAGAGGAGGAGGTCGAGGTCGAGCGTCCTCGGCGCGTTGGGAAACGACCGCTCGCGCTGGTGGCGCCGCTCGATGCCCTGCAGGCCTTCCAGCAGCACGCCGGGCGCGAGGCGCGTGTCGAGCGCGGCCACCGCGTTGAGGAATTCGGGCTGGTTCTGGTAGCCGACGGGCTCAGTCCGGTAGAAGCTGGAATGCGCGGCGAGACTGGTCTCCGGCAGGCCGCTCATCGCAATGATGGCCTCGGTGAGTTGCCGGCGGGGTTCGCCCAGGTTCGCGCCCAGCCCAACATAAGCTCGAATCATGACCGGGTCACGATTCTGGCGGCGCACCCTCGGCGGGTTTCCTGCCGCGGCGCCGGCGGCGGCGTTTCTTGGGTCCGCCCGTGTCCGGAAGCAGCATTTCTTCCCGAGTTTCCGGGTCCGCGGACTGGAACGCGCGCCACCAGGATTCCAGTTCGGCGGGCACTTCGCCGCTGGCGGCGCGCAGGGCGAGGAAATCGTAGGCCATGCGGAAGCGCGGCAGCTCGAGCAGGCGGTAGGGTCGCTGGCCAGCGCGCTCCTCGAAGCGCGGCTGCATCGCCCAGACTTCGCGCATGGTGGCGGTCAGGCGGCGGGTGATGGCGAGCTTGCCGCTTTGCGCATCCAGCACGTCGTCCATCGCGAATTCGAGCGCCGGGACGCGCCGCTCGCCGCGCTTCTCGCGCGCCTTCCATGCCGCGAGCACTTCGTGCCACAGGAGCGCGGCGAACAGGAACGCCGGCGACACCGGCCGGTCCTCCAGCACCCGTTGGTCGGTCTGCGCCAGCGCCAGCGTGACGAAGCGCTCGCCCAGCGGCTGGTCGAGGATCACGTCCAGCAGCGGCAGCATCCCCTTGTGCAGCCCTTCGTGGCGCAGCTGGCGTAGGCAGGCGTTGGAGTGGCCCGAGAGCAGGAGTTTCAGCATCTCCTCGAACAGGCGCGGCGGCGGCACGTGCTCGAGCAGGGGCGCGAGGCGCTTGATCGGGGCGCGCGTCGAGCCGTCGATCGACAGGCCCAGCTTGGCGCCCAGCCGCACCGCGCGCAGCATGCGCACCGGATCTTCGCGAAAGCGCGTTTCCGGGTCGCCGATGATGCGCAGGGTGCGCTTTTTCAGGTCGGCCAGGCCGCCGTGGTAGTCGACCACCTCGCCGCTGCGGCAGTCGTAGTAGAGCGCGTTCACGGTGAAGTCGCGCCGCCGCGCGTCCTCCTCTACCGTACCGAAGACGTTGTCGCGCAACACCCGGCCGTGCTCGTCCTTCTCGGAGGTCTTATTGTCGGCGGCGCGGAAGGTCGACACCTCCAGCGTCTCGGGTCCCATCATTACGTGCACAAGCCGGAAGCGCCGGCCGATCAGCAGCGCGCGGCGGAACAGCGGCTTGATCTGCTCGGGTCGCGCGTCGGTCGCGATGTCGAAGTCCTTCGGCTCGATATTCAGCAGCAGGTCGCGCACCGCGCCGCCCACCACGTAGGCCGCATGGCCGCGCTCCTGCAGGAGGTCGCAGACCTTGAGCGCGCCGGAACTGATGGATTCGCGCGTGATGCCGTGGCGCGATTGCGGCACGCGCACCGGCCCGGGAGAATCGAGGCCGAACACGCGGCGGATGAAGCGCTTGATCATTGCCGGCGGCGATTATCTCAGGGAAACCGCGGACCAGCCCCGCGCCAGGGCTACGGCCGCCAGTTTCGGGTCGGCATCCACCGCGACCGGTCGGGTGACCCGCTCGAGCAAGGGCAGGTCGTTGTGGGAGTCGCTGTAGAACGCGCTCTGCGGGAAATCCTGCAGCCGGCGCCCCTGGAGGGCGAGCCAGGCTTCGACCCGGGCGATCTTGCCTTCGCGGAAGCAGGGAATACCTGCCACCCGGCCGGTGAAGCGCCCGCCGCTGCGCTCCGGTTCGGTCGCCACCAGGTGCGGCACGCCGAATTCGCGCGCGATGGGGGCCGTCACGAAGCTGTTGGTGGCGGTGACGACCGCGCAAAGGTCGCCTTCGGCCAGGTGGCGCTGCACCAGCGCCTTCGCCGCGGCGCCCATCGCCGGGCGGATGCGCGTCGCCATGAAATCGGCATGCCAGCGCTCCAGGTCCGCCGGCGCGTGCTCGGCAAGCGGCCGCAGCGCGAAGCCGAGGAATTCGTGGATGTCGAGCGTGCCCTGCTTGTACTGCTCGTAGAACGCCGCGTTCTGGGATTCGTAGGTTTCCCGGTCCAGGACCCCGCGGTCGACCAGGAACTGGCCCCATTCGTAGTCGCTGTCGCAGGCGAGCAAGGTGTTGTCGAGGTCGAACAACGCTAAATTCATTCTTCCATTTCTTTCAATGCCTCCCGCACAAGGGGAAGCGTTACCGGCCGCTTGAGTTCCAGCGACATTCGGTCCAGTTCATCAAGGATCGCCACGAGCGTCGGCAGGTCGCGCCGGACGTGCGTCAGCAGGTAACCGACGACTTCATCCGGCACGCGCATGCCGCGGCGCCCGGCTTCGGCGCGCAGGTAGGTGGCCCGCTCCTCGTCCGTCAGCGGCTTGACGTGGTAGACGAGGCCCCAGGCGAGGCGCGACTTCAGGTCGTCGCGCAGGGGCAGGAGCGGCGGCGGCGCGTTACCCGCAGCGAGGACTTGGCCGCCGGACTGGCGCGCTTCGTTGATCGCATTGAATAGCGAGATCTGGAATGTTTCGTCCAGTTTCTCGACGTCGTCCACCACGTTCGGGCCGGCGCAGGCGCGCAGGAGGTGGCTCTTTCCCGATCCGGCGTCCCCCCACAGGTAGAGGATGTTCTCCTTGAACCTGTTTTCCCGGAATTCCTTCAAACGCAGGAGCAACTCGGCGTTCGCACCGGGTACAAAATTGTCGAGCGTGGGCTGGGGCGGCGGAGAGATTTTTAACGCGAGCTGCCGCATCACTTCGGTCCGCCGTAGAGCGGGCCGGCAAGGTAAGCCGCCTTCAGGTGCCGCAGCGCGACCAGCAGCGCGGCACTCGCCGGCAGCGCCAGCAGCACGCCGAAGAAGCCGAACACCTGGCCGAAGGCGAGCAGCGCGAATATCACCGCCACCGGGTGCAGGCCGATGCGCTCGCCCACCAGCAGCGGGGTCACGGCCATGCCTTCCAGCGCCTGGCCGATGGCGAAGGCGAGCGCCACCCAGGCGACGCCGGCCAGGGTGCCGAACTGCATCGCCGCGGCGATGATGCCGAGCAGGATGCCGGTGAACGAGCCGACATACGGGATGATCACCAGCAAGCCCGTGATCACGCCGATCGGCAGGGCGAACTCGAGCCCCGTCGCCCACAGGGCGGTGGCGTAGAACACGCTCATCACCAGCATCACGATCATCTGCCCGCGCAGGAATTCCGCCAGCACTTCGTCGATCTCGGCGAGGATGCCGCGCGCCTTCTTGTGCAGGTGGCGCGGGATCATCGCGTCCACGCGCGCCACCAGGAGGTTCCAGTCTCGCAGCAGGAAGAACAGCACCACCGGGATCAGCAGCACGTTGACGAGGAACGCGAGAAGCGCGAGGCCGCCGATGCGCAGCGAGCCGAGCAGCCCAGCCACCATGTCCTGGTTGCTGGCGAGGAATCCGCCCGCCAGCTGCTTGACGGTCTCGATGTCGAGCTGGAATTCGATCGCGAACTTCTCCTTCAACCAGGGCGCGAGCGTCTGGTTGACCCAGGCGAGGAAGGCCGGCAGCTGCTCCGACATCATGCGCATCTCCTTGACCAGCAGCGGCAGGATCACCAGCGCGAGCGCCACCACCACCGCGAGCACCAGGAGCAGCACCAGCACCACCGCCACCACGCGCGGCAGGTAGCGCCCGGTGAGCCGGCCCACCAGCGGGTTCAGGACGTAGGCGAGGATCGCGCCCGCGAGGAACGGCGCGAGGATGGGCGACAGCACGTAGACCAGGCTGCCGATCACCAGAGCGATCGCCAGCCAGGCCCATAAGCGCGGGTCGGCGAGAAGCGGTGCCTTCATTTCACGTAAAATTGCTGGAAAGACATCATTTTACCCGCCATGTCGGAACCCCTCTCTTACCGTGACGCCGGCGTGGACATCGACGCGGGCGATGCGCTGGTCGAAGCCATCAAGCCGTTCGCCAAGCGGACCATGCGCCCGGAGGTGCTGGCCGGCCTGGGCGGCTTCGGCGCGCTGTGCGCCATCCCGCAGAAGTACAAGGAACCGATCCTCGTTTCCGGCACCGACGGCGTCGGCACCAAGCTGAAGCTCGCTTTCCTGCTCGGCCGCCATGGGACGGTGGGCATCGACCTCGTCGCCATGAGCGTCAACGACATCCTCGTGCAGGGCGCCGAGCCCTTGTTCTTCCTCGATTATTTCGCTTGCGGCAAGCTGGACAAGAACGTCGCCACCAACGTCATCCGCGGCATCGCCAAGGGCTGCGAAGAGGCCGGCTGCGCCCTGATCGGCGGCGAAACCGCCGAAATGCCCGGCATGTACCCCGAAGGCGAGTACGACCTGGCCGGCTTCTGCGTCGGCGTGGTGGAGAAGGAAAAGATCATCAACGGCAGCACCATCGTGCCGGGCGACGTCCTGCTCGGCCTCGCCTCCAGCGGCGCCCATTCCAACGGCTATTCCCTGATCCGCAAGATCCTGGGCGACAGCAAGCCAAACTCGGATTTCGCCGACGCCCTGATGGAGCCGACCCGGATCTACGTCAAGCCGGTCCTCAAGCTCCTGGCCGCCGTAAAGGTGAAAGGCCTCGCCCACATCACCGGCGGCGGCCTGGTCGGCAATGTCCCCCGCATGCTCCCCGACGGCATGCGCGCCGTCCTGCGCAAGAAAACGTGGCCGCGCCCGGAACTCTTCACCATGCTGCAGAAAGACGGCAACGTCGCCGAAGACGAAATGCACCGCGTCTTCAACTGCGGCATTGGCATGGTCATCGCCGTCGCCCGCGAGCAGGTCCCCGCCGCCCTGATGATGCTCAAGCGCGAAGGCGAACTCGCCTACGAGATCGGCTTCGTCGAAGCCGGCAATCCCGGCGAGCCGGAGGCTGTCGTACTCTAGTCTGTGAAGGTTGTCTTGAAGGAGCGTACCTGCATGGACAAACAAGAGGGCAAAGTAGAATTCCCGCCGGAAGTTGATGCATATTTCAAAAACAGAAACGGCAGGGGTGGCATCGCCCCGGTTTCCCGGGCACTTGCCTTAGCTTGTTCTAGGCAAAGACTACGCTGAGCTTGCCCGCCGCCCGGCGCCGTGGTGCGCCCTTCACCACGATCTGAACGTCTCGGCCAAGGCTGGTCAGGCAATCGATCAATTTCCGCTCGGAGATTCCGCGGAATTGGCCGCGCAGGAGGCCGGACAGCTTTGGCTGCGTGACGCCGAGAATCCTGGCGGCTTCCACCTGCGTCAGCTCTTGGCTACGGATGATTTCGCTAATCTTGGCGACGAGCTGCGCCTTGACCAGCATTTCGTTCGCATCTGCATAGCCTAGGTCGCGATAGACGTTGCCGCTACCTTCGTGGATATCGGTTCCGTCAGCGATTTTTCGTTTACTCATCTTCCAGCTCCTTGGCGCGCTTTGCGGCCTCTTTCAGTCTGTTTCTGATCAGATCCAAGTCCGGTTTTGGCGTCGCGATGCCGGACTTGGATTTCTTCTGGAACACGTGCAACACGAACACCCGGGCCGCGTATTGGACCGTGTAAACGGCCCGGTAGGTATCGCCGCGCCGGTCCTCGACGACTTCCAGCACCCCGGCGGAACCGAAGCCGCGCAGCGGTTTCGCCTGGTCATGCTTGCTACCCGCCTGGGCGAGATAGAGCGCATAGCCAAATACGTCCACCACCTCTTCTGGCAGCGCCAGGAGATCCTTCTTCGTGCTCCCGATCCACTCCAAACGCCTCATCAGGAGCGCGTTTCCTCAGCCAGAATGCATTATATCTAAATAGGAATAGAGCGCGAGAACGGCAGCTATTCGGGCTGAAGCCCGATCTGCTTCACCAATTTTGCCCAGCGATCGCGTTCTGCGCGCAGGAATTCATTCAGTGACTCCGGCGTGCCCGCGCCTTCGTTGACCAAACCGAAGTCGAAAAGACGCTGCGCCATGTCGGGATCGGTGAGGACGCGGTCCATGTCGCGGTTCACTCGCTGGATGACGGCGGGAGGTGTGCCGGTGGGGGCGAGGAGGGCGAACCAGCCGACGTATTCGAAGCCGGGGTAGGTTTCGGAGAGGGTGGGGACGTCTTCGAGGCCGCGCACGCGCTTGCCGGCGCTTACGGCGAGGGGGCGCAGTTCGTTGCGCTTGATGAAGGGCAGCAGCGCGGCGGAGCTGACGAGGACGACCTGCGTGCGGTTGGCGATGGTGTCCTGGATCGCGGGGGTGACGCCGTTGTAGGGCACCTGCAGCAGCTGGATGCCGGCGCTGTGGTTCAGGAGCTGGCTCATCATGCCGCCGAAGGTCTTGGCGCCTTCGTTGGCGGCGGCGAGCTTGCCGGGTTGCGCCTTGTCGAGGGCGACGAGTTCGGCGAGCGATCTTGCGGAGACGGAGGGATTGACGGCGATCACCATCGGCGACTTGGCGATCATCGCCACGGGCACGAAGTCCTTCGCCGGGTCGTAGGGCAGGGCCTTGAAGGTCACCGGGTTGGAGACGATCGCTGCGGTGGTGGCGTAGAAGAAGGTGTAGCCGTCCGGCGCGGATTTTGCTGCGGCCTGCGCGCCGGGGACGTTCTGGCCGCCGGGGCGGTTCTCCACGACGACCTGCTGATTCCAGAGTTTCGACAGACGGTCGGCGATCAGGCGTGCGGTGATGTCGGGCGAGGTGCCGGGGGCTTGGGAGACGATGAACTTCACGGGGCGCGACGGCCATTCCTGCGCCAAGGCCTGTCCGGTGAAAAGCAGAAGAATCAGAAAAAATCTCATGCGGGTATCTCCTCAAGTGCCGGTTTGACCAGGCTCGCGAACAAGTCGACGGATCGCATCGATTCCTCCAGCGTCAGATCGCCGAAGGCGAAGCGCAGCAGGAAGTAATTGAGGCCCGCCTCCTTCGCCTGCGAGGCGATCGTCTCGCGCACGGTCTGCGGCGAGCCGACGATGGCCTGGCCGTTCTTCAGCACCGCGTCGAAATCCTCTGTGTAGGTCGTGAAGGGCGGCGTCTGGCCGCGCAGGCGCCAGAGGAAGATGAAGCTCTCGAACCAGCGCGCGTAGGCGCGGCGCGCGATCTTCATGGCTTCGGCGTCGGTGTCGGCGATGACGAGGTGCCGCGTCATGCCGATGAACGGGATCTTCGCCGGATCGTTGCCCTTCTTCGCCCATTCGTTGCGGTAGCGGTCGGTGATGACGCGCACCGATTTCGGCGCCGCGTTGCTGACGACGTTGAATTTGTTGCCGGCGGCGAATTCCGCGCTCTCGGGATTGGACAGGCCATACCAGATCGGCGGGTGCGGGTTCTGGAACGGCTTGAGGTGCAGCGGCACGTCCTTGAACTTGTAGTAGCTGCCGTCGAAACTCAGCGTGCCGCCTTTGAATGCTTGCAGCATGACCTGGTAGGCCTCGAGGTACATGGCCTGCGACTTCGCGGGATCGAAGCCGAAATACTCGATCTCGATCGGCGAAATCCCGCGGCCGATGCCGAGCTGGAAGCGCCCGCCGCTCAGCTGGTCGAGCATGCAAATCTCGTCGGCGAGGCGCAGCGGGTGATACAGGGCCAGCGTGTAGACCAGCGGGCCGAAACGCAGGCGTTTCGTGCGCTGCGCTACGGCCGACAGGAATACCGAAGGGGAGGGCGACATGCCGAGCGGCGTCGCATGGTGCTCGGCGATGTGCAGCGCGTGGATGCCGATGCGGTCGTAGGCTTCCGCGAGCCGCAGGCGATGGTCGTAGAACTCGGCGAGCGGCGCGCCGCTCGCGTCAAGATGGTCGAAGACGCCGAACTTCATGCGGTCCGGCTGACGACTGAATTACCGACCGGTGGGACGTCCCATCGGCCGACGGCCGCGGGACTTGGGCCGGCGCTGCTGGTCCTGGCGGAAATTGCGCGGCTGTTGCTGCTGCGACCGCCCGCCGTTGCCACCGCCTCCGCCGCCGTGCTGCGGGCGCTGCCCGGAACCGCGCGACAGCGAGCCGATGCGCTTGATTTCGTTCTCGAGGGCGGCCGCGGTCGCGACGCGCGCCGGGTTGGCGTCCGGCTGCTGCGCGGCTTCCTGCTCCGCCGCCAGCGCCTGCTGCAGCCTGCCCAGCGAATAGGTGCGCGAGGCATCGAGGCCGGACTCCCGTTCGATTTCCTTGCGGTGCATCTCAACGCTGGCGATGAGATCGGTCACCTCGTCCATCGGCGAGGCTTCATACATGCTTGTGGCCATGGAAAAAGATGTTATCACTGGCTAGACGCTTTGCGCGCGAGGTAGATGCCGGCCAGGACCACCGCGCCGCCCGCGACCTGCAGCGCCACCAGCGGCTCGCCGAGCAGCATCCAGGCAAAGAGGGCGGCCATGACCGGCTGCAGCAGCAGGCCCACGGAGGTAAATCCCGCGGGCAGCTGCGCGAGCGCATAGGCGATCAGTCCCTGCCCGGCGGCGTGCGAAATCCACGCCAGGCCAAGGAGTTTCAGCCAGCCGGCCGCGCTCGCAGGCAGCAGCGGTTCCCCGGAGGCGATCGCCACCGGCAGCAGGATAAGCGCGGTGATCGTGGTGGTCACAGCCATCAGCCATAGCGTGCCCGCGCCGCGATCCCGCAGTCCTTTCACGGTCAGGAGGTACCAGGCATAGAACATCGCCGTCACTACGCCCAGGCTGTCGCCGAGCAAGGCGGTGGGCGAACTGCCAAGGCTTGCGCGCACCAGCAGCGCCACGCCGACCAGAGCTGCCGCCAGCCCGGCAAGGAAGAGTCCCGTGGGCCGCTGCTTCCAGAGCAGCCAGGCGGCGAGCGTGACGAAGATCGACGCGAGATTCGCCAGCAGCGTGGAATTTGCCACGGATGTGTACTGGATCGACCAATGCCAGAACGCGAGATCTCCCGCGAACGCGATGCCTGCGACGAGCAACATGGGAAAGTCGGTGTTCAAAGCCTTCGTCTCTTTTGTTTTTAATGAGAAAAACAAAACCCAGAGCAGCGGCACGGCAAGGCAGACTCGCCAGAACGCGCTCGCGGTCGGACCGACTTCCGACACGCGCACCCAGATCGGCGACAGCGCGATGAAAATCGCGCCTGCGAACAGCGCAAAGAGTGATAACCCCCGCATCCGCCGATGGTAAACTTTTGCCGACTCCCATGCCTGCTCCGCGTTTCGTACACCTGAGGATGCACAGTGAATACTCGGTGACGGACGGGATCGTCCGCGTCGACGATGCGGTGGCGAAGGCGAAGGCCGACGGCATGCCGGCGCTGGCGCTGACCGACGCGAGCAACGTCTTTGGCATGGTGAAGTTCTATACCGCGGCGCGCGCCGCCGGCCTGAAGCCGGTGATCGGCGTCGACTGCTGGATCCAGAACGATGCCGACCGCGAGAAGCCGTTCCGCGCGTTGCTCCTGTGCAGTTCACGCGCCGGTTTCCTGCTTCTATCCGAGCTGCTGTCGCGCGCCTGGCTGAAGAACCAGCACCGCGCGCGCGCCGAGGTCTCGATGGACTGGTTCCGCGAGTCGGGCACCGACGGTCTGATCGCGCTGTCCGGATTCGCAGGTGGTGACGTCGGCCACGCGCTTGCCGGCGGCAACGACGCGGCGGCGGCAAAGCTCGCCTCTGCGTGGTCGAAGCTGTTCCCGGGCCGCTACTACCTCGAAGTGCAGCGCACTGGCGCCCCGCAGGGCGAGCAGCTGGTCGGCGCCACGCTCGCGCTGGCGGTGAAGGTGAAGCTGCCTGTGGTGGCGACGCATCCGGTCCAGTTCACCTCCCCCGAAGATTTCAAGGCGCACGAGGCGCGCGTCTGCATTTCGCAGGGCTACGTCCTGGGCGACCAGCGGCGTCCGAAGCTCTTCACGCCCGAGCAATATTTCAAGTCGCAGGAGGAAATGGCGGCGCTCTTCGCCGACGTGCCGCAGGCGCTGGAGAACGCGGTCGAAATCGCGCGCCGCTGCAACCTCGAGATCGAGCTGGGCAAGAGCCGGCTGCCGGCCTTTCCGACGCCCAAGGGCGTTTCGCTCGACGCGTTCCTGAACAGCGAAGCCGAGAAGGGGTTGGCCCGAAGAATCGAGAGATTGAAGCTCGGCGAGGATGCCGTCCCCCGCTACCGCGAGCGCCTCGCGTTCGAGGTCAAGACCATCGCGCAGATGGGCTACGCGGGCTACTTCCTGATTGTCGCCGATTTCATCAGCTGGGCCCGGTCGAACGGCGTGCCGGTGGGGCCGGGGCGCGGCTCGGGCGCGGGCTCGCTGGTCGCGTACTCGCNNGGTCGCGTACTCGCTCGGCATCACCGACCTCGATCCGCTCAAGTACGACCTGCTGTTCGAGCGCTTCCTGAACCCTGAACGCGTGTCGATGCCCGACTTCGACATCGACTTCTGCCAGGATGGGCGCGACAAGGTGATCGGCTACGTGCGGCAGAAGTACGGCGAGGACTCGGTGTCGCAGATCGCCACTTTTGGCACCATGGCCGCGCGCGCCGTGCTGCGCGACACCGGCCGCGTGCTGGACCTGGGCTACAACTTCTGCGACCAGATCGCCAAGCTGATCCCGGTGCAGCCGGGCAAGACCATCACGCTGGCCGACGCGCGAGAGATGGAACCGCTACTGAAGCAGCGCGAGAAGAAGGAAGAGGAGGTGCGCGACCTGCTCGAGCTCGGCGAGAAGCTCGAGGGCCTGACGCGCAACGTCGGCATGCACGCGGGCGGCGTGCTGATCGCGCCGGGCAAGCTCACCGATTTCTGCCCGCTGTACGCGGCCGAGGGCACGAACAACGTCATCTCGCAGCTCGACAAGGACGACGTCGAGGCGGTCGGGCTGGTGAAGTTCGACTTCCTCGGCCTGACCACGCTCACCGTGCTGGACTGGGCCGAGCGCTACACGCGCAGCCTGGGGAACGCGGATTTCTCGATCGAGGCGCTGCCGCTGGACGACAGGGCCGCCTATGCCGTGCTCGCTTCCGGCAATGCCACCGGCGTGTTCCAGTTTGAATCGCGCGGCATGCGCGACCTGCTGAAGCAGGCGCCGCCGACGCGTTTCGAGGACGTGATCGCGCTGGTGGCGCTGTACCGGCCGGGGCCGATGGAGCTGATTCCCGAATACATCCTGTGCAAGCAGGGCAAGAAGCGCATCGACTACCTGGACCCGAGGCTCGAGCCGATCCTCGCGCCGACCTACGGCATCATGGTCTACCAGGAGCAGGTGATGCAGATCGCGCAGGTGATCGGCGGCTACTCGCTCGGCGCCGCCGACCTGCTGCGGCGCGCGATGGGCAAGAAGCTGCCCGAGGAAATGGCGAAGCAGCGCGACATCTTCGTCGCAGGGGCGGAAAAGAACGGCGTGCCGCGCAACCGCGCCATGCCGCTGTTCGACCTGATGGAGAAGTTCGCGGGCTACGGCTTCAACAAATCTCACGCCGCGGCCTACGCGCTGCTTGCCTACCAGACCGCGTACATGAAGGCGCACCACGCCGCCGCGTTCATGGCGGCCAACATGTCGGCGGTGATGGACGACACCGACAAGCTGCGCCAGTTCCGCGACGACGCCGTGGCCAACGGCCTGGCGGTGCTGCCGCCCGACATCAACGCCTCGGGCTACCGCTTCGTGCCCGTGGACCTGAAAACCGTGCGCTACGGCCTGGGCGGCGTGCGCGGCACCGGGCGCGCCGCCATCGAATCGATCGTCGAGGCGCGTGAGGACGGAAAAGGCGGCCGGCCTTTTACGGACCTCTTTGATTTCTGCCGCCGCGTCGACAAGCGCCTGGTGAACCGGCGCTGCCTGGAGGCGCTGGTGCGGGCGGGCGCCTTCGACGCCGCCAACCCGAATCGCGCCAGCCTGCTCGCCTCCGCGGGACGCGCGATCGAGGCGGCGGAACAGGCCGACCGCGACTCGTCGCAGAACAGCCTGTTCGGCGAAAGCGATCCGGCGCACACCGCGGGCCTGGTGCTCGTCGAATCGAAGCCCTGGGACCTCAAGCAGCGCCTCACCGAGGAGAAGGCGGCGCTGGGCTACTGCCTCTCCGGGCACCTGTTTTCGGTGTACGAGCGCGAGCTGGCGAACTTCCCGCGCACGCCGCTGGCGAAGCTCTCCGCGGGAGCCGACCGGGTGTGGATCGCCGGCGTGGTGTTCTCCGCGCGCGTGCAGATGACGCGCCGCGGCCGCATGATGATGGTGACGCTGGACGACGGCAGCGCGCAGCTGGAACTGTCGGTCTTCAACGAGCTGTTCGAGAAGCACCGCGACAAGATCAAGGAAGACCGCCTGCTGGTGGTGCAGGGCAAAGTGCAGCGCGACGAATTCATCAATGGCCTGCGAGTTAGCGCGGAGGACGTGCTGGATCTCGCGGCCGTGCGCACGCGCTTTTCCGCGAAACTGCGCATCGCCATGAACGGCGATACGGACAGGAAGCGCGACCCGAAAAGGCTGATGGAGATGCTCGCCCCTTACCGCGCGGCGGGCGAGGGCGGTTGCCCGGTGCTGGTGCACTACGAAAACGAGGGCGCCAGTTGCGACGTGGCGCTTGGAGATGCGTGGCGGGTACGGCCTGACGACCTGCTGCTCGGGGAGCTCTCCGCCTGGCTATCCCCCGAAGCAGTGCAATTTCAGTATGGCAGGGCCTCGCCCTAGCCTTCCTTCCCCCAGCGCACCGCGCAGGCTTCTCCGCGCATCGTAGCCACGAGCGCCCGGTACCAGGGATTCTGCAGCCGTTCCGCTGCGTCGCCGCGCCGCTTGTCGGCGATGAAGCCGATGATCGTCGGGTAGCAGGCTTCGAGCTGGCGGCGCGTCGCATCGCGCAGGTCGCGGATCGGGAACGAGCCGCCGTGCCCCAGCGCTGCCGCGAGAAGCGCGCGGCGGATCTCCGCCGCGGCCACGCTCGCGCCCAGCGTCGCCTTGACGCCGAACCGGATCTCGACGCCAGCCCATTCGCGCGTCGCCCAGCGCAGGGCCGTTTCCTTGTCGGGCTGGTAGCGGCGCACCGTGATGCCGTGCAATCCGATCCGGCGCTCCCCGGCGAGCAGGCGCACATCCTTCAGGAACGCATCCAGCGCCTCCGGCGGCAGCAGGCACTCGATCGCGCATTCAGGAGACTGCGCGGGACCGGCTTCTTCGATGTTCAGTTCGACAGGCGCGGTTTCGCCCGCCGCGCTGGAGAGCAGCGAATCGATCGACAGCGTCACGCTGTAGAACACGCCGATCACGCCCTGGCCTCCCATGGCGAGGCGAAAGAGCTCGGGGTGGGCGTTCCGGTCCGCGCGGCGCAGTTCGCCATCGGGCGTGAACAGGGTGAGGGCGGCCACGTGGGCGCTGACCGGCAGCCCGTCGGGCCCCGCGGCCGCCTGCGCCACGGCATCGCCCACCGTCCCCGCCATCCGGCCGAAGGCGCCGAGCGCCACCTTGTTCGAGGCGAGGCAGGCCGAGAGTTCGGCCCAGGGAGTGGCTGCCTGCACTTCGATCAGCTTGCGCTTGGGATCGAATTGCAGAACCCGGTCCATGCCTGAGCCGTCGAGCCTGACCGCATGCTCTTTCGCGTGCCGCAGGGCGTTGCGCAGGTCGTCGGCGGAGCGCACGCGCACGGTCGGCGTGCGCTGCGGGGTGCTCAGGTCTGTTCCGGCGGGAAGCGTCAGCGTGGCGAACATGGCGGTCTCCGGTTGCGTTGTGTTGGACGCATTTCCTCACCGGGCCCGGTACGGCGCAACGCAAACGGCCGAAGTCCCGAAATCCAATACCCCTGGTAGTCAGGCCTGGCTCGACCGGCGTTTCTTCGCCGTGGTAAAGTGCGGTCGAACATTGTTTTGTCAGGAGAGAAGAATGCGCGCAGCGCTACTGGTCATCGCCGGGCTTGCCCTCGTCGGCTTCATCGCCGTTTCGTTCGTCCTGCCGCAGATGGCGGGTGCGGACGCCAAGGAAGCGGCGCAGGCACTGGTGACCGGGGCGGAAGCGCCCAAGCAGCAGGTGGCGGCCGCGGCCGAGAAGGCCGGCAACCTCACCGGCGCCGGCGCTGGCGTCAAGGTCGCCGCCAGCAACCATCCGAAGTTCGGCGAGTTGAAGTGGATTGCCGAGGCCAACGGCGCGATCCGCGGCTGGAACGAGAAGAACGCGATCGAAATATCGGTGACGCCGAAACTCGAAGGCGGCAAGGTCGCTTGGGTCTGCCGCGGCTACCCGAACGCCTCGATGCCCGCTTCCTGCGGCGGCCGCTAGGCCGGGCGGTTCAGCAGTTCCCCGGCGCGCTTGACCGCGGCCGGCAGGTCCGGCAGCAGGTTTTCGACCCCCAGTTCCTCGACGAACCCGCTGCGGCGCATGAGCGAGAGCGGGTGCTCGTTCGCGGCGCACAGCACCAGCGCCGCGCCGCGCTTGCGCAGGCTGCGGTGCAGTCCCTCGAGCGTGTCCAGGCAGGTCGAATCCAGGTTGATCACCATGTGCAGGTCGAGGACCAGCACCCGCGGCGGCGCCGTGCCGGCCGGGGTTTCCGTCAGCGCCTCGAGCTTGCCTACCGCGCCGAAAAACAGCGAACCGAAGATGCGGTAGGCCGCCACGCCCGGCGGCAGCGCCTCGATTCCGCCTTCCGCCGCGCCGACCGGCTCGATCGTGGTGAGCGAAGAAATCCGGTGGATGAAAAAGAGCGCCGCCAGCACCAGCCCGATCTGGACCGCCACCGTCAGGTCGACGACCACCGTGAGCAGGAAGGTCGCCACCATGATGGTGCGGTACTGGGCCGAGAACTGCTTCAGGCGCGCGAACTCGCCCCAGTCGCCCATGTTCCAGGCGACGAACAGCAGGATCGCCGCAAGCGCCGCTAGCGGCACGTGCGATGCGAGCGGCGCGGCCACCAGCACGATGGCGAGCAGCGTGAGGGCATGCACCATGCCGGAAACGGGGGAACGGCCGCCGCTCTGCACGTTGGCGCTGGTGCGGGCGATCGTCCCGGTGGCGGGCATGCCGCCGAAGAACGGCGTCACCAGGTTGGCGACGCCCTGCGCCATCAATTCCTGGTTCGGGTCATGCCGGTCGTCGATCATGCTGTCGGCGACGCGCGCGCAGAGCAGCGACTCGACCGCGCCCAGCAGCGCGATGGTGACGGCGGGCGCGATCAGGTGGCGCGTGTTGTCCCAGGAGAGGTCGGGCCAGGCGAACGCGGGCAGCCCGCCCGGGATGCCGCCGAACCGCGAGCCGATGGTTTCCACCGGCAGGTTGAGCGCCGCTGCCGCGGCGGTGGCGACCACCAGCACCACCAATGTGGAAGGCAGGCGCGTGAGGAGGCCGAAGCGGCCGGGGGCCTTCGCTTCCGGCAGCACCGACGGAATCATGCGCCCGAACGCCGTCCAGGCGACGATCAGGACGAGGGAGGCGATTCCCAGCGCGATCGTCGGCAGGCTCAGCGTGTCCAGGGCGCCGCCGATGGCGCGGGTCACACCGAAGAAGTCGGCCGGCATCTTCTCGATCTTCAGGCCGAGGAGCTCCTTTACCTGCGAAAGCGCAATCAGCACCGCGATGCCGTTGGTGAAACCGATCACGATGGCGACCGGGATGTAGCGGATCAGCGAGCCGATGCGCGTCAGTCCCATGATGAAGAGCAGCACGCCCGCCATCGCGGTGGACACGAGCAGGTTGGCGAGGCCGTACTGCTGCACGATGCCGTAGACAATGACGATGAAGGCGCCGGCGGGCCCGCCGATCTGGACGCGCGAGCCGCCGAGCGCCGAGATCAGGAATCCGGCGATGATCGCCGTGACCAGCCCCGCCTCCGGCTTCAACCCGGAGGCGATGGCGAACGCGATGGCGAGCGGCAGGGCGATGACGCCCACTGTGATCCCGGCGCCGACATCCGCGCCCAATTGCCGCTGGTCATAGCCCTTCAGGCATTGCAGCAGACGCGGGCGGAAGGCGTGCAGCGCCATCGCCTCAGGCCGTCGCGGTCTTCTTGGCGGCGGCGGTCAGCAGCCAGGCTGGCATTTCCTTCTCGCCGGCATGCGCGATGAGGTATTCGCGGATCAGTTGCCGGACTACCTGGGAGGGCGTGAGGTCCTGCGCGGCGCAGATTTCCTCGAACATGCGCTTCTTTCGCGGGTCGAGCAGGACGGTAAAGCGGGCGGTCTTGTTTTCCATGCGGCGTCTCCCGGGGGACGCCGCCATGGTATTACAACACCATTATCATATCAATATCATTTGACGCGCATGCCAGGTTCGGCCCCTGCGCCAGGCGAAACCAGGAAGATTCCCGGACCCTCTCCCGAGGCGGCAAGCACCATTCCCTCGGAGAGGCCGAACTTCATCTTGCGCGGCGCGAGGTTTGCCACCACCACCGCGAACTGGCCCTCGAGCTTCTCGGGCGCATACGCCGACTTGATCCCGGCGAACACCGTGCGCGTGCCCATTGCTCCCACATCGAGCGTCAGCTTGAGCAGCTTGTCCGCACCGTCGACGTGCTCCGCCTTGACGATCTTCGCCACGCGCAGGTCGAGCTTGTTGAAATCGTCGATTGAAATCGTTCCCGCATTCATCGTTGCCGCTGTTTCAGTCACTTTCGCTTCCTTCTTCGACTCGCTCGCCGGTTGAATGTCGAAAAGCGTATCGAGTTGCTTGTCTTCAACGCGCTTCATCAAGTGAGAATAGGAGCCGATCTGATGATTCTCCGGCAACAATTTCGGAACGTCGCTCCATTGCAGCGGCTGCAGGCCAAGAAACTTCTCGGCCTGTTCCGCAAGCCTGGGAAGCACCGGCTTCAAAAAGATCGTGGCGATGCGAAACATCTGAATCGCTTCGGAACAAACCCAGCGAAGAACCCGCTTTGACTCTTCGTCCTGCTTTTTCGCGAGGTCCCAGGGTTTGGCGGTGTCCACAAACTGATTTACTTCGTCGAGACACAGCATTGTTTCTCTCATTGCCGCTCCAAAAATTCTCTGCTCATACAGTGACGAGATATTCGGAGCCTGTTCAAGCAATCGCTGAAGTGCTGGAACTGATTCTTTCCCGATTGCAACTCGACCTTCAAATTGCTTTGTTAGAAAGCCTGCGCACCTGCTGGCTACATTGATGTACTTGCCGATCAGGTCGCTGTTGACGCGGGCGATGAAGTCCTTGGAAACGAAGTCCACGTCCTCGACGTTGGCGTTGAGTTTGGCGGCGAGGTAGTAGCGCAGCCATTCCGGATTCATGCCGACGCCGAGATAGCGCAACGGATCGATCCCGGTGCCGCGCGACTTGGACATCTTTTCGCCATTGACCGTGAGATGGCCGTGCGAATAGACGTTGGTGGGGATCTTGTAGCCCGCGAACTTGAGCATTGCCGGCCAGAAAAGGACGTGGAAGTACTCGATGTCCTTGCCGATGAAGTGGATCTGCTCGGTCGCGGGGTCCTTGAGAAAGGCCTGGAAGTCGATGCCTTTCTTCGCGCAGTAGTTCTTGAAGCTCGCGAGATAGCCGATCGGAGCGTCGAGCCAGACGTAGAAGTACTTGCCGGGAGCGTCCGGAATCGGGATGCCGAAATAGGGCGCGTCCCGCGAGATGTCCCAGTCCCCAAGGCCGCCTTCGCCCTCGAGCCATTCCTTTGCCTTGTTGGCCACCTGGGGCTGGAGCTTGCCGTCCTGGGTCCATTCACGCAGGAACTTCACGCACTCAGGATCGGAGAGCTTGAAGAAGAAGTGGTCCGACGAGCGCAGCTCCGGCTTGACGCCGGAAAGCGCGGAGTAGGGGTTCTTGAGCTTCGTCGCCGAGAGGACGGTGCTGCAGTTTTCGCACGCGTCGCCGAACTGGTCCCTTGCCCCGCATTTCGGGCACTCCCCCTTGACGTAGCGGTCGGCGAGGAACATGCCCTTGACCGGGTCGAAGAGCTGCTCAACCGGCTTCGCATAGGTCAGTCCCGCGCGCTTGAGCTTCAGGTAGATGTCCTGCGACAGCTCGACGTTCTCCGGCGAATGCGTCGAATGCCAGTTGTCGAATGAAATATGGAAGCCTTGCAGATATTGCTGGCGCCCACGCGCGATTTCGTCGACGAAGGCCTCGGGCGTCTTGCCCGCGCTCTCCGCGGCAAGCATGATCGGCGCGCCATGCGCGTCGTCAGCCCCTACGAAGTGCACCTCGTGTCCCTGCATCCGCTGGAAGCGCACCCAGATGTCGGCCTGGATGTATTCCATGATGTGCCCGATGTGGAACGCGCCGTTGGCATAGGGCAGGGCGGTGGTGACGAAGAGCTTGCGGCGGGACATCTGGAGCTCGAATCGACGCGGGGAAAACGTCGATTTTAGCTTACACTCCACGCATGCCTCTCAATGAAGCGGATGTGCAAGCGGTTCTCGCGAAAATCGTCGATCCGAACACCGGAAAGGACTTCGTCGCAACGCGCTCGGTCAAGAACGTCAAGGTTTCGGGTGCCTCTGTTGCCCTCGAGATCGAACTCGGTTACCCCGGCAAGAGCCAGTTCGAGCCGATCCGGCGCCAGGTCCTCGAAGCGCTGAAGGCTGCGGGCGCGCCCGGTGCGAGCGTCACCGTGCGCTCCAAGGTCGTGTCGCACGCGGTGCAGAAGGGCGTGAAGCTCATTCCCGGCATCAAGAACATCATCGCGGTCGCCTCGGGCAAGGGCGGCGTTGGCAAGTCCACGACGGCCGTGAACCTGGCGCTCGCGCTTCTCGCCGAGGGCGCCTCGGTCGGCATCCTCGATGCTGACATCTATGGCCCTTCGCAGCCGATGATGCTCGGCATCGCGGGCCGGCCCGAGTCGAAGGACGGCAAGAGCCTCGAGCCCATGGAAGGCCACGGCCTGCAGGCGATCTCGATCGGATTCCTCATCGACATCGACACGCCCATGGTCTGGCGCGGCCCGATGGTGACGCAGGCGCTGGAGCAACTGCTCAAGGACACGCGCTGGCGCGAACTGGACTACCTGATCGTGGACCTGCCTCCCGGAACCGGGGACATTCAGCTGACCCTGGCGCAGAAGGTTCCGGTCACCGGCGTCGTGATCGTCACCACGCCGCAGGACATCGCCCTCATCGACGCGCGCAAGGGCCTCAAGATGTTCGAGAAGGTCGGCATCCCGATCCTCGGCATTGTCGAGAACATGTCGACGCACATCTGCGAGAAGTGCGGCCACGAGAGCCACATCTTCGGCGAAGGCGGTGCGGCGCGCATGTGCAAGGACTACGGCACCGAGCTCCTCGGCCAGCTGCCGCTCGATGGCTCGATCCGCGAGCAGGCCGATTCCGGCAAGCCGACGCTGGTATCCGACCCGGACGGCAGGGTATCGGCGATCTACAAGCAGGTCGCCCGGCGCTGCGCGGTGCGCATCGCCGAATCGCAGAAGGACATGACCTCGAAGTTCCCGAACATTGTGGTGCAGAACACCTAGTCCCGATCCGGCGCCAGGTGATGAACAAACTGTTACCGCTCCGGTTCCAGGTTGATCACTACCTCAAGCTGCTCGCCAGTCATTTCCCCGAGCCGTTCACGCGCGACGAGCTGGATTGCGTGGACATCGCGGGAATCGCCACGCCGAGGTTGCTGAGCGGCGGTAGCGCGCTGAACCTGAATTATCGCGAGATCGACCGCTTCACCGCGGACACGCAGGCGACGGCCACGCTGTTCGTCGCGAGCGGCGAGGACTTTGTCCGGATCGCGACCTCGGTCATGAACCAGAACGGCGAGCGGGTCGTCGGCACCTCGCTCGATCGATCGCACCCCGGCTACCAGTCGCTGCGCGCCGGCCGGTCCTATACAGGCTACGCGACGCTGTTCGGCAAGCAATACATGTCGAAGTACGAACCGATTCGAGACGGCTCGGGCGGGGTGATCGGGGTGCTTTACGTCGGCCTGGACGTGAGCGGCATGCTTACCCTGTCCGTTGCGGCCCGGCTGGGCCTGTGGGCCCTGGCTTGCGCGGCTGTCGTCCTGCTGGGCTACGGCCAGCTGATTGAAATGGCGGCCAGCGCATCGCGCACCGGTCTCGCGCTGCTGGGTGCGCTGCTGACCGGCGGCCTGGTATTCGCGATCGCCAGGCGGATCATCGGCGCGCACCTGCTTGAAGCCACGGCCGCCGCCGAAAAACTGGCGACGGGAGACCTGACAGCGCAGGCCCGCGTGGACCGCCGCGACGAGCTGGGGCACCTGCTCCAGTCCGTCAACAGCGTTGGCGTCAAGCTGTCGGCGGTGGTGATGAACGCGCGCAACAGCGCGCGCATCCTGTCGTCCACGAGCGCCCAGATCTCCCAGGGCAACAGCGACCTGTCGTCGCGCTCCGAGCAGCAGGCGAGCGCGCTGGAGGAAACCGCCGCGACCATGGAGCAGCTCAATTCCACTGTCAGGCAGAATGCCGACGGCGCCCGCGAGGCCAATCAGCTGGCCCTGCGCGCAAGCAGCGTCGCGTCGAAAGGCGGCGGCAACGTGCGCCAGGTCGTGGAGACCATGAAGGGCATCGACGCGTCCTCCCGGAAGATCTCCGACATCATCGGCGTGATCGACGGCATCGCTTTCCAGACGAACATCCTGGCCCTGAATGCGGCGGTGGAGGCGGCGCGCGCCGGCGAGCAGGGACGCGGCTTTGCGGTCGTCGCGAGCGAGGTGCGCTCCCTGGCGAGTCGCAGCGCTGCCGCCGCGAAGGAGATCAAGGGCCTGATCGGCGCCAGCGTGGAGCAGGTGGCGCGCGGCACCGCCCTGGTCGATACGGCGGGCGCCACCATGGCCGAGATCGAGGACGCCATCCGGCGCGTCACCGACCTGATGGCCGAGATCAGCGCGGCGAGCGACGAGCAGAGCCGGAGCGTCGCCCAGGTCGGCGAGGCCGTGGTGCGGATGGAGCAGATGACGCAGGAGAATGCTGCCCTGGTCGAGGAGATGGCCGCGGCAACTGCCGGGCTCAAGGAGCAGTCCGCAGACCTGGTGCAGGCCGTCGCGGTGTTCAAGCTGGCGAGGGACTAGGCCGGCACCGCCCCGCCGCTAGCGGCAGATATTCAGCTCGTCGGGGCGCCAGGGATTGTTGAAGGTGCTAAGCGACTCCAGGAACACCACGAGTTCCGTCTGTTCGGTGGGGGTGAGCTTCAGCGGCTTCACTTCGCCCGATCCCCGCTCCGAGTAGTGCCGGACGGCGTCGGCCAGCGTCCCGACCTCGCCATGGTGGCCGTAGGGCGCGGTCAGGAACAGGTGGCGCAAGGTCGGCACCTTGAACGCGCCGTTGCGGCCCGGGTCGGGCCGGTCCTTGACGGCGTAGGCGGCAAAGCCGTTGTCCCGCAGCTCGCTGCTGCTGAAGTTGGGCCCGCTGTGGCAGCTGCTGCAGTTTGCCTTGCCGACGAAGAGCTTCGCGCCGCGCAGCGCGGTCTCGGAATAGATCCAGGGCTTGATCGGTTCGCCCTTGGCGAGCGCATTGCGGAACCGGTCGAAGGGCGTAGGCGGCGTCTCGAAGGTTTCCTGGAATGCGGCAAGGGCCTTGCCGACGTCCGCGAGCACCGCGTCGTCGTCGGTCGCCGAGGGCGCGGTGCCGAAGGCCTTGCGGTAGCGGCAGGACAGCTGCTCGTCCTTGCGCAGGAGCTCGGCGACCTGGCGCGGGCTCGAGCCGAGCTCGCGCGCGTTCAGCAGCGGCCGGATGCTCTGCGCCGGCAGGGTGTCGGCCGCGCCGTCCCAGCCGAAGCGGCGTCCCAGGCGGACGTTCATGAGCGTCGGCGTGTTGCGGTCCACCTCGCCGATCGCCGCGCCGCGCGTGCGGTTGTCGGTCCAGTTGCGCTCAGGGATGTGGCAGCTGCCGCAGGAGAACTTGCCGTTGCCCGACAGGCGGCTGTCGAAGAAGAGGCGTTCGCCGAATTCCACCGCCTCGCGCTTGCCCGAGACCCGGTTGCCGGGGTCGGGCGCCTGGGGCACCGGCCAGGGGCCGTGCGTAAGGAGGGCGCGGATTTCGTCCGGCGTGAATGCGGGCGCAGCGTCGGCCGCCATCGCGCCGGCTGGCACGAGCCAGGCCAGCACGGCCACCACGCACCCGCGCGCGGTCCGCATATTCAGTCGAGGGAAGGTCGGCTGGTACATCGCAATCCTGACGGATCATAACGCGGGACAAGTGCGCACGCAGCGTCGGCCAAGCTATGCTGTACGCGCGATGATTACCTTGCTCGCCGACCCGATCCTGCAGCTTTGCGTCGTTGGCGTGGTGGTAAACCTCATCGCCGCGCTCTCGGCTGGATTCCTCTGGGCGCAGGACCGGCGCGAGCTTTTCATCGGCCTTTGGGGGATCGCGTGGCTGCTGGCGTCGGTGCGCTGGCTTGTGCACTATCCCGCGGAAACCGATCCGGCATGGCGGATGGCGGAAGCAGTGGTGGCCGGCATCAGCATCACCCTTGCAGTCGTGGGGGCGTGGTCGCTGTTGCCAGGCCGCCGTGGCAGCCTGGCCGTCCCCTCCACGATTCTGGCGGTGATTTTCGCCGCGGCCGTTTTGGCCGGAGGCGGGTCCGGACGCCTGGTGGAGCTGTTCTACGTTCTTGGCTGCCTGAGCATCGTCCTCATCGCCTGGTGCCTGGTGCAAGGCTATCGCGCCTCGAGGCTGAGCGGCTACGCCATCGCCGCCGGCAACTATCTGCTGTACGGCGTGTTCATCGTCGTCGGCCTGGCGGTCTGGGGGGCGGAAGTCCGCAACTCGGTCCTGCAGCCGCTGCTGAACCTGCTCCTCGTCGCGGGCGTGCTGCTGATCGGTTTCCAGCGATCACAGGCGCGGGTGTTCGACGCGGAGCGCCAACTGCGCAAGATCCTCGACACCGCGCCTGTGCCTATCATCATCACCCGCCCTCCGCGACGGGAGTTCGAGTTCGCGAACAAGGCGGCGCTGGAGATCCTCGGACTGCCGCCCGGGCAGGCCGGGGGCGTGACGACGGAACAGTCCGGACTGGTCGTCGATGACCGCGTGCGGCAGGAGATCCGCGCGGAACTCGAGGCGGGCCGCTCCGTCGCGCGGCGCGAGATGCAGGTCCGGCTGCCGGCGGAGGACCAGCCCCGTACCTACGCTGTAAACGCCAGCCCCGTCGATCTGGGCGAAGGCCGGCGCCACATCTACTCCTATTACGACCTGACGGAACTGAAAGCGGCGCAGGCGCGCAGCGAACGGCTGAACGCGGAACTGGATGACCGCATCCAGCGGCGCACGGCGCAGCTCGAAGCGGCAGTGCGCGAACTCGAGGCCTTCAGCTATTCGGTGTCGCACGACCTGCGCGGGCCGCTCGGCGCGATCAGCAGCCTCGCGCACCTGCTGCGGCGCGACGAGGCGCCGCGCCTGAGCGAGGATGGCCGCCGGCTGCTCGATCACATCGAAGGCAACGCCGCGCGCGTGGTTGAGACGGTCGAGGGCCTGCTCAAGTTTTCGCGCCTCTGGCAGCAGCCGGTGTCGCGCGTCCTGGTGTCGAACCGGGCCGTGGTGCAGGAAGTGCTCGCGGAACTCGCGCCCCGCGCCGGCATCGCGGTTGATGTCGCCGGGCTGCCGGACGTGCACGGCGATGCCCTTATGCTGCGCCAGGTCTGGCTGAATCTGCTGGGCAATGCGCTAAAGTTCTCCCAGGGGCAGGCGGCACCGCGCATCGAGGCCGGATTCGACGCGGCGGTCGGGGCATATTTCGTCCGGGACAACGGCGTGGGCTTCGACATGCAATATGCCGGCAAGCTGTTCGAGGTGTTCGAGCGGTTGCACGACGAGGCCGAGTTTCCCGGCACGGGGATCGGCCTCGCCCTGATAAAGCGCGTGGTCGAGCGCCACGGCGGGCGCGTCTGGGCGGACTCCCGTCCGGGCGCCGGGGCCACGTTCTGGTTCACGCTGCCGGCCGCGGCGGCCCCAGCGGCTAAAATGGCGCCATGACCATCAAATCCGACAAGTGGATTCGCCGCATGGCGGCGCAGGGCATGATCGAGCCGTTCGAGCCGGGCCAGGTCAAGGAGGTCAACGGCAAGCGCATCGTCTCCTACGGCACCTCGAGCTACGGCTACGACATCCGCTGCTCGGGCGAATTCAAGGTGTTCACCAACATCAACGCCACCATCGTCGACCCAAAGGTGTTCGACGAAAAATCGTTCGTCGACATCAGCGGCGACGAATGCATCATCCCGCCGAATTCCTTCGCGCTGGCGCGCACCGTCGAGTACTTCCGCATCCCGCGCAGCGTGCTCACCATCTGCCTCGGCAAGTCGACCTACGCGCGCTGCGGCATCATCGTCAACGTCACGCCGCTCGAACCGGAGTGGGAGGGCCACGTGACGCTGGAATTCTCCAACACCACGCCGCTGCCGGCGCGCATCTACGCCAACGAGGGCGTGGCGCAGGTGATCTTCATCGAGTCAGACGAGGTCTGCGAGACTTCCTACCGCGACCGCGGCGGCAAGTACCAGGGGCAGAAGGGCGTCACGCTACCCCGTATCTAGTAGGTCGGCGAGTTGCGCAGACAAAATCCTTGACTCAGGGGGGGCGGTCCCTATAATTCGCAAAATTTCCTCGCTTCCCTAGGACACGAATGGGCGTACGCCCCAGTAGCATCGGTCGCATCAGCAAGCAGAACGCAGCACCGCAAGAACAGCTCTTCGATACGCACGCCGAGTCCAGCCTGGACTTCGAGATCGTGCGCCAGGCCAGCCTGCAGAAGTACACGCGGCCGTTCCTGATCCTCGACACCGCCATCGTGCGCGAAAAGGCGCGTCGCTTCCGCGCGGCCATGCCGCGCGTGCGGCCGCACTACGCGGTCAAGGCGAACCCCGAGCGGCGCGTGCTCAAGGCGCTGCTGCAGGAAGGCTGCAGCTTCGAGATCGCCTCCACCGCCGAACTGGACCACCTGCTGTCGCTGGGCGTGAAGCCGGCCGAGGTCTTCTATTCCAATCCGGTCAAGTCGCGCCAGGCGATCGCCTACGCCGCTGCCAAGGGCGTGGAGTGGTTCGTCATCGACAGCGTCGACGAACTGCGCCGCGTGCACGAAATCAAGGCCGATGCGAAGACCTACCTGCGCCTCGCCACCCCCAACATCGGCAGCGACTGGCCGCTGTCGGGCAAGTTCGGCGCCGGCGCGGGCGATGCGCGCGAGATCATCCAGGCCGCAGCCAGGATCGGCGCCGACCTGGCGGGCGTCACCTTCCACGCCGGCTCGCAGTGCCGCAA
>CXWL01008740.1_pt1 | contig 34090 bp, 34 predicted proteins | sample 590931 | NCBI WGS metagenome assembly CXWL01 (sample SAMEA3498368, study PRJEB10139) | groundwater metagenome | biome: water well; material: biofilm material | place: Germany | collected 2015-04-27
TCGAAAGTATCAACTGTGTCTTGATAGTCCGGTCTCATATAGCGATAACCCTGTCTGAGAAATTAGAAGCGGTACATTTTCACCAAGATAAAACACAACCCTAGCCTACCTCGCTTCGAGGGGTACATTCTGACAAATTTTGCAAGAAGCATCACGATCGCCATAGGCCATCATGCGAGCAGGGGCAATGCCATCGCCGAGAAGACATCAAGTCTTGAATTTTGGAATGCCCTGTTATGATGATGCTCACCTTCCGTTCCTGTGTGATCAAGTACTGGTGGAGACTCTGTAACAGGTTGTGTATAATGAGCCAGGGGAAACGCGACTCTACATTCCTCCCCGTTCTTCGACCGCAGCAGCAAGACTGCATACTCATGTGCAGCAAACCCTGCGGGATCCAGAGGTCGCGGTCCCGATATCCCATGGGTGGGGGGCTAGCTCAGTTGGGAGAGCACTACGTTCGCAACGTAGGGGTCGGGGGTTCAACTCCCCTGCCCTCCACCAAACCGGACTCTTGACCGTTGAAATCGCGTAGAAGCCTGAAAGGGAGCGCGATTTCAGCGGTTCGAAAACCCTTATTCCGCAGGTAGGCCAGTTTATCGGCAAAGACCAGTCTGAGGACCGTTCTCTTGTCTTCAAGACGGTCAGAACTCCAGAGATAACAATGGTTTGCAAGAAACGTCATCGCGGTTCGAAAACAATCTTCAAAGGGTTTCAGCGGACGCCCGCACCGGTCGATCTTTTCCTGTATCAGGACTTTTTGTTCGTCCAGCTTTTGGATTTCCTTTTCGTAGTGTTTGACTGCCGTGGAATTCTCCGTTTCGAGAAGGCGGCTCACAATCTTTTCAACCTGCCGCTCTATCTGAGGGATTTGTGCCATCAGGGTATGGATTTCCTGTTGAGCCAGGCTTTGGCGCTGGTCCCACAAATCCTTGAACATCTCTCTGGCCAGAATGAACAGGCTTGGAGAAGGACGCAATTGCTTTAAGAGTCCTTCAAACTCCCCTTCCAGCACGTCCTTCTTAATGGACTTTCTGTGAGCTTCACAGCTCTTGGTATAGCAGAAGTAATAAGGATACTTTTCATTCCGCCCTTTAGACCAACAGGCGCTCAGAGGCTGGCCACAGCATGCACATGTTATGAAGCCGCGTAACGGGAAATCATCATGCAGGTCTTTGCGGGCTGGCGCTTTGGCTTGTCCGCTCAGTCGGTCCTGGATAGCCTGGTAGGTCTCAAAACTTATCAGGGGCTCGTGCTTGGCAGGATGAAGCGTAAGACCCCATGAGGGGAAATCGATATATCCGGCATAGAGTACCCGGCTGAACAGTTCATGTAAGCGCTCGTAGTGTACTTCGCCATTCCCGTCTTTGGGATAGATCGCTTGGGACTCCAAAAAGCGCTTCACCTCGCTCTGTGATTCAAACCGCCCTCTGGCATAGCCTTCGAGTGCTTCAATGATGACGGAGGCGATGGGTTCATCGCGCACCAGAATTTTTCCATGCTCATGCTTTCGCTCATAGCGATAGCCTATGGGAGCTTTGAATACCCAATACCCGTTCATCATCCTGGCTCGCATACGGTTCATCACCTGTTCAGTGTTTTTCTCGCGCTGGTGCGCGGCGACTGAGGCCAGTAAGTGCTCGACAAGGCGACTATCAGAGTCCTCGGCAAACTCAATCGAGGGGCTTTCGAGTTTACCGCCCGCGCTGCGTATAGCGGCGCGGAGTTTGATATGCGTCTCGATGTCGCGGGCCAGACGGCTGATGTCGTCGATGATGACCACATGCGGCTGCTTGCGCTTGTGCTGGTTCAGAAAGGCCAACATTTCTTGAATTTTCGGACGATCCAGCAAGCTGCCCGTCACGCCTTCATCGTGAAACACCTGAACGACTTCATATTTTTTGTGGGCGGCGAACTCGCGGCACCGGGTTTCCTGTGAAGCCAATCCCGTTCCTTCACTGACCTGTTTATTAGAAGAGACGCGGCAGTAAATTACAGCTCTGGAGCCGTGTTGCGGCTCCCACTGGTCAAAGGAATCATGTTCTTTTTTCATGGCGGCCAATCCTTGTCAGGGTTTCATACCTAATGGGGTTCTTCATTTTTCAAAGGGTGATGTTGAGCCGATTCTAGGGATTCAATCGGGCTCTGTAAATCATTATGTTCAAGAGCCCTGCCGCACTGCTGGATGGGATTGATGCCGTAGGCGTGATCAACGAAACTTTCCAATATGGTCCAGAGCGTTTGGATCAGTTTTGTTTCTTCCTGCCGTGACAAGTTGTATTCGGCCAGGAAAGGTCTGTATTTTTCAACGTCTAATGACATGGGCAAACCACATAAGCGCTGCAAAAGCCGTAGAGGCCGTGAAGAAATAGCCATTATGGTTTTAGCAGCATCCCGCCTTATTTCCGGGAAACAAGCAGGGAGATGCCATGTCGCACAGGAGAGACTGAATGCCCGAGAGTCTGTCGTGGGCGGGATACGAGCATGAGGCGTACCTGATTCCAGAATACAATCTTTGATTTAACGACTGGTTAAAAATGGCGGACTTCTGCGGGTTTCAGGGTATATTTATTTGCGGCGGCGCAAAACGCGCTGCTGTTGACGGGCAAGCGTACCGAAGGTTCAGGCGGGAGAAGCGACCATCACCGAATTGGCCGAGCAGTTCGATTGTTCTCGCGAAACTCTGGCCCAGGCCATGAGGCGGTTGGTTGCTTGAGTTTAGAACTTGTGGAAAAGGCTTAAGATGGATCAATGCGGAGCCTTCTGAGAAGGCGCGTCCTGCTCGTCGGTTGGTAGATTGTTCCGCGCATTCAATTCATTAAAGGTTGAGCGATCTGTGCATGTAGCGCGTTATTTGATATCATACTCAAGCTCTTGCTGGTGTCCGTCCCTGTAGTTCCTATCAGTAGAAGCTCTAGTCGCCGAAGACAATTTATGCCAAGGCCACCACATAAAAACAAACACTCGGCTATTGAGGAAAAAGAGAAGGTCATTTCGGATGCTGGTCATTCCTTTTTTACTCCTGAAGAAATAGACAAGGTCAAGGCTCCGTTTGAGATGTTGAGGTCGAAGACCAGTGCTTCTGATCAATTCTCGGAAGAAATATCAATTCATCCTGAAGACATGGGAATCCATAAAGCAATTGGAGAAGAGGTGGATTCGGGTTCTTTGCTTTCTAAGGGTAAATGGGTTGCAGGAGAGAAATCAGGAAGCCTTGAAGAGCAGGATTTGAAAGACGATGCCGATTTGTTGAGGTTTAGTGCGGATGAAGAAAAAAGTGATTTTGGATGGGGGTACCTTGAACAAATTTGGATTGATATCGAGAATACATATTATGGCTGGCTGTCTAAGGCGGAGATATACTCTGGGTATTCGTTTACTCGGAAAGATATACTTTTGTTGCTTGAGATTGGGAGAATTTTACAAAACTATCCGGTGGAGGATAAACCTGAATTATTGAAGCAGCTTGTAGAGCTTGGGCTCAGAAGAAGCTATGCACGTCGTCCTCAAGATCCAATACCAAACCCGTTACGAGATTTGAGGGATAGATTGCGTGCAATTAACGTGATGGTAGAAGGACAGTGTGACCAAGAGACATATGTAACCGTGCGAGGGGAGTTCGTGACAGGTGTAAGTAATGTGTATGCAATGCTTGAGTTGCCGCCTGACTTCGATTCTAAAGATCAAGAAGCTAACCATCTCATCTATAAGGATTATCTATCTAGGATATGGGGGTTTATCGAAGACAAACATTTTGGGTGGTTGCCTAAAGCTGAGCGTGCATCTGAGCCAGACCATGAGGGAGACCTAGGATGGATCTATTATCTTGGGCAAGGCTTAGGACGGATGCCTTTAGACAAGAGAGCCAAATTATTACAGAAAATTCTTGTCCACAAAATCAGAGAGTTTCGACGGAGAGACAGTGAATCGAAGTTGCCGTGGTGCCTTAGAGCTTTATTGGCAAAAGTAAGGCTTATGAAAGAGCACGAGCAAAACTTCTTGCGCGATAAAGAAAATCCTGTATTAAGGTCAAGGCGCTATGAAAAGAACACAGGAACAGTACCTTTGCCAGATAATGCGAGACCAAAGTTTGATCCAACTCTATCGCCCGGTGAAATCATTCGGAGGGACCTAATCGATGGGCTCGGGCTAACGGTTGAAGAGGCAGCGCGTAGGATAGGAATGGATGATGTTTATTTGCATCATATCGTGAGTGGACGGAAGGGCCTGACTCTTAAGAACCTAGCTAAGCTTTCTGTTCTGTTCGACGAGTGCCGAGAGAAAACTGGAATTCAGCACACAGTAAAAGGGTTCTTGGATGTACAAATGGAAAGGAAATTAAAGAGCCTGGATATAGCCCCCCATCTGATCATGTAAAAGGCGCATGAAACAGGAGATCGATTTTGAAAGCCATTGTTAAACAATGGCTTTTTTTGCATCTTGACATTTACCCTAAAGGTAAGTAACAGTGTACTTACCTGTTAGGTAAGTCGCATTTTGTGAGTCCTCTTGAGATGCAGTCGATTACAAACTGGGAGGTGTTGTCATGCCAGTGCCTTCGCCGAAACGGGTTATCATTGTTGCGACGAATAAAGAGCTTGAAAGTGAGCATCGATATCGCCGCTTATGGATGGCGATAACAAATATCATGGAGATGCTCGGACTTTCTCGCCGACAATGGGTGGACTTCTGCATTGGGCGCTTCAGGGATTGTTACGGATTAGTGGAGTTTCGATGGCCGAACGGTGAACCGTATGTGCTGCCGGAATGGGATGTCTTGTTTAGCGACGCTGACGCTCGCTGGCTGTCGTATTATCTGGCGGGCTGCAACGGCTGCCCCAAATCACATTCCCATCTCTATGGTCGTCTCAGAGTATTTGATGCTGTTATTCGACTTCAATGGCCGAAGATTGCCAGGTGGATTCAAGCATGATCCAGCGTGCCGTTAGCAAAACACCTTCTTGTGAAGAATAAACAGATGTACCCGTGTGCAGCATCAATGCTGCACACGGACCCACCCTTACGTTCGTAGCGAACATATTTCTTTCGTCAAATTTTCTCCCCTCGTTCAATACATGCCGTTCGGGTGCTGAGCGCTCTTTCCCAGATTATCTCTTTGGTTGGTCTATGCTGAAGGGGAATCATAAACGGCTGTTCATCGTTAGGAGAACATCATGGCTGATTCAGATAACACCTATGCAGAGCGCGATCAGAAATCACGGAACAAATTGCGTGCATCGGCTCTGGCGGACATTCGAATGCTGCTTCCGTATTCGAACGGCAAGGAAGCGACGAGGATGGTCGAGGAGCTTTCGGGAAAGCGTTTTGATGAGGAATATGCCGGTGAAATCGCGGCCCTGAACTTGGAGCGTGCGGATCGCGATGAACGAGCCGATCATGCCAAGGCGCACTTAAAAGAGTGCGAGCAGCAAGAGCGCAGTACGGCGAGCTATGAAGTAGTGCCGGAAGTGCGAAAAACCGGCTCTCAAAACAGGATTCCGTTTGATAAGTGGGACAGGAAGGATCAGATATTCTCCCCGTTGGCCCTGATCGCGTTGGTGCTCTTACTTCCGGCGGCTTCTTTTAACGTGTTTGCCGCTGTGATGTCGCAAGGGGTATCCACCTTCGTCCAAAATCCTTGGCTGGCTGTTGGATTGAGTATTCTCCTCCCGGCTGGTTCTCTTGCCGTTCACTCGCTCGGCGACTATCTGCCAAGCGACCGTGCCCGTCATCGGTACATGTTGGGCACACTGTCAGCCACTGCTGTCGTGCTCCTCGCCTGGGTCGTGCTGTTCTCAGGAAATTTTATCATCGGTTCTGGAAGCCTCGATTTTGAAACGCTGGGGCAGTTGGCGAATTCGTCCTCGACCGACAGGGCGTTTACCCTGGCCCACTTGCTGGGGGAGCTCTTGGTTAGCGTGTCGCTGTTTGTACAGCTCGGTCATACGCTGCGGCGCTACACCGGTGAGACGACGATCCGTAAACCGGAAATGGCGGAAGTGGCCCGTGAAAAGAAGCTCCGTGAAGGGCTCCATGATACAGCACGCGAGCGCTGTAAACAGCCACAGGTGAGAACTGCGCAGATCGCCGCGATCCGACAGTGTCACGTTACAGAACAAAAACTACGTTACGAAGCATTCCGGAGACGTTTCGAGGAAACGTCTCCACTTTGATCAACATAAGGAGGTGCCGTATGAAGCGCGTCCCGTTATGTGGTGCCGTGGTTTTCGCAAGCATGCTGTTATTCTCCCCAGCGTCAGCCCATGACATGGCGATCGCTCTCTCGCCTCATCAAGATTCCAAGCAAGCTGAGGCGCAGATCAAGCAGGTGCTTCAGTTTCTGGCCGATGCGATTGAGCCAGGGCATTCCGCGCTCCTGTTTGATGGCTATCATCTGCGCACGTTAGGCGTGTTTGCTGTCCCGTCCAGTCCGTCTTATCGATTCCCTAAGGCCAAAATTCAGGCGAACGCCAAGACTGTTATGGCCCTCTTTAATTTTTCCAGACAGGCGCATCTTTCCCCCATTGGGCAAGATGCAGGAGCAGCCAGCACCTTGCGTTGGCCGCAAGCTCTTCGTTTTATCGGTCAGAATTATCCGGCCTCAGGTCCGGCGCATCTCATTCTGCTCGGCTCACCGTTGTTTGACGATCCAGCAGAGCAAGGATTTTCAATGCGGCAAGGCCGCATTCCTGGCGATGGGCATTTGAACCATGACCGTTCTCAAACGCCATATGGAATCAAGGGGCAGGAAACTTTATTGGGGCAATGGCACGTCCATTTCGGTTTTCCAGATGAAACGTGGAAAATCGATGACCATCATGCTCATTTTGTGAATCGCTTTGTGGAATTGTTCGTCAGCGGTCAGGGTGGTCAGCTCGTAACCTTTACGAGTGACTTGCCGACTCTGTTAGATCGTGTGAGAACGAATGCCGCTGCGCCACCCTCTCGGTACAAAGCAGAGGTGAGTGACAAGATCGAAATGTTCCAGCTTCGCCCGCCAGCGGTCAAACAGCAAACCTCGATCTATGAACGCCCGGTCACCACCGCGACGCTGAGTGCCGAGATCGTGCGGCAGGCACCCAACGTGGAAGTCGGCATCACGTGGGGGTGCAGTGGGTGTGACCTAGATTTATACGGTCAAGCATCGCCGCAGGCCACGGCGTTATCTTTTCTGAACACGCAGACCTCGGAGGGGCAGTATTTTAAGGATTGGACCAGCTCGCCACGCGCTGGCAACGGTTACGAAACCTTGTCCTTTCGTGTGCCGGTCGATTTACGCAATTTACTCCTGGCCATCAACTTTTATAATGGAAACGCCCCCGGCGGGGTGAGTGGAGAAATCCGGATTTCCTTTAACGGCAAGACGTATGCCAAACCTTTTCGGTTCACAGCAGAGTCAGGAAATGGCGGTCTTGCCCGCTTTGAAACCTTGGCTGCCCGCCGTGCCATTACCCCACATTGGCTCGTAATCGATCCCATGGAGATTGTGGGGGTGCAAACGACGCAGGCTGCTGTTCACCAGCCGTAGGAGGCACCGAAGGAAGTTCACACAGCACATCAACCCAAGAGAAGGAGGCACCATGCAGCAGGCGCGGCCACAGCAGCAAAGGACTTCCGTGGTTGGTGTGCTCGTTGTGACTGCGCTATTCAGTTGGGCAGCTTGGGAGAGCTTCTCCTTCCAGGCTGCCTTTCCTGTCATTCCTTACCTCTTTGGGTTCTGTGCCCTGGTTGCGGGTGCAAGAGCCCTCGGTCTTTTATTGGTTCGGCTGAATAATTTTCTCGTTCGCCGCGAGGCTCTCGTGCCAACAACGCAAAAGGGCTCAGCCTCTTGGGCTAGTGCGAAGGACATGAAACGTGGTGGTCTGTATGATACGCAAGGCCTCTTTCTGGGGTGCGATACCACGGGACGCCCGCTCTTCTTTGCTGGTGAAACCCACGGCCTCACGCTGGCCCCGGCAGGTTCGGGCAAAACCGTGGCGTTTTCTGTTCCGGCACTCTGCCATTCACCCTTGCCCATCATAGTCAGTGACCTCAAAGGAACGCTTGCTGTGATGACGCATGCACTGAGAAAAAAACACCACAAACAGGATATATTTTGTTGTAACCCCGCCCATCTTTACACGGAGCAGCTAGGCGCTCCAGCCAGCTACAATCCCGTCGAAATACTTGTAAATGACTGGATGGATTCAGAACGCAACAAGGACTTGATTGCGGATACGCAATCTATGGCACTGCAGCTCTACCCAGAACCGGCGGGGACAGGGGAAAACACGTTCTGGCGCAACGGCTCGCGCAAAATTCTGGTGTTTGTCTTGGTCTTTCTTATCACCTATCACGGAGTAGAGAAAGCGTCGCTAAGCGAAGCGCTGCGCCTCTTGCGCAACGTCAAAGAATTGATTGAAGCCTGCAAGTTGGCCATGGGCTCGCCCATCCTACAGGGAGAGCTGGCCGATATGGCAGCCGACCTTCATTACAAACTCACGGCTCAGGATACGCGCCAGGTCGATAGCTTCCTTGAAGGTGCCATTCAATCTCTGGCCGCGTTTTCGTCAAGCGGTTGGCTGGCCGAAAGTACGAGTGCCTGTGACTTCCGGTTTAAGGAATTGAAGGACCATCCGGCGACGGTTTATCTCATTGCCGATCCGACCAAGATGAAAGTCTTCGCACCCTGGCTCGGCTTGATGGGCTGGGCGGCGATCACGGAACTGACCCGCTGTCAAAACAACAAGCCGGTCTTGTTCCTCCTTGATGAGGCGACAAATTTCAGAATTGAAAGCCTCTCCAATTCCTTAACGGGCCTCCGGGAATTTGGAATCCGTGTCTGGTTTGTGATCCAGGAGTTGGAAGAATATACCAGGGTGTATGGTCGCGAGGCATTGGAGACAATGCTCTCACAAACTGAGGCCAAACAAATCTTCGGCGCGAGCGGAGCAAAAACCTCCGAGCTGATCTCCCGGATGCTGGGCGAGCAGACCGTCAAATCCGTGAACTTTAATTTTGGCCGGACGCTGGATGAGCCCATCACCAGGTCTGTGGGCGAGCATGCGCGGCGCATCCTCACCCCCGATGAGGTCCGGCAGTTTGCCGATACGATTCTCTTCATCCGCAACCTTCCCCCTATACATGCGGTGAAGACCGGGTATCACGAAGTGAAACCCTGGTCTGATTGGGTGGCGGAAAATCCCCTCTTCGGCAGCAAACTCAAAGGGAAAACGAGAGCCTGGCTGAAATACTGACAAGGAGCGTACGAACATGAAACAGGCACGAGTCAGAAGCTATAAAACTATTCGGAGGCCGTTAGGCCTGGGCTGGGGAACACTCAGGGCCCTCGTTAGGGTTGGGCTACGGATTCTGATTGCGCTTTTGCCGCTGTGGCCGTTCATCGTGCTGGCCGCACTGTTTTTCTTGCCAGTGCAATCGCCGCATCTTCGCGTGTCCTATACCTACACTGGCTCCTACGAGCATCCCAGCTACCGCACCTGCCGGTACCTTGGTATTCACGGTACCGTGGATGTCATTGGGCAGGATTGTCCGATTGTACGACTGATGGGAAGTGGCCCATTCTGACCAGTCTCCAGCACCAGATTGCGGTTATCATATATGAGACTTGTAACATGTCATGTTACGTGTTACGATAAGAAATGATCGAGAAGATCAAACATCGTGGCTTACGAAGGCTCTATGAGCACGGCGACCGAAGCGGTTTACGCCCGGACATTGCCGGAAAGGCTGAGCTCTATTTATCGGTGCTGGATACCGCGCAAACCGTCCAGGAGCTCGACATCACGGGCTTTGGCTTGCACAAGCTAACCGGCGACCGCAAGGGGTTGTTCAGCGTCTTTGTATCCCGCAATCACCGGATTATCTTCCGGTTTGAAGGCGGGAAAGCCTTCGATGTGGATTTGGTGGACTATCATTAAAGGAGACGTACCATGGCGATGAAACAACCCGTTCATCCGGGAAAACTGATTAAACATTCCATTGAGGCCTCGGGGCTTAGTCTGACCGATGCGGCCAAGCGTCTCGGCGTCACGCGCCAGACCCTCTCGCGGGTGATCAACGGCAGGACTTCGCTCTCGCCGGAGATGGCGGTTCGGGTCTCCAAGGCCTTTGGCTCGACCGTGGAGCACTGGATGCGCATGCAGATGGCCTATGATCTGGCAGCGGTGGAGAAGACAGCAAAATCGATCAAGGTAAAACGGTTCCCGGAGATGGAATCAAGTCTGGCGTGAGCTGTCTGGCGATGCTCAGATCGTTATGGCCACAGCGCTATCGTACCTTGCCTGCACCCTCAACAGCATCTCCATATTGAGCTGAAACGCTTTCTCTAGCCGCAAGGCCATTTCAGGGGGGAGCGCTGTCTTTTCATGCACCAGGTCTGAAAACGTTGCGCGGCGCACGCCCAGAATGTCAGCAGCCTTGCTGATGCTCAATCCCAGTTCCTCAATCACTTCAGTTTTGATGAAGGCTCCCGGATGGGATAGCTGCATCCAGATTTTCATGCCCTTACGTGCCATTGGTAATCATCCTTCAAATCCACCTGCTCATTCTGCTCTTCAAGTCTGATCTGTCAATCCTGTAACGCTCTTTCCCGGACTGCTCCATCTCCTCACTTACAATCTGGCCCGTCACACAGCGCAAGCCGATCCTTAGTTTCTCCGGGAGTACGGTATGGAGGGTTTCGGGGGTGCATGGTTTTCGGGCGCGAACGGCAAGCGGGCTGTTTCACGCCTGCGGTCCCGCACAGGCCGCGCCAGCGCGAAGGTCGCTGCTGTCACGGGTGACCCTGTGCAATCCGGTCCCTACGGCACGCCCGCTGGGCCTTCTCGCGCCGTCCTCCTTTTTCCTGCGGGTTGGGTTTGCTCTCCGCGCTTCGTGAGAGAGCAAACACCAACTTCAAAAAGGAGGACCAGATGAAAACCAGCACAACCAACCCTCACAATCATACCGGGGAGTCATCCCGGCAGGACATCTACACCCGCGTGACCGAGCGCATCATCGCCGATCTTGAGCGCGGGGTACGGACCTGGACCCAGCCCTGGAGCGCGGAACATGCCGCCGGAAAGATCACCCGGCCCTTACGCCACAACGGCACGCCGTATTCGGGCATCAATATCCTGATGCTCTGGTCGTCCGCCGTATCTGCCGGGTTTACCGCTCCGATCTGGATGACCTATCGCCAGTCGGTCGAGCTGGGCGGTCATGTCCGCAAAGGCGAGAAAGGTTCCCCGGTCGTCTATGCCAATTCCATCACGCGCACGGAAACCAATGANNGATATCCGTCATGGCGGAACCAGGGCCTATTACGCCCAGGAATCCGATTACATCCGCATGCCGCCCTTTGAGGCCTTTTGCACTGCCGAGAGCTATTACGCCACGTTGGCCCATGAGTCCACCCATTGGACCAAGCATCCATCCCGCCTGAATCGTGAATTTGGCCGCAAGCATGTTGGCGATGAAGGCTACGCTCAAGAAGAGCTGGTCGCTGAACTGGGTGCGGCCTTCCTGTGCGCCGATCTGGAACTGGCCCTTGAGCCCCGTGAGGATCATGCCGCCTATATCGCCCATTGGCTGAAGGTGCTGCATAACGACAAGCGGGCCATCTTTCGCGCCGCTGCCCATGCCCAACGCGCCGTCGATCACCTGCATAAGCAACAACCCTCTCTCACGGAGGCCGCCTAACGGCGGCCTCTCGTTCCCTCTTTGTAAAAACTTGGATGTGATCGGGCAGGTTATGTCCGACAGAGGGGACTTACGCTGATCCGTATAAGGCCCTGTAATATATGGTCCTGCTATCGCAATTCATTGAATAAGAGTCGATTCTGGGATATTGTCCACGATCATTGAGGTGTGTTACCCGGATAGAACACGGCATATCTGGTTTTTACAAGGATCCGCCTAAACATTGTTATGTTTCACGTTGAGGGTGCCAATCAATGAAACTAGAGACTTATGACGATATGCTGGATTCGATAAAACAGAATCCCAACCGTCAGTTCAACCTACTGCTCGGCAATGGATTCAGCATCGCGTATGACCCCACGATCTTTTCCTACAATGCGCTGCACGACTTCGTTACCAAGCTCAAAAACGAGGATTTGACTACGATCCTCGGCGTCATTGAGACCATAAACTTCGAAGTCATTATGCAGTATCTAGACCGCTTCTCTGCGCTCATTACCGCCTTTGGCGGCGACCTAACGCTCAAGAAACGAGTGGACGCTGTAAGCGCACAGCTCAAGACCAGTCTCTTGGAAGCCGTAAAGGCACTCCATCCCGAGCATGTATTTAAGATTCCGGAGGAGCAAAGCAAGTCGTGCGCGAGGTTCTTGAAACGTTTTCTCGATACCAACGGCAACATCTATTCAACGAACTACGACCTGCTGCTTTATTGGGTCCTTATGCGAAATAGCGTCGTCAAGCATGTCGACGGGTGCGGAAGGGAACTTCTGAACCCCAGCGACCAGTTTATCCCGCAGCAAGAGCAAGAATGGTCTGATCTGACGTGGGGCAAGTATCGCAACGAGCAGAACGTCTTCTACCTACATGGCGCTCTTCCATTTTTCGATAGCGGAGTATCAATTCTGAAGGAGGAGTATGACGTCTACAATTATCTGTTGCAAAAGATCAGTGCAAGGATGGAGAAAGGCGAATATCCAATCTTTGTTACTGCCGGTGATGGATATCAGAAGCTTAAACACATCACCCACAACCAATACCTGACGTACTGTTATGACAGCCTGTGTCAGGCCGAAGGTTCACTGGTGACGTTTGGATTTGGTTTTGGGCCGCATGATGAACACATCATTGACGCTATTAACAAGGCTGCTAAACATGGAAAGAAAGTTCACGACAAGCTATGGAGCATCTATATTGGTGTCTATTCAGATGAAGACCGGAAACATATAGAGCAGATTAAAGACAAGTTCCGATGCAAGGTGCACATCTATGACGCTAAGACGGTGGACATCTGGGGAGCCAGCTAAACGTAGAACATCGCCATGTATTCCACTGCAACGGGCCTTCAGCGCCTGTCTGCCTCTTGTCCGTCGATATGTGTCCGCTCGCACATCGTCTCTCAGAGCACTCCTAAGCTTGTCCGCCTAACTCCCAGCCGATTCCGTCTTTTCCTTTCAATGTTTGTGGTCACTTGCCATTCCTGTCGTCCTGGCTGGCGGCCCTGAAGAGCTTCGCGCTGCGCACCGTCCACGCCAGCGGAGCTGTCATGGCCGCTGCTTGAGCCAGCGCTCGCGGGCCGCTCATCCACGCCGCCGGTGTTCTCCCGCTTGTTGAAATTGGCTTCCGGTTTTGGGTGAGAAGCCAATGTTCAACACCCAAGAAAGGAGAACACATCATGGCAACTAACCAAAAACCCTTCCATCAAATCCGCGTCGGCTCGGTCCGGGCCTCCCTCTGGGAGAACCCCTCCGAGAAGGGGCCGTTCCTTACCGTGACCTTTTCACGGAGCTACAAGGATAAATCGGGGCAATGGCACAACGGTCAGACCTACCGTGGCCGCGATCTGGACGCGCTCATCGACTGCGCCCAGGAAGCCAAGGCTTTTATCCGTCGTCATCGTCAATCCAACCGGGGGGCGGCCTAAGGGCCCCCCCTTTCTTTTTGAAAGGATCGTTATCATGAATACCTATCTTTCATTCGCTAAAGCCCTTCAGAGCCTCCTTGGCGATGACCAGGCCGTGAAGCTGACGGTTGAGGGCTACATGCCCTTATCCGTCGAGCGTATCGGCACCAGTGGCGAGGGGCATCCCCTGGTCGCTATCGCCCATACCGGCCTGCAAAACGGCGATGTCATGTTCGACCCCGAAATGGTCTTTCGGATCATCGAATGGGATGGAGCCCAGCTCGCCGAGCCGGTCTCCTTCCGTAACGACTATGTCGGTCTTATTCAGGAGGTTTACCGCTATGACGACCAGGGCAAAGCCACCCATGTGGATGCCCGTCTGAAGGCCGAGCTGAAAAGCTTTGGCCGGATGTGGTTTCGGAACCTGAAGGCTCAAGGGTTCCTGTTGCCTCAGGCCATCCGTGAACGGCTGTCCTAAGCCGTAACCTATAGCCCCTGATCGCTTCGGCGGTCGGGGGCATTTTTTATGCCTTTCTCAGTCAGATAGAGTGAACAGGAAGGATGGACGGGTCAGGCAGTCCCGGCTTTCTTGTCCGGGTGCGGGTGGGCTGGGACCCAAGCATTTGAGTCCCACTGAGGCCATGGGCTCAATCCTGAGAGGTCCATCGCAGGGAAGTCAAAGGCCAGGAGGGAGGAAGGCAGTAAGGCTTGTCCGTACCCAGCCACTCACCCCATGACCCCGGCATCCGTCATGTTCTCCATATGTTCTCATTTAAGAACGTTCGCAAGCATCTGTGTTTCAAGTCAAGATGAAAAAGTCTCACGCGGCCATCGCGGTTTGCAGGCCGGGGCGAGCGGAGACCCCAGGAATCTCAAGCGAGACCCGGCCTGCAATGTGATCAGGAGCTTGGGCCTGCCATATGCGATTTTCAGCAATCAAGGTGTTTGCGAGGATGATGAGTTTCCGCATCACAGCCGTTAGTGCGACTTTCGGGTTTTTCCCACGGCGGATCAGATTGTTATAGGTCATCCCTAAGTGACCGGGTCGCCTAATACAAGCTACGGCGCACATGTACAGCGCATTGCGGACGTGCTGGCGACCTCCCCGGATGATGCGGGTTCCATTCTTGGTTCCGCTATCCCAGTTTAACGGCGCAACACCGGCAAGAGCTGCAATTTGTCTGGCGTTGACTTGGCCTAGCTCCGCCAGATCGGTGAGCAGGATGGCTGCCGTTATACTGCCGATACCGGGAATGGATGTCAGGATGATAAACCGGTTTTTCAGCTCAGAATGGCTGGCGATCACGTCCTTAATTTCTTGCTCAAGGACGGCTTTGTGCCGTTTGCCCAGTGCGATTCGGGCTTTGATCTGCCGCACAGCGAGCGGATGCTCGGTGGTGTGGAGCTGGCGTTTGAGATCGCAAATCTCATCCAGGACCTGCCGCCGTGCCGTATTCAGGTCACGAAGCTGTCTGGATTGGGCATCCGGCGGCACGGTAGGTGCCGGGTCCATGCGCTCAGCAAAAAGGGCCAGAGATTTTGCGTCAATCGTGTCGGTTTTAGCCAACTGTCCAATGCTGTCGGCAAACTGCCGGGAGCGAAAGGGGTTGATGACGGCGACGGCAATCCCGGCCTCATGAAGCATGGAGTGAGCCAGACGGTGATACGTGCTGGTAGCCTCCATGGTCACAAGCGTAACGCCGTGCTTGGTTAGCTCACCGATAAGAGCCGGTATGGCTTTCTTCTGGTTTTTTACTTTCAACCGGACCCCGGCTGGGTGGATGAAAATGTCCAGTCCGTCCTTGCCAACGTCGATACCGGCAAAGGTTAAGGGCTGTCGTGTTATCTGTTCTTGCATTCGAGACATTTTAATAAATTCTCCTTCATCTGTTCAGATCAATAGACGGTGCATGGTCCGATCCTGCTTGCGAGCGGTCCTAAAACCAAAGATGTGTCCGATCCAGGCCATGCGCTGGCTGGTGCTTCCACCTTCCAGCAGTTCAATTTATGCAAAGAATTGAACATTACGGAAGGATGCAAGATGTGTGTTGTACTACAACACACATCTTGGCAAGGGGACCCGCTGACCGCGTCCCCGTTGCATCCCCTCGGGCTGTTGGTGCTCCAGTGGCATTGATCCACCTTCGCACCAGCAAAACGTTTCGCCGTTTTATCACTCGCAGGAAGAGACTTCGCTCTCCTCCTGCACCTCCATCGACCAAGGGGATGTCGCTCCCCTGTGGAACCCTCGATCAAAAGGGAGATGTTGGCTCTCCCCTCTGAACACCCCATCAACCAGGGCTTGGAGATTTGCCTCTCCACCTGGACCGAGCCATGCACAAACATCTGGCCGTTTGATCGCCAAGTCGGGGGAGCGTTCCTGCTGCCCGAGCCCCCATTGGTACACTCCGTTAAACCGAGGAAATGGTATCTTTTCAATGTTCGACCACGACACTCTGGCCAAGCCTGTAGGAGACGCGATACAAAGGTCAGGAAAACAATAATTCTCAAGGGAGGGATCGGGTTATGGCAAAGGCTGAAGCATCGGTCGAGGAACTAGTCTCGATGATCGAGCGCGGCGAGTTGCGTCTGCCCGAGATGCAGCGGCAATACGTCTGGCGCTCCACACGGGTTCGAGACCTTCTGGACTCCCTCTACCGAGGCTACCCGTCTGGAGCCATCTTGCTCTGGGAAACGGACGAAGCCATCCCGCAGCAGAAGTTTGCAGTCTCTCAGGCCACGAACCCCTATCAAAGCACCCGATTGCTCCTCGACGGACAGCAGCGCCTCACTTCGCTTTCCGCAGTAATCCGGGGGGAACCCGTGACGGTGCGTGGACGCCGACGGCCAATTGAGCTGCTCTTTAACCTTGAGCATCCCGATCATCTGGCTGTCGTCACTGAAGTTCACGAAGACGGCGATGACGACGAGGACGACGACGACAGCAAGGAATCGCTCGGCGGCGACGTTGAGGATTCCACCGAAGACGAACTCCAGAGGCGGTTCAATCAAATGACGTTCGTTGTCTCGACCAAGAAGCTCGAACGCCTGCCTGAGTGGATCAAGGTGTCGGACGTTTTCAAGACCGACAGCGACGCGCCGTTTCTAAAAGAAGCTGGAGTGACCGGATTCGATGACCCGCGCTACCAGAAATACAGTCAACGCCTCGCCAGATTGCGCGGCGTCCGCAAATACATGTACAGGATGGACGTTCTGGAGCGCACGCTCTCTTACGATGAAGTCACTGAAATTTTCGTGCGCGTCAATTCCCTTGGCGCAAAGCTGCGCAGTTCAGACTTGGCGCTCGCGCAGATCACCGCCAAGTGGCGGCACTCGTTGCAGACGTTCCAGAAGTTCCAGGATACCTGCACTAAGGGCGGCTTTGAGCTCGACCTCGGTCTCTACTTGCGCAACCTGATGGCGTTCGCCAGCGGGCAGTCGCGATTTCTTACTGTCGGCAGATTTGATGTCGATGCGCTGCAGAAGGCCTGGAAGGAATCTTGTGAGGGCATGGAATTCGCAATGAATTTCCTGAAGAGCAACATTGGGATTGATAGTCCCGCGTTGCTGGCCTCGCCCTTTCTCATAGTGGTAGTTGCATACTTCGGGCATGTGCGCGGCTACAAGATAACCCCCGAGGAGGCTGCGCTCCTTCGATACTGGGTCCTCGTGACCAACGCGAAAGGCCGCTTCTCTCGCGGATCGAGCGAAACGCTTCTGGATCAAGACCTGGCGACACTTCGCGACGGCGGAAACGTCCAGGCGTTGCTCGACCGCCTTCGCTTGCAGGTCGGACGACTCGATGTCTCGCCCGAGGAACTTGTGGGTAGGAACCGCCGCAGCGCGCTGTTCAAGACAATGTTTCTCGCCTTCAGGGAGAATGGCGCGAAAGACTGGCAGTCAAATCTCGCCATCAAGCTCGACCATTCGGGATCGCACCACCATCTACAGTTTCATCACGTCTTTCCGAAGGCTCAACTTAAGAAAGCAGGCTATTCCGCCCGCGAAGCGGACGACATAGCCAATCTTGCCTTCATCGGAGGTCGGACCAACCGGGGCATTAGCGACAAGCCTCCCTCAAAGTACCTTCCGCCTCTCATCGAGATGCACGGGATAGCGACACTTGAAGCGCAAGCGATACCCACGACCGCGAGCCTACTGGAGATCGAAAGCTACAAGGACTTTCTAACCGAACGCCGACGGCTGATCGCCGAACAGCTTAATGAGTTCTTGACGGCCAGTGTCGAGGTTTCGCAAAGGACTAAGCAATCGGGGAGCTAGCAAGCGCTCACCGCCGTATCAGGGAGATACGGTGGTAGGCCGCGAGGTGTGAGAGTGACTGAATGTTTTTGGAAGAAGATGTACGGAATTTCATTCAGTCGAACTTCAACATCCGAAGTACGCTCTTCTGGTTGCGCCAGAAACACGCGCTGAAGCAGCACAAGAGGTTTTTTGATACCGTCGAAAGTAAGCCGCTCACGGACCTTCAGCGTCGGTCGATCATCCTCGATGAGCGCCGGAACCTGGTCGTAGCTGGTGCAGGCACCGGTAAGACATCGGTAATCGTCGCGAAGGCGGGCTTTCTTATCGAAAGCGGCAAGTGCAGGCCAGATGACATCCTGCTCCTTGCGTTCAACGCGGATGCGGCGAAGGAGCTGGCGGAGCGATGCAGGAGCCGTCTCGGTGTGGACATTCAGGCGTCAACCTTTCACGCGCTGGGAAACCGGATTGTCGGTACGGTTGAGCCGAAAGTACCAACGCTGTCCAAGCTAGCGACGGACCGGCAGCATTTCAGCGGGTTCCTTGATTACGTCATCGGTGAATTGAAGACCGATAAGGAAGCATGGAAGAAGGCTTGCAGCTTCGTCCTCGGACATCTCAAGGCGTATAGAGAGGAATCGGGGTTCACGACGCTTGAGGAGTACCAGGCATACACGCGCACGGTCGAGCTCCGCGCGCTGTCCGGCCATCTCGTAAAGAGCTTTGCCGAGCTGGACATCGCCAACTTTCTTTTCTTCAACGGCGTCCGGTTTGAGTACGAGAAGCGATACCCGCGTGTGTCCACGCGCTATCAGCCGGATTTCTATTTGCCGGACTTTGATATCTGGCTAGAGCACTTCGGTATCGGCAGGGATGGAAGCACTGCGCCGTACATCGACCGGCAGAATTACCACGAGGAGATGGAATGGAAGCGTGGCATCCACGCTGAAAACAGAACGAAACTCCTGGAGACCTATAGCTGGGAGAAAGCGGAAGGCATTCTGACGACGCAACTGAACAAGCGTCTTCGGGTTGCGGGCGTGAAGTATAAGCCGCGCACGCAGGAGGAGATTTTCAAAGCCCTCCAGAATGCCGGATACACGACCCAGCTTGCTGTGCTCGTGGGCACATTCCTCTCGCACTTCAAATCCAATCACATGTCGCTAAAGGAGTTGATGCGCAAGGCCAAGGCATCCTCCAATTCCGTCCGGGCGGTCGCCTTCGCCCAGCTCTTCGAGGTCTTTTATGCGAAGTACCAAGCGGAGTTGGATAGCAAAGAGCCACGAGAGATCGACTTCAACGACATGATTTCATCCGCGACGGAGTACGTCCGGGAGGGACGATTCGCGATCCCCTGGAAGTACGTCATCGTCGATGAGTTCCAGGACATCTCGATGGGCCGGTATCGCCTTCTGGAAGCGATGCTTAAGGGTCGCGATGACCTGCAATTCTTCGCGGTCGGCGATGATTGGCAGTCCATCTATCGCTTCGCCGGAAGCGACATATCGATTATGAGCCGCTTCAGGAAGTTCTTCGGGCGTGCGACAGTCGTAAAGCTCGATCAGACCTTCCGCTTTAACGACAAGATCGCCTCTGTGAGTGGTGAGTTCATTCAGAAGAACCCGAACCAGATACGGAAGAAGCTGAACACGGAACTCGAATGCGAAACTCCCCAGGTGTTTGTCCATTGGGTTGATCGGGAAGAGGGTCGCCCGTCTGATGGCGCTACATTAACAGGGGTCATAGACCTGATGAAGGCGGACCGCGATCTGGAGGACGAGTCGCTTCTAGTCCTCGCCCGGTACAACCATTTGCTTCCTGCCGTCTCGACTCTCAAATCCCTCGAAAAGAGCTGGCCCGGCCAGGTGCTAGCCCCGTTGACGGTGCACAGATCGAAGGGACTGGAGGCCGGCTACGTGATCGTGGATGGCCTGACCACCGACGAATACGGGTTCCCCTCAGAAATTGAGGATGACCCCTTACTGGGTCTCGTGCTTGCGAGGCCAGACAGTTTTCCGCATGCCGAAGAGCGCAGACTCTTTTACGTCGCGTTGACACGAGCCCGGCACCAGGTGCATCTGATCGCGGACCGGAACTATCCGTCTTCCTTTGTACTCGAATTGCTAGGCGGCGAGTACCAAGTGAAGCACATTGGCCGCGTGATCACCTCGTCGGGTGAACGTTCCTGCTAACCCGGAGCCCCAGTGACCAAGGGGGCCAGTACCCCTCCGAAACCCCTCCTAGACCACCCTTCCCCCGGTTGGATGCGCGTGTCATTGTTGCCAAACTGCTAGGCGCGTCCCCTGGTTAGCAGACCGTTCTGGGCATGAAAGAGACGTTTTTTCATATACCCAGGGGGCCTGGATATGGCCCTACCCTACGCCGGGGACACGACCTGCAACCTTTTGTGGAATTACAGCGCTGACCGTGCAATATTCCAATACAAACAATAACAAGCGTACGAGGACGTAATGATTGCGGATCACCTTACAGGTATCGAGAAATTCGACACCGACCTCTGGAAGATCGCAGATGATCTCCGGGCCAATTCAGGCTTGGCATCCAACGAATACTTCATGCCTATCCTCGGCCTGCTGTTCTTGCGGCAGGCGACGAACCGCTACTATGAGGCCGTCGAAGCCATCAACGCGGACAAAGCCGCCGGAAAGATTCCAGACCGGCGTCTCGTCGAGGGAGACTTCACCAAACGTCGGGCGCTGATGCTGCCCAAGCAGGCCCGGTACGACGTGCTGTTAGAACTCGCAAAAGGCAACAATCTCGGCGAAGCCCTGACTGCCGCGATGGAGGCTGTCGAAGAGCATTTTCCGCCCCTAGCTGGCCAGCTCCCAAAAGACTACGAGCGCTTTGATAACGATCTCTTAGAGCGGATGATGCGCACCTTCGATTCCGAAGCATTGCGCACCGCCTCAGGGGATGTGTTCGGGCGCATCTATGAGTACTTTTTGGCGGAGTTTTCAAAACAGGGCGCACACGATAACGGTGAATTCTTCACACCGCCCTCCATCGTCCAGACGATTGTTAACGTTATAGAACCAAATCACGGCATCATCCTTGACCCCGCCTGCGGCTCGGGTGGCATGTTCGTTCAATCAAGCCACTTCATCGAGGATGCTGGCCAGGACACGATGAAGCGTGTGACCTTCTATGGTCACGAAAAAAACGAAACCACGGCAAAGCTTGCACAGATCAACCTCGCCATCCACGGTTTGCAGGGCACGATACGGGCTGGAAACGAAGCAATCACCTATTACAAAGACCCGCATGAGCTGGTCGGCAAGTGCGACTTCGTCATGGCTAATCCGCCTTTCAACGTTGATGAGGTGGATGCGGAGAAGGTGAAGGGCGACAAACGCCTTCCTTTCGGCCCGCCGGGGGTGAACAAGGCGAAGAAGGTTTCAAACGCCAATTACCTTTGGCTTTCTTACTTTTATAGCTACCTGAGCCAGAACGGACGCGCAGGTGTTGTCATGTCCTCGCAAGCATCAAGCGCCGGACGAGATGAGGCCACCGTCCGCCAGAAGATGGTCGAGACAGGCGCGGTCGATGTGATGATCGATATTCGCGGCAACTTCTTCTACACGCGCACTGTTCCCTGCCAGCTCTGGTTTTTTGACCGTTCGAAAGAAAGCGATAAGAAAAGAAAAGACCAGGTTCTGATGCTCGATGCACGCAATATCTACCGAAAGGTATCTCGTGCGATCTACGATTTCTCTCCGGAGCAACAAAAGAACATCGCGGCAATTATCTGGCTCTATCGTGGCGAAGGTGAGCGCTTCATCAAGCTGGTCGAGTCGTATCTCAATCAGGCCCTAGAAGACGGTAAAGAGGCTTCTGCGCCGCTTTCCGCATTTCATGAAGCACTTGAAAAGCTGATCAGGTTCATCAACCCGTTCGCTGAACAACAGCTGGAGCCCGCCCCTCTCGCCGAAACCTGGAAGGAGTTGGTCTCACTGCGCCATACCCTCGGCGGTGACATCGAAGGATTCAGGAAGGAAGTGGAAGCGCAGGCCAAAGCCTGGGACAAGTCTCCCCGAACGAACTCTGGTCTCAACAAGACACGCAAGGTGCTACACCCGCTAACCGAGCAATGCCGCGATATCACCAAAGAAATCGACCTTGCGGCAAAACTGGCAGGTCGGGTGATCGACATCGCACTCAAAGAACAGGATGCACGGGAGTCCGACCTTTGGCAAAACGCAGATATCATGCGTGCCCGTAAGGGACTTGAGGCAGCGAGAGTCGAAGCAGTCGAAGCGTTGCGCAAGTTGCGTTACTTCGTCAAGCAGGCCGACTGGCTCCAGGACCGCTTCCCTGATGCAGAGCTTCGTGATGTGGAGGGACTTGTGAAGCTCGTTGCCCAAAAAGAGATCGAGACTCACGATTGGAGCTTAACGCCGGGACGATATGTTGGCATTGCGCCAGAGGAAGTAGATGAGGACTTTGATTTCGAGGAAGCTCTCAGATCCATTCACATTGATCTCAAGGGCCTAAACGAAGAAGCCGCCGAGCTAGCCGAGCGAATACAGACGAACCTTCAGCAGTTGGGTGCATAAATGGCGTCTTATCTGGGAGCCTCGCATTGGAAGCCGTCGTCTCTAAGGGACCTTGTTTTCCTACAGCGAGGCTTCGACATTACGAAGAGCACGCAGATAGAGGGCGACGTGCCGGTCTACTCCTCATCAGGCCTGACTAGTTGGCATAACGAGGCAAAGGCACCCGGTCCCGGCGTCATTATAGGAAGAAAGGGCACTCTTGGATCGGTTTACTATTCAGAGGGAGATTACTGGCCACATGACACCACACTATGGAGCAAATCGCTCCAGGAAAACAATCCGTGGTTCGTCTACTTTGCATTGAAGTGCCTTGGCTTGGAACGATTCAATGTTGGTGGGGCGAACCCGACATTGAACAGGAATCACATACACGATCTTCCAATTAGACTTCCAGACCGGGAAACGCAGGACGCGATTGTCCGAATTCTGTCCCCCTACGACGATCTGATCGAGAACAACAAGAGGCGGATAGCGCTACTCGAAGAATCAGCACGGTTGCTCTATCGCGAATGGTTTGTTCACTTCCGTTTTCCTGGTCATGAGCACACAAAGACCATCAAGGGTCTACCTGAAAGTTGGACGCACGTAACATTTGATGATGTTTGCGAAGCCAGAGGAGGTGGTACGCCATCTACAGACAACGCTGCCTTTTGGAATGAAGGAAAGATTCCTTGGTATACGCCAACCGATATTACGAGAAATTCATGTTTGGAGCTTTTGGATAGTGAAAAAAAGATTACTGAAGCAGGTCTTCGCGGCTCGTCCGCTAAAATGCTCCCTGCCGGGACGGTCTTGATGACAAGTCGTGCATCCGTTGGGTATTTCGGGGTTATCAATGTGCCATCATGCACAAATCAAGGTTTCATCAGCATTGTTCCTCACGAACCGGCTGCCAGGATGTACTTATTGTACAACCTGATGTATCGGGTAGAAGAAATTCGTTCACACGCGGGTGGCGCAACTTATCGAGAAATCAGCAAAGGCAAGTTCAAAGCTCTTCCGGTGGTCCTGCCCCAGAAGGACTTGTTGAGGGAGTTTGAGCACTGCGTCTCAACCTTACATGCACAAGTTCGGACACTTCATAATATGAATCACAAGCTCGCACAGGCTCGTAATTTATTGTTGCCGCGTCTCATGAATGGGGAGATCGCAGTGTGATGCAGAAAGCGGTTAACGCAGCCAAGGAGATCTCACTATGGCGGTGACGCCCATCAATAGTGAGGATCGTCTGGTTCAGGCGACATTCGCCGAGCACCTGGAGGCAGCGCTCGGGTGGGAGAGTATCTACGCCTGGAACGAGGAGTCTTTTGGCCTGGACGGAACGCTGGGCCGCGCCGATACAAAAGAGGTGGTGCTAACGCGTGATCTGCGGGCCGCTCTGAAGCGGTTAAACCTTGAGTTACCACCTGCTGCCATCGAGGATGCGTTGCGAGCGCTTACTGTTTACGACGTAAGTCGCTCGATGGTGCAGCACAATCGAGAGTTCTATCGCTTGCTCCGCGCCGGTGTGCCTGTGCATTACCGTGACGCTTCCGGTCGGCAGAAGACAGGCCGCGCCCGAGTTATCGACTTTGACAACAAGCCCGGATCAAATCGCTTCCTGGCTGTCCGGGAGTTGAAGCTGACAGGAGTCAGAACGCCGAACTACAACCGACGCGCCGATCTGGTCTGTTTCGTAAATGGATTGCCTCTCGTATTTATTGAGCTCAAGGCGGTCTACAAGAATATCCGTGCTGGGTTTGACGGCAATCTCCGCGACTACATGGACGATAATGTTATCGCCCATGCTTTCCACCATAACGCCTTTCTGATCGTGAGTAACGGGGATCGTGCACGCTATGGCTCAATCACCAGTGAGTGGGAGCATTTCAACGAATGGAAGCGGCTGGATGAGAAGGATAAGGGCGATGTTGATGCGGAAGTGTTGCTAAACGGCATGCTGGCCCATGACCGCCTTCTGGACATTGTCGAGAACTTCATTCTCTTTGATGAGAGCAAGCCCGGTGCAACGCGTAAGGTTGTTGCACGAAATCACCAAGTACTTGGGGTCAATCGCGCAGTGGCCTCTGTCTTGAATCAAGAGAAGATCAAGCGCGAGATTCCCCTGGACCAGCGTCTCCAGCATCGGATTGTCGAGCTTCCCCTTGAACGCCCAGAGCCAAAGCGGACCAAACAAATCTCCGAAGAGCTGGCACAACACACGCCAGCTTTGCCGTCCTTCGTCCCGCAAGGCCCTATCAATATTATTGAACGAGCGCATCCGGACCTCGGGCGGCTCGGCGTGTTCTGGCATACGCAGGGTAGCGGCAAGTCCTATTCAATGGCGTTCTTTGCAGAAAAGGTACGCCGAAAGATTCCCGGAAACTTCACATTTCTATTAATGACGGACCGCAATGATCTGGATAGCCAGATTTACCGGACTTTTGTCGGGTCCGGCATTGCCGACCAAAAGACGCCTCGGGCAGCATCTGGTGCTGACCTTGAGAAGGTTCTTAAAGAAAATCATCGTTACGTCTTCAGCCTCATTCACAAGTTCAACCAGGACATAGACCCGAGAAACCCCTATAGCGAGCGCGACGACATCATAGTTATCTCTGACGAAGCACACCGGACACAGGCCGGTCGTCTTGCACGCAATATGCGCCTTGCTTTGCCGAATGCCGCCTTTATCGGCTTCACAGGAACGCCGCTTTTCAAACAAGATCAGATCACCAAGCGCATTTTCGGTGGCTACGTCTCTCGTTACGACTTTAAGCGTTCCGAAGAGGATGGGGCCACGGTAAAGCTCGTCTACGCGAACCGAGGCGAGAAACTCGGCGTTGCGAAGCTTGATCTCAACAACCGCATTGCCGAAAAGATTGAGGAGGCAGAGCTTGATCCCGATCAAGCTGCGCTTCTCGATAAGCTTCTGGGCAAAGACTATGAGGTTATTACCGCCGATGAACGCCTAGCAAAGATTGCGGCTGATTTTGTAGAGCATTGCGCGACCCGCTGGGAGTCTGGCAAATCGCTGTTCGTTTGCGTGGATAAGATTACCTGTGCGCGAATGCACCAGCTCATTGTTCCGCTATGGAGATCGAAGGCAGATCAGGTCCGTGCCGCTGCCCAGGCAAAACGCGCAGGCGCTCTATCAGCGACCGATAAGCTTTTACGTGAACGATTGGAGGCGGAGGCCCGCCAGCTAGAAGCTCAAACCGCGTGGCTTGATACAACGCTCATCGAGATCATCATCAGCGAAGCACAGAATGAAGTCGCTGACTTCAAGAAATGGGACTTCGACATCATTCCGCATCGCGCATTGATGAAGAAAGGATTTGAAACAACTGACGGCGAGTGCGTGGATGTCGAAACAGCCTTTAAGAATCCAAAGCATCCCTTCCGTGTAGCTATCGTGTGCGCCATGTGGTTAACGGGCTTCGATGTCGAATGTCTCTCGACCCTTTATATCGACAAGCCCATGAAGGCCCATACGCTCATGCAGGCCATTGCACGCGCTAATCGTGTTTATCCGGGCAAGGACTTTGGTCTGATCGTTGACTATAACGGCATGCTGCGTAGCCTTCGGGAAGCGCTTGCGCAATATGCGCTGGGCGATGAGGTGGGGGGCGCTGGCGAGATCATCGCACCAATCGAAGAGCGCGTGCAGGCCCTTATCGAAGCAATAGAGGCAACCGAAGCGCACTTACGGTCCCTGGGTTTCGACCCAGCAATGCTCGCAGGACTTTCTGGCTTCCCACGTATCAAGGCTTTGAAGGATGGGGTTGACGCGGTTTATGCGAGCGATGAGGCCAAGCGCCGTTTTGAAATCCTAGCACGACTCGTGTTTACCCGGTTCAAGGCATTGCTGATGGAACCCACAGCATTTACCTATGCCGAGCGCCACGACAACATCGAGGCGATCTATAAGAAGCTTACTGAGCGCCGCGATACCGCCGATGTCACGGAGTTGCTCAAGGAGCTGCACCGCATCGTAAACGAAGCTATTCGTACGCAGGACCCCGGTGACGATCAGGCTGAGGGGTTGACCTTCGACTTGAGCCAGATCGACCTAGAAAAGCTTCGAGCAGAGTTCGATAAGAAGGTCAGGCGCAAGGCGACCACGATCCAAGACATTCGGGAAATTGTCGAGCAAAAGCTTGCTGAAATGCTGGCGCGTAACCCCATTCGGATGGACTACCAGCGTAAGTACGAGGAAATCGTTGCCGGATACAATTGCGAGAAAGACCGGACAACAATCGAAACCACTTTCCGCCAGCTCGTGGAACTCGTAAAGAGTCTCGATGAAGAGCAGAAGCGAGCAACACGAGAAGGGCTCGGTGAGGAGGAACTCGCACTCTTTGATCTTCTCCTCAAGGACGGTATCGACAAGAAGGCACGTGAACGCGTTAAGCAAGCCAGCCGCGAGCTGCTGGCCGCAATTAAAACGCGCCTTGCTGAGTTAGATCGGTTTTGGGAGAAAGAACAGACAAAGGCTGATGTTGAGGTCTTTATCCTCGACCAAGTGTATTCGAATCTACCAACTCCGCCATTTTCACCGGATGAGAAAAAACTCATCGCAGCAAACGTCTATGCACACATCTGGAACCAAGCGATGAGCGGCTCTTATGAGAGGCACGCATGACGTTCATTACCCTTAAGCCTTAGTAACCGAGGCAGCGCATGTCAGTTCTCAAGGAGATACTCGATTGGTCCCAAGAGCGCCCTGTTTGGCAGCGTGATGCGCTACGTCGCCTCGTCGTGAATGGCGATTTTCTTGAAGAAGATATCCAGGCACTTACTGAAATCTGTAAAGAAAGTCACGGGCTGACCGAACCTATAGAGGCTGCCCCACTCCATGCGATCATATAAAGACCCATGACCAAAGAGGCGTGTTCCCATATCGCCAGAAACCATCAAGGGCTTGGCATCAATCAGCCACGCAGTTGCCTCCGTCCTGCATTAGAGACATAAATAGGGAAACATAATGCAAAACCTTTGACACTAAATATATATTCACTTATTCTTGGAACATTCAGAAAGGAATAAGTGAATATGCCAAAGGCACAGATTGCATTGACAGACGGAACTAAGATTACAATTGAAGGAACCTCAGATGAGGTATCGGCTTTCATCTCTAAGTTTTCCGCCAGCGCACCTCTTTCTTCAAAAGAACAAAAGAGATCGGGGAAAAAATCAGAACAACGCACGTTAAAATCCAAACCTGGACCTGTGGATCTAATCTCGGAGCTTATCGATGGCGGCTTTTTTAAAAAGCCTAAGGAATTGGGATCCATAAGGCTGGCACTTGAAGAGCAGGGTCATTATTACCCAGTAACTACCCTTTCGCCTATATTGTTGCGTATTGTTAGGAAAAAACTATTAAGGCGGATCAAAGATAAGAAGCGCTGGCTGTATGTAGGATGAGAATGAAGCTGGATAAAGACATTCAAGACCTCACTGCTCGAATAGAGAAACTGGAACGTGCAGTCTTTGGAAAAGGAAAAGGAAAACCCAAAGGCAAAAACGAGATAGACCAGCATTTCAGCGGTGCCACTGGGGGCCTACGCCTTTTAATATCAAAAGGTTTTTTTGACCGCAAGCGAGCTTTTTCTGAGATAGAAGCCGAGCTTCTAAAGCATGGCTACCACTACAGCAAGCAGGCAATCCAAACCCCACTTAATAGGCTATCAAAGACCGGCGGCACTTTGGTTGGCTTTAAAGAAAAAGGGAAGAAAGTATATGCAAAGAGAAAATGATGCTAACGCGTCTGAGCTCATTGCTCGACTCGAGCAAGCGCACGAGCTCTTAGGCGAAGCCCTTTCTCTTTTAAAAAGGAAGAAAGGAAAGGCCCCCGTTAAAAGTCCCTCTACCACTAAAGAAAAGCCAACCAACGGAGCGCTTGATTTCGCTACACCGATACGTGCATTTGTTAAAAGGCATGGAAATGGGATGAGTGGTCCAAAAAAATTCACTTTACTTGTAGCCTATTTAACCAAAGGTGAAACCACAAAGAACGTCTCGTTATCAGAAATTGAAAAACAGTGGAACAAGATGAAGGCCAAAAGTCTGTTGGGAATGAAATTCAATCGATTTTATTCATCACAGGCTAAGGACAATGATTGGGTTAATGCCGGAAAGACGGGTTCTTATAACTTAAGACCATCATGGAAAGAAATTTTTAATGAGTAATAAGCAGGCCAGAGAGCTTCTGATACACGACTTTGAGCCACGCCATGTTGATGCAAGCCTTAAGCATTTTAAGGATGCAAGAGATAAGTATTGGCTCGAAGAGTGGGATGCTGTTGCGTTGAAAGCAGGAAAATTTGTAGAGGCCGTTACAAAAGCTCTGATGGTTTACTGTGAAAAGGCTATTCCCGCCTCAAGAAAATTTAAGGCCAGTGGCGAACTTAAGGCTCTTGAAAATGCACAAATAAACGGCTCTCCTGCGCCAGATACTATCCGTATAGTTATACCCAAGGCCTGCATCTTCATATACGAAGTCGTTAATAATCGCGGAGGCAGGCATGATGCGGGAGATATTGATGCTAATTCAATGGATGCAAAAACGATTATTCCATTGATGTCATGGGTCCTCGCCGAAATGGTTCGCTTTTGCACCAAGGGCGGAGATGCTGATTCTTCTATGGCTCTTATCGACGAGCTAACAAACAAAGCTTATCCACTTTTTGAAGAAATCGATGGGCGTCCGTATGTAAATATCGAAGGTTTGAAAGCAGGGGAATACGCGCTTCTTCTTTTGTATCATGCCTACCCAAAGAGAATAAACCGCCAAGGTCTTGTAGAGGCTGTTAAGGCTCATGTGAAGAATGGCAAGAAAAAAAGTACGGCTGATACGGCAGTCCACAGACTTAAGAATATTGTCGATGAGCAGGAAGGAAAGTGGAAGCTTAGGGGTATAGGCAGACAAAAAGCAGAAGAGCTTCTAAAAACCATAAGTTCTAACAATTGATGTCGATAAATGCCGTCATCAAAAAACGGCGTAGCTGCGCCGCTATACGAGAGCGTCGTCAGGCACGGACATAGAATTGAACTCAGTGCATGGCATAGCGCCGGTTCAGCTCTCTTGAGATATTCTCAAGGGAGGCCAGCGCATTGCGCCGACCAGCGCTTTCGGGAACGCTCTGAACGAGGGCGTTGAAGGTCTTGCTGTATAGGCCGCGTAATTCGAGGATGCTTTTTGAAGCCAACTCGTGGCGGGTAATGAGTTTCATCTGCTTTCTCCTTTTCTCTTCGAAGGCCCCGACTGCCGGAGCCTTTTCTGGGCTCAGCGCACCGATCATCCCCATGAGAAAGGCGAGCGGCTGTTGGTGGCTGGGGGGAGAAAACGAGAAATCAGATGAAAGGCCATGAGACCTGAATCACGAATTGGCGTTCCAAAAGCGGATGAGACAAGCGGCCTGTGACTGTAAGGAATTCGCAGCTAGAGTTCAGGCGTGTAATCGAAGTCGCGCTCTTTGCGGCGCGGGCTGGCTGGTTCTTCTTGAGGCTTCGAAGGCTCTGCGCCCAACTCCATGTAGCGGGCGATGTCCTGCTTTAGGCTCAGGAGTTGAAGCTTGCGCTCCTGAACGATGGGACGAACTTCTGCTTGCAGCTTCTGGCGCTGGGCCAGTTGACGCTGGGTCAATGCCTGCCGTTCATCCCGGTCTCGGATGTGGCAGCGTTCGGTTTCCTGCTCGTTGCGCTGCCGGACGGCCTTGTACTTGCCCGTGATCCGAAACCAGATGCCCTTAAATCCTTTGGGCAATCGTTGTGACCTGGCAACGGATTCTTCCTGCCATCGCGCTTCCTGCTTGCTCTGCAACCGGCTGCGCTCGGCCCTGTGCTGATCGCGCATGCTCCGAGTCTTTTGCACATAAGGTTGCACCTGGCGTTTGAGCTGCCCCTCCACGTCATGAACATAGGTCTTGATCTTCTCGGTCATGCGCTGGGCAATCATGGTGCTGACCTCCTTAGTACCCGGAAGCAACTCAGGATCGCCCAGGCGCTCTTTGAGGGCTTTGGTCTTGACCTTCAGCCAGCGTGAAAGTGAATACACCTCGCCGCGATAATCCACGGCGACATAACCTCGGCGATCACCTTTGGCCAGATAGAGCCCATGGCCTTGCAGGGCTTGTTCAAAGGATTTCCTGTTATCTGAAACAGCCCAGCAGTTCTGGAAGAGGCTCTGGAGGATTTTGGGGTCATCGCCCATCCGTTTGGCCTGTTGCCATTGAGCCAGCGTATAGTTCAGCGGATCGCGGTTCTTGGCATCCAGCAACCCTTGCGGCATTGTCCAGCCATACTGGAAGTACAACTGCCGTGAAACCTCACGCAGCTTGTTTTTATAGAACGGTAGATTGATCGCCTTCATCTCCTCGGCATCGATGCGCGACCACACGCAATGGGCATGCCGCCTGCCTTCTTTTTCATGGAACACAATGGCGCGGGGCTGGCCGGAAAGGCCCAGGTCGTTCTCAATGTCGGATATGGCTTTCTCGAAATACTCGACGGGGACAGATTCGGTTTCCGGCGGATTGAGGCTCACCGAGAACATATATTGCTCGCATCTTGTTCCCCGGCTGACGGCGTAGATTTCCTGTAAGGCTCCCGGCAGGTCGTCGGCGACAAAGCCGTTCAGTTCGTACAACTCAACATGCTCGTTCTCATCAGCCCGGAGCAGGTGCCTGGCTAGGTTGGCCGCGCCGCCGCGTTGCGAGCCTTTGAGGATCATGGCCCGCTCCCTGGTCCTGTGACAGGATCAATCCCAAGGCCATCCATCAGCATCTGGCGCATGGCCCTGACATCGGCGCAGGCGCTCAGAAGGGCTTTCTCCGTATCCGGAGAGACTTCCAGGGAGCCGCAATTGGCGGCCTTGGCGAGCTGGTTGAGGTTATTGGCTAGGCGGGATTGGCCGAGCTCAGCTTGAAGGCGAGCTAAGACCTGACGATCCTTGACCGGGCTTTTACGGGGTTTGCGCCGCTTTTTAAGCAAATCTTCGTCAAAGATGAGGGATCGCAGGAACGCCCCCAGCGGCATGCCTGCCGCCGCACGGTCAAGCCGCTCCCGTTCCTCGGGCGTAAAGCGCACCGAGAACGGCGACAAAGGGGTATGACGGTCTTCGGCCATGACATTGGCACCCGTATCAACACACTACACACTCGTTCCCGGTCAGCCGGGAAACGTCCCTTTTGTCGCGTTTTTTAACAGTCTTTGTTCTAACGGCAGCAGTCCACGCTGCCCGCACGGTCATAAACCGTGCGGATTCAATATCTTCCTACTTGATTTAAGAGAGGGTACAAAAAAAGGCGAGGACTGAAGGATGGCATCCCATTCAGCCAAAACGTGGAAAAGGCGGTTCGAAGTCTCCCCGCTTATGTCCACCAAATCACACATTGTGCGTACCCCCGGTTACTCGTGGCTGTATCATAACTTTGCCAACATATAAATGCCGCCAGTATATTTACCTTGAACGTCCTGCGCATGATGCGTACTCTTCATAGGCTTACCGTCATGATCGCGTGCGGATAACCATCGCCTAATAGAGTGTCTTGTAAAGTACCCCGTTCGCATTCTGGCTCATCTGGCAAAACAGCAATTGCCCTCACCTCCCTTCGGAGCCAGTATTCCTCCTCACGATAGTTATCTGTACAATGATACCCCCATGTCTCTCTCCTCTGATTCGCTTCGGCACTTCAACGTGGGCCTATGAAGGTTGGCAAGGACAGGTTTATCGACGACCGTACCCCAAGACAACCTTTGCACGTGAATGCTTAGGCGAGTATTGCCAATACCGCTACAACGGCGAACCGCTCTTTCGCACCGTCGGCAATGATTCCACCTTCTACCGCCCACCCACGACGAACCAGCTTGGCCACTATCTCAAGCAGATTCCAGAAGACTTCGAGATGTGTTTCAAGGTCTGGGAAGAAATTACCATACATGTTACGTGGAATAACTGAACACAGCACTAGACATGTGGCTGGAAAAGGAATAATGGTTGGCCACTCAACGTGGATGTCGTCTCATGGCCGAGATCCAGTGGAAGACCACTCTCCCTGCCACACATCTTGCACTCATCACACGATGGGTTCGCATTCAGTGCAATCTCGGCCTGGCTCGGAACACCGTTGACGCCTATGCCCGGGCGCTCAACGAATTTGCCCAGTTCAGTGTGGACACAAAGTTTTCACTTCTCTCGGCCACACGCGAACACATCGCTCTCTACATTCGAAGTCTGTTAGATCGACCACATGTCCGTTCCCAGACGGCAGGCACTGCTCCAACGTCGGTCGGGTTGTCGAACGCCAGCATTCATCAACGGTTGACGGTCCTGCGACTCTTCTTTGATTTCTTGATCGAGGAAGGCTCTCGTGAGAAGAACCCCATCGGACGTGGACAGTATACCGCCACACGGGGATTCGGGATTCCCGGAGCTCGAGGCCTCCTGCCTCGTGTGAAGAAATTTCCACGTATCCCAACGGAAGCCGAGTGGCACACCATCGTCGACACGGTACGGGAGGAGCCGATCCGGAACCGCTTCATGTTTGCCTTAAACTATGATGCGGCTCTTCGGCGCGAGGAACTGTGCACCCTCCAGTCCACGGATCTCGATCCGGCGCATCGGACGGTACGCATCAGAGCGGAGCACACCAAGATGCGTCGGGAACGGATCGTGCCGTATTCTGCCACCACTGCCCAGCTACTTCATGCGTATTTGCTCCAGCGACGCTCGCTCTCGGCGGCACGAGGTCCGCTCTTTCTCTCCGAATCTCGTCGGAACAAGGGGCAGGGGCTGAGCAAGTGGGCATGGTCGAAGATTGTCCGGGGGATTGCCCAGCGGTCGCAGGTCGACCACTTCACGCCCCATACCGCAAGGCACTTATGCCTGACCGATCTCGCGAGAGATGGCTGGGCGCTGCACGATATTGCCACCTTCGCGGGGCATCGGAGCCTCCACACCACACTGATCTACATTCACCTCAGTGGCAGGGATCTGGCGGAGAAATTCGCGGCAGGGATGGCTGCTCTCCACGCAAGACGTCTGCATGATATGGACTCGCTGAGTCATGGTGAGCGTTAACGCATGTGGTTCTGGCACAACGGACCTCCTCACACACGAGGCGCTATGGGACTGGCCGATTGATCCAACGCAATTTCGGCACCCTCCGAACCTGCTTCTCAAAGAACGCCAGGCACTCCTTGCACTCGGGCCGCGGCGAGGCTCGTGCGGCCGCTTCACGAAACGGATGACCGAGGATCTCAAGGGGTTGATCCAGCCAGTGGAGGCCGCGCTCAAGGCCACAGGCATTGACACGCGCAGAACGGGCGCGGTGATGACGATTGTGCTCATGGAGGTCGCGCGCCGCCAGCGGCCGTACTGGCGATGGACGCCCCACGAATGTGTCACGACGCTCGGCCAGTCCACCACTCAATTCATCCAATGCCATCAGCGTGGGGCGCACGCACGGTCGCCGTTGATTGCGGCCTTCTATCTCTTACACCTCGTGCAGGACCTCTCTCAGCTGGGTCTGTATGACCGTGTGGCCATTGCGGACCATATTTTTGGCTCCTCGCGGACTGGACCGGTGCGAGACCTCGTCTTGGGATCGGCCAGACAGTGGGGGTATAGCCGGTGGGCGTGTCAAGTTTTCTGTGTAACTGATTGTGGTTAATCACTGGTGGGCACGCGGTCTCC
>CXWL01024210.1_pt1 | contig 34085 bp, 23 predicted proteins | sample 590931 | NCBI WGS metagenome assembly CXWL01 (sample SAMEA3498368, study PRJEB10139) | groundwater metagenome | biome: water well; material: biofilm material | place: Germany | collected 2015-04-27
GTCCCTGGGAAGCCGACCATTCCAGGGGATGGTTCAATTACCTTGCACCGATGGCCCAGACGATCCTCGGCAAACGCGTGGGCGATCCTGTCGAGTTCGATCACGGAGACACCCGCGGCGAATACCGAATCACGGAAATCCACAACGGTATCGAGCATATTGAAATGAAGGCTTTTGAAAGCGCGAATTACGACACGGCTCCGCGCCAAGATCACGCACCCGCATGAAAGTTGCCATCGTAGGATTACCGAAATCAGGCAAATCGACCGTGTTCACGGCCGTCACGGGCCTGCCTGTCGATCCCTTTGCGCCTCCCCAGGCTCATCAGGGGGTGGTTCGCGTTCCCGATCCCCGCCTCCGCTATCTCACCGAGTTGTACAAACCCAAGAAAGTCACGCAGGCAGCCATCGAGTTCACCGACATTCCCGGCTGCTCGCTGAACGACGCGCATGGGCGTGACGCTTGGAAGCAGTTGCTCCCGACGGTTCGACAGGCGGAGGCACTGGTGGCGGTGGTCCGCGATTTCAAGAATGACGCGGTGCCGGCCTATCGGGACCGGATCGACGCGCAGAGCGATTTCGACGAAGTGTGGGCGGAGCTGATCTTTGCGGACCTGGATGCCGTCACCACGCGGCTGGATCGAATTGAAAAGGCAATGAAGAAGCCAACCGGTTCGCTGGACGCGCAGAAGCACGAGATGGCCCTATTGCAACGATGCAAGGAGGCACTGGAGAGCGACGCGCCGCTGTCGAGCGTGCTGCATTCCGAGAATGACCGCGCCGCAGTCTCGAGTTTCTCCTTCCTGACCCAAAAACCGATCATTTGCGTACGCAATGTGTCCGATGACGCGGTGACTACCGCAGCGCCCGTGCAAGCAAGGCACTCGGCAGGGTCCATTACGCTCAGCGCTTCGATCGAAGCGGAGATCGCCGCGCTGGAGCCCGCCGACCGCGCAGCGTTTCTGGCCGACCTGGGTTTGCAGGCGCCCGCGAAGGACCGCCTCGTTCAAACCTGTTACCAGGCCATGGGACTCATTTCGTTCCTGACTATGGGCGAGGACGAAGTGCGTGCCTGGACCATCACGAAAGGCAGCACGGCCGTCGAAGCCGCCGGCAAAATCCATTCCGACCTGGCCCGTGGCTTCGTGCGAGCGGAGACGATCGCATACGACGACCTTGTTGCGCACAAGGATTCAAAAGGCGCCAAGGCGGCGGGCAAAGCTCGCAAGGAAGGCAAGACCTACATCGTCGCCGACGGCGACATTCTCAACATCCTATCCAGCACTTGAGAATGTTGTGATCTAAACGACGCTGCGGGATTCAAACTCCCTCACACGGTCGGGGAGCGCCGAAAAAAGATCGACCTCTTCGTCGGTCAGATCGACGTGGCGCCGGGCCATCATCGCCGAGGCCACATCCATTGCTCGCAGCGGATCGCCTGCGCTGATTTTCTCGCCCGAACACCACGCAAACGAGGGAACATATTTCGGGATCAGCCCCCCACCCGAAATGCTGGCCGCAAAGCCAATGTAGCAGCCCGTGGGAATTGCGCTATTGATGCCGATCTTGACGTGGTCGCCGATGACAGCGCCGAAAAACATCTGTCCGGTGTCAATTTCCTTTTTGCCAAAAGGCACGCGGACCGTCCCGTAGGTGTTTTTGAGGTCAGAGTTCGATGCGCCCGCGCCGATGTTGACCCAGCTCCCGACATAGGAGTGACCAAGGAAGCCGTGGTGCTGCTTGTTGCTGAAACCGAGGATCACACAGCGTTGGACCTCGCCGCCGATCTTGCACACCGGGCCGATGGAGTTGCCCCCATGCAACCATGCTTGTGCGTTGACGCGGCTTCCCGGGCCCACCGCAAGCGGACCTTCGAGCACGGCATAGGCCCCGACATACACGTCGTCACTCAGATAAATCGAGCCCTTCGTGACATCGATGATGGCGGTCGGGTGAATTTCGACGCGCTCGCCCACATGCAGCTTTTCACGCGATCCCTCCAGTAATGGCAGGTGCACGTCGGATTCGATCGAGGCGTCGGACGCAAGCCAGTCTTTTTCCAGCAACGATTCCAGGTCGGCCACGACTTCCCACGGAAATCGGATCACACGACCCGCCACCGGCGTGCGCGGCAGTCCTTCGAGCATGGCACGCCAACTATCGTTCCCCAGCAGATCGCGAGGCGTAAACGCACGGGCGAGTTTTTCATCGCACGCGATGTAGGCGACTTGATGATCGGAAGTTTCTCCGACGCAGGCGTCTTTGGGAAATTCGACCGGACCATCAGGCAACCACCGCCCGTTGAGCAGCACGGTCGGACCGATGAGCGGCTGGTTGGCCGGCGCACCGCAGCGCTGGGCCGCGACCGTTGCCATCCAGTCACGCGTCCAAACGCCGCTGACCGGAGTACCGAGGCGCTGGGCCACGCGGTCGAGCACGATCTTGCGACCGACACCCAGCTCGAAGGCGCTTCGCCAAAAGAGCAACGGCAGGAAACCGGTGAAGGCATCGTCTTCGAAAAGGATCAAAGGTCTTTTCACGGAGTGCAGTATACGAGGTGGGTGCTTGATTGCACGCGCAATCCGGGAAGGTCAAACGACGGAGGCCTGCGCCGAAGCGCAAGCCTCCCATGCGTCTGATTCGCGCAACCGCCAGAGCCGGCGGGAGCCATTGGTCGGAACCCTTCGTAGAAGGTGGGCGACTCGCGGCGTCCAGACCGCCGACCTCAATGGGCCGGTACGTCGTTTGACGCCAAAATCGGGGTCTCCCGGTGTTCCCTTATCGGTTCAGCCAAATGAAAGCGCCCAACCGAGCACGGAAGCCACGACGATTCAGACACGGTCATTATAGTCGCCCGCCAGGACGGATACAAAGAAAAATAGTTCACGCTTTGCATCGAATTTCTTTTCATTTTGTGTGAAAGTGGAGTAAAATCCTCTTGACAATTTGGTTGCAAACGATCTTCGTGAGGCCGCGACTTTGACCCTTTTCGACTCCAGATTCCAGGCGCTCCCGCAACTGCGGAGCCATCCGCGCGATTGGAAGACGAACTTCCACGTTTATCCGGTCATTTCGCGGCGCAGCGGGGGACTCTCCATCGGCGTGAATCTCAATCCCGACGCGGCCTGCAATTTCGACTGCGTGTACTGCCAGGTTGATCGGACCACGCCGCCGCGCGTACGCGAGGTGGAGCCAGCCCGCCTCGAACAGGAATTGCGGGCGATGATCGAGCTGGCGCAGTCGGAAGTGTTGTTTGCGGACGAAGCGTTTTGCGGAGTGCCGGCGGAGTTTCGAGCGATCAAGGATATTTCCTTTTCCGGCGACGGCGAACCGACCACTTGTCCGCATTTTCGCGATGCCGTGCAAATCGCGGCGCGGCTGCGCAGCGAATTCGGCTTGCACGATGCGAAGCTCGTGCTCATCACCGACGCGTGTTATCTGACCCGGCCTGCGGTGATGGAGGGGCTGGCGATTCTGGATGCAAGCCACGGTGAGATATGGGCCAAGCTCGACGCCGGAACCGAAGAGTATTTTCGACGGGTGAACGTGCCGAATTATCCGCTGCGGCACGTGATCGAGAACATTACTTCGGCGGCGCGGGCGCGGCCCGTGGTGATTCAGTCGTTGTTCATGCGGCTCGATGGGGTGGGACCCAGCGAGGCGGAAATCGTCGCGTACGCGGATCGGCTCAATGAAATCGTGGCCGGCGGCGGGCGGATCAAGCTCGTACAGGTTTACACGGTGGCGCGTCGGCCGGCACAGTCGTTCGTCAGCTCTCTTTCCGACGCTCAGGTCGATCACATCCGCGACCAGGTCCGCACAAAAACGGAATTGGACGCGTTGAGTTTTTATTCGGCGAAAACGATATAACCGCCCAAAAGATATTGCGGCGGGCGAAGCTCGCCCTCCTCAAACAAGAGCTGCGCGACGGGTAGCCCGATCACAGCAGGCTTCGGAATGTCTCGCAGACGTGGTCGACGTGGGAGGCGGTAAGCTCGTGGTGGAACGGGAGGGCGATGGTGCGGGCGGCGAGGGCTTCGCAAACGGGGAACGCGCCTGGCCGATAGCCGAACTGCTCGACAAAGAACGGCTGCAAATGAATGGGAACGAAGTAGTTGTTACAGCCGATGCCGCACTCGGTTAGCGTTGTGAGGATTCGATCGCGGTCGGCCTGCGTGTAGCGGTCGGCAAGGCGGACGACGAAAACGAACCAGCTCATTTCGATGCCGGGTGCGACTTTTTGGAGGATGATGCGGGGTTCGCCCGCAAGTCGCTCTTTATACAAGCGGACGACGCGGTTGCGTTCCGCGACGATTTCATCGAGGCGACCGAGCTGCACACGACCGATTGCGGCATTGATATCGCTGAGGCGATAGTTGTAGCCCAGTCGCGCGTGGGCGAGCCAGCCGCCGCCGACGGCCCGGCCTTGATTGCGAATCGAGCGGCAGAGGTCGGCCAATTCGCCGTCGTCGGTGACGATCATGCCGCCTTCGCCGGTGGTGATTTGCTTATTGGGATAGAAGCCGAACACGCCGACGTCACCGAGAGAGCCGGCCTGCCTGCCGTGATAGGTGCTGCCGAGGGCTTCGCAGGAATCCTCGATGAGCTTGAGATTGTGGGTGCGGGCGAGTGGGCGGATTGCGGTGAAGTCGGCGGGCTGGCCGAATACGTCCACGGGCAGAATTGCCTTCGTCTTTTTGGTGATGGCGGCGACGACCTTTTGCGGGTCGATGTTCCACGTCAGCGGATCGATGTCGGCGAAAACGGGCGTGGCGTTTTCCATCAGCACACAGTTGGAAGAGGCCACAAAGGAAAACGGCGTGGTGATGACTTCGTCGCCGGGGCCGATTCCCATGGCGCGTACCACGAGGTGCAGTGCGGCCGTCCCGTTGATGCAGGCCACGGCGTGCTTCGTACCGCAATGTGCGGCGAAGGCGTTCTCGAACTCGGGAACTTTGGGGCCAAGGCTCAGGTGCGGCGTTCGCATCACGGCGACGACAGCGTCGATTTCGGCCTGAGTGATGTTGGGCCGGGCCAATGGAATCGGGTTGTTCAATGAAGCCTCCACGGAGGAAAATACAGCCTGCCTGCGGACCGCAACTGCGGCAGTTTTGGCAAACCGTGAGGGTGCTTATTATAGTCATATACACCCCCGCCGATAGTGTTTCGGCAGGCCGGGTATGGAGCTAAATCATTTCGCAGATGCGGGACTTGCCCGCAAGGGCATCAGTCCGCAATCCGATAATCCCATAGGAGAAACTGCTTATGCGTAAACCACCGAAAGCGTCGAAGGCATCTGCGAAACCGGCCATGACCGGGGAGGTTCGCGGCGGGCCGCTTCTGTCGGAAGCAGCGTGGCTGGAAGCGATCGCCAATCGTCACGCGCGGGTGGGGATCGTGGGAATGGGATATGTCGGGTTGCCGCTCATGCGAACGTTTTGCGGGGCGAGGTTTCATTGCCTTGGGTTCGACGTGGACGTGGAGAAGGTGGAGAAGCTCAACGCGGGGAAGAGCTACATCAAGCACATTCCGTCCGACCTGATCGAGGAGCTGGTGTCGGCGGGCAAGTTTGAGGCGAGCGCCGATCCGCGAACGCTGCGCGAATGTGACGCGATCATCGTGTGTGTGCCCACGCCGCTGACCAAGATGCGCGATCCGGACCTCACCTATGTCGAAAACACAGCGCACCTGATCGCCGATAATTTGCAGCGCGGTCAGCTCATCGTACTGGAGAGCACGACGTATCCGGGGACGACGCGTGAAGTGGTCAAGCCGATCATCGAGACCAGCGGCCTCAAGGCCGGGCATGATTTCTTTCTGGCGTACTCGCCGGAACGCGAGGATCCCGGGCGCACGGACCACAGCACGGAGACGATTCCCAAAGTGGTGGGAGCAGATGACCCGGCCAGTCGGAAGATCGCGGCGGCACTGTACGGTGCAGCGGTTCAACGGGTGGTGCCGGTGCCCAGCTCTGACATCGCGGAGGCAGCGAAGATTCTGGAAAACGTGTATCGCTGCGTGAATATCGCCTTGATCAACGAGCTCAAAGTTTTGTTCGACCGCATGGGGATCGACGTTTGGGAAGTGGTGCGGGCGGCGGCGACCAAGCCCTTTGGATTTCAACCGTTTTATCCGGGGCCGGGGCTCGGTGGACACTGCATACCCATCGATCCGTTTTACCTCACTTGGAAGGCCCGGCAGTATGGCATGTCCACGCGGTTCATCGAGCTGGCCGGGGAGATCAATACCGGAATGCCAGAGTACGTCATTCATCGACTGGCCGAAGCGCTCAATAACCGGGAGCGATCCATCAAGGGATCGAAGATCCTCGTGCTGGGCCTGGCATACAAGAAGAATGTGGACGACATCCGCGAATCGCCGTCGATTGAGCTAATCGAAATGCTCAAGAAGCGCGGGGCCAAGGTCGATTACAATGACCCGTTCGTACCCAAGACGCCCAGGCAACGCGAGCACCACCTGGGGATGACGAGTAAGAAGCTCTCGCCCGCGATGCTGAAATCGTACGACTGCGTGCTCATCGCCACCGATCACTCGGCTTACGACTACGAGATGATCGTTGCGAATGCCCGGCTGGTGGTGGACACGCGAAATGCAACGGCGGAAGTCAAATCAGGCCGCAATAAAATCGTGAAGGCATAAGCGTACCAGAGCAGGTAACACTCAACTGTATCACCTGACCCCTCTTTGTCCCCCCTTACCAAAGGGGGGAGACATGCGTCTACTTTCCAATGCAGAAGTTGGCAAAGATTTCGGACAGGAGGTCTTCGGTGGTGACTTCGCCGGTTACTTCGCCGAGGGCGTCGAGGGCTTCGCGCAGCTCGAATGCCAGCAGGTCGGCACACTGCGATGTGGATTCCGACTGCTGGACCAAGTCCGCGGCGCGGGTCATCGAATTCAGCGCGGCGGCAACCGAGGTCCGCTGACGATCATTGAGCGCGATCGAGTCGCTCATGACTGTTGTGTGGGCTGACTGAAGCGCGACACCCAGTACTCCGCGCAAACGGTCGATGCCGTCGCCGCGGAGGGCACTTATGGGCACGACCGGCCCATTAAATTCCACTCCAAGCAACGCGAGCGCGGCCGTCATCCCGCCTTCGTCCAATAGGTCGCATTTGTTCAACGCCAGAACATTCGCCTTGATTCCTTGCGAGTTCAGCGCTTCAAGAAAGTGCAAGGAATAATTTCGATCATCGTGGTTGAATTCGCGCTGGCCTATTTGAGATTTCAAATTTGAAATTTCAGATTGGGTAGAGGCGGAGGGGTTCGCAGTTTGCGTTCGCAAATTTGAGATCTCAGATTTGAGATTTGAGAATTGAGATTGAATCGTCACGGCATCCAAAACCACGCAAACCAAATCCGACGTACTCGCAGCGGAAAGAGCAAGATCGCGGGCGGCGGCGGTGACCTCGTCTTGCGAATCGTCGATCCCGGCGGCGTCGAGCAGGATGGCCTCCTGAGCACCCAATCGGATGGGAGCGGAAAGGATGTCGCGCGTCGTGCCCGCAACCGCGGCGCAGATGGCCCGGCTGACGCCGCTGAGCCGATTCATCAGCGAGCTTTTGCCGGCGTTGGGCGGTCCCAGCAAAAGGATGCGCGGCAGTGGGTCGAAAACCTCCCGGTCGCGGGCCTGCGATTGGGCGGTTTGGATCGAACCTATCAACTCGCGTATGCGGCGGGCCAGCTCGCCTGCGGAGATGAACTCGATGGGCTCCTCGGCGAAGTCGATGCCGGCCTCCACCAACCCCAGCAACTCGGCGAGAGAGTCGCGAAGTGCCAGTGCTTTGGCACTCCAGACTCCGTCCATCATGCGGCGGGCGGCCTGAAGCTGCGTGTCGCTTTGGGCGCGGATGAGCCGGGCGACGCCTTCGGCCTGACCCAGGTCCATCGCTCCGTTGAAGTAGCCACGTGCGGTGAACTCGCCTGGCTGGGCAGGGACCGCTCCCAGGGCCACGAGCTTCTGGCGAACCAGCTCCAACACAGGCGGCGCACCAATCGTATGGATTTCGACGAGGTCCTGACGAGTGTAACTGTGCGGGGCGCGGAAAAGATAGAACAAGGCCGGGAAGTTCACGTCATCGATCAACACCTCGCCCCGAATACGAACCGGCGGAGTGGCTTTTTTTGAATATCGAGCCATCTGGTCGAGCAGCGCGTACGCATTCGGACCGCTCAGCCGAACGACCCCTACCACGCCGCGCCCGGGTGCGGAGGATATGGCCACAATGGTTTCATCCAACCGTTCGATCATCGTTCCGGGATTCTACGAAAATGAGATGGAACCACGAAGGCGCGAAGAACACGAAGAGAAACACCGTTGGGTGAAAAAGCCAAAAAGGTTCGCCAAATGAGTCGTTCTCGATCCCCCCCCCGGAAAAAGAAAAGGCCGATGGGCATTTGAACCCACCGGCCTTCCCACGTCATTTGGAAAGATACAACTCGATCACGGACTCGGGCAGGCAACAATACTCTGGCCGTTCCATACGATGTACGCGTTGGTCCCGTTGAGCATGTCGATGATCGAGATAATGTCCGCCGGCGCGCAAACAGCGGAGCGATCCAAGTCGCAGTGGTCGAGAGTCAGCGGCGGAACCGCAATGCCGTTCAAGTTGTCAATCAACTTGAGGATGTCGGCAGGAACCGTGGTACGGTTGCCGTCGACATCGCCGGGCAGGCTGCCGATGCACGCCTGGTCGCCGGAAGCGGTGTGCGTAACACAGGTCCACTTGCCGGCCGGAATCACTGTACTGAGCGTCAACGTCACGGTCTGATCGACCGTATTCGCAAGGCTCACCGTCGGGCACGGGGCGCCGGCCGGATTACAGGCAACGGTGAAATCACCCGGCGCCGCACCCACGACATTGCAACCCGCGGCGAAAGTCAGCGCGATCGAGTTATGCCCCTGCGGTGTTCCGGGAACATTCGGTGCGTGTGGGCGACGAGCATCGACCGAGCAATTCGCCGGGTTGCTAGAAACAATCGCATTGCCAGTGCAATTATCGACCGTAATTTGAAGATTGGCGATGACGCTTACGGCTGCCGCCTCGGTCGCCAAAAACGCATTCGCGAGCACTTCGCCATCCTTGATGACGTTGGCAAAGCCGTTCAGTACCTGCAAGTGGTAGATGCCGGGCGCTGCGGGAGCAGTGAGCGAACCGGTCGCGATCACGGCATTGCCGCAAACCGCAGGCTGAGCAACGCCCAAAAACGGCGTGCCGATCGGGAAGGGAGCACAGTTGGGCGTACAGGCCGGATTATCGACGCTGTTCTTGATCGTGTTTTGACCGCCGCCAACCTGAACGAGGTCGCCGGCAATGAGCGTGCCACCGTAGCCGGCCGGATTGGTGATGCCCTCATTCTTCACGAAAGCGGGCATGGGATTGCCGCAGGAGACGACACCTGCCGGCGCAACCACCGTGTTGGCGGCCAATGCCCCGCCGGTAAAATGCAGATCGAAGCCAACCAAGGCCAGGCCCTCATTCAGGTCGTCGCCAAGGACGCCTTCCACAGTAAAATTGACCACCGCACTCGGGGCTACGTTGATAGCGCTCACCCCGCCGGACTTCACGCTCACATTGAGACTCGACGCCAAAGCAGGTGTGACAATCAAACCCGCCACCAAAACCACCAACATTTTCTTCATAACGAACTCCTTGCCGCCCCAAATCGGAGCTTTCTGCAAACCCAAGAATCCCGCAGTCGGAATTTTCAACGACGAAAAAAACAGCGCAAGCGCCCACAAGGCACCCGCCTGATAGCATTATCCTAAATGTGTAGTCGGATCGAAAGGACCCAGGCGCGAAACTATTTCTCACGATCACGCAATTTCTTCGCAAACCGAAAGGAACAGCAGTGCCTTTGAGCTAGTCAATGTCCGATAACTACTTGACTGATATTTGACGGGCGAACCCCGCTTGAAGAGGCTACCGGTACATGAACCCCCTCCACCTTGGACGCAACGTACGGGCTTTCAACCGCTTACGGCACATCGCCCGCGTGTTGACCCACCATGGATTCGGCCATGCCGTCGCCCGCCTGAACCTGGGCCGCTTCGTGCCTCTTTGGATGTTCCGAAAACACCCGGAGGACACTGCCGCCGTCCCGCGTGCGTCGTCGATTGGACGGCGACTGCGGCTGGTCTTCGAAGAGCTCGGACCCACCTTTGTAAAGCTCGGCCAGATGCTCAGCACCCGCCCCGACCTGCTGCCCGCGGACGTGAGAGAAGAGCTTCGATCGCTCCAGGACCACGTCCCGCCCTTCGACAACGCGTCGGCCATGGAGATCATCAGCACCGATCTGGGCAAGCCAATCGGTGAGTGCTTCGCATGGATCAGCGATGAACCGATGGCCAGCGCTTCGATCGGGCAGGCTTATCGGGCGCGTCTGCCCAATAACCAGGAAGTGGTCATCAAGGTGCGCCGCCCCGACATCGAGCAGACCATCGCCACGGACATGCAGCTCATTCACTGGCTGGCCGAGTCGCTTGCGTCGCTCATGCCGGAATCACGGATCTACCGCCCGGTCATGATCGTCGAAGAGTTCGATCAGGCATTGGCCCGCGAACTCGATTACATCAACGAGGGTGCGACCACCGACCGCTTTGCGAAGGCCTTTGCGGACGACGCGGGCATTCGCATCCCCAAAGTTTTTTGGGACTACACCAGTCCGCGCGTGCTCACCATCGAATCGTTGCCGGGATTCAACATCGACGAATTGCTGGCCGCATCCCCGGTTGGGAAAACGACAGGGGCATTGGAATCGCCCGATGGCCGGTGGATCGACCGTCGCGCCGTCGCAAGGCATCTGGCGGATTGCTTTCTGAAGCAGGCTTTCGAGGTGGGCTCTTTTCACGCCGATCCACATCCCGGCAACATCCTGATCGAGCCGGTGGCGACGGTGGGACTCATCGACTTCGGGCAGGTCGGAACCATCACCGAAGAGTGGATGCTCCAACTCGTGGTCATGGTCTACGCCGCGGTCAATCGCGAAGTGGACGTGATCATCGACGCGATGGCGGACCTGGGTGCGATCGGCCAGAACACCGATCGCCGGAACCTTCATCGCACACTACAAAGCCTGCTGGGCAAATACGACGGCCTGCCCGTGAAGCGATTCGACATCGGCGTCCTTCTTGAGGAGTTTTCCGATATCCTGCGGCGACACGACGTGTCCATGCCCCGCGACACGATCATGCTCATCAAGGCTTTCAGCACGGCCTCCACCGTCATTGCCCGCCTCGATCCCGAGCTTGATCTCCTGGAACTCGTCAAGCCGCGTCTGCAAAAAACGCTGCGCGAGCGGTTTTCACCGCGATCTCTTTCGCGGGAAATCGTCCGTACCTCGTGGCACCTGATGAACATATTGCGGGTCGCACCGGCACAGCTTCGCCGTAGTTTGCGCAAGCTCGGCACCGGCGAGTGGCGCCTCGACGTGCGCCACGAAAACATCGACCGCCTCATCAACGAGCTGGACCGATCGAGCAATCGGCTCTCCTTCGCCGTGGTCATCGCCGCGATCATCGTGGGCAGCTCGGTGGTGGTCAGCGCGAATACGAACTTCATGATCTTTGGAATCAAGTTTCAATACCTGGGAATCATCGGCTACTTATTCGCCGGCGTGCTGGGACTGGGACTCAGCTGGGCGATTTTCAGAAGTGGTAGACTGCATTAGGAAAAGGTGTCAGGATGATTTGTTTGCAGTTCGTGACCGTCGGAATAGCCAATGAGAATCATCCTGATACCTTTTCTCCTCAGGTCCGGCCTTTGGTGGCGAGCAAACTCCGCACCAGATCGACCATCGCCTGGCGGTCGATGGGCTTGGACAGATAATCGTCCGTCCCGCATTTGGCCGCACGCTCGATGTCGCTCGTCTCGTTCAGCGCCGTCACCATGACCACGATAATGTCCCGCGTTTTCGGATCGCCCTTGATGCGCTTGCACACCTCAAACCCGCTCATCCGCGGCATCATGATGTCCAGCAGGACCAAATCGGGAGCGTACTCTTCGATCTGTTCGAGGGCCTCGATCCCGTTGCCGGCGGTGATGACCTCGGCCTCGGGCACGTCCTCCATGTAGATTTTCAAAAGCTCGAGGTTCTGCTCGTTGTCCTCGACGATCAATACGGTCGGCTGATGAATACCGCTCATGTCCAGGTCCCCTTTCCGCGAAAACACACCCCTCGGTTACATTGTACCGCAATTGGTTTCCATCGTGAGGGGCCGCCGGCCGCACCGCCTGTCTCTGAATTACGCGTCGTCGGACCGAGACCTGGTGGATGCACGCCTGCCCAATCAAAAGCTGGGGTTTCGAAACGGACGTTTTGCCCGGTATTCATTGATTTGCCCCTGGAACAACGAGACCATTTGCGCGTTTGCCGCCGCCTCGGCGAGAGCAAGGGCCTTTTGGGCGCTCTGCACGGCGGCGTCGAAGTCGCCCGTCTCGGCTTGTGCCTCCGCCAGGGTTGCATGGGCACGTAAATCCTTACCCTGTGTAGCCAGCACGGCTTGTTCCGCGAGGCGAAGGGCCTCTGCGCCATTACGCAACTCGTCGTGTTTGGAGGTGGCAAGAATTTCCGCAAACGTCAGCGATAAGGGTACGTTGCCAGGGGAATGCTGTAGTACCCCCCGCAGAATCCGCGCTGCGTCAGCGGTGCGTCCACTTCTTAGGTACAACCCCGCCAAATCCTCGACGGCCCGTTCGTAACCGGGTTTCAGCTCGACCGCCTTTTCAAGGTGCTTGAAGACCCGGTCTCCCTGACTCCGCGCCGCAGCGAGCCGGGCAAGCACGTAATGCGCCTGCGCTTCTGTGGCGGGTATGGCCGTAGCCTGTTGCAAGACTTTTTCGGCGTCGTCGAGTGCCCCTTTTCGCGTCAGAGCTGCTCCCAGATTGACCAAGGCATCGCCATAATCGGGCCGTAACTTCACCGCCTCTCGAAACCGAGCGATGGCTTCGTCGATCCGCTGTTCGTCAAGCAATGCCGTGCCGAGGTTATACAGAGTCTGCGGATCGTCGGGGAATCGCTCCAATGCCAACTCGTAGTGTTCAATCGCCTCCGGGCGACGGCGGGCATGCATAAACGCATCCCCCAGCGTCCGAAGCGCCACCCGATATCCCGCATCCACTTGAAGCGCTTTTTGAAGCGTTAGGATGGCCTCGTCGATTCGGTTGGTTTTCATATAGGCCCGCCCCAGGCGTTGAAGAATATCCACGGACTCCGGACTGCGCTGGACGGCCTTTTCGAGCAGAGGGACGGCGTCGGAAAAACGTCCGCTGTCAAAAAACTGCTGCACTTGTTTCAAATCCAGCATCAGGTCCACCATGTCCTTGGGATCCGGCAGGTCGGGTGTGAGCACTTCGTCGGCCTGCGACCCTCGGGCGCCCGACACATAGCCAAGGCTCTCCAGCCGTTTCAACGCCGCCTGGTCCTGGGCGGCCTGTTGGGGGATCGTCGGCTTCATGTCGGCGTATAACGCCTCCATGCTCTGCCGCATGGACTTGACCACTTCGGGCCGGTCCCCGGCCAGGTTTCGCAATTCGCCGCGATCGTTTCGACGGTCGTACAGCTCCGGCTTGGCGGATGACACGAACTTCCATGCATCCGTGAGAAGGGCGCGCTGTTGGGCCCAGGAATGCACGGAGTAGGTGTTTTCGCACTCCGCATAGCAGGGGCGAGCCTCCGGTTGTCCGCCCGATAGCGCGGCGGCAAGGGACCGGCCCATGAGGCCCTCCGGCCTGGGAAGACCAAACAAATCCAGGATCGTCGGGAAAACGTCCACAAGGGACACCGGAACCGCCACGCGGCCACCGGCGGTCGCCGCCTTGGGATGCGCGAACATCAACGGAACGCGCAGGTTCGTCTCGTACACAAAGGTGGTGTGGCCGAACTCTCCATGCTCTCCGAACGACTCGCCGTGATCGCCTGCAACCACGATCAGAGTGCGATCCAAAAGCCCCTTCGACTTCAGCCAGTCCATCACCTTCGCCAATTCAGAGTCCACGAACGCGATCTCTCCGTCATAGGGGTCCGCGTGCCGCTCGCGAAACTTCTGCGGAGGCGCATACGGATGATGCGGGTCGTAGTAGTGGATCCAGCAGAAGAAGGGCTGATCCGCGTTGCCGTGCAGCCATGCCAGGGCCCGTGCGGTGACTGCGTCGGCAGGCCGCTCGGCCTCTTGAATATCCTCCCCGGGTTCAACCTTGCCGACCTCGTCGTCGTAGACCGCAAAGCCGCGGCTTAGCCCGTAACCTCCGTCGAGAACGAAGGTCGATACGAATGCCGCTGTGCGGTATCCCGTCGCGTTGAAAATAGTGGCCAGCGTGGGGTGCGTGTCGCCGAGTTGGGCCCTTCCATTGATGCGCAGACCGTGCTCGCGAGGATAGCGGCCGGTCATGATCGTGGCATGTGAGGGGAGTGTCAGCGTGACCGCAGTCTGCGCATCGTCAAACACGGCCGCCCGCACAGCCAGGGCGTCCAGGGTCGGCGTTGCGGCCTGTCGGTACCCGTAGAACCCCAGTCGATCCGCTCGCGTGGTGTCGAGCGTGATCATCAGGACGTTGGTGCCGGCGGGAACTTTGCCGCCGGCTTGATTCTTGGAAGACCGATCGCAGCTCAGGACCAGAAGGCTCGCATTGGCGATGAATACCGTGACGAGGCGAGTCATTTTCATAACGGTGAGTCTATATCCGCACGACCGAACGCGTCAAAGCGGCTGCGTCCCTGCCGAGGCGAACGATGGCGACGCGCGGACAAAGACTGGGAACCGTATCAACCCCAAAGAACACGGAGTGCACAAAGATAAGGAAAAAGGGGCCGACGACTTGAGGGTAGAGGGTCCGTGATGGCATGATCGAGCTTGCAAAACGCCTCCATTCGGCTAAATTACTATGAAACAAGGCTTTTTTATGCATTTTCGATCGAATCGATCGAGGTTACGAGACGCAAAGGTCGCAGGTTGAAATCCTCTCGCTTCGATTGTCGCATTCCGCATTCCGCCATTGTTCATTACGGATGTCCAATAAGTACCGAGATAATGAGGAAGCCAGGATGACTTTCCAAAGTAAAACCATCTCATTGATGATGTTTGTACTGCTCCCTTTCGTGATGATTCTTCCCGCGAAGAGCGAAAGCCCCGAGCAGTGGTATCGCGAGGGACGCGAGGCGGTAACGCGTGCGAAGCAACTCGCCCCCATCACCGGCAAGGCCAAAAACGTCATCCTGTTTATTGGCGATGGGATGGGCATTACGACTGTCACCGCGGCGCGGATTCTGGAAGGCCAGCAGCGCGGCCAGCCGGGCGAGGAGAACGTGTTGAGCTTCGATAAGTTTCCCTATACGGCTCTCATCAAAACCTACAACACCGACGCACAGACCGCCGACTCGGCGGGCACGATGTCGGCCATCGTCACGGGTGTGAAGACGCGGATCGGCTACCTCTCCGTGAACCAAAATGTCGTTCGCGGAGATCATGCCTCGGCCAAGGGCAACGAAACGCCCACCATCCTCGAACTTGCTGAGCGAGCAGGCCTATCCACCGGCGTGGTTACCACGACGCGCGTCACGCACGCCACGCCCGCTGCCTGTTACGCGCATTCGCCGGAACGCGACTGGGAAGATGACAGTACGATTCCGCTTGAACAACAAAAGGTCGGAGCGATCGATATCGCAAGGCAATTGATCGAGTTTCCGCATGGCGACGGACTCGAAGTCGTTCTGGGCGGCGGTCGATCGAATTTCCTGCCTGAGGGGGGTATTGACCCTGAGACAGACAAGCCCAACGGCCGGAGGAAGGACAATCGCAATGTCATCGCGGAATGGCTCATGAAGCCCGCCTCCGCGTACGTTTGGAACAACGATCAGTTCCTCGCGGTCGATGTCACAAAGACCAAGCACCTTCTGGGTTTGTTTGAACCTTCCCACATGAAATATGAGCACGATCGCAAGGATGACCGCGGCGGCGAGCCCAACCTCACCGCGATGACCAGCAAAGCCATCGACCTGCTTTCCAAAAACGAGAAGGGTTATTTTTTAATGGTCGAGGGAGGCCGAATCGATCACGCTCATCACGAAGGCAATGCCTTTCGCGCTCTGACCGACACCGTCGAATTCGCCCGCGCCGTCGCCGCCGCACGCGACAAAACCAACCGCAGCGACACGCTGATCATCGTGACCGCCGATCACAGCCATGTCTTCACGATGTGTGGGTACCCCTCGCGCGGCAACCCGATTCTCGGCAAAGTCACCGACTGCGAAGCCACCGGCGAACAAAAGGGAAAACTCGCCTTCGACCTTCGCGGGTTGCCCTTCACGACGCTAGGCTACGCAAACGGCCCCGGCTGCATCACCTCTTCATCGCGACCCGATCTCACTTCCATCGACACGGGCGGACCCGACTACCACCAGGAGGCGACCATCGCGATGTCTGCGGAAACCCACGGCGGTGAAGACGTCCCCCTCTATGCAGACGGCCCTCACGCGTACCTTTTCCACGGAGTTCTCGAGCAACACGTCATCTTCCACGTCATGGCCGAGGCATTGGGTCTGACTGGCGAGGCTCCAAAACCATGAAATTCGAACGCGTCTTCAGCGGAGCGCCCTGGGAACGCGAAGTCGGCTACTGCCGCGCGGTTCGTGCGGGCAATAGCATCTTCGTCACCGGCACCGCTCCGGTGGCCGAGGGTGGCGGCGTGCATGCACCGGGTGACGCCTACGCACAAGCGCGTCGTTGCTTCGAAATTATTCAACGCGCCCTTGCACAACTCAGCGCTTCGATGTCCGACGTGGTTCGCACGCGGATGTTTGTCACCGACATTTCTCGATGGAAGGAATACGGGAGAGCCCATGCCGAGTTCTTCAAAAACAGCCCTCCCGCGACGAGCATGATCGAAGTGAAGGCCTTGATCGACCCGGCCATGCTCATAGAGATCGAAGCCGACGCGGTCTGCGAGCCGCGATAATGCTCCCTTTTGCGTTGTGGATTGAGCCAATACGATACTCATTGCGATATGGAGAAATCGTTCTTTTTTTGGAGGCCAAACATGAATATGGTTTTTTCGCTTCTGAGCATGATGGTTGTAATGCAAACGGGTGCGCCCGCTGAAGGTCGAAGCGTCGTTGCCGAAAAGATGAAAGCCCTCTCGTTCCTGGTGGGTGAGTGGGAAGGAACCGGCACAATGCAAATGGGGCCGGGCCCGAAGATGAATTCCAAGGTCAAGGAAAGCGTTCAATTCCGTCTCTCGGGGAACGCTCTTCTGGTTGAGGGGCTAGGTACAGCGAAGGCAAGCGAAGGTGGCTCCGAGCAAACCGTTCACGAAGCCATCGGCTTGATCACCTGGGACCCCAAGCAGAACAAGTACCTCATGCACGCGATGACCGCAAAGTCCGGCCACGTCGAACCCACCATCGAAGTGGGTGATAAATCGCTGGTTTGGTCGTTCGATACAGGAACAGGCGGCAAAGTGCGCTACACCATCAAGATCAACGACCAGGGCCAATGGACCGAAGACGGCGAATTCTCCCAGGACGGTAAGACATGGATTAAGTTCATGGAAATGACACTCTCGAAAAAATGAGAGAAATGCCGGAGATCAATCTGAGTTGAGTATTTTCGAGATCGCATCCAAATTCGCTGCGCATCGTACGGGCGGGTTGGCGAAGCGATTGCGCGAGGTTGCATCGCTCGCAGCCTGGTGATAGCGAATCGTCGCGTCGGGATCCTTGAGCCCATGCCCCGTAAGGATGCACACAACTCGATCGCCCGGCGAAATCAATTTCTCTCGCAATAGAGCTTGCAGGCCCGCGACGGAAGCTCCGCTGGCCGGTTCACATCCGAACCCGTGCATGCCCACCAGCGCTTTGCCATCAAGAATCTGCTCGTCGCTCACTTCGCGCACCACGCCGTTCATCGTATGCAGCGCGCGAAGCGCCTTGGGGAGATTCACGGGCCGGCCGATCTCGATGGCGCTGGCGACGGTTCTTGCTTTCCGCCCCTTCGACTCCCACCCTGCGAAGTAATCGCCAACTCGCCGCTCATCGAACCGCCCACCCGCATATTCCAATCCGCCGGAGGTCAATTCCGATAGTGCATTCGCCCCCGTGGCATTGATGATGGCAAGACGCGGCACGCGGTTGACCAACCCTAGTTCCCGAAGCTCAGAAAACGCCTTCCCAAAAGCCGAACTATTGCCCAGATTTCCTCCGGGCACGATCACCCAATCCGGCGGCTCCCAATTGAGCCCCTCAAGGACGCGGTACATGATGCTCTTCTGCCCTTCCAGCCGGAATGGGTTCACCGAGTTCATCACGTACAAGCCGAATTTCGCCGCGGCCTCCTGCACCAACTTCATGCACGCGTCGAAGTCACCCTCGATCTGAATCGTGGTCGCACCGTAATCCAGAGCCTGGGCCAGCTTGCCGCAGGCAATTCTGTCCCCGCCAACAAACACCACCGCTCGCATCGGTTTCCCGTCAGCCTGCGCCGCATGACGCGCGTAGAGGGCCATGGATGCGCTGGTATTACCCGTCGAGGCGCAAGCGACCTGCGCAGCTCCGATCCGCCCGGCAATCGTAAACGCGGCGGACATCCCGTTGTCCTTGAAACTGCCGCTGGGATTGAATCCTTCGTATTGAAGATAGAGATTCTGCGGCCTGAGTCCCAGCGCGGCGCCCAGCGAATCCGCTTGCTGTAAAGTGGTTCGCCCCTCCCCGAGCGTCACGATGTCAGCGACTTTTGCGAAAGGAAGCAGCTCGCGGAATCGCCATACGCCGCTGTAATCGGCCCGCGCTTCCGCGGAACGGCCGGACGTGGACCATCGCGTTTCGAAAAACTTCCATGTGTGCGGGACTTCGCAGCGGCTCCAGTCGTAGGCAACGTCGAGGAGCGATCCACATTCGCGGCAGGAAAAAAGCACTTCGTCAATGCCATACGTGCTCCGGCAATCGGGATGCATGCAGCGTTGAAAAGCGAGATCGGGCACGGAAGGCATGATCCGCGCCCGATTGACTGATTGCAATAGTCGGTTGAACTCTGTTTTATGAGGCCGCGCGACGGCCGCGTCGGCGAACCACCGCTCCGGCGCCCAACAGCAGAAGGGACAGCGTGGCCGGCTCTGGAATCGGAATGAGAAAGTCCTGCGAATCAGGGTTGGTAAGCAGCATCAACTCCGTCCGCGCGGTCCAGGCGCCGCTTTCGATGTTGTTACGCCATGCGTTGGCCTGTGCCAGAACAGCGGCCGCATGCGGATCGTTCTCGTCCAACATGAAGTTCCCGGCCGTCAGATCAACGGAACTGTCATGAACCAACTCCCAAGCCAGCGTCTGAAACGCCGCCGCCTTGACCCGGGAAGTTGTCGAATCGGCGAAGGCATTGGCCCAAAGAACCTCCAGGGCGTCCTCGTCGGCAGCCGTCAACCCGCCAAAGGAACCCAGTGTCGTGAGCTGGTAGGGAAGTCCGACCGCGTTGTTGTCCGTATTGATGCCAAACCCAATCTGCTGGTTGAGTTCAATGCAAAAGGTCAGGAACTCCTGCCATCCACTTCCCAGGCCAAGGTCGAGTTCGAAATCGTAAGTTCCTGTGTGCAGTGCGCGGAAAAACCCATCGAGTCCATTCGTCCCGCTGGTCAAGCTTCCCGTACCCGTCAGGAAGAACCCATCCGGTATTCCGTTCTCATTTTCTCCGCCAACCGCGTCGCGCACCTGGACTGTTTGACCAGACGCGATCACCGGAATGACCAGAACCGCCATCAGCGTAATGGCGACAATGCTCTTGGCCCGAAAGTCGAAAAACATTCACAACCCCCTTTGGTCTGAGAAAGACGCGACCGGAAAATGATAGAAGTGGAATGTCCGCCGGGCAAAGAAATTTGCGGAAAAGCCGGGAAAAAAGCAAGAAACCCGATTATCGGAGCTTGCGGATGAGTGCCTCAGTTTGCCTGGAGATTGCTTTGTGTCTTCATGGGTCATCCAAAAGAGCGACCAATGGTGCGAAATCGAAAAAATCTACAAAACCGTTTCTATCCAGGTCGCCGGGTGCGCACGGTCCGCCGTCGCGAACCGGAGTGCGCATGCATCGCTGAAAGTGAGCCACGTCCGCAAGTGTAACCTTGTTATCCCGATCGAAATCCCCGTCACCGACAGGCACGCAGTAAAACATGGCAATATCGCTCAGGTACCATCCGTCGTGCCCGCCGCAAGCATCCTTACCGAAGTCAAAGCGGAATTGGACCAGATCGCCCCCGTTCGCAAAACCCGTCAACTCGATGAAGGAGGCTCCCCACACGGCTCCGCGTCCGGTAAACGCAGGCTCGCCGAAGAGTGGGTTCGTACTACTCACCGGAATGGCGGCATTGTAGGCGTTGTAACGGAACGCTTCGGGTGGAATCAGTTCGAAAGGGCCTTCGTTTACGCTGATTTTCACGTTGCCGCCGTCGTACGCGGCCTCGGTGGCCACCAGGTGCGTAAAACTCAGAAAAAACTCCTCGGCCTCGTCCCAGACATACAGTATGGGGCTGGTCAGAGAGTGCACGGCGGCTTCTCCTTCCGTCTGGCAATCGCCGATGTTCGGGTCGGCAATGAACCAGCCCGAACCGGCCATCCCCCAGGGAAGACCGCCGCGCAAGTCCCAATCATAAGGCGTGGGCGGATTGCTGTTGCTCACCGTCCAATCCTGTCCCCCGCTTTCGAAACCGTCGGAGTACATCGTTACGGGCGAGACACAGGCATCGAATGGTCCGGGATTGAGTACGGATTCAAACGATCCACACCGCCCCGGCGTGTTCATCTCCACGGCCTGCAGCGCAAGTGAAATCTGCGCCGCATCATGTGCAGAGAACGCGCTGTTGGAAGGAAAGCCGGTCCGAGGGTCAAGCGGAAACGTCCCTACCAAGTCGAGCGCCGCCTGGTTCAGGCCCGCGAATGCGTCTTCAAAATCCGATACCTCGCCGAGGTATGTGGTCAGCGCACGATACCAAACCGCGCCGGATTTGATCGGCCCAACCGCGTCGATCGTGTAGCCCCGATAAGTGCCGCCATCAGTCACCAATGCGAAGGCGTGATTCGGCACGCCGCTTCCGCTGTGCACTCCGCCATTGTCGGCAGGATTACAAGTCTGAAACGGGTGATTCGCACTGTCCGGGTCGCCCAGGCAGCTGGGCATCCACATGTCGCGGAACTGGTTTCCGAACCCATCCTCCGCCAGTAGCCATCGAACGCCCGATTCATCGTTGGACGCAAGCGTCACCAGGACGACATCGCCTTCCATCGCACTTCGCAACGCCGCTCCCTCCGTCTGCAAAATGCCCACCGCGGGAATGGTCACACTCGGATCCGAGCCGCTCAAGAACGGCAAAGGGCCTTCGCGGTTATTGGCAATCACCACCCCGATCGCCCCGGCCTGCTGGACGTTCAACGCCTTTGCGTCAAAGTTGCAACTTCCACGATCCACCAACGCGATCTTGCCGACCACCGTATTGCTGATGGGGCCGCATGCGGAAACAGGATCGGCAGCCGCCAGTTCCCCGGTCACGCCAATTTGATCGAGCTCGGCTCCGAACAGTGCCTGCCCGGCCGGATAAATGCCTGCAATGGACTGGGGCGATACAACTTCCAGATGCACGCCGCCAATGCAATTCTCACGCAGATCGTTGGCGGAATCGGCGCCCGGACCAGTCGGATGGGTAGGCCACGGCGATCCGGCGGGCGGACCCGGCAGGGAATTGTCGCCGTTGAAAAGGTCCACCAATTCGCCGAACACGTCCGCGTACGATTCATTCAACTGGCCGGGCTGGTTTTGGTAAATCAAGTTTGCGGTGTATTGAATCACTCCGTGCGTAAACTCGTGGCCCACGACGTCGTCGAGGGTCAGACCCGTGCAGAAAACCGTTTGTGACCCATTCCAAAAGGCATTGGGGCATGAAGGCGCCGTAGAGTTGACGGTAACGACCAAGGCGGCCCCATGTTCGTTGAACCCATCGCGGCCAAACCCGCGCGAATAATAATCGTAGGCATCCCCCGCGTAGTCATAGGCACGGTTGACCTCGAAATCTCCGACCGGGTTCTGCCCCTCTACGCGCGCCACCGGACCGGGAATCGCATTGCCGCCGGCGGCATTGTGAATCCGCCGATTGCGGATCGTTTCAACGAGGCTCCATCGATCGAGGATTCGACCGGAATGCGCGTCGACGAAAAAAGCCTCGCCTTGGCCTGTGTTCCAGTCTGAGACGTGAACGTAGTAGGCCAGTCGCTCGCCCTGTGGCCGATCGCCGTACCACGCCGGATCAACGATGACCAGTTCCATGCGGTCAAAGCTCGGCGCCGGCAAACCAAAGGCATCACGGACCACGTGCTCAACACGTTGGCGGTCAAGCTTCGGATTGGTGTCGATTTTTGGGGAAACCGGGAAAAACTCACCGCTTGCTGCTACAAACTCCCCACGGTCGTTTTGGTGCGTACGTAAGCGACCGCCGAACACACGCACTCTGCCGTGGATCTGCTGGAACTCTGTATGCAAGTGGCCAAGGGTGTCGCGATTCGTGTTGATCTGCCGCAACTGCCGTTCCGCGTCCTTGATGCCAAAGAGGTGACCGTGTTGCCGGAAGAAATCGAGTGGAGCGGCCGGGGCGGCAGTATTCGCTGCCACCGGGATCGCGCCGCGATCGGGCATGCTCACGAACGATGCGTTCCCGGTAGCCCGGGAACGAACCACTTGCAGCCCGGATTCGCCATCGGCGGAGACTGACTGCGGTATGATTAGGCCCGCCAAAGTGAGCGCCAATGCACTTCCCGATATTCGTTGCATGTGTTCCCCCCGGCTGCCGTACTATGGAGCGATTTCGCCCGACCGTAGGACGATTGCAGGTTTTCTTGTCTCGCCGCTACGATTCGTCGCCGATATTCGCGGGATTCTTACGCCCCCTGTGTCGCGAATTGTCGCATTATCCCCAACTTCGCATCGGACGAAAACCGCCATCGCTCACGGGCACGGAAATGGGCCTGCCTGCGGGTACGGTGTGCCGCGGAACGCATCCACGCACGCGGAAATATTTCCAAACCCGATGTCCAGGCCCAGTTCGGGGATGTCTCCGGAAATTGCCGCCCGTGCCTTGATGGGAGCACCCGGTAAACTGCGGAATTTACTAACCAGTGCCGAAATATCTCCCACGTCAGGCTGGGTCAGCTCAGACGGCGGGTTGTACGGCGTTTCGATATCCCCCCATCGCGTCGTCGCAATCTCCAGACCCGAGGAAATCACCGGGCAACCTTGCTCATGCCCAGCGCAAAAATCGTCCACGCTCGCAACGGTATAAATCGAGCTGGGGACAACCTCTCGCCCCATGACGTGCACCAAACCAGCCGTTGTCCAGTCGTGGTAATAGGGTTGACATTGGAGCACGCTCGCCAAGAAGGTCGTTGGATTGGCGGATGATTCGACATAGCTGTCGGGAGGACCCACCCAGCGGACCTGGCCTTCGAACGCGGAAAAATCGGCAGCCCTTCCGCCTGTGTAGGGCGGGATGGGATGGTGCAGCGAAGTCATCGTAACTCGCAAAGCCGTCAGCGCACCCGGGCCGGCCGCCACATTGGCCGCCGGAACGGAAAGAGAGACGCAGCGGGATTTGTTGATTCCGCTGGGGTCGGCCAGGGGCGCGGGCGGAGGTGACATCTCGCACTCATCGGGAATCCCGCTGGAGTCCAGATCGGTGGAAAATCCCGATAGTATGTCGCAGGTGTCGCTCTGGCCGTTGCCGTTGCAGTCCGTCGGGGCCACGTCGGGCATGATTTTGAAGATCTCGCCGGCATAATCGAGGATGTACATCTCGCCGTAGGCGTCTTCACCGAAGGAGACGATGTCCGTGATGGTGCCAACGTCCGGCACAAGTTCGGCGGTGCGATTGGTAAGTTCCGCAACGGCGCCGTTGTATCGAAACGACCAGATGGTGTTCGAGCAATAGTCAGCGAAAAAGTAAACGCCCTGCAAATCCGGGATCGAACATCCGCGATAGACGTAACCGCCGGTGATGGAGCAATTCCCGGCAGCGTGAGTGTAGGTGTGAATCGGCAGGGTGAGCCTGGGCGCGTTGCAGGTGCATCCGGAAAGTCCGGTGCAATTGTTTCCTTCCATGCATCGCCAGCCGTAGTTTCGCCCGCCCGGACCCGCTGCGGGTTGAAAGTCGACTTCTTCAATGGCACCCTGGCCCACGTCCGCGATATACAAATCACCCGTCAAGCGATCGAAGCTGTCCCGCCAGGGGTTCCGCAGCCCATAGGCCCAAATTTCGTCGCGTCCGGGTGTACAAATACTGCCCGGGCAGTCCGCGGCAACATTGCAGAGGTTTCCACTGTTGCTGCCGGCTGCGCAAACGCCTGCCGTGGGTCCGAAGAAGGGGTTATCCGGAGGGCTGGAATAACCGGCGATTCCGTTGCCGAGAATGCCATCGTCATCGTCGTTACCGGGAAATCCGTCGGCCCCGTCCACGTCGATTCGGTGCATTTTTCCCAGCATGGTGTTGACGTTCTGTCCTGCACCGTTGGGATCGTTACCACTTCCTCCGTCGCCCATGGCTACGTAGAGGTACCCATCGGGACCAAACGCGATCCAGCCGCCGTTGTGGTTCGCGAAAGGGTCTGCGACGGTGAATAGCACCGTTCCGGCAGGGTTCGCTACGTTGGGATCTCCAGAAACCGAGTATCGAGCAAGCGTGTTCGCGCCACCGCCGGAGGCTGTGTAGTACACATAAAATGTGCCGTTGGTCGCGTAGTTGGGATGAAAGGCCATTCCCAGCAGCCCTTGCTCCCCACCGGCGATGATGATGCCGGCAATGTTGAGGAAATTCGTGCCCAAAGTCACTCCTCCCGTCCGTATGCGAATCTGCCCCGCCTGCTGCACGACGAAAAGGCGGTCAAAATCATCGGGGGCGTGAGTGACGAAGATTGGGCTACTAAAGCCAGTGGCCACTCGCACGGTACGAATCGCTGTTCCGGCAGTAGCCGGCGACACCGCGAAGAGCACAACCCCAATCATGATTCTGGTAGCTTTCAAGGAAGGCCCCCCTTCAAGAATGCCAGACCGCGCAAACGCAACCAAGCCGGTCAACAGACCATTCGCGCGGACTCTAACCCCGTTAGTTTAGCGGAAAATGCAGTGCGGAGGAAGACCCGATCGGTTTACGTCGCGATCTTGTCCACCCGAACCCGGAGAAAACGCTGGCGGTGCCCCTTCTTGAGATGGTACCCCTTGCGGCGTGCGAACTTCTGGATGATCTGCTTGTCGCCCTTGATCTCGCCCAAAATCGTCGCCAGGACGCGCGCGCCCGCCACCAGCGGCTGCCCAATCTGTGGGCCATCTGCCAGATCGCCAACCATCAGCACCCGATCGAACTCAATGGTCTTGGCATCCGCGGGTAGGTCGCGAAGCTGCACCTCGAACTCCAGCCCATCTTGAACTCGATATTGGAACCCACCGTCGCTGATAATGGCGTACACGTATGACTCTCTTTCCTGTGGTTTTTCCTGCCAGACTTGCCCACTGGCTTGACAAATAGCCGTCCGATGGGGCTCGTCCGATCCAGAAGGGCATTATCGGGGCTTCATCCCCAGGTGTCAAGAGTTCTCCCTCTCAGGGCAGGGTCTTGGGTCTGGCCGTACAGAGATTTGGTTTGACTGGTCTGAGCTGTTTCTGGTACAATGGGCGCGTTCGGGTATTTATCTTCCAGTAATCCTCGGAAAAGACGTAGAAGTCGCGGCGTGGAACGATTGCCTCGCGCATCGATGGGATCGCCATGCGAATGTCACGGCCAGGAACTCAGGAGAGGAACCATGAAAGTACGAGTCTGGCTAACGGCGGTGGCGGCACTGGAGTGCGTCCTGGTCTCGACGATCGTCTGGGCGGGGACGGTCACGACCATCGCGGGCAACGGGACCCCGGGGGACTCCGGCGACGGCGGAGCGGCGCTCGCGGCCTCACTCAACGATCCCCACGGGATCGCGGTCGCGCCGGATGGAACGATCTTCTTCGCCGACTCGGGTAACTTCCGCATCCGCAAGATCAGCCCCGCGGGGATCATCACGACCGTCGCGGGCAACGGCAGCGAAGGCGACAGCGGCGACAACGGTCCGGCTGTCAACGCGAGCCTGTCGCTCGTGCTCACGGTCGCGCTGCACGCACCGTCGAGCTCGCTGTACATCGGCGACGTCAACAACAACCGCGTTCGACGCCTCGATCTCGCGACCGGCGAGATCACCAACTTCGCCGGCATCGGCTTCGCCGGCATCGGCTTCGCAGGCGACGGCGGTGACGCCGCCGCAGCGTCGGTCGGATTTCCCGAGGGTGTGGCGGTGGCCCCCGACGGCTCCGTGTACCTGGCCGACACGATCAACTGCCGCATCCGCAAGATCGGCACCGACAACGTGATCCAGACCGTGGCCGGGAGCAACGTGTGCGCCGTCGGTGGCGACGGCGGTGACGCCACCGCCGCCACGCTCTTCTTCCCTCGGCGCGTCACGGTGGATGCATCGGGCAACGTGTTCATCGCGGACGGCGACAACAGCGTCCGCCGCATCGCCGCCGGCACGAACGTCATCTCGACCGTCGCGGCCTCGAGTCTCGACGGCATCGGCGACATCGTCACGGATGCGCTCGGCGACCTCTACGTCGGGACGTTGACGCAGGTGCTCCACGTCGACCTGCCCTCGGGCACCACGTCCGCGTTCGCGGGCACGGGCGTCTCGGGGTTCAGCGGCGACGGCGGCCCGGCCACGACCGCGCTTTTCAACGACATCAACGGTCTCGCCTTCACGCCGGCGGGCGCGCTGCTCCTGTCCGACTCGGGCAACAGTCGTATCCGTTCCGTGTCCCCGGACCCGTTCGACCTCGCCATCGACCTGGGGACCACGCAGGAGTTCCTCGACCTCCTCACCGGCATCGAAGGCGGCGTGCTCATGGTGAACGTCGACGGGCGCACCCTGCTCATCATCCCCAACCTCCTCAGCGTCGGTCTCGACGTGACCATCACCGGCAGCGACCAGCTCCTCGTCGTCGACCTCGACGCGCTGCACAGGGTCGGAGGCAACATCGACATCTCCGGCAACCTCGCTATGACCTCGCTCGATCTGTCGTCGCTGGTGACGGTGGGCGGGAGCTTAAACATCGCCGGTGATCCCAGCCTGAGCGCCATCCTGATCTCAGGCGTGACGAGCATCGGCGGCGATCTCACCATCCTCGGCAGCGCTGCGACGGTGATCAACATGGCGTCGCTCGGGACGGTGACCGGCTCGATCGATATCAGCGGCAACACCGCCGCGGGCGCCATCGACATGGGCTCACTTGTGACAACGACTGGCGGCGTGACGATCGACGGCAACACCTCAGCGCTCGTCATCGACATGGGTCTGACCACGGCAGTGGGCTCGCTGACGATCACCGACAACGCGGCGGCGAATCCCATCGACATGGCGTCGCTCGTCACGGTTGGCGGGTCCGTCGACATCTCCGGCAATACTTCCGTAGGCGGGCTGGACCTTGGCGCCCTCACGGATGTCGCAGGCCCGATCAACATGGTCGACAACACGTCAGTGGGCGGGCTCGACCTCTCCGCTCTCGTGTCGACGGGAAGTATTGACATCACGGGCAACGATTCTGCGACGACCATCGACATGGGCGCCCTGACGACCGTGAGCGGCGGCGTCACCATCGTCGACAACGGCGCTGCAGCGATCATCATGGGCGCGAGCACGGCGGTGAGCGGAAGCGTCACCATCGAGACGACCGGCACCGGCACTTTCCCGATGGGTGACGGCGCGATCGCTGGCCATCTCGCCCTCGACACGACCGGCTACACCACGGTGTCCGGGACGACGGCGCTGGGAACTACGGCCGTGACCGTCGAAACCATCGCCGCCGCGGTGATGACGATGCAGATCCCCGCCGCGACGTTCGTCAGCCCGGTGAACTTTTCCGTGACCCGACTCAACCCCAGCGCCCTCTCCCCGGAAAGCGGTACGGGACCGGACGGTCAACCCGCGGTCGTCGATCCGATGGAGGCGTTTCAGTTTTCGTTCGCGGTCCCCACGCTCAACCAGGACGCCACGCTCCGTTTCGACATCCACGTCGCGGCGCTAAGCGCGGTGGAACAGGCGGACCTGCTCGCGGCGCTGGTGGGCGGCAGGGCGAGCCTCGCCGTGCAGGGCGACGCCCCGGGCGCCCCATACCAAACCTTCCCGGTCTGCGCGCCCGTCGAGCCGCTCGTCGCCGGGGGCTGCGTCCGGGTCGAGCAGTTCGACGCCTCGGGCGCTCCGCTCCCTCCCGGCAGCACGGAGGCGCCTGCCGTCGTGCGCTTCACGGGAGTAGTCGGACACTTCTCGACCTATGCCGTGGTGCTCGCCGGCGCCCCCGGCGACTCCGACTTCGATGGGGACATCGACCTTCTGGATTTCGCAAGGCTTGGGGCGTGCCTCGCCGGCCCGCACGGGGGTCTGCAGGCGGCGAATTGCGCGCGGTTCGATCTACACCCGGACGCCGACGTCGACCTCGAGGACTTCGCGAGCTTCCAAAGGACCTTCACGAGCGAATAGCTCGCGTTGTTTGCCGACTCGTGATATTTGGGACGAGTCATTTGCATTCCGCCCATGTGCGGCCTGTCGAGATATCGACCACCAGCGGCACTTCGAGCTTGATGCAGTTTTGCATGCCGTCGCGGATGATCTGGGTTTGCGATTCCAGGTTGGTGCGGGCGACTTCGAAGACCAATTCATCGTGGACCTGCATGAGCATCCGGGCGGGGTTCGGTTCAGACTTGAGGCGGCGGTGAATATCCACCATCGCGCGCTTTATCAAATCCGCAGCCGAGCCTTGCACGACGGTGTTCACGGCGATGCGTTCGCCGAACTGCACCTGGCCGCGATTGCGCGAGATCAGTTCGGTGATGGGTCGGCGGCGGCCCAGAATGGTCTGTGCAAACCCCCGCTCGCGGGCTTCTTTGATGCAGTGGTCAATGAACGTCCTGATTCCCGGATAACGGGCGAAGTAGGCGTCGATGAAGGCGCGGGCTTCGCTGGACGAAATGCCCAGTGAGCGCGACAGGCCAAACGCGGTTTGACCGTAGATGATTCCGAAGTTGACGGCCTTGGCGGCGCTGCGCTGGGTCGATGTCACCTGGTCTTGCGTGATTCCATTGACCTGGGCCGCGACGGTGCGGTGAATGTCCTGACCCTGGCGGAAGGCTTCAAGCAGATTGGCATCCTGCGAGAAGTGGGCGAGGAGCCGAAGCTCGATTTGCGAGTAGTCGGCTGCGAGGAGAACGTGATCGGAGTCGACGGCGATGAAGGCTTGGCGGATTCGCCGACCCGCCTCGGTGCGAATCGGAATGTTCTGAAGGTTCGGGTCGTTCGACGAAAGTCGCCCAGTGATCGCGCCAGTCTGATTGAAGCTCGCGTGGATGCGCCCGGTGCGGGGGTTCACTTGGGAGGGCAGGGTATCGACGTAGGTGCCTTTCAGCTTGGAAAGTTCACGATATTCCAGAAGCAGTTTCGGAATCGGGTGATCCGTTTCGGCGGCGATGGCTTCGAGCGAGTCGGCGTCGGTGCTGCGGCCGGTCTTGGTTTTTCTGACCACGCTGAATCCCTGCTCATCGAAGAGAACGTTGGCAAGTTGCTTGGGTGAGTCGAGATTGAAGGGGTGGCCTGCGGCCTGATGGATTTGACGGGTCAGCTCCATCAAGCGACCTGACATTTCCACGTTGAGAGATTTGAGGAAGGCGGAGTCGATCGCGACACCGTTGAATTCCATCTCGGCGAGGACTTCGACCAGCGGCATTTCCGTTTCGCGGAATAAATCCTCGACGTGCGCCCCGGTGATTTGAGGATTGAGGACTTCCTTGAGTCGCCAGGTGAAATCCGCATCCTCGGCGGCGTATTCACAGACCTGCCGGGTGTCCACTTGGTCCATGGTGATCTGGTTCTTGCCTTTTCCAATCAGGTCCGTGATGGGGATCATGTCGTGGTCGAAAAAGGATTTGGCCAGAAAATCCAAGGAGTGCGACCGCCGCATGGGGTCGAGCAGGAAGCTGGCGATCATGGTGTCAAAGCGTAACCCGACAGTATCGATGCCAATTTTTCGCAGCACGAGCATGTCGAATTTGCAGTTCTGGCCGATCTTTGCGACGGTTGGGTTTTCGAAGACCGACCGCAGCCCTGAGACGACGTGATCGAGCGGGAGAGTATTGCCCATCATGGACCGGATCGGCAGATAGTAGCCCTCTCCTTCGTTCCAGGAGATGGAAAGCCCAACCAGATCGGAGCCTACGGGATTCAGGCCGGTCGTTTCGGTGTCGAAGGCAAACTCCTTTTGTTGGTCCAGAAGGTGCAGAAACGAAGCGAGCTTCTCAGGCGTATCAACGAGCTTGTAGCCTGCGTTGGGCTTTCGGGGTTCAGCCGATCTTGCGGCCTCAAAATCGAAACCGCCCTGCGTAGCTCCTTGTCCGAGGGGGAGGCTGGTACTGCCCGCTCGCTTGCGCTCGGGGTTCGGATTTGAATCCCCCTGTAGGCCTCCCGTAATGCCCTCTTGGGAAGAAGGGAGGCTGGTTTGCAAGGGTTGGCCTTCGACGGACGGAGCGGGAGAAATGTCTAGGCTTTGAAGGGTTTCCATCAGGCGATGAAAGCGCAGTTCTTCGAAGATCGGGCGAACGGAGTCGCTGTGGAAACGGTTGCTTGAGCACTCGGCAAGGTCGAAGTCGAAGGGCACGTCGCGGCGAAGTGTGACCAGTTGCCTTGTGTCGTCCAGTCGCGGCGCGAATTCCAGCAAGCGTTCTTTCAACTTGGGCGTTTGCTCGTCGGCATGGGCGATGGTCTCGGCTGCGCTGCCGTATTGGGCGATGAGTTTGACGGCTGTTTTGGGCCCGACGCCGTTCACGCCGCGGACGTTGTCGGTCGAGTCACCCACGAGCGTTTGAATTTCGACGGCCTTATCCGGAAGGTATCCCTTCTTTTCCAGGAGTCGATGCGGGTCGGTGATTTCGCCGGTAGTCGGGTCGAGGAGCCGCACGCGATCGGACAGCAACTGATCGAGGTCCTTGTCGCGGCTCACCAGATAGATCATCACGTCTTCGTCACGCAGCCTCTCGACAATCGTGGCCATCAGGTCGTCGGCCTCGAAGCCGGGCTTGCGATAAATCGGCACCCCAAGCGCCTGTACGATGGTGACGATCCTGTCCGCCTGAATGCCAAGTGCTTCGGGTGCCGGATCGCGATGGGCCTTATAGTCGGAGGCGATTTCCCGGCGAAACACCGTCTCGTCGCTGACATCCATAACCATCGCGAGGTAGTCGGGTTTGCGGTCACGGATCAGACCAAAGAGCATCGCGCAGAAGAGGTGAGTGGCCCCCGTCGGCTCGCCGGTTGGACTGCTCAGCGGCTGCTGGAGCCCGTAAAACGCCCGGTAAATCTGGTAGTGCCCATCGATGATGTAGAACGATTTCACATCCGCGATTCTAGGGTAGGGTGCATCTCGATGCACCAGCGAACTCCGAACCTCAAGCGCAAGCGCTTGGCGTTGACAACTGCCGCCCGTCGCTGGCGCTCCGGGTTCGGATGCCAAACGGATATGGGCTTTCAAAAAATCGGGCGATGCACGTCCGGTTCGACGCACACCGCCCGATTCGATTTCTGATCCCTACTTGTCACTGCTCAAGAGCAGTGGCACAAACCGCTTACCGTCGTCCGCCGCCACCGCCGCCGGGACGGTCGGTGCGCTTGCTCTGGTAGCAATCGCGGCAATAGACCGGACGGCCTTCGGTCGGCTTGAAGGGCACCTCGGTGGGCTTGCCGCATTCGGCGCAGGTGGCCGTATGGAATTCGCGGGCTCCGCCGCCGCCACGACCGCCGTAGCCGCCGCCGTCACCCATTCCTCCGCGGCCACCACCACCGCCGGAGAAGCCGGTCGCCTTCCTCTTGGCTCGGCAATCGGCGCATCGCTTGGGTTCATTGGTGAACCCGCGTTCCGCATACCGTTTTTGGTCCTCGCCAGAGTGGACGAATTCCGCACCACAGTCCGCGCACGCAATGTTTTTGTCTGCAAATGTCATCTATTGGGCCTCTCAATTTGGGTGAGGCCGCGACGCTTCTTTTGGGGATCCCTTAGGCCGAGCGGCCAGATGTCCGAGTGGATGCTCCTGAGGAAGATCGGCGGTCATAACCCTACGCTGCCAAGTATAGCACACTGTTTTAGGACCCTTGTCAACCCCCCGAAAAGAAAAATCGCAAGCTGACCTTAATTCCTTAAGTTCCTGGGCGGCTTGACCGCCTTTTGCCTATCTTGGTGCGAGAAGACGAACCATCAGCTGGATTTCGCGCACCCACTCACTCTGTGGCTGTCGCAAATCGCCTCGATTGACCTGCCAAATCGAAATCGGCAATCACCGCTGCTTCTCCCCCTCTCCCTTGAGCGATTCCAGCTCGGCGCGAAGACCGGAGAGGCGGTCCAGTTCCTTCTGGTGCTCGGCCTCGGTTTCGGTGGCGATGAGCCGGTCGATTTCATCATCGGAAACGACTTCGCCCGCTCCGCTTAGCTCGACATCCTGAGCCGCGACCTGCTCGACGGATTCGAGGAACATGTTCATTCGCTCTTCCATGGTCTGCGACTGCACCATGGCTTTTTCCCAGTCGGCCTGTGTCTGCACCAGGTCGGTTTCGCCGAACATGCGGCCGATCTCGCGGGCCATCATCCCCATCGCCTGGGCGAAGTCGGCGGAGGCCTCGGCCTGACGCTTGATGAGCAGGGCGTTCTTCACGGAAAGCAATTGCCGCTCCAGCATCTTGCGGATGGTGAAGGTTTTTTTGAGTGAATTGCGGATGAAGAGGTACTGGGCGTTGTCGCCAATGCGGCGGGCATGCTGGGCATTCTTGATGAAATCGTCCTGGAACTTGCCCTGCTCGCGGATCGACTTTTCGATGCGACGAATGCCCTGGCGAATTTTGATGTCGCGCTCGATGCGCCGTTCTTCAGACGATTTGAAAAGTCCCATGAAGTTTCTCTGGTGCGTCAAAGTTCGGAACCGTCACCGCGAAGGTTGCCGGAAGTCTATTTTCGCAAGCACGGGTCGGCAACTTGCAGCGGTTGACCCGTTACGCAAACGGGCAATACAATCGGCCAATGCGACGGACCATACTACTTCTATTATCGCTTCCCCTGGTCAATATTTTGCCCGGTTGCGGCGACGAGAAATCCGGAAAAGAGTCCGCCTTTGCGAATCACAACGTACTGCTCATTACGCTCGACACCACCCGCGCCGACCGCCTCGGCTGTTACGGCTACCCCAACGCCAAAACTCCCGCCCTCGACGCCATTGCGGCCCGCGGAGTGCTTTTCGAGGATGCCGCTTCGCAAGTCCCGCTGACTTTGCCCTCACACTGCACCATGATGACGGGCCGCTTCCCCAAGGAATTCGGCGTTCGTGTCAATAACCAGGGCGCCATTGGGCCGACTCATCCGACGCTGGCCTCCATCTTCAAACAGCATGGATATCGGACCGGCGCGTTCGTGGCGACCTTCGTGCTGGATTCGCGTTTCGGGCTCGACCGCGGGTTCGACATCTACGACGACGAAATGAGCAACCTCTCCATGCAGACTCAGCCGCTCGATTGGGAGCGGCCCGCCAACATCATCGCCGACCGCGCCATCGCCTGGCTCGACGCGGACAAAAAGCAACCCTTCTTCGCGTGGCTGCACTTCTTCGAACCGCACGACCCGTACACTCCACCGGCGGGATATCCCAAGTCGTACGACGGCGAGGTCGCCTTCATGGATTCCCAAGTCAGGCGAATCACGGATTGGCTTGACCAAAGCGGCCGGCGCGAACGCACCCTGCTCGTCGTGGCGGGCGACCACGGAGAATCGTTCGGCGAGCACGGCGAAGAAGGCCACGGCATGTTCCTTTACCATACCAGCCTGCACGTGCCGCTTTTGGTCGCGCATCCGGCGTTAACCTCCAAGCCCAAACGCGTCGCAAACACCGTGGGCCTGGTCGATGTTTTTCCGACCATCCTGGATTTGTTCGCCTGGCCCAGACCGGAAGGTCTTCTGTCGGC
>CXWL01001973.1_pt1 | contig 34060 bp, 31 predicted proteins | sample 590931 | NCBI WGS metagenome assembly CXWL01 (sample SAMEA3498368, study PRJEB10139) | groundwater metagenome | biome: water well; material: biofilm material | place: Germany | collected 2015-04-27
ACACGACATCCGCTTCCCCATCCCCATCGACAACGACTTCTCGACGTGGAATCGCTATGGCAATCGGTATTGGCCTGCGATGTATCTCATCAATAAACTAGGAGTGATTCGCCATGTGCGGATCGGTGAGGGCCGATATCAGGAAACGGAACAGCTGATCCAATTGCTGCTGGCTGAGAAGTTCTGAGGCGCCTTCTCAAGCGAGACGGGTGAGACTGTCGGGAAAAGCGTGACACGAAGCTCGAAGTTCTGGGGTCGAAGTTCCGTGAACCTTGAACTTCGGACCTCAAACCGTTCTCTGACTCACAGGTCACGCGAGTCTCGCCCGTTTCGCTTCTCGCGCGCCACCACACCCCACCGTCGCCTTCGTCGCCAATAGTGGCTTGGCAGGTCTAACGGTTTTCTTGTCAGATGCTGTCGGTTGTGAATCGTTGCTGAGGCATTTCCTGCCGTATCAGGAATACAGATACGGCCACTTGGTCTTCGGTTCTACCTATGAGGCAGATGGTGCTCTCCGGCCGCTCTCCACATGGGTTCGCTGATGGTGGGGTACCGAGTTAAGTGCTTTTGGAATCTTGACGTGGAGATGATCGGCCCAGTACACTCATAATACTGGTATTTAAGGAGGAATGGCTATGGCTGAACAACGTGTGATTAAGAGTAAGAAAAAGTCAGCGGGGTTACAGGATGCTGCTGTATTGACGACTCAGTTGGCGGCAGGTTTGGAAAAAATTGGGCTTGCGATGAAAAGTCGGACGTGGCGGCGAGAAGGTCGAGCCGGACTTGGTCCATTACAACGGCAGGTTCTTACGCTGCTACGGTCCAAGCCTGGGCAGCGCGCACAGGTTTCTACGGTGGCGAATGAGTTGGCCGTCAGGCTTCCGACTGCGTCGGAAGTCATTGCCACTCTCGAACGGAAGCAGTTGGTTCGACGGCGTCGGGACATGAGCGATGGACGGATTGTGATGGCGCAGTTGACAGCCAAAGGGAATCGGTCCTGCACGCCCTCTTCCCGAATGCCTGATCGGTTGGCGGCAGCGACGGAAGCACTCACGGAACCGGAACAAATTATCCTCCTCACGTCGTTGGTGAAGGTCATTCGGAGTCTCCAAGAGCAAGGTGAGATTTCTGCCGCGAGGATGTGTGTGTCCTGTCACAGCTTTCGCCCCAATCACCATGAGAGTGCCGATCATCCACATCACTGTGACTCATTGAACATTCCGCTCGGTGATCGTTCGTTACGACTTGACTGCAACTTATTCGAGCCGGCTTCGACGGTCAAGGTCAATGAGACCTGGGCAAACTATACTAGTTCCCGTACTGCCTAACCCTCAATATTTATAAGGGGCTCTTGTGGGTCTCGGTGCGAGATGAACACGAGGAGGTGGAGACTCCAAGGTGTACTTCAAGGGATTTTGAGGGGAACGAGTAGTTGAGTTACAGGAGGAATCATGAGGAAAGGGAGTACAGCGATACTTTTCAAGAAAAGTACGCCCCGATCATCGGAGGATGAGTGGCTTGGGCCGGAGTCTCATATGCCCAATCTCAGTGGGGAACTTCGGCGTCGTGGGCCAAGGAAAATTGGCCTCTCCGCTGGGTGGATAGTTGGAGCCATGTTTGCCGCCGGTGTCGCAGCAGGATGTCTTGTTGTGCGGCTCCTCGACCGACGGTCTTGACGTCATAGCAGGATGCTGAAAAATCCCGCCAGTGTAAAAAGACCGTCATTTGTTTATTTGGTTTGTCTCGTTTGTTTGGTTGAATGAAACTAACCAAATCAACCAGATAGACAAAACAAACCAGATCAACCAGTCCCGCAACCCGGCAGATTCCTCTCGTCTTCAGTGCGGGCTATTTCGATACAAGAGGCGATCGGCTTCGATCTGTGTAAGTAGATCGTCCAGTGCGGATTGGGCTGCCTCTGCAATTGGAGTTTGATCCGAAGCCGTGATCCAGCGGACACTCGATCCAATCGCTTCCTTTTCCACCAGATAGGATTTTGTCGGCAGTTGTTCCGTACGGCCCAGAGCTGATTCCAGACGTAGGCGGTAGCGGTAGTTGTCGCTAGATCGCATCGTCAGCCAGGCTTTGATGGTCAGGGTGAGATCGGCAGGCTTGTCGCCTACCGAGGTGAAGGACTGGCGCGATTGAATATAGTGGATTGCGGCAGAACGAAGATCCTGCGCCGGCCAGTCAAGTAACATGATGCCTTGTCTGTGATCGGCTCCTTCCACCGCGAGAAATGGCACGACGACTTGTAGCGATTTCTCGATGCTACCTGGCGAAACAGCCGGAGGTGTAGGGGTAACATGAATTCGGTGGACACAGCCCCAGCTGAACAGTAGGAGTCCGCTGATAAGGATAGAAGAAAATAGGCGTAGGAAGCAGTTGCCGTTCACGGATTCGTCGGCGTTGTGGTGGGAGCCTGTAGCATGTCCAAATCCCGCAAGGCGCGTTGGGCCTGTTCTCGGTACGGCTTGTCAGTGGGATTCGTATAGGTGTCGATAACGCGTCGATAGGTGGCGCGCGCTTGGGGGTATTGTCGTTTGATGGTGAAGTATTGGCCCAGTGCGAGCCAGTTTGTAGCTGCGGCTTCGTTGGCGGTGTTCATCAAGGCAAACTCTCGTTCGACCGATGTCGTGCCTTGTTTGCCGGCCCGTTTCCTGACGGTGTCTCCCATCTGACTCGCCATTGCTTCAATTTGCTCATTGTCTCGGATCGCAGATTCCACTCGGTTGGTTTTCAGACTATCGTAGAACGAATCGGCGTGACTTTTAATCAGGTTCGCCCGCTCCTGGTAGGTATCGTGAGCACAACCGACTCCGATCACGCAACAGGCAACGAGCAGGAGGGATCTAAATGGTGAAAATTGTGGTCTCGTCATGAGTCGTGCTCCTTGGATCCTTACCAGATGAGGTTCTTATACATTCACTACCGTATATCTTACCGAAGTTGAGGAAGAAACGCGACCAAAGCGGTGGAGTCTGCCGCGTCATCTAGTGACACATGAGTCTGAAGTATGGTAAGAGTCCAGCTCATTTTTGCGTCTCTGTTTTGTCCCCATCGTCTAGCCTGGCCTAGGACATTGCCCTTTCAAGGCAGTAACACGGGTTCAAATCCCGTTGGGGACACCAGTAACGCGAGAAACCCTCTCCAGTCATAGTGATAGGCGCTCGTGACCATGGGTCTGGAGCATGGCGCGCATTTCCTGGAACTGACGATCAGGTGCGAGCTGTTTTGGACAGCGGTGATGTGGTCTGTACAATACGCTAACGTGGATGCCCAGCCAGATACATTCGCCAGCCTCCCAGGGCGGTGATTTCTTCCGCTCCCACGATCGCATAGCCCTCGCAGATAAATCCCTTGACCACCCGGCCATTGTCGAGCTTCAGCGATCCTATTCCCAGCGGAGGTGGAACGCGCATCATGAAGCGACCAAAGTGTTCTAAGGGAATATCCCAGACTTCCACTTCAAGCGCCGCGCCGCTGCCGTCTCTGACGAGGACTGCGCCAGGTTTGCGCACCCCCTGAGGGTCGGTAATCACGTAGCATCGGTATTCCGGTGCGGTTCGGCAGGTCTGCCGCAATCGGGCCCCCAGTTCGGTGAGTTGGAAATTGAGCGGCTGTCCGGTCAGATGCAATCCCAACACAGCCAGTTCCATTCGTTCGCTGTCCTGGTTGTTCGACACCTCGATATCCGGGGCGCTGTTGGGTGGCAAGGTCCATCCGGTAGCCCCCATGGTTCTGCTCGACTGGTGATGAAACTCCGCGGCGAGTCCTCCAAGATATTCATCCTGGAATGCAGGCGACATCAGTGTAATCCCCATTGGGAGGCCATTCTTGAGAAACCCATTGGGAACAGCCCAGGCACAGAGATCCAACAGATTGACAAAGTTGGTGTAGTAGCCCAGGTTCGTGTTCAACTGCACTGGGTCGGCTTCAACTTCGGCAATCGTATAGATGGTGCCGGTGGTCGGGAGCAGCAGCACGTCAACCGTGCGCCACAGGGCTCGGACTAATTGTTGATACGTTTGCAGTTGATAATAACTTTCATAAACATCGATGGCGGAAAAGCGCGCGCCTCCTTCGATGATGCGCTTCGTGACAGGATGCAGAGCGTCAGGTTTTTCAGATAAGAAGCCCTTGATCGCCGCGAACCGTTCCGCGACCCATGGCCCGTGATACAGCAGCTTAGCTGTATTGAGAAACGGCCCGAAATCAACCTCCTGTTTCGTTCCTCCCATCTTTCCCAATCGTTCCACTGCCGACGAGAACAGTGCCGCATAGTCTCCGTTCCCGAAGAATTCCAACTGCTCGCGATAGGGCACCGCAAAGTGGAATGGGCGAGTCGCGGCATGCTGTTTTTTCGGGAGATAGGTCGGTCTCTCGCGAGAGAATGGATCGGCAGGGTCGGGCGCTCGGCACACATTAAAGACAGTCAGCGCATCGGCGCAGGTGAGTGTAAAAATCGAAACACAATCCAAGGAGCGGCAAGCCGGAAAGACACCCTTTGTGCTGAGCAGGCCTTTGCTTGGCTTGAGGCCGACAAGGTTGGTGAACCCGGCTGGGACTCGCCCCGAACCGGCCGTATCGGTTCCTAAAGAAAAACTGACCAGTCCGGTGGACACGGCGACTGCAGAACCGGAACTGGACCCGCCTGGAATAAACCTGGAGTCGAAGGGATTAGGACTGATGCCGTAAGGGGAACGAGTGCCGACCAGTCCAGTTGCAAACTGGTCCAAATTGGTCTTGCCGATCAACAGCGCGCCCGATGAATTGAGACGGTTTACGACAGTCGCCGACTCCGTCGGCACGTACCGAAACTCTGTGCAAGCCGCTGTCGTGGGGTGGCCCGCTGCATCAATATTGTCCTTGATGGCGTAGGGAATCCCATAGAGCGGCATGCCGGCTTTGTCAGACTTCCACCGAGCTTCCAGCTCTTGAGCTTGGGCTAAAACTGTTTCACGGGGCAGGAGATAAATCCAGATATTCGGCAGGGGACAGTGCGCGATTCGCTCATACACCGCCTCCACGAGTTCAGTTGGCCGAAGCGTTCCCGCAAGATAGAGTGTCTGCAGTGTGGCTATATCCAAACTGCCGTTTTGAGGAGACCAGCCCATCCCGACACCCCTGCTCCTTCCGCTCAAGATGTATTCCCGGGCAACAGGATCACCCCGCTCAGGCGTCTGTCGCAGCTACCCGTAGGCCTGCCGGAGAGAGTCCATCAGATGATTCGCCGTCGTCACCCAGCCGACAATTCCACCCTGCGATTGGATCATGCGCAAGGTGGTCTGTTTAAACTCAGGAAAATAACTTTCGGTCCCATCTTCTACCAAGAGACATTCATATCCTCGGTCGTTGGCTTCCCTCATGCTAGTCTGGACACAGACTTCGGTGGTCACTCCCGTAAAGATCAAATGGCTGATCGAAAGGGCCTGCAGACGCTCCTGCAGGTTGGTGGCGTAGAATGCCCCCTTGCCTGGTTTGTCGATGACGAGCTCCCCAGTTTCGGGACGCAACTCCTTCACAAAGTCATTCCCTGGTTCTCCCAACACCAAGATCCGTCCCATCGGCCCTGGATCTCCGATGCGCAGCGAGGAATCCCCACGGCGGATTTTTGCACGTGGGCAATCTGATAGATCGGGGCGATGACCTTCTCTGGTGTGAATGACCGGCAACTGCAACTCGCGGAATGTTTTGAGCAGCCCGGCGACTGTCGGTACGATCTTTTGCAGGTGTTCGACCTTATTGCCCAGCGCCGCGCCAAACCCGCCAGGCTCAATGAAATCGCGCTGCATGTCGATGATTACCAATGCCACGCGAGCCCCGGACTCTCGCGGAGGCAGCTGATAGGGATAAGGGGATGCGACCACCGTGTTCATGCCGCATGTCCTGTCATGTGCCGTCCGATCAGCGCGAGGTCGGCGCCGGACGACGTCGTTTCATAGACCAGTTGCCCGTTAAANNACCAGAAGCACAGCAGTCCCACGATTACGCGCGGCGACAATCTGTAGGCGAATATCCTCCGTGGCCAAGAAGTCCAACCCAAAGCATGGATTGGCTACGATCAATATTTCGACGCCGTCGGACAGCTCTCGCGCCAAAACCGCGCGCTGAATATTTCCGCCGGAAAGAGATCGGATAGGGAGGTGAGGATATGGAGGCTTAATATTGTATTGTTTGATCAGATTCTGCGCACTACGCCGCATCATCTGGTGGTTGATGAGCCAGCCGCCCATGGCATGAGGCTCCACATCAAAATTTCGAAACGCCAGATTCTCCGCGAGACTCATATTCCCCACGCAGGTATTCAGAAGCGGTTCTTCCGGCAAGCAATAGATTTTATGGCGCACAATCTGCTCACGGGTCGGCTCAAAAGGCATGCCCCGTACCAAGATTGTGCCTGCTACCGCCTGGCGTTGCCCGGCCAGGACCTCGACCAGTTCTCGCTGCCCATTACCCGATACGCCGGCAACTCCCACGATTTCACCTGAATGAATGGTGACATGCAGACCCCGGATGGCCTCCACGCCGGCATCATCATGGACTCGAAGATCGTGAATCGCCAGTTTGGGGGTCTTGGCGGGAGGGGTGTTGCGTTCCTTGGCTCTAGCTGTGACTTCAGAACCCACCATCATTTCGGCCATCTGAGAAACCGTCAGATCCGACACGAGTCCGGACCCTACGAATTGTCCTTTACGCAACACCGTGACTTCATCTGCGAAAGTCACCACTTCTCTCAGCTTGTGGGTAATAATCAAGACGCTGAGCTGTTGTGTTCGCGTCATTGCACGGAGATGGCCTAAGACTTCATCCGCTTCTTGTGGCGTCAGGACGGAAGTCGGTTCATCCAGAATGAGGATGCGGTTCTGCAAAAATAGCTGCTTGAGAATCTCAACCTTTTGTTTTTCGCCTGCAGCGAGTGAACTGACACGGGCTGCAAGCGAAACCTTAAACGGCATCTTCCCCATAAACTGAGTGAGTTGGCGCTCTTCTTCCAGCCAATTGATGATGGGATTCAACTTTGCCTTGGAGATCACCAGGTTCTCGAGGACAGTCATATTGGGAATCAGGGTGAACTGCTGGTAGACCATCCCGATTCCGAATGCCTGGGCATCACGGGGACTGCGAACCGTGACCTGTTGCTGGTCCAACAGGATTTTCCCTTCATCGGGATGATAATAGCCCATAATACATTTCACCAACGTGCTCTTGCCTGCGCCGTTCTCGCCAAGCAGCGCATGAAACCGACCGGGCCGCAGCCGAAAATTGACGTCCTTCAAGGCCACCAGTGGTCCGAAGCGCTTGGTCATGCCGAGGACTTCCAGGTCTGGAGGAACAGCGTTCGTCATGAAAGGGCCTCTAGAAAGGCATCGGATTTTGCCACGGTGCCAAACACTCCACCCTGCATCTTGACCATCTTGAGCGCCGCCTGGTGGTTCCCATAATCGGTCGCCCCGCAGCAATCTTCCAGTAGGAGACATTCAAAGCCCCGGTCGTTGGCTTCGCGCATTGTGGTGTGGACACAGACGTCGGTGGTGATCCCCGCCAGCACAATGTTGCCGATCCCTCGAAGCCGTAACAGCATTTCAAGATCGGTTGCCCAAAATGAGCCTTTCCCGGGCTTATCAATGATGGGTTCGCCAGTTTTTGGAGCGAGCTCCGGAATAATGTCCCATCCCGGCTCTCCGCGGACGAGGATTTTCCCGCAGGGGCCGGGATCCCCAATGCCTGCTCCGATCCTTCGGCTGCGCCACCGCTTATTCTCAGGCAAATCGGCCAAGTCCGGTCGATGGCCTTCCCTGGTGTGAAAGACATGCATCCCGATGTTCCTCGCTTTCGCGAGCACCTTGAGGATAGGGGCAATTGGGGCGCGGGTGAGTGAAATGTCATACCCCATCTTGTCTACATACCCACCCTTCCCGCAAAAGTCGGTCTGCATGTCGATGATGAGAAACACCGTATTCTCTGGGCGGAGATCCCCATTATATGGATAGGGATACGGATCAGCGGCAACATATGTACTCATGATGCACACCTCCACGCCGGAACATTTGAAACGAACACTTCGTGTTACCGAGTGACGGTCAGTTCGTGGGGCGCTCCCAGGAGATTGCGTCGTGGAGAACAGGTCGCAATCATCACCGCCAACGTCATAATGTAGGGTATCGCGTTGAAGATATAATACCCATAGGTAATGCCCACTGATTGCAAGGCCGGCCCCAGCGCAGCCGCTCCTCCCCATAAGAGCGAGACCCATAGACAAGCAAGAGGCTGCCAACGGGCAAAGATCACTAGTGCCACGGCCATCAATCCCTGGCCGCTCGAAAGGCCTTCGCTCCAATTGAACGGGTAGTAGAGCGAGAGATACGACCCGCCGATTCCTGCAAGAAATCCTCCCTGTGCGGTACTCAGGATCCGTATTCGATCAATCGGCAATCCTAGGGCGCGCGCTGCATCTGCACTCTCGCCGACAACACGAACCTTCAATCCCCACGATGTGTTTTTCAGTATCCACCCAAGTGCAATCGCCACGACAATCCCGATCAGAAACAACGCGTTGATCTGCAGAGCTGCTTGGAGTTGTGGCACAGTACTCCAGCCTCCAAGATCGATGGATGGTAATCGAGGAGCGGATGGTTGAATGTACGGTTTCCCCAGGAAAAATGCTAACCCGGTGCCGAACAGCATCATCGCGATTCCCACCGCAATATCATTGACCCGCTGGTAGCTGCAGAGCCAACTGTGCAAGGCGCCGAACACCGCCCCGGCCAGCCCGGCACACAAGACCCCCAGCCACGGAGACCCGCTATGCAACGCGATCGCGTACCCTGTCATCGCACCCATCACCAGCGTGCCTTCAAGTCCCAAGTTGATGCGGCCACTTTTTTCGGTCAAGCACTCACCTAACGAGACAAACAGAAATGGGGTGCCGATCCGAATCGCTCCCCCCAGCACGGCGATTAAGACTCCCCACCAGCCGACATCCATCACGCTGCTCCTTGTTTCTGCAACTGTGAAAAGCGCCCGTACAGGGTCTCGCTAAAGAGGATGACAAGGAAGATGATTCCCTGCATCACGAGCACGGTGGCATCCGGTAGTTCATGAACTCGCTGCAACAACCCGCTGCTTGCGCGGATTCCTCCCAGCAGCACGGCAACAGGCAAAATGGCCAACGGATTGTTGCGTGCGACAAACGCGACGAGAATGCCGGCATACCCATAATTGGCATTGAGGGTATCATTCGCTCTGCCATGGATGGCCGCCACTTCTACCATGCCTGCCAATCCGCCGGCTGCACCGGCCACGAAACAGACGATGAGAATCAACCGCCCGACCGGCAATCCCGCGATCTGAGCAGCGCGAACATTGCCTCCTGCAATTTGTGATCCGAAGCCGAAGACGGTGTGATGCATGAGAAACCAGGCCAGGACACAAGCTATGACACCGAAAACCAATCCCCAATGGAGGTTTGTCCCGGGAATGAGACCTATCATATTGGCCTCTCCAATATGATAGGTCGAGGGATGATTGAGACTTTCCGGATCGCGGAAGGTGCTAGTGACGAGGTGGTTCAGCACCGCAATGGCGATATAGTTCAGCAACAGACTGCCGATAGTTTCATTGACGGCGCGATAGTGCCGCAATGCCCCTCCAATGGCGAGCCAAATTCCGCCGGCGACCATGCCGACGAGCGCCATGGTGGTGAGAACCACCATCGGAGGAGCATTCGGCATCGTCAGGGCGGCTACCGCTGCCGACAATCCCCCTATCACCACTGCCCCCTCTCCCCCAATGATGATTAATCCGAGATAGCCCGGTAGTGCCGTGCAGAGAGCTGTGAGCATCAGCGGTGCGGCCCGTACTAACGTATTTTGCCACGAGAACGCAGAGCCAAAAGCTGCCCGATACATCGTCTGATACACCTCGATGGGATTTGCCCCAGCCATTGCCACAAACCCTCCAAACAACACCATCGATACCGAGAGGGACCCGACAATGATGAGGAACGGCTCCAGCGCTTTGTGCAGATTTTTCGGCATATCTATGATCACGACTTGGTCGAACCGATTACCCCTTCTGCCAGCCAATCCATACTCTCCAGCCAGTAATCCGTTTGGACGTATTCCTTTCCGGCCGGAATGACGATACGACCCGTATTGTCCTTGATGGGCCCCTTGTACACGATCATTGCCCCACTCATAAATTTTGTCTTGGCCGCGTCGGCTTGCTTGCGAACGGACTCAGTCACTATCTGGTTATAATCCGACACCCTCACAAGGCCTTCCTTTAAGCCGCCACGTACCAGGTTGGGGACTTTCTGTTCTTTTCGAATCATGTCGGCATAATCCATGTAGACTTTGGCCCAATTCCATTCGGCTCCGGTGAGGTACCCGCGGGGTGCGAGTTTCACTTGGTTGCAGTGATAGCCGGTGCAATAGATGCCCCGCTTTTCGCACATGGTCATGACGACTTTTGGGCTATCTACATGGCAGGTGATCACGTCGATCCCTTGATCGACCAAGCTGTTGGTGGCTTCCGCCTCACGGACCGGCAGTGACCAGTCCCCGGTAAAAATCACATTGGTCGTGCAGTTCGGTCTGATGCTGCGGGCTCCGAGGGTATAGCTGTTAATATTGCGCAATACTTGTGGTATAGGCTTGGCCGCGACAAACCCCAGCTTCCCGCTCTTGGTCATCCCGCCGGCCACGATGCCGGCCACATACTGCGATTCATCTATGTAGCCGAAGTAACTGCCGACATTCTTGGGATGTTTGCCTTCTTGATAGAGCCCCCCGCAGTGTAAAAAGAGGATGTTGGGAAATTGAGGCGCGACCTTGAGAATGTGGGGATCAAAATATCCGAAGGATGTGGGGAAGAGAATCTGGGCTCCGTCCAGCTGGACCATGCTCTCCATGGTTTTCTGCACTTCGATGGTTTCCGGAACCTTTTCTTCATCCACCGCCTTGACCCAGTCGAGTTTGGCGACCACGGATTTGCCTTCATAATGCGCCTGGTTGTAACCATAGTCGTCTCGCGGTCCCACAAAGATGAACCCCATCTTGACTTTGTCCTGTGCCCCCCAGGCTTTGCCGAGCCAGCCCAAGCCGCCCAACATTCCCAGAGCTCCGGCAGCCGCGGTCCCTTTCAACACTTGGCGCCTTGTTAGTTTGCGCGAAGCAGCCATATGCCCTCCTTAACTGTGAAATGTGAATGGTGGCACACCTTCCCTCACAATGAATGTTCCGGTTTCACCGGCCAGGGCACGACCGATATTGGGAGGATTAGTGATCAACCCTGTCGACCCGCCACCTTCTAAGAATTCGATCACCGCCTGAATTTTCGGTCCCATGCTGCCCCTGTCAAACTGATTGTCCGCGGAGTGCTTCTTCGCTTCAGCCACTGTCATGTGATCCAGCCATTGCCGGTCAGGCCTATTGAAGTTGATGGCTACCTTCTCGACGCCTGTGGACACCATCAGCAAATCGGCTCCTATCCCACGAGCCAGCAGACTTGATGCCAGGTCCTTGTCGATGACGGCCTCAACCCCGGTTAAATTGCCCTCATCGTCCTCGACCACAGGGATCCCTCCCCCCCCGCAGGCAATGACTACGAATCCCGATCTGGCCAATAAGTTGATCGCTGCCATTTCGATGATGGTCTTCGGCAATGGTGACGGTACCACCCGCCGCCAACCACGCCCCGCATCCTCCTTCACGATCCACCCTTGCCGGGTCGCGAGCCGCCGCGCGGTTGTTTCATCCATTTGAGACCCGATGGGCTTGGAGGGGTCGGTAAACGCCGGATCATTGCGATCCACCAAAGTCTGCGTGATGATGGCTACGGCCTTCCGGTCAATCCGGCGCTTGCGAAATTCGTTATACAGGGCCTTGATGAACATGTAGCCGATACCACCCTGTAAATCTGCATCGGCATAATCCATTGGCACGGGAGGCACCTCCTCCAGTGCCAGCTCGGAACGACGCAAGATGAAGCCGACCTGTGGACCGGTCCCATGGGTAATCACCACATTCCATCCGGTTGCGATCATGTTTACAATATGGTGAACGGTGATGGCAGCTTCCCGACTTTGGTCCGGGATCGATTCGTGATCCTTGTCTAGGATCAATGAGTTGCCCCCGACAGCGACAACGGCAAGTTTATTGGTGGATGTCATCAGACATACCTCCGTGTATCACGGACCGTCATGTATGGCACGTGCCAGTGCGGACACTGCTTGCGTAAAACAGGCCAGAGGCGCGCGCGTGATACCGGCTCCGATCTGTCCGACTCCGGCCTCACGATGGGCAATCCCCGTATTAATAATGGGTTGTATGCCGGTATCGACGACCTTGCGGACGTCAATGCCCGCCGGTGAGCCGGCAAAGTTGATTGCCGGTAACGTAAAGGCACCATTCCGACCCAGCGTGATGTGAGTCATCATCGTCGTATTATCGATCGCATCTTGCGGCGTGCCGCCGACGAACTTGACGATCGCGGGGGAGGCGGCCATCGCGAAGCCGCCCACACCCGCTGTTTCGGTGATGGCACTGTCTCCCAAATCCGGTGCAGCGTCCGTCTTGGTGTAGCCGGGGAAGAAGAGTCCGTCGACCACCGGCGCCTGCGTAGTAAACCACTGATCCCCTGTGCCGCTGACACGGATGCCGAACTCGACGCCATTACGAGCCATGGCCGTGACCATGCTGCTCCCAGGAACGCCGTGGGCGGCATCGAGCATAGCCTTACAGGCAGTCATGGAGAGATTGAGAAAAAAGTGATCGTTACCGACGATGAAATCGACGACGGCGGCGATATCGGTCGAGGGAATAGCCGTCTTCAGTAAGGCCGAAATCAGCCGCTTTAGAAACAGAGACGACGCGGCGACGTTGCGGTTGTGCACCTCGTCGCCCATGTGCAACGCCTGTGCCATCAAGGTTTTGAGATCGAGTTCGCCGAGAATCTCTACTCCCGCCCCCAACGTCGGCCCGAGCACCTTTCCTATCCATTGAAGGCGGGCGATCACGTCGGGACTGTTGGCGCCGAACCGAAGCACTCGGCCGATTCCCTCGTTGAAGTTACTGAAGGCCTGATTACCATGAGTGGCATCGACGACCATCCACACGGGCATGGACGGACTAATGGCGCCAGCCATCGGGCCGACGGCGGCATGATGGTGACAGGGTTCGAGGACAACCTCGCCGCTGGAAGCCAGGGCGGACGCGGCAGCGGGGTTCTCCGCCCATCCTTCGTAGAGAATCGCGCCGATGATGGCGCCCTGCATAGGGCCACACATGTTTTCCCACACGATGGGAGGACCTCCGTGCAGAATCATGCGCTCCGCCATATTGGGGAGCACCTTGCCGGCAATCCCGATACCCCGAAGGACCGGCTGGGCCGACAGGTACGCATCAAATGCCTTTTGGTTGGCCTCTTCGATTGCCGGCAGGTTCACGAGCTGAGCTAATTCACGACACACGGCCTGATGCCCCTGCGCAGGCGGGGCCCATTCTATCTGGAGAGCTGTCCCACCCGCCCTGGCGATGGAATCGGTAAATGACGACAGGCCGACATTCAATACCTGTAGTTTCTCCTGAAACAAGACCTGCATCACGGCATTCCCCCACCCCTGGTCGGCCCTAACACAACGGTGGCCGCCAAACGGACTGCCTGGGCGTTACTTTCGGCCAGAGTTACTCCCGCGTCTCGCAGGGCGGCTTCCTGTTTAGACAGATCTTGTGGGTCCAATGATGTGCCGCAGACAAAGCCGACAACGACCAGGTGTCTGCCCGCCTTGCCGGCCAAAGCTTTGGCCTTTTGAATCACCGGTGCCATTTCGCCCGCCGGATCTGGATGAGAACCGTATCCAAGCACCACATCCAACAGAATCACAGCTACCTCGGGATCAGCGGCTTCTTCGAAAATGCGTTCATTGCGTAGTCGGTGATCGATCATGGGATGGGGACGCCCCCGGGTGAAGAGATCATCGCCCAAATCAATGACCGTATGCCCCCGGCTTGTCCAGACGTCATCCAGGCGGTCTTTGGGATCCACTGGAGTGTTTGAATAGACCTGTCCAAAGTTTTTCTTCAGTAGAAGCGCGGCTTCGTAACAAAACGTCCCCCCACTGTAAAGACCGCGAAGGTATTGCTGCCCGGGGATCAGCTTGGGGGGCATCGCATAAGTCTGGTGCTCCGGCTTACCCTCTTCAGGGAGCCGGCCGTCGGCAAGTGCCACCGCTGCCGCCGCCGCATCCTCAAGAGTCCGAGCCGCGAATACATTCGGACGCCTGATCCCCTCGGCGTCCGCTCCTAGAAAATTCACCACCACCGGCTTTCCTGCACTACCCGCAACATCCAGAACGCGTTCTGCTACCTCCGGCGACGGAGGCTTGGAAATCAGAACAATGACAGAGGTGGACTGATCGGCGGCCAATGCCTTCAGCCCCTGGCGCATAGAAATACCCCCCACATCTCTGTGCAAGTCATGACCACCGGTTCCGATCGCCTGAGAAATACCCTTACCCCATCGGTCGATAAGGCAGGTGACCTGCTGAAGGCCGGTACCAGACGCAGCGACGACACCAATATTCCCGCGTCTCACAACGTTGGCGAAGGCGAGCGGGATGCCATTGATGATGGCGGTCCCGCAATCCGGTCCCATGACAATGAGATCATGATCCTGAGCGAAGCGTTTCAGCGCAATCTCATCTTTCAACTCGACATTGTCGCTAAACAGCATCACGTTGAGGCCAAGGCGCAAGGCCTTGAACGCCTCAGCAGCGGCGTATTCACCGGGCGTGGAGATTAATGCCAGATTGGCGCCAACCATGTTCCCGAGCCCCATCTCTATGCTGCGAGGGGCCATGGCAGATGACTTCCCGTTTCCGGGCATTGGAGGCGGGTGTTGGTTCAGCGCTGACTCCGCCGCAGCCATGGCAGCAGCAAGGGCGTCGTCGTCTCCCTGAAGCGCGATGAGCAGGTCGTTGGCACCGGCCTCTATAGTCGCTCCGAGCAAGCCGGCTTCTTCAAGCAAACTTATGTTATTTGCGGAAGCCATGATTGCCGAGGCTTGTTCCACGCCGGGCAACTTGGCAAGCGTGGAGGAGAGTTGCATCAGGGAAACCGAATCGCGGTAGAAATTGCGGAGAATTTTCGTCGCCCTGGCCATATTCACGGCTCTCCCCAGTGACGCCTCGGCCTTGGCCGGTTTGTGGCGCTGAACGTGAGGCGGTTGGGAACGTCTCCCTCAGTGGCTTAGCTGGCGAACGTCTATTCCTGCAGCGAGGTGTCGCGTCTGGGTTGACCGCACGAACCGCTCCCAAGAGAGATTCTTGGCCTGGGAGTTGTGACATATCGTGCTGTTTATTTCCTGGACACGAACTCGAACACAAAATTGTATACTAAGTCAAGCCTAAATTACGGGCTGAGTCATTTTTTGAAATGCTGCCACAATCATTCAAAAGTCTCACCAGCTGGAAGCTGTTCATCCTTCGACCAGGTGAGTCGCAAGACTCGTCGCGCATGTAAGCCGGCTGGCAGCGCTGCCTTGACTGGCGACGGTCTTTCCTTATTCGACTTCATCCATGGGCATGGGCTACAAATGGGGATCGGTGCCTCGCCGCTCGTAACTTTTGGCTATTTCTCCCTGGTTGATATCTATCTGATCGTCGTGGGGAAGTAAGAGAGTTCTGGCAAGAGCTAAGGTCGGCGGAAAGAAGTTATTGAAGGCGCCGCCCAAGCGGTACAGCCAAGCAACAGCCCCAGGACGCCATCAGTTCCTGAGGTATTGCCCACCTGCAGGGCAGTCCGTGTCGCGTCCCGGACGTTGTCCAAACTGGTCGTTTGCCCAAATCGTTGCGCCAGAGTCGCAATCGGTTCGGAGACATTGCCATTGACCGCGGATTTAATGTAGGTGCAGCTGATCGCATTGGTGCCTGCTGCGGCCTGAGACAGCCAGGCCCCCAGGAATGAGATGAACCTCAACCGGGATGAATCATTGCCCGCCGTGCTCCACAATCCAGCCAAATACCCCACAATGAAATCATCCCCCGAAGGCGTCAAGCCGGGCCCCAGTCCAATCAAAGGTCTGATGGCAGTGATGGCGCCGTCAACCTGAAAGGTGCGTGTTGCAGCAATCAGGCCCGAAAAGGTTTTAACCACCCTTTCGGCAGATGTCTTTATCCCGAGCGATGTCACGGGATTCTGTCTTCGCAAAGGAATGGCCGCGATCATTGCGGATAGTCCATTCCCGCGTCGATGTTTCCTCAGTTCCAGCCAGGCGACCGCCCAGGCTTGAGCCGTATCGCGCTGACTTAGATCGACCCGCAATCCCTTGAGATCGATGTGCCACAGGCTTGCCGTTCGCAGATCCACGGCCAGCTCGGATCCGCTAATTCGGAGAATCCCTCCGCGGCAAGCGAACGGTTGACCCACCCTGACCTGATTTAGAAAAGTAAACTTGGGGGGAGTCCCCAAACGGATCCCTTGGGAGAGGTTGCCTTTCTCCGATGAAACAAGGGTGAGTAATGCAGCGCTTGCAAGACTGACATTACATGCATGGTGGAAAATACTGTGAATGACTCCGCTGAAGCACATGGTTGGTGCCTCAACACCGACCGAGAGCGCATTCAGGCGCATTGGGCACACTCCAATCGCCAGGCGATATTACTCCGTGCTTCCCATGAAATTGATTAGGTAACAGGTGGTAGTGTTCGGCATGTAGCCGAACTGATTCCGAGGCCGCAAGGCGCTGACGGCGGCAAAGTGGAGCTTTCTAGACTGAATAGGCTCTGGCCAGGGCATCCTTGATCACTGAATGTACGTTGTTTCGGCCCTCGTTGATATTCCGTTGCATGGCCTTGCGTGCACCCGATATATCCTTGGCTGCGATGCGTTTAAGGATATCCAGGTGTTGGTGGCATGTGCTTTCGATCCGGTGCGCCTTGCCGAAATCTATCATGCGAAAAATCAGCAACCGCTCGTTGATAACGCGAAGTTGCCGCAATAGAGACTTGTTTCCTACTGCCTGGGCGAGTGTTTCGTGGAATAGTGTGTCCAGCCTGGCGAGATCCTCATCTTTCTTGGAAGGTCCGTTCAGCAGAGAAGTCCATGTACGCTTGAGTGCATCTATATCATCCTTCTTCGGGGTGCCCCGTTTCGCCAAGCATTCGACGACAAACAGCTCCAGGGCTAAGCGAACCTCATAGAGCTCCTCAATCTCGCGAAGGTTGTACTGCTTAACCGCGTAGCCCCGATTGGGCATCTTTTTGACAAATCCATCCGTCACCAGCGTCCGGAGGGCCTCCCGCACCGGACTGCGGCTAACGCCGAATTTCTGGCAGAGTTCTGCTTCGGTCAGCCGGTGTTCTGGCGGATATTGCCAATGAATGATCCGCTCTTTGAGAGTCGCAACGATTGACGCACTAAGATTTGAGGATTGTTTTCCGCCCATCTGATCAACCTTAATAACCATGTCTGCAGTTCGCCTAGATCAAGTTTACACGTCTTTTGTGTCAGACTCCTCGCGACCGATGTGTAGGGATCATCCAACCTGAATGGTTGTTCGAGTTGCGCCATGGGCAGGGTGCCAAATCGGTAACCTAATTCATCTTGGAGCAAGCTACATTGTATACAATCTAGAGTACTCTGTCTAACGCTTCTATGCGCTGGGGATCTTGGCCCTAATCCACTCCGCGGACGAATTCCAGACGAACACTTGAAGGGCTACCTATTATGGTGTGCCAGGTATCCCTTGGTGGCGGCGGGTAATCAGGGCCAAGCGGACAAAGAACCAGATCGAAATCGAGTTCTTAGAGAATAGATCGCCGTCGTTCCGAAGGGTGTTTCCCGGCTGTCCGAGAAGCGTTTCTCGATCCGGCGAGTGTGCCAGCGAGTAAAGCAGCATGCCTTACAGGGGCAGGCTACGTTAGATATCGACGAATCTGTCAATAAAGAGAAAGATGCAATGGTTGTATTATAGGAGAGAACTAGCCGCGCATGGACAAGGCGATGAGACTTTGACTCATCGCAAATAAAAGTTACAATACGGCCACGATACGCGTTACCTTGGAAGCCGCACCATGACTGGATCCCCTTTTAACCTTCCTGCCTGGGCTGAACTCGTAGCGCGGCGACAAAAGATGCCACTGGTACCTCGCAAGAATCGCATGGATTTTGTAATACGTTTAGCCATGGAGAATGTTGAACATGGCACAGGTGGGCCTTTTGGGGCTGCGGTCTTTGAAGTAAAAACCGGAACCCTAGTTTCTATTGGCGTGAATGTCGTGGTATTAGCGAATTGCTCTCACGCCCACGCAGAAATGGTTGCTCTAGCCAATGCGCAAAAAGAACTTGAGAATTTTGACCTCGGAGCACCTGGACTTTCCAAGCATGAGTTGGTCACCAGCTGCGAGCCTTGCGCAATGTGCTACGGAGCTATTCCATGGTCGGGTGTCCGAAAGTTGGTTTGTGGAGCGAGATGCGAAGATGCAGAAGCTATTGGGTACGATGAGGGTTCTAAACCAAGAATGTGGGCGAAGGCATTAGAAGTAAGAGGCATATCAGTTGCTCAGAACGTTTGCCGAAAAGAAGCGGTGGCCGTACTTCAAGAGTACAAGAAACGAGGCGGCATGATCTTCAACCCGCACCACTAGTTTTAGGGTTGACCTTTCCTAGCCCGCATTAGTCATGAACACTTCTGCTGCAATCGCCGATCCGCTGCTCCGACGAGCCTTCGGTCGGCGGGCTCGCCCCTCGAATCCTCAACGTACTGCACGAGTACGCCTCGGGTGCTCGGGGCTCCGCGCGCCGCTCTCGCGACGCGGCTCAGCGATTTCGCGACGAACCGTCATGAATAATACGGGCTAGGTCTTCAACGAAATACCAAGAGAAAAAACCAGCCACCATTAATAATTGTTCCTTACGTCAGATGATGACGGGGCAGGGCTTCGTCTGGTTCCGTACCCCTCGATGAAGACCAACCGTACCTCCTTCAACTGATGTATAGGAGGGCTGGAAGAGGTCCAACTCGAGTTGAAGGTGGTACGCATGGAGTCCCTTCGAGAACGACTGCTTCCAGTCATTTACGAGTTGATGGGCTATCCTGACGCGCATACGGCCTGTTACTACCTGACGACAGGCGGGTGGGGGAATTCCATCCTGACGATCCCGCCATCCTCAGTTTCGCCACCCTGCAGCATTTGATGATCCCGGAACGGGCCGCGCTTCGGGCTTTGGCATTATTCAATGTGATTGTGTGTGCCGAAGAGGCCTACGTCCGAGACGACTAGCGATCACCGATATATTTCTGGCTTGTGCGTCAGGTGAGGCTCTGGCTCAAGGACTTGTCTTAGCGTCTGCCATGGCCATTCTTGGTTGGCATGTCAGCATCTTCGAACATGATTTCAACGGGTTTCGACATATGCGCGCGCTTCACGCTTCGCCAGGGTCGTAACTGGCGGCGTGCCGACTTCGAACGACACACTGACGCATATCGACTTGATGGGGCGCTTGCGCGGGCTGTGATACAACGCGAGCGTCTCCAGTGTCGGCTGTTTCTTGGCCAGGGGAGCCCGATGGTCTTGTTGAACTGGGCTCCAACCAGCTTCACCGATTAAAAGCAGTAGCGCTCTTGGGGAGTCAGCTTCTCGAAGGGTGTCAGGCGCAGTTTCTTGGTCTCGTAGTCCCATTATACATAATTCGTAATGTCCCAAGACGCCAGTGAACTTTAACCCCGCATCACTTGCTTCGACTTGATGGCATATTCTTTGACTAGTTCCATCGTCAAAGTGTCGATGTACCGATGTACCGGTGTAGTTTGGCGTAGCGCTGGTAGCCCTGCTCTTTGGCCTACTTGGCGGGTCACCCGGCATGCCGCGCGGCTTTGGCATGATCGCCTTTACGCACGGACAGCCTAGAATAAAGCGTTGGTAGCGGCGTGGCAACTTTTCGATCGGTTGGAGGTCAGTCGGCCTGCTGTCGATCTCCATTCAAAGGTAACTATGGCTTTCTGAGTCTGTAGTATTCGGTATGGGTGTGACCCTCTTGTCATGAGATGATCTGCCCACTCTCGCTGTTACCGGAACATGTCCGAATTCGTGCTGGCTGCAAGACTCCACCAACGATGCCGGCCGATCAATCCGGCAGGCTAAAACACTGCTCGATGTGACTGTGCCAGGACACCGAATCGCATGGGGTAAATCTGGTGCCTGCGAGGAGATCGCCGCCCTCGGGACGCCGTACTGAAGGGCAAGACTCATTAGGCGAGCAATCACGTCCTAGAGGCTGCTCAATTAAGACGAACAGTCCGAACAGGTCAGGCGGAGAGAGATTTCAACTGGGTGCGCATTGTCATATACGCTGACATAGAGCATGCGTGACCGGCGATCCGAACTTTCTCTGTGGTATGCTCGCGGCGGTGGGGAGGGGACGTCGGTGGGTCATACGGCCACCACCAGCAGGTCAATCGCGAAGCTGAGTGGCCGATCCGTGCTCTGTTGGGTCCCGTTGGGGACACCAGGCCTTTTCTAGGCCCAGCCGGTAACCGGTCGGTCGAGACCGTTCTTTTGAACTCGTAGTGAGAGCCACTCTCCTTCGTGATGAGGATGATGGGGAAGTGGTTTCCGATGAGGAGTTTGCGCAGAATCTGACGAGTTGGGTCCACCTGCCTGGTTAGTCACATCTTCCTTGGCGCCTCGATACTTCTGTAGATCCTTTTTAAACTGTTCGTAATCGCATCTGAATGTTTTTGGCTATTGGAACTGTTTTCTTGACTGGGAAGTTTACCCGGCGATCGAGAAGCAGCACACCTTCCAGTAGCCGGCGGGACTTATTCAATGCTAGGATCCGCCAGTCACATCCCCAGTCTGTACCGGTAAGGAAACGAGTAACCGGCGAATTGAGCGTGGCCGGTAATTGCTTCAATGCCGTAGAGTTATTCAAGATCGGCGTGAAAGGGTGACCGAATGAAAACGTTTCAGGTACGGCAAAGTATTCATTATGAGTTGGTGATGGCTGCTGGCACAGAACAGGAAGCGATTCTGAAGGCTGGGGGTATCCCGCTAACTAAGTGGGACACCGCTGGCACTGAGATCGCGGCCGAGTTGATCGATGAAACGGAGGAATTGGACGAATACTGATGTTCCCCTCTGTGCCTGGCTTGTTCAAGAATATTGCCGGATAGACGTCTGATCTGGGCTGTCAGGTCTTTCCTAGCATCCGCTCAGAAGGTTCCGGCGATGGAGTCGGCCATGCATGAGCGACAGTTGATGTGGTGAGTGGGGCTCGGTCTGATGACGGGAATGGCCAGTCTTGGAGCAGCGGATCCGCAGTCATCGAAAGGCGGGCAGGTGGTATCGTCGGTCGAGGCTGGTCGATCACTGGATGGCGCTCCCATGGTTCTCATCCCTGCCGGTCCCTTCACCATGGGCAGCAATGATGGCCTTCCAAATGAACGGCCTGAACACACTGTGATGCTGGATTTCTACTACATCGATCAATATGAAGTTACACTGGGCTTCTACCGGAAGTTTCTGGAATCGAGGAAACGGGAGCCTCCGTCGACATGAGGCAGCGGCGGCGGTTGGAGATCGGCCGGCTATTGGGATGAGATGGGAATTTGCAGCCGCGTATTGCCAATAGGCAGGGAAACGGCTTCCAACAGAGGCTGAGTGGGAGAAGGCGGCACGGAGGACCGATGGGCACCGGTATCCGTGGGGGGACATGCAGCCGCTTGTCGATATTGCAAACTATAATCGAGGCATGTAGGTCAGTGAAGCCGTCACGTTGGTGGCAGTGTCCGGTGGCCTCGATGGAATGAGCGTTCGGCATGGACTCAAAGAAGGCGGGAGGAGCCCATTCGGACTTTCTCATATGGCGGGGAACGTTGCAGAATGGGTGGCTGACTGGTATGGGCGTGACTATTATCACAAGAGTCCCAGGAAGAATCCGCCCGGCCCTATTACTGGTGAAAAACATGTTCTGCAAGGTGGATCATGGGCAGACTTACCCTCAGCGTTGCGTGTGACGGCGAGGTTTTCAGCAGAGCCGGATTTTGATGATCGGACGATCGAATTTCGCTGTGCGATGGATGCGACAAAATGAATGGCGCAGACCGGTGACTGTCAGCGATGCGGTAGAAAGTCAAGCTCCGTCAGCCGCGGTGCTTCCTTCCATTACGACCCTGTCGAACGTTTTCTGCGATCAGTTCTATGCCTGAACGATCAATCACACCCCTCATCGTGGTCGCGCTGCTGCTGGGGACGGTATTCGCGCTCCGTTCCCTCAATCCTCCTTCAGTGGAGCCGGTGCCTGTCCCATCGGTGCAGGTTCTTACCCCGGACAAGGTTCCGCTGGTCACAGGGGACGAACCGATCGCAGAGATCTTTACGAAAGCTGGTTGCTCTGTCTGCCACACCGTTCCGGGTATTCCAGGGGCCGATGGGCGCGTAGGGCCGCCACTCATAATACGCGTGACGGGGCCTGTGCGATTGGCCGATCCGGCTTACCAGGGCCATGCGAAGACGGTACACGATTATGTGATCGAATCGGTCCTTGATCCAGGGCTGTTCGTTGTGCCGGGATATCCCGCCGGCACGATGCCCACATGGTATGGCGCGAAACTCAGCGCCCTTGCGATGGAAAAGATTGCTTCGTATCTTGAGCAGCAGGGGGGCGCCGCGGCTCAGTCAGCGCGGTGATCCTTGCTTGATTGGCAACGAGGCGCGGGATTGGTGCGCAGGACTAGCGTTTTCGTATAGGCGTCACGTTTCCCGAGGCTCCCCCCTGGATCTTGAAAGCGCCGGTGGAAAGCTCGCCTGATTTTTTGTCGAGGAGGGCGTTGATCGCGTCGTCCCCTTTCAGACCTTCGAGTTTGATTTTGAGCCGGAGATTGTTCGCACTGTCGGCATTAATCAAGGCCTGTTCAAGCGAAATCCTCTCCGCCTTATACAGCTGGAACAGGACGTGGTCGAACGTCTGACAGCCTTCGTCCACGCCTTGCTCCATCGCTTCTTTGAGCGAATCGACTTCGGCTTTCTTAATGAGGTCTTTCACGCGGGGCGTGTCGAGCATGATCTCCAGCGCAGGGGCCCGCTTCCCGTCTACGGATGGCACAAGCCGCTGGGAAATGATGGCGCGAAGATTAAGCGACAGCTGGAGATAAATCTGCGGATGCCGCTCCACCGGAAAAAAATTCATGATGCGCTCGATGGCTTGGTTGGCATTGTTCGAGTGGAGGGTCGCGATGCAGAGGTGCCCGGTTTCGGCGAAGGTGATCGCGGCTTCCATCGTTTCCGTGTCCCGGACTTCACCGATTAGAATTACATCCGGCGCCTGCCGAAGGGTATTCTTGAGCGCGTTTTGAAATGAGAGTGTGTCGAATCCGACTTCTCGCTGCGTGATGAGCGATCGCTTATGATTGTGGACGAATTCGATCGGATCTTCCACAGTCACGATATGGCCGGGATGGGTGTTATTGCGGTGATCGATCATGGCTGCGAGGGTGGTGGATTTCCCTGAGCCGGTGGCTCCGACGACCAGCACCAACCCGCGCTTGGTCATGGCGATGTCTTTGACAATTGTCGGTAACCCCAGCTGCTCGACGGTTTGGATTTCGGCTTTGATATGCCGGAAGACCAAGCCGACGTTCCCTCGCTGACGAAACACGTTGACACGAAAACGGCCGAGCTCTTTGTAGTACAAGGCCAGATTCATTTCCATTTTTTCTTCGAATTCACCACGCTGCTGACCGCGCATCAGCGCCAGCGCGAGGGCTTCGAGCTGCTCATTGGTAAAGGGCGGCGCAGAGGTTTGAAGCGTCGATCCATGGACGCGGTAAGCAGGGGGTGAGTCAACGGTTAGATAGAGGTCAGAGGCTTCTTGATCCACCATGACTTTCAAGAGACTGCGAACGTCCATCTTTCTTTACCCCCGGTTTCCCTTGCAGGAATCTTATGCTGCGCCGCTCGTAGCGGCTCCAAACAGATTTGGGTTCATGCTGCGCGATTGAGCTTCGCCCTTCGTGACAATTCCGCGAGTCGCCAACTCGTAGAGCGCCATGTCCATTGTTTGCATGCCGTCTTTCTGGCTGGCCTGCATGATCCCGGGGATCTGGTGCAACTTGCCTTCCCGTATGAGATTGCGGACGGCAGTCGTGGCGACCATGATTTCGAGAGCGGCGACACGTCCGCCTGTTTTTTTCTTCAAGAGGGTTTGCGTGACGACTGCTTCCAACGCTTCGGCCAGCTGTGTGCGAACCTGGGACTGTTGGTTTGGGGGAAAGGCGTCGATGATGCGGTCGATGGTCTTTGGCGCGCTGGAGGTGTGGAGTGTGCCAAAGACCAAGTGGCCAGTTTCCGCAGCAGTCAACGCGAGCTGGATGGTTTCCAGGTCGCGCATTTCACCCACGAGGATGATATCCGGGTCTTCGCGGAGGGCAGCCCTCAGCGCATTCGCGAAAGACAGAGTATGGACACCCAGTTCTCGCTGGTTGACCAGACACTTCTTCGTCTTGTGGACGAATTCGACCGGATCTTCGATCGTGAGGATATGGCCCTCGAACGTGTTGTTCAGATAATCGACCATCGCGGCCAGCGTCGTCGACTTGCCGGATCCCGTTGGGCCGGTCACGAGGATCAGCCCCTTCTCCCGATCGCAAAGCTGTCGCACGATCGGAGGCATGCCGAGCTTCTCTAGCGGAATGATTTGGGTGGGAATATTTCGGAAGACGGCGCCAAGCCCACGGCTTTGGACGAACACATTGACACGGAATCTGGCGATGTCGCCCAGCTCAAAGGAGAAGTCGCATTCTCGCTTTTCCTCGAAATTTTTCCGTTGAGTATCGCTCATCATGTCGTAGATCAAGGAGTGCGTCTCTTCAGTGGTCAGTGGGGGATGATCGAGCTTCTTGAGATCCCCGTTCATACGGATCATCGGTGGCTCGCCGGCGCTGATGTGACAATCCGATGCGCCCTCCTTTGCCGTGAACGTTAAGAGCTTCGAAATATCCATGAAAGAGACACCTCGATAAGAAAAGGTAGCGAGACGATGATCTGGCGGATCCCAATACGACTTGGAGGCATCATGCCATAGGGTGATGAGAAAGCAAGGAAATAGCCGGAAGCGGCTGCGAGAATTCTTCGATGGGTGATGTGGAGACTAGAGTAAAGAGTCGATCAGATTAATCCCGCTAATTGTCCTGCGCGTTGGAATGCGATGAGGGCGTGATCAATGTGGTTGGGCCGATGTTCAGACGTCACCGTGACGCGAATGCGGCTGGTTTCGTCCGGAACGGTAGGAGGGCGAATTGCGGGCGCATACACGCCTTCTGCGAGCAGATGTCCGGAAAACGAGAGGGCGGCTTCGGCATTGCCGACGAGGATCGGCATGATGGGACTGACGCTGGGTGACAGGTTGAATCCCAACTGGAGCAATCCTGAAAACAACCGTTCACGATTGGCCCACAATCGCTCGCGCCGTTCCGGCTCTCGTTGCATGACTCGTAACGCTGCTGTGGCTGCAGCAGCCGAACTCGGCGGAGGCGCGGTGGTAAAGATGAAGGAACGGCTTGTGTTGATGAGGTAGCGGATTAATGTCGCGGGCCCAGCGAGGTAGGCGCCGCTGCTGCCGAAGGCTTTGCCCAATGTTCCCATCTGAAATGGGATCTGGGTGTCGAGGCCGAAATGTTCGGCCGTGCCCCGACCATGCGGTCCCATCACGCCTGTGCCATGCGCGTCATCGATGTAGAGGTCGGCCTCGTAGTCCTGGGCCAACCGGCTAAGTTCCGGCAACGGGGCAAGATCACCGTCCATGCTGAACAGGCCGTCGGTCACAATCAGAGTGCGTCGCCCCTTGCGTCTCTTGGCAAGCAGGAACTGGAGGTGGGAGACATCGTTATGACGATAGATTCGGAAGTCGGCTGTGCTGAGGCGGCAACCGTCGATGAGGCTGGCATGGCACAGACGATCGGCCAAGATCAATCCGTCTCGTCCGATCAGCGCCGGGATCGTTCCAATATTGGCAAGGTAGCCGGAGCTAAACGTCAGCGCGGCGTCGGTCCCTTTGAACTGGGCCAAAGCTGACTCGAGTTCTTGGTGCGGTGGTAAGGAGCCTGATAGTAACCGAGAGGCGCCGGCCCCGGCGCCGAACTGTTGTGTCGCTTCGATCGCGGACTGAATGACTTCCGGGTGGCTGGCCAAGCCTAAATAGTCGTTCGAAGCGAGCAGGAGAATCTGGCGTCCAGCTATTTCAACCATCGGGCCGACACCGGATTGGATTGGAGTGAGGCGTCTGGTCAGGTGATGCGCAGCCAATTCGGTGAGCCGTTTTTCAAACATCTAACGGGACCTGTCTTTAGAGAGTGGAAGATGCGGCGCTGTCTGATAACCGACAGGTAGCAGCCGCATTGACAAATTCGTGATATCCTTAGTATAAGGCGCACAGACAATTTAAGGAAATGGACTCCGCCCCTCCGACGAATCCATCCATGAGCTACCGTATCAAGGTTCCGGCAAAGACGCTTCCGGTCGATGAAGCCCACATGTTGAGCTCACTCGACCACGCCCTGCATAGCACAGGAACGTATCGCCGCCCAATCCTGGTCGGTCTGGGAGTGTTGGTGCTTGCGGCTGCCGTGGTCGGAGGAGTGTTTTATGTCGACCGTCAGGCCGCTCAGCAAGCGCAAGACCTTGAACGTGAGGCAATGCGCTATTTAACTGCCCCTGCCGCCAACGATCCTCAAAAGGCTGACCATGCATTGAAGGAAGCGATCGCAAAGTACCGGCAAATTGTCGACCAATATCCACGAACCTCCACGGCGCCTCTCGCCTTGTATCATTTGGGGAATACGTTGGTCCAGACTAATGACCTGGGTGCGGCTATCGATGCCTATCAGCGGTTTCTTACGTTATACGGTTCGAATCCTTCAATGGCCGGGTTGGTGCAACAACGTCTGGCGTATGTATACCTGCACAAGGGAGATCGGGACCAAGCGGTGAAGGCACTCACCGGCATCTTGGAGACCCCCGGTACGTTGAATCGAGATCAGGCTTTATTTGAGTTGGCGCGATTGGAGGAATCCCAAGCGCGACCTGAGGGAGCCATGGCTCGCTATCAGGAACTGATAAAGACCTATCCGAATTCTCCTTTCACCAGCGAGGCGACAATCAGGGCAAAGATCTTGGATACCAAGAAATCTCTGGAATCACAGCCTGCCTCGACTGCATCGGCTCCGGCCATTGCTCCATCCAAGAAAAGTTCTGCAGCTTCTCCTTCCACAGCAGACAAGAAAAAGCCCTAGCTCGCATTATTCACGACGGTTCGTCGCGAAATCGCGCAGTCGCGTTGCGAGAAGGGCACGCGGAGCCTGAGACCCCGAGGTGTACTTAAGCAGTGTGTCGTGGGAGCGAACGGCGAGCTGCCCGCCGAAGGCTCGTCGTAGCAGCGAATTCGCGATTGCAGCAGAAGTGCTCATGAAAAATGCGGGCTAGGAGCCTGTCCGACATTGACCGTTCTACTGCGGCGAACGATCCGCAACCATCTGCGTCGTTCTCGGCCCGAAAAAATCCTCAACGTATTTCAGCGAATACGCTTCCGGTTTTTCCAGGCCTGTGGCCTGGCATCTGGCTACGTCTCGTTCGCCTCGTCACGAAGGCAATGTCGGACAGGCTCCTAGCAGAATCCGAAAAATCCCATCAGCGTTATTCTCGCCTCGCTCTCAAGCGCCGTGAAAAGTAAGCCGTGGATCGGTCGGGTTTTCAGTTCCAAACATTGTACGTCTTCTGTCTCATGAACTGCTGGACAGGCTTTTTCGAGTAGCCTGCGGGAGGGTCGCCTGTTGTGGGTCGGTGGGGAGGGGAGCCGTGCTTAGCGGCTGATCATGAGAAAGTCGCCAGGTCGAATGGTCGGATCGGAGAGACTGTTCCTTGTCTTGAGCGTCTTGAGCGGGACGCGAAAACGTTTCGACACTTTTCCCAGCGTGTCTCCAATGCGGACTTTATACCAGCGAGAGTGTCCGGCAGTAGCAAACTGAGCCTTTGCCGGAAGCGGTGGAAATTTGTAGGTCGGGATGCGATCGAGTAGCTGTTCCACTTTCGCTTTCGTTCCCACTGGAACCTTCAGGTGATACGTCTCATCGCCCGGTGGTGTCGCGTCCCGCCGCAGTTCAGGATTTAAAAGCCGGAGCTCTTCATAGGGAATACCTGTAGCATTCGCGATCGCGTGAAAGTGGAGAGGCCGTGTGACGATCGCTTCATCGAATTGATGCGGTTCGGCAGACTCTTGAGAGAAGCCATAGCGATCGGGGTTTCTGGCAATAATAGTGGCGGCCATAAAGCGCGGCACATATTCCTTCGTCTCTCGCCGAATCAATCGTGTCTTTGAAATCTCGGAAAAGCTTTCGACCCTGGCCTTCTGGAGAGCCCGCATCACCTTGCCTTCTCCGGCATTGTAGGCAGCCATCGCGAGCGGCCAGGCACCAAAGAGGTCGTACAGATCGCGGAGGTAGCGGGCCGCCGCAACGGTCGACTTGATAGGATCCCGACGCTCATCGACGTATGAGTCTACGCGGAGTCCGTAGACCTTGGCCGTGCCCTTCATGAACTGCCAAGGGCCCGTTGCCTTGGCTCGTGAGTAGGCATAGGGGTTGAATCCGCTTTCTACCAGTGAGAGGTAGACCAGATCGCTCGGGAGATTAAATTCCGTGAAGATATTGTCGACCAGGGGCCGATAGCGGCTGAGTCGGAAGAGCCACTGCTCGAACCGACCGTGAATCGCTGTATTGAAGTAACGAATATGGGCCTGGACCGAGGGGTCCAGGACAATGGGGATATCGTAGCCAGCATACTCAGCCTGATCTGAGGCATTCTGAGAAGGGGCCTGTATCTGGGTTAGTTCAGCCGGAGGGTTCAACGAGTCTGAAAATCGAACGGTCGTTGGTGAACTTGCTGCCGGGTTCAGCTGTAAGAGGTCTTCCGTTCTTGGAACCGTGCTGGTCGCCGCTGGGCTGGTGACCGCTGGCGATAGGCCGTCGGTATCGAGCGGAACCAGATTTTCATCCGGGTCGTCTTCTCCCGCTACGGACTCATCTATAAGCAAAGTGGGATCAGCTGTCGCTGCCTTGGGAGGAGATGCAGCCTCCGCCACCATAATAGAGGGAGCAGAGAAGCTGAGGCACATTCCGAGGAAGAGAACCAACAGGGGGACGGAATGTCCTGGCCTAGGGGTCTTCACGAAAGAGCCGTGGCAATCAATGTTGTGTGGGAGGTTTGTCATGTTCTGTGAGGCTAGACTATCGTTGGATGGGGCTCGTGTCAAGGATTTGGAATGGGAATGACGCCCCGCATTGGTAGCACAGAGACCGCCATGACATCTTTTGCGCAAAATTGCATGTGGGAATACCGCTGCCATAGAAAGGCTGCAACAGTATGAAAACACGCATATCTGTGCGGTTTGTCGCCTTGACAGCTTTTGGGAGGCAATGGTATCGTCCCCCGTCCCGCAAAAGATTGCTCATATCTTAATCCGGTTAGGAGGATCAGTCGATGCTGAAACGGTATTTGCTGGCTCCCGGTCCGACGCCTGTGCCACCTGAAGTGCTGCTTGCCATGGCGCGGCCCATGTTCCACCATCGTGCTCCCGAGTTCGACAAGGTGTTCGCGGAGGTCCGTGACGGACTCAAGTGGCTATACCAAACGAAAAATAACGTACTGATGCTGGCGGCTTCCGGAACCGGAGGCATGGAAGGGGCAGTATCGAACTTTCTTTCTCCCGGCGATAAGGCCCTCACCATCAATGGGGGGAAGTTTGGGGAGCGATGGACTAAGCTCTGCAAGACGTTCGGAGCCGAGGTCACTGAAATTAAGGTGGAATGGGGGCGGGCCGTCAATCCCCAAGCGGTAGCCGATGCGTTGAAAAAAGACCCAGGAATTAAAGCCGTCTATGTGCAAGCGAGCGAAACGTCGACCGGTGTGGCTCACGACATTAAGGCCCTTGCGGAGGTTGTGAAGCCCTATGGCGAGACCATTCTTGTTGTGGATGCCATTACAGCCCTCGGCGTGTTCGACATCAAGACCGATGAATGGGGAATCGATGTCGTGATTACCGGGTCGCAAAAGGCCTTGATGCTTCCCCCTGGCCTTGCGTTCGTCAGCGTGAGCGATAAAGCCTGGCAGTTGGCAGACAAAGCGAAGAACACCGCGTTCTATTTCAACTTCAAAAAAGAGCATGAGAATCAGCAGAAGAATCAGACAGCCTATACCCCGGCCGTGTCCCTCATCGTCGGTTTACAGGAAGTACTGAAGATGATGAGGGCGGAGGGGCTTGAAGGGCTGTTCGGACGTCAAGCGATGCTGGCGAAGGCCATGCGTGAGGGGATGCAGGGAGCCGGGCTAGCGCTCTTTCCCAAAGAATCGCCCAGCGATGCCCTCACTGCCGTACTAGCGCCGGAAGGTGTGGACGGACAGGCGATCTACAAGAACCTGCGTGTCCAATACGGCATGACCGCAGCCGGCGGACAGGACCATTTGAAGGGGAAGATTTTCCGGCTTTCCCACATGGGCTATATGGACCGCTTCGATATCATCATGGCAGTGGCAGCGGTTGAAATGGTGCTCAAGGGGCTGGGGCATCCCGTGAAGCTCGGCAGCGGCGTCGCAAAGGCGCAAGAAATCCTGATGGCATAGGGCTTCGTCCAGACTTCATATGATAGGGCATACATAATGGGCATGAAAATTCTCATCAGCGATAGCTTGTCGAAGCAGGGTGTGGAATTGTTAGAGAAGGCTGGATTCACTGTCGTGGTGAAATCCAAGATGTCGAAGGAAGAGTTGTTCAAAGAAATCAAGGACGCCGATGGGCTGATCGTACGATCCGGCACCAAGGTCACGGAAGAGCTGATCGCGGCAGCTGAGAAACTGAAAGTCGTCGGACGGGCCGGGTCGGGGCTGGATAACGTCGATACGCCGGCAGCCACCCGTCGCGGCATTGTGGTGATGAATACGCCCGGCGGTAACACGGTCACAACTGCCGAGCACACCATGTCGATGATCTGGTCGATGAGCCGTCGTATTCCCCAAGCTACTGCATCGGTCAAAGCAGGTAAGTGGGAAAAAGACAAATTCATGGGCGTCGAGCTTTACAACAAGGTGCTCGGCATCGTCGGCGCTGGGCAGATCGGCAGTTATCTCACCAAACTGGCGCAAGGAATCGGCATGAGTGTGGTCGCCTACGATCCCTACTTGTCCGAGGAGCGCGCGCAGAAGATGGGCGTCACCATGATGTCGCTGGACGAACTCTTCAAGCGGGCCGATATCATCTCTGTCCACACGCCCTTGACGCCTGAGACCAAGGGCCTCATCAATGCGCAATCGATCTCGACGATGAAGCAAGGAGTGATGATCGTCAATTGCGCCCGCGGCGGGATCATTCATGAAGGCGATCTGTTTGACGCGTTGAAAGCCAAACGTGTGGCGGCCGCCGCGTTCGACGTGTTCGAAGAAGAGCCGGTGAAGGCCGATCACCCCCTATTGACGTTGGACAATTTCATTTGCACGCCGCACATCGGAGCCCAGACGACCGAGGCGCAAGAAAACGTGGCGGTCGGCATTGCGGAGCAGATCGTCGACTACTTCACCAAAGGCATTGCCCGCGGGGCGGTTAATATCCCCTCTGTCTCTCCGGAGTTACTCCCCAGGCTCCAGCCCTACTTGTCGTTGGCTGAGCAGCTTGGGAAGTTGCAAACGCAGCTGTGTGAAGGCGGCCTTGAGCGTGTGACCGTCGAATACAGCGGAGAGGTGGCAAGTCTGTCCATTNNAATTACGTGAATGCGCCGATTGTCGCGAAGGAACGCGGAATAGAAGTGAAGGAAGTGAAGAGTAGCGATGCAGGCGATTTCACCAGCTTGATTCGTGTGCGAGTAGAGGCAGGGAAGAAATCGTACCAGGTGGCCGGCACGCTCTACCATAAGAAAGATCCGCGTGTGGTCGAGATCGATCAATTCAATGTTGAGGTGGTGCCGGAAGGCCACATGCTTCTGATCCTCAACATCGACCGCCCAGGGGTGATCGGGATGGTGGGGAAAGTGCTCGGCGACAACAAGATCAACATCGTCCGCATGCAATGCGCACTCGAGAAGCGGGGTGGGAACGCGATGCTCATCATCGGCTCGGACGCGGTTTTTCCTGACAAGGTGCTTCAGACGATCCAGTCCAGCAAAGACATTCTCTCAGTCAAAGTCGCGGATCTCTCTTAACCCGCGCGCTATCCATCAGGTCAGCTATGATCTCCGTTCCTCCGAAGCCCCGCCTTTCTTCGGGACAGGCCCAGTCGACCCGCGAGCGCTCGCTCGTCCCCGTGGGGATGGCGACGATCCTTCCTCACGCGGCAAAGCAGGTTCGTCACCTCGAAGCGCAGTTGCTCGCACAAGTGAATCATTGGGGCTACGATGAGATCATTCTTCCCACGTTTGAGTATTTGGACGTGCTGGCTCCTGGACTAGAGCCGGAACTGATCGAGCACTGTTATCAATTTGTCGATCGTACGACGGGCCGGACATTGCTGCTCCGCCCGGACGCCACGGCGCAAATCGCCAGAACTGTCGCAATGGGGTTGACTGGCACGGCGTTTCCGTTGCGCCTTTCCTATCGAACGTCGGTTTTCCGCTACGAGCCGGAGCATGCGGGGCGCGGTCGAGAAATTTTTCAAGTCGGAGCGGAACTCATCGGCCTGGACGATGTCACAAGCGACAGCGAAGTGATCGGTTTGATGATCGAGTGCCTCCGCGCGGTCGGTTTGCAGTCTTTCAAGGTGTCTCTCGGACATGTCGGCTTTATTCAGGGGCTTCTGGCGCGATCGGGGCTGTCGGCGCAGGGACAGAAGTTGGCCGAGCAAGCGGTGGCGCGAAAAGACCTGCCGAGGCTTGAAGAAGTCCTTGTAGGCGAGCGAATTTCCAAGGCGGCAGCCCGTGCCATTCGGGAAGCGCCTGAGCTATACGGTCAGGAGGAAGTGCTGACGCGAGGACAGGTCCTCGCAGCCGGCGATCCTGCATTGACCGCTCCACTTGAACGGCTTTCCCAGGTCTATCAGGTGCTGTGCGCCGCAGGCTACCGGGAGTCGCTGTTGTTGGATATCGGGGAGTTTCGCGGGTTCGACTATTACGATGGTGTCGTATTCGACGTGTTTGCCGAGGGGATGGGAGCTGAGTTAGGCGGCGGCGGACGATACGATCACTTGATCGGCCGATTTGGCCGACCGTTGCCTTCAACCGGCTTTGGGTTGGATGTCGATCGGCTCTTCCGCACCGTGTCATTTCCCGAGGAAGGAACTGGATCGGCGCGAGTCGATTATCTTGTCGCCGGGCCACGGCGAGCGGCGCGTTTGTTGACATCGGTCGCGGCGCAGTTACGTCGGACTTGCTCACGGGTGGTGCAGCAGACCCTAAAGGGGAACGATGCGGCGCTCTTGTCTTCTGCAATGACAGCGGGGTTGGCGCAGCAGGCGGCAGCCGTGGTGGTAGTGGGTGCGCCAGGGGTAGGCCATGATGACGTGCTGGTGATGGATCTCTACGGTGATTGCAAGGATGGTCCCTCAAACAGCAATCTGAGTCGTCGTTCGAAGAAGGTGGGGCTTGCCGACCTGGTGGCCTCGGCTCGTCGGCTTCGTCGGCACGTAAAGGAGCGGTCATGAAATCCATGTCAGCCGCCGACCTGTCTCAGCCCAAACTGCCCCCTCAGAACCTAGAGGCTGAGCAATCGGTTCTCGGCGCGGTGCTTCTCGACAACAGCGCCATGGCCAAGGCGCTGGAATTGCTGGTCGAAGAGAGCTTCTATCGCACGTCACATCGGAAGATCTATCGTGCCATGCTGGAATTGTCGGAAGTCGGAGAAGTAATCGATCAGATTACGTTGACGGAACGGTTGAAGGCGCAGGGAGAAATTGAAGCCGTCGGCGGCGCAGCCTATTTAGCGGAACTCGTGCAGAGCGTCGCCAGCTCCGCCAATATTCGCTATCACTGCAAGATCGTGCGCGACAAGGCGCTGCTGCGAGAGCTGATCCATGCCTCCACTGAAGTC
>CXWL01007374.1_pt1 | contig 34050 bp, 34 predicted proteins | sample 590931 | NCBI WGS metagenome assembly CXWL01 (sample SAMEA3498368, study PRJEB10139) | groundwater metagenome | biome: water well; material: biofilm material | place: Germany | collected 2015-04-27
GCCAGTACCGCTTGTTTCTTGTGGCATTTCAGTTGCTTGGCACGATAGATGACGGAGCCCTGACCCCCGAAGGGCAGGTGCTGTCGGTGAACCAGTTTGGCGCCCACCACCTGGGGTACACCCAGCACGACTTGATCGGACACTCCGTGCTGAAGGTCATCCACCCTGAGGACCATCCCACCGTGCACCATCACTTAGCGTCATGCCTGCTGGACCTCGGCACGGTGAAGACCTGGGAGTTTAGGAAGGTACGGCGCGATGGGTCCGTCCTCTGGGTGCGGGAAATGGCCCGAGGCCTGCACAACGATGCCCAGCAACCCATCATCTTGATCGTGTGCGAAGACATCACGACACGTAAAATCGAAGCGGATCAGCTCCGCCTCACCCAGTTTACCGTCGATCATGCCATGGACCAGGTGTTTTGGGTTGACGCGCAGGGCCGTTTTCACTATGTGAACGAGGCGGCCTGTCGACGGCTGGGGTATTCCTCTACCGAACTGCTCGAAATGGGCGTCTCAGATATCAACCCCGACTTTCCTCACACGAACTGGCCCGCCTATTGGGAGCGACTCAAAACCCAGGGCTGGGCACGCTTTGAAAGCCGCCACAAAGCCAAATCCGGCGAGATCTATCCGGTTGAGATTTCCTCGATCTACGTGAACCAGATCGGTTTGGAATATACGTGTGCCTTCGTCCGCGATATTAGCGAGCGAACACGCACGGAAGCACGGCTTCGCCAAGCGCAAAAAATGGAAGCCATCGGCACCCTGGCCGGAGGCATCGCCCACGACTTCAATAACATTCTGGCTGCGATTGTTGGCTACACCGAACTGATGCGGCTGAACAGCGANNCCACCATCCAGATCGAAACCCGGCTCTCCCCTGAAGAGCTCACCATCCTGGCGGACCCGACCCAACTCCAACAAGTGTTACTCAACCTGGGTGGTAACGCCGCGCATAGTATGCAACAGCGCGGCGGCACGCTGTCGATCGAGACCACACGCCACGACCTCTCGGAAGAGTCGGCTCGCGAGTATCCCACACTCAAACCGGGATCTTACGTTCGCCTGCGAGTCCAGGATACCGGGTGCGGCATCCCCTCCCATCTGCTTCCACGTATTTTCGATCCGTTTTTTACGACCAAGGGCCCAGGCGAAGGCACGGGACTTGGCCTCTCGATGGTCCATGGCATCGTCACCAAATACGGCGGGGCCATCACCATCGAGAGCGTCGAGGGAGAAGGTACCAGCATCGACATCCTGCTACCCCGGCATACCGCTCCAACCGAGGAGCTGCCTCTCGCACCATCCCGTCCTCTGCTTGGCGGCACCCAGCACATTCTGGTCGTAGACGATGAACAGCCTCTCACCGAGATGCTGCGTCAACTGTTGGAACGCCTCGGCTACCGCGTGACCACCGCCAACGACCCCCTCGCGGCGCTCTCGCTGGTTCGGGAAGCGCCTGAACGCTTCGACGCCGTGCTGACGGATCAGACTATGCCCGGCATGACCGGCTCAACCCTCACGGTCGAGCTGCTCAATATACGACCGACATTGCCGATCATCCTCATCTCAGGATTCGGCAACACGGTAGACTCTCAGAAGGCAACGCAACTTGGAGCGCGAGCGTTTCTCCCAAAACCCATCGATTTCCCTCTCCTCTTTCAACTCTTACAACAGGTGCTTGGCGGTGAGACCACCTCACCACCCGTGAAGCGTCTCTCGTGAAGCGAGTGTCAGGTTTCACGGTTCAGGTGGAGGGTTTCAAGTTTCAGGTTGAACGTTTCATGTTTTCCCAACTTGAGACCTGAAACGTGAAACTCGAAGCAGCGAACGACGAACGAAGAGGATACCCTTCTTGAGCATCCTGCTAGCCACCCGTTGATTTCCCTTTCACTGCCGGCCCTTTCCCTCTATTCTGCCCCCACCGTATAATGCGATCCAAGACAAGCGGTCGATTCATGATCGCAATGGGGGGGGGCAGAAACGGTGTGTAATTCAGAACAAGACTCGCCTCGATTCGGTTCATCGTCCCCTGAACTGTCGCCACTCGACGGGGAGGGACAGCGTACGCTGCTGCGCATGCTCATCGATCACCTGCCAGCCTATATTTCCTATATCGACACCGACCACCGCTACCGCCTAGTCAACCGGCGCTATGAGGAGTGGTTTGGAGTCAGTCACGATCACCTCGAAGGGCGCCTGGTCAAGGAGGTGCAAGGCGAAGCCGCCTATGCCCGCATTCAACCTCACTTGGATGAAGCCCTCGCCGGGACACCGGTTCACTACGAGCATCAACTGGTAGACGCATCGGAAGTCACGCATTACCTGGACAACCGCTATCTCCCGCACCGCTCCGATTCCGGCGAGATCCTGGGATGTTTCGTCCTCGTCACCGACATCTCCGACCGCAAGCGCGCTGAAGAAGCCCTCCGGCTGAGCGAAGAACGCTACCGAGCACTGTATGACAATAATCCATCGATGTACTTCATGGTGACCCCCGAGGGGCAGGTGCTGTCAGTGAACCAGTTTGGGGCCCACCACCTGGGCTACACCCAGCAGGACTTGATCGGACGCTCGGTGCTGGAGGTCATCCACCCTGAGGACCATCCCGCCGTGCACCATCACTTGGCGTCATGCCTGCTGGACCTCGGCGCAGTGAAGACCTGGGAGTTCAGAAAAGTGCGGCGCGATGGGTCCGTGCTCTGGGTGCGGGAAGTGGCCCGAGGTCTGTATAACAACGCCCAGCAACCCGTCATCTTGATCGTGTGCGAAGACATGACCGAGCGAAAACTGCTGGAGACGCGTCTTCTGCAGACCCACAAAATGGAGGCCATTGGCACACTGGCCGGAGGCATCGCCCACGACTTCAACAATATCCTCACCTCCATTTTGGGATTTACCTCCCTGGCCTTGAAGTCGGTTCCAGACCATTCGACGACACAACGGCACCTTGGGTACATTCAAGCATCCGGCAATCGGGCTAAAGCCCTGGTCAGCCAAATTCTCACGTTCAGCCGCCAACACGAGAACCGCCGCGCACCACTTCATTTGGGCGAGATCGTGCAGGAGTCGCTCGAGCTGCTTCGCGCCTCCCTTCCCGCCACCGTCGAAATTCACACCCTGCTCGATCCAAGCTGTGGAATGATATCGGCTGATCCAACCCAGATGCATCAGGTGCTGGTGAACCTCTACGGGAATGCTGAACACAGCATGAGGGGCGTGGAGGGATACCTCGACATCAGCCTCCACCCCATCGAGGTCACCGAGCCCCTTGTCCGGAGTGTACCGAACCTCCAAGTCGGCCCATACGTTCACCTGACCGTGCGCGATTCCGGGCGCGGAATGAGCCCCACCGTGTTGGAGCGGATCTTCGATCCGTTTTTCACCACGAAACCGGTTGGAGAAGGCACTGGGTTGGGACTCTCCGTCGTCCATGGCATCGTCACCGCACATGACGGGGCCATCTCCGTTCACAGCAGCCCAGGCCTGGGAACCACCATCTCGCTCTATTTCCCACGGGTGTCCACGCCAATCGGGAGAAGAGCGACCGCCTCCCTCCAAGCCCTCCGACAGCCTGGGACTGAGCACATTTTGATCGTCGACGATGAGGAGGACATCCTGTTTCTGGCCCAACAGGAACTGGAGACCCAGGGCTACCAGGTGACCGTGAAATCCCATGCGCTCGCCGCACTCGAGATTTTTACATCCGCCCCCGACTCCTTCGATCTGGTTGTCACCGACCAAACCATGCCAAAAATGACCGGCGGCGCATTGGCGGCCGAACTCCTTCGTATTCGTCCGGACCTTCCCATCATCCTCTGCACCGGATTCAGCCATACGATGAGCGCCGAGCAAGCCCAGGCCATGGGCCTTCGCGCGTTTCTGATGAAACCCTTTACGGTCTTGGAACTGGCAGACACGATTCGTCGAGTGTTGGACCGGCCTGCGGATTAGCACGCCCCCACGGCGCGCACTGCTTCAATCAATCGATTCAGCCCGTCATCCAACTGCACCCGGTCGATCGTCAACGGCGGCATCAGCTGAATGGTNNCACGATGTCGAGCCCGATTTCCAGACCAATCCCACGGATGTCCCCGACATGCGGATGCTCACCCAATGCCTCCCGCAAACGCGCTACGATATACGCGCCATCCCGTTCGGCTTTTTCCCACACCCGATCACGACGATGAATCTCCAAGGTCTTCAACGCCGCCGCGCAGGCCACCGGGGTCCAACCGAACGTGGAGATGAACAGACTCTTGGCGCAGGCCACCTCCGCGAGATCCTCCCGCATCACCACCGCGCCCATCGCCGCCCCGCCGTTGGTGATCCCTTTGGCCATCGTCACCACATCGGGGACGACCCCGTCCAATTCGAGTCCGAAGAGCCGCCCGCAACGGGAAAAACCGGTCCCAACTTCGTCGAGGATCATCACAGTACCGTATCGCTCCGTCAGCCGTCTGACGAGCGCGAGATACCCCTTGGGCGCAACGACCGTCGAACCCCACCCCGTCACGATCCCCGCTTCCGTAACGACCGCCGCGACCTGGCGCGTTGCCAACGTCTGCTCCAACCGCTCGGCAAACTGCGGTAAGACGCGCTCAGGCGTCTCCTCGATCCGATAACAATCGGGATAGGGCAGTTGCACATACTCCGCCCCCGGCGTCACCACGTCGGCAATATGCGAATCGGGGAAGCCGATTTGGAGAGTCCCGGTCGACTGGCCGTGATAGGTTTCGCGACACCCGACGACGATCTTACGACCGGTATACGCACGCGCCGCTTTGATGGCCATTTCGTTCGCCTCCGTCCCGCCGGTGGCTCGTCCGACCACGCAGAGCGAGGACGGCAGCGACTGGATCAGCGCCTCGGCATAGGCCTCTTGGACCGGATCGGACGTCCACATGGCGGAATAACTATTCCGATGCGCTTGAGCGGCCATGGCTTCCGCCACCTCCGGATGATTCCAGCCCAAATTGGTGGTGTTCCATCCCGACGTGAAATCGATTAGCCGCCGTCCATCGGCGGTCCAGACGTCGCTGCCAGATGCGCCCGCCATGCGAAACGCCCAATCCGTATAGACACTGTAGGCAATAGATGCTTGATCATCGCTCAGCCTTTCGTCGCCGGAGGCTCCTGCGCCGCAGCCAAGACCGGCCCCGGCTGCCAATAGCCCCACATCGTGTGAATGAATCCCTGTTCGTTAAACTCGAACACGTCGATCCCGTCGAAAGTCACGCGCCGACCGTTCTTCCCCTCCCCGGATCCGCTGAACGTCACCGCCGCTCGCGCACCATTCACATACACTCGGCCCTCCGTAAAACCGATGTGGCGAAAGAGCCCGCCGACGCCTAGAAAAAATTGCCGCAACGCCGCCTTACCACGAATAGGCGGCCCCTCGGCCGGATCGTAACTGACCGCATCCTCGGCAAAACAGGAGAGCCAAGCCTCCACATCCATCGTTCGTGTCGCGGCAAAATACCGGGCAATCACCGTCGCTGCCGTCATCGTCCCCATTGCGTCCCCTCCTTTTCTCATTTATCCCTACCCAACGCTCACATCTGATACGAGTGTGCGGTTCGTTCGGATGTCTCCTCCGTCATCTTCTCCGTCAGACGCACCTTGACTCCCTGTCGGCCGCACCGTAAGTTCAAAGGCATGCGAGATTGTACGGTCTGGCGCCGGTTCCTTCCCATGGTTATGAACGTGCTACTGATTGGGCTCGTGTTCGGCATGAACCCCGACCGCGCCTCAGCCGACCTTGATATTCAGATCGATGAGAACGGCACCGCGACCGTGAAGGCCCTGTTGGAATTGCCGGGGACACCGTCCATCACCCACGATGTCCTTACCGACTATGACCAGTGGCCGACGTTATTTCCAGCCGGTCTGCGGCTGGCGACGATCCGCCGGGAACCGGACCGCGTGGTGACCGATCTCTACGTGCAAGCCCGTGTGCTTCCGGGAGAACTCCGGCTCATGATCGAAACGCGCGAGCCTCGCCCAGGACAGTTGGACGCACATTTTCTCGCAGGAGATTTCCAACGGTACGAACGCACCTGGCGCCTGAGCCCGGCCGTCAACGGCACTCGGACCAAAGCGGAGCTCGACATGTTGATTCAACTCAAGCAGTGGGCGCCGCACTGGCTGGTGGCCACGTTGCTGCGTCAAGACCTTGAAGAGCATTTTCGCAAGTTATTCGCGGCGGTCGAGTGGCGCACCCATTCGCCCACCGCGCATTGATCCATGAAAGGAGACCGCCTCATGCCGATATCGAAATCGTTCTTCTCACTCCTCCTGTTAGGCTTGGTCTTCACGGCCCTCCCAGGGTGTGGCTACAACGACATTCAGGGGTTGGACGAAGACACCAAAGCCTCCTGGAGCGAGGTCCTCAACCAGTACCAGCGTCGGGCAGACCTGATCCCCAACCTGGTGAACACCGTCAAAGGCTATGCCGCACATGAAGCGCAAACCCTGGAAGCCGTGACCAACGCACGGAGTCAAGTGGCTGGGATCAAAGCCACCCCAGAACTCTTGAATGACCCGGTCGCGTTCAAGAAATTTCAAGAGGCGCAGTCGCAACTCTCCGGCGCGCTCTCACGCCTCTTGGTCGTCGCGGAACGTTATCCCGATCTGAAAGCCAACGAGAACTTCAAAGACCTGCAGAGCCAACTTGAAGGAACCGAGAACCGCATTACGGTCGCTCGTAAGCGCTACATCGAGAAAGTCGCGGAGTACAACAAGATGGTGCGCTTCTTCCCCACCAGTCTCACGGCGAAGTTCCTGCTCCATGCAGAGGAAAAACCAAATTTTGCCGTGGAAGACGAAAAGGCGCTCAGCAAGCCACCGGATGTGAAATTCTAACTCGTGTCGATCCTCATTCTGATATTCGGGCTGATCGTCGGGCTATCCCCCGAGATTGCGCATGCCCTGGACGTGCCTCCTCTTGCGGGCCGCGTCGTCGATCGTGGACACCTCCTCGACGCGGCAACGCTCAGCACACTGGAAGCCCAACTGGCGACCCACGAACAGGTCACCGGCAACCAAGTCGCGGTGCTCACCCTGTCATCGCTCGAAGGGGAACCGCTGGAACAGTTTTCCCACCGTGTCGCCACCACGTGGCAACTGGGCAAAAAAGGGACAGACAACGGCGTGCTCTTACTCGTGGTGCCGCAGGACCGAAAAATCCGCATCGAAATTGGCTACGGCCTCGAGGGGACGTTCACGGATGTCCAGAGCTCGCGCATCATTCGAACGGTCATCATTCCGGAGTTTCGGAAAGGGAACTATCAGGGAGGCATCGTGTCCGGCACCAGAGCCATCCTGGCGCTGCTTGAGTCAGGAGCCCCACCGGCAGACCAAGCGGGCCCTCTAGCTGTGGAGACTGCCGGCCATGGGGAAACCCTCTTTCTGGCCATCCTGGTCGGCAGCATTATCGGCGGACTGTTAGGCACTGGCATCGCGTATCTGGCCACTCTGGGGGGCGGGATTGTCTCGTTTCTCCTCGCATCCGTCTCGGGACTCGGCTTGGCACTTCTCGCTGGACTTGGCGGACTCATCGGAGCGGTCGTCCTCGCGGCACTGTTTCGCGGCGCTACGGGACGGGGAAGCGGAGCGTCTCCGTGGGGTGGACCAGGATGGCCCACCTCTGGCACATCTGGCAGCGGCTGGTCCTCGTCCTTGGGCTCCTTCAGTGGTGGAGGGGGTAATTTTGGCGGCGGTGGAGCGTCGGGAGAATGGTAACCCCTCTCTATTCAGACACAGATCGGGTGAACATTCGGGAGGCTGTGGAACAGGCCGAACGGCGGTCCCGCGGTGAAATTGTCCCGGTGGTCGTCTCCGCCTCAGCGCGATATCGGGACGCAGCCCACCTCGCGGGCCTGCTCGCCGCGGTGCTCGCCCTCACCAGCCTATTGGTAATTGGACACAGCTGGACGCCCTGGGCCTGGATGGAACGACACCCTGGGTGGATCGTTCTTGGCACCGTTCTAGCCTATGCCCTTGGCCACGCGATCGGCCGACACCCCTGGGGAATCCGCTTCTTCACCTCTCGGGCTCGCATGGCACAGAAAGTCACGCTCCGCGCGGAACTGGCCTTTTACCAGCACGGCCTCCACAAAACCGCTGGACGCACGGGCATCCTCATTTTCATCTCCACCCTCGAGAGGCAGGTCCGAATTCTTGCCGATACGGGCATTCATCAACTGGTGGCACCAGGCACCTGGGATCGGATGGTGGAACACCTGGTGGAGGGGATCAAAACCGGTCATCCTACCGACGCACTCTGTCAGGCCATCGACCAATGCGGAGACGTGCTCGCGCGTCACTTCCCAGTGGACGGGGACAATCCCAACGAACTGCCGGACGACATCGTACAAGACCGATAAGACCTCTCGCAGATTGACAGTGCGCCCAAGCCTTTCCTAGGATACAGCGCTGGCTGTCGCACATCCTCCGTGCCGCACACCAGCCTCACCACGACGACGAGATTGAACGCGGAGAAAGGACCACCTGATGTCAGACAGTTCGCATCCCACGCCGGCCCACGCCATGAAATCCAAACATAACCCCGAGACGAGTCTCCTTAAGAAATTTGAGAACGTCTTCGAGGTCGCCATCTTCGCCAGTCGATGGATTCAGGCTCCGCTCTATGCCGGGTTAGTCATCGCGGAAATGCTCTACGCCTATAAGTTTCTGGTCGAATTGTGGCATATGATGTACGAGCTCCGAGAGCTGTCGGAAACGCTCTTCATGTTGGGCATCCTCTCCCTGATCGACATCACCATGGTCGCCAATTTGCTGACCATGGTGGTCATCGGCGGGTATGCCACATTTGTGAGTAAGCTTGACTTAGAAGACCATCCGGATCGGCCAGAATGGCTTGGCCATGTGGATCCCGGCACCATCAAAGTCAAATTAGCCGCCTCACTCATCGGCATTTCCAGCATCCACCTCTTGAAAGCGTTCGTGAACATCACCAACGTGGATGTGGAACACATCAAATGGCAGATCTTGATTCATATGACGTTCCTGGGATCCGCCATCCTCCTGGCGTACACCGACAAAATCATGCAACGAGGGAAGCACTGATCCAGGGCACCTCGATCTCCCCGTGTCGATGCCTTGACAAGTTTCAACAGCCTTGCAATAGTACGGCACGCGTACTATTGCAAGGCTGTACGAGTACGCTAAAGCAACACAGGCTCTCCCATTTCGGCAGGAGGCTGATACGGACGTGAGCCACATCCCACTATCCCCCTCTTTTCTTTTTCGGCAGGGTTCCGTACCCTATCACCGGCACCTCGTCACCTGGATTACCTGTGCCATCATTGGATGGGGGTCGACCCTCTACCCCGTTGAACCACTTTGGGCCGCCTCGTTTCGCATTTACGACCAAGGCGCCTCCGCATCCTCCCAAGCTAACGCGTTTACGGCCCAAGCCGACGATCCGTCCGCTGTATACTACAACCCTGCCGGCATGACGCAACTCTCGGGCGTGCAATTTTACGGGGGCATGACCTTGATCGGCGGCCACTCGCACTACTCCAACTTGTCGGGAACGGCGCAGACGCGCGGAGACTTCGGTGGCAGCGTCGGCTATCCGCCCCCGAGCAATGCCTATTTGACCGCCAATCTCAAAGACCTCGGCGTGCGTATGCCGATCCTGCGCGATATGAGCCTGGGCCTGGGCATGAACTTTCCGTACGGCACCAAATTCCGCTTTCCCAACGACGGCCCCTTCGCCAGCGCCGTCACGACAGCCGCGCTCCAGATGATGGATATCAAACCGACGCTCGCCTACAAGGTCTCCAAACATCTTTCGTTGGGAATCGGCCTCGACATCTATACGTTCACGAGCCTGGTCGGCGAAGGGCGCTACGAATCGCGCTTGAGCGCAGGGCCTGGTCTCGGTTTACTCAACGGTCAATCCGTGGAAATTAACGGCAAGGATACCGCCTTCGGATTCAACGTCAGCTTGCTCTATACCCCCTGTTTAAATGAGGACGGCAAGCCGCTCTGCAGCTTCGGCCTCGTCTATCGCAGCCAATCGACGCTGCATCTCGATGGCGAGGCCCGCGCCAACGGGGCCTATATCGCCGATAGTTCGACGACCTTGGTCATTCCTCAGTCGCTCACCGGCGGACTCGCCGTATGGCCGATTCGCGACCGACAGCGGGAATGGAAAGTCGAGTTCGACGTCGACTACACAGGCTGGAATTCCGTTCGAAACCTGGACGTCCGCCTGTCGTCCGGCGCAGCGGTCACTGGAGTAGCTGCCCCCCTGACCGTCTCGAATCCCCAGAACTACCACGGGGCATTTTTATTGAGCGTCGGCACCGAATATAAGTGGGTGAATGCCCCACTGCTCCCGCAGTGGGACGTGGCCTTGCGGGGAGGGTACTGGTTCTCCGAAAGCCCCACGCCGGACCATTCGTACAATCCGGCTGTCCCCGACGCGAACAATCACGCCATCTCCATCGGCCTAGGTCTCTTGTGCAAAGGCTCCGGCCGATTCATGGGCTTGGTGGAATGCGGAAACTTCTCCGGGAGCTGGTATAAGCCCAGTGCGATTGGCATCGACATCGGCTACAAAACCTTGTGGTACGAACCACGCACGGTCCGTGGCAATACGAATCCGTTCGCCAATCCGGCGGTCGTCGACGGCACCTATCGCACCATGGTCCATGTGGGATCGATCAATTTCCGCGTCAACTTCTAGCCGGAGGCTGAAACAGGCCGCCAGCGGCGTACTCAATAACCCTGAAGCGTCTCTCGTGAAGCGAGTGTGAGGTTTCAGATGGAGGGTTTCACGTTGAACGTTTAAAGTTTCATGTTTTCCCAACCTGAGACCTGAAATCTGGGACGTGAAACCTGAAACTCGAAGCAGTGACGACGCCGTGTTGAACGAGAATCGAGTATTTCCGCAACCTGCTAGATGATGGAGGATGCCATGACTGGGCTGAACCACGCGCGGCTACGCTTTGCAACCCTCCTGACTGTGATGCTCTTCTGCGGGTCCTGCTCGCTCATTCCCTGTCACCCCTATCGGCTTGATCCGGGCCCCGGGCATACCAACGCAAACTTAGCCGCCGAAGACCGCATTCCGCGGCAAGGGGGACCGCCTGACGGCATGTTCATCGGCATCGCCACGTCCGGCGGAGGCAGCCGGGCTGCTAACTTTGGCGCCGCCGTCATGCTTAAACTGCGTGAGTTGGGTATTTTAGATCGGGCGGATGCCCTCTCCTCCGTCTCCGGTGGCAGCCTCCCAGCAGCGTACTATGCGTTGGAAGGGTACGAGTATGTGTCCCTCTCTCGCCTGGGTTCGGAACGTATCCAGTTTAGGGAGGAAGAACTGCGTGATCGCCTGTTGCCAGATTTCCAACTCCGCTTTGTCACCCGTATGGTGCTGCCCTGGCATATCCTGCGATACTGGTTCACCAGCTTCACCCGTACCGATATCATGTTCGATGTGCTCGACAGCTACCTGTTTCACGAGGCCACCTTCGCCGACTTGAATGCGACCGGCCCCAAACTCCTGATCAACACCACCGACCGGGACGACTTGCAGCACTTCGACTTCCAGAAGATCGAAGAGTACCCCTATGGGTTGGCCGACCTGCCGTATAAACGATTCGTGTTCGTCGACGACCGCGTGCCGACCGCCAACCTCGCCGCCCTGCCAATTGCGATTCCAGTGACCGCCTCCATGGCCGTACCCGGACTCTTTCAAGATGTCACCTTGGAACGCCCCACGTCGCCTGCCTCAGCAGCGTCCCCAGACCCCTCCCAACCAAAATTCTTGCATTTGACCGATGGCATGCAGACGGACAACCAGGGCCTCCTGTCAATCCTGGAAATGCTGCAACAGTCGGTGAAAGACGGAACATTCGCTACCACGTTTCCTCGTGGCTGCGTGCTCATTTCCATCGACGCGGCGCCGAATTACTTCAACTGGGCCAAGGACAAAGACGAAACGCGGCGGGAATATAAAGACTATCTCTTCGACCGCAACCTTGCTGAAGCGGTCGATTACCTGCTGCTGCCGCAACGCGAATGGGTGCTGCGGCAAGTGGGGCTTACGCGACAGGACATCGTCAACAAGGTCACCGTCAAGCGTGGCTTTCGGATTGCACCGAACAGAGCCGACTCACCCACCTGCGATTTCTGGCACATCCCCTTGCGCCATATCCCCATCCAGGATGCGTTCGGGAAGGAACTCGTCTGGTATCCGACCGAACTTGACACGACCAAGCAGAAACAAGATTTTCTTTTCGATGCGGCCTGCCGCGCCGTCAAGAGGGGATGGGATGCCGGCGCACGCACCCTGTTGGGTCGGCCAAACCAGTCGCTCGATTGCCCTCCCCCACGGACACCGTAACCGACCGCCGATCGCTCCGACATCGCCGCGCGCTTAACTCGCTTCTACGCGAGTGTGTCCCGCTTGCTCGCGAAAAACGTACGATCATTCTATGATGGCGTCATGACGATGCTGTTGAGCAAAGACCACACGATTCTGGACAAAGGGAACATGGAGTGGCGTCCCTTCGGCACCAACGCCGATGGGGAAAAGGTTCGCGACGTCAGCGGCGTCACTGTCCGGGCCAACGTCGAATACCTCGAAGAAGTCGTGGCCCACGCCAAGGGACCGGATGCCGGACGTGAAGCCGTCACGGAACTATGCCGCCTCCTCAACGAGCGGATTCAGGACCCGACCTACCATGTCACCCCGTCGTTCCTGAAGAACACGTGGAACAGCTATTCGTATGAGTTCGTCTGTTTCCTCGGCGAATTCTGCAAGGGTATCTCGGGCGATCCGAAATTCCCATACCATGTCGGCGAAGTCAAACTCTTGTCGCCGATCATTCAGACGCTTGGCCGTCCGTTCGCAACGCATCAGATCTACAAAATGTTCCCGCATTTCGGACAGAAGTTTGCAAAGGGGTCTCTCATTTTCGAGGTGGGTGAAGTCACCCTCTCGTCCGCCGTCTTACGGATGCGGCTCACCGAGCATGTCCTCAGGCAATTCGGCCCCTATCGGCAAGCCTGTGCCCATCTGATTTGCGAATCGTCGAAAGCCGCCCTCGTCGTGGTCCCCCAACAGATCCATCATCTTCGCCCAGGTCTCGTCCACGATCATGCCTGCATCGCCACAGGCGATGACTATTGCGAATGGGAGTTCCGCTGGACACCCTCCCCCCGACATTCCGCCCTCTGTCTGCTCAGTGCGGTCGGGACTGGGTTTATGAGTGCCCTGTTGTTTAAGTGGTTGTACCCGGAGCTGTCCTGGTTCATGACCATGGTGTTCGCGGCGTGTCCCGGTGTGACCATCTGGTTTGGGCACATGACGGCACTCTTCAAACAGCAAGTGCGCGAGCGCGAGCAGCTCATCCAAGAACAGCTGCAGTTTGTCGAAGCTCGACACGAGGAACTCCGAGAAGCCTACCTCGAACAGCAACAAGTGACGGCAGACCTCCGCCGGAAGGTGAGCCATTTGACCCTGCTCCACGACACCGGGCTGGCGGTCAATTCGTTCCGCGACCGCGAGGCGCTGCTGGAGCATGCCCTGCAGTCCATCAAACATAATCTGCATTTCGACCGCGTCATGATTTCGTTTTTCGATCCTATCCGGCAAGTCACGTTCGATGCCCGCGTAATCGGCGTGCCGCCAGGCGTCGCCGCCTTTGCCCGTTCGCTGGTCACGCCGGTCACCGATCGATCCACCATTGAAGGCCGCCTTCACTTGGAGGGCATGCCAATTTTGATCGAAGATGTCAGCCTGGTGCGAGAACAGTTGCACCCGCTGACCCAGCAACTGGCCGACGCCACCCATGCCCATTCGATCATCACTGTGCCCCTTAAGATCAAAGATCGAGTCCTCGGGTCCATTACCGTAGACCGTCCCCAGGGCTCACCGCTCACGCAGGAAGACTTAGACGTGATGATGACCGTCGCCAATCAGCTGGCCGTGGCCCTCGACAACGCCGCGGCCTACCGACAGATCGAGGAATTGAACATGGGGCTGGAAGCCAAGGTGCGGGAGCGCACGGCCGCCGTCGAGCAGGCCAATCGGGAACTGCACAGCATGAACGCACGCTTACGAGAACTCGACCAACTCAAATCTGCCTTCGTTTCGACCGTCTCGCATGAATTTCGCACGCCGATGACCTCGATCAAGGGATTTGTGGACAACATGCTCGATGGCTTGGCCGGAGAGGTGACGGAGAAACAACGCTACTACCTTGGCCGCCTCAAATACAATTTGGATCGCCTGACGCGCATGATCAACGATTTGCTGGATTTATCTCGCATCGAAGCCGGCCACCAGGAGCTTCGTGTGGCGCCGACCCCCCTGGACGAGATCGTGGGCGATGTGGTCGAAAGTCTGCAAGCCATGGCCCAAGGGAAACACGTGACCTTGCGCGAACATCGGACAGGACGTCTGCCGCTCGTGTTGGGAGACCAGGACACCCTCCACCAGATCGTCTTAAATCTGGTGCAGAATGCCGTCAAGTTCACCACCGACGGAGGGCTGGTCACGATCACCTATCGAATCGAAGAGGACCACACCCTTCGAATCAACATTGCGGATACTGGCTGCGGCATCGCCTCGCACGAACTCCCGAAAGTGTTTGAGAAATTCTATCGCTCGCCAACCGCGCCCACGGAAGCGCGAGGGGCAGGACTGGGGCTCGCCATCGTGAAGCAGTTGGTGGAATTGCACGGCGGACGCGTCGCTGTCGACAGCCAGATTGGAACGGGGAGTTGTTTTTCCTTTACCGTCCCGCTGGCCGACACAGACGAGATGGGAAACTCCCCACCATCGTGACACACCTCATACACTGCTGTCGTGGGAATACACAGGCGGAGAAATTTGACAGGCCGCACAAGGCAGACGCGGACACAACAACGCTCTATCTGGTAGCTCCCTCCCTCTGAGAGCGAACCGTTCGAAGCGTGTTGACTAAACGAGTGAGATCAAGTGGTTTCTCAAACGTCCCCTTTGCCCCCAGGAGTCCTGCGATTCGGAGCACCTCGTCAGAAGTCTGTGCGCCACCACCAGACATCGCCAGCACCGTCAACCCGGGGCATCCCTTCTTGAGTTGACCGATCACCTCCAACCCATCTCGCCCCGGCATAAAAATATCTGTAATGACCGCCACTGGGCGATGTCGCTCGCAGGCGGCCAGCAGGTCCCCCGTAGAGGAATACGGAAGTGCTATAAAACCCTCCCGCTCCAGTAGTCTGATCAGCAGCAATTGAATATGTGGCTCATCATCGACGACGATGACCACCGATGGCACCACCGGGCTGACTTCGCCGGCTTGTGCCAATGCCCCCGTCTTGGCTTCCCCTGGAACCGAAGCCTCCACGACACAGCCCACCCTGACCTCTTGACTGAGACGGGCATCTAGCGCTCGTTCCTTCTCCTCGCAGAGGCAGACCATGCTCGCCTCCCCTCCCATCAAAATACCGGGCGATACGCCACACTACCACAGCTTTATCATCGACCTATCGGACGGTCCGTGCCTCAACTAAACCCCTGGAGTTCATCGTGGATCAAGTCGATACCCGTCAGGCAGAGCCTGCACCGAGTGACTACTGCCAGGCAGATACGAGTCTGCCCTGACCCTCTTGCCAATAGGGAACCCAGGCGAGCGCAACTAGACGAACCGTGATATTGGACTTGGTGGGCTTCAGCGCGACGGTGTCCAGCGCTTCTAAAAGAGGATCGAACACCGACAGCATCGACTCGGTTTCCTCCGAGAACTGGCCCTCCAGCGCGGCGAGCTGCCGATCGATCGCCGCCACGTTCTCTTCGGCCGCTGACACCTCATTCGACGCTTGAATGGCTCGACCGGCCCCCCTCACCGCGGTCGTGGCCTTCCCAATCGTCGAGGCACTGACGGCCTTGCGCCCTAAGAAGGCGCCTAGAATCGTCGCACCAACCGAGATAGCCGCTTGGATTTGACTCTGCTTCGCCTGAGCAGCTTCTCGCTCCTTCGCCTGTTCGGCTCGTCGTTTTCGCTCACCCAAGGCCGCCAACTTGGGCGCGTACTTCTGTCGAAGTTTTTCCGCCTGTTGATCTCGCGCCTCGCGCGCGGCTTGCTGCAATCGCACACGAAAATCTCGTTCGGTTTCAGCGGGCAGAGAGGTGAGGGCGAACCGAGGGCTCTTATACAGCGTCAAGGTCTGCGTTCTAAACAACCACCCAGCAAAGTCCTTGCTCCAGGTGTCGTAACTCTTGGCTTTGGCCGCCCCTGGCGGAAGATCAAGAAACCCCGCTCCCTCCGTGGGTTGTCGTTCGAGATCCGTCAACGCACAGTCCCCGTTAACGGCTCGGTCCCAGTCCACCGCCACTGGCCCATCCGACAGTGGGGCCAGTACGAGAACATCGTCGGTCACATCGACTCCCTTTTTGACGTCGGCAAACCGAACATGCGCCGCCCCGACAAGCTGCGGCTGATACACAAGCACGGAGCCGCGTGGCTGAGCCCCCCGGATCGGAACGAAATACTGCGGAACATCCGGCGGCAATATGGGCCGCTGCTGGTGAGGGGTCAGGGCAGAGGGCTGAGGAGCAGACGTCGTGGCCACGGTCCCCTTGCTCGCGGTCCCCTTGCCCCCTTCCCCCTGAGCGGCTTTTACCGGGTCCATCAAACGTTTGATTTGCGTGCGCGTCAGCGGGCCCCGCAGATAGGACAGGGCCCACCGAGTTTCGAATACTTCCGGCACCTCGTCGTGGACGTTATGCATGAGGAACACCCGGTTTCCGAGACCGGCGAGCGTCTGCTCCATGGCCTGTCGATCGAACTTCTTGCCGGTACTTGCTGACGCCCCTTCCAATCCTTCCAGAACCCGCGCCTTGTCCCGCTCAGTCTGTAATCGCCCGATGAACCAGGTACCGGTATTGGCCAGGCCCTTATAGTCCAAATCGACCGGATTCTGCGTTGCCAGGACTACCCCCACGCCAAAAGCTCGAGCCTGCTTCAACAGCGTCAGCAGCGGCCCTTTGGACGGCGGATTGGCAACCGGTGGGAAATACCCAAAAATCTCGTCCATATAGAGAATGGCGCGGAGGCTGGTGGTGCCCGACTGGGTGCGAACCCAGCTCAGCATCTGACTCAAGAGTAGCGTCACGAAGAACATCCGCTCAGCATCGCTGAGGTGCGCAATAGAGACAATCGCCAATCGAGGCTTGCCCGTCTCGGTGTAGAGTATGCGGTTGATATCGAGGGCCTCACCCTCCAGCCAGACCGAGAATCCTGGGGAGGCCAACAGATTATTCAGCTGCAGAGCCAACCCAAATCGCTCTTTCGAGGGATAGAACGATTCAAGATCCAGGACGCCGACTTTGGCCACCGGGGGCGTTTGAATCTGCTGAATCAATCCCGCGAGATCCAGATCCTTTCCCTGTCGCCACACGGTATCCAGAATAATGGCGAGCAAAATATGTTCGCGGCTCTTGATCGGATCGGCCTCGATCCCCAGCAGGCCCAAGACACTCGTCGCCATCGTGCTCACCCGCTCGCGCAACGCTTCCGGATCCTCGCGCAGCGCGTCGGACGGAGCGGCAAACGACTTCAAAATCGAGACGGGAATCCCTGCCTGGCTCCCTGGCGTATACACCACACACTCGGCCGCCTCCTTGAGTCTGGCAATTCGCTCTCCATCCTGCCCCCACGAAGCCAACCCGTTCTTCCAGAGCTCGGCCTGCTGGGTCGCGAAGTCGGCAGATGAGAGTCCCTTTTTCCGTGCATCATCCTCATTAATCCACGGAGCGAAGTCTTCGCCTTGGAGAGACGGAAAGGTCAGCATCAGGTTCGCCAGATCGCCTTTGGGATCGATAATCAGCGATGGAATTCCGTCGATGGCCGCCTCCTCCAACAACGCCAAGCACAGGCCAGTTTTGCCGCTGCCGGTCATGCCCACACACACAGCATGCGTGACTAGATTCTTGGCGTCGTAGAGCAACAACCCTTCCTTGGCCTGTTTCTTCACCAAGTCATAGGGACGCCCCAGGTAAAAGACTCCCAGCTTCTCAAAGTCATCCATCGATCATCCTCCTCACGACAGTCCTTGCGTCACCGGTGCTCACGACCATTCTTTAAAGACCACGAAGACTGCGGCGACCATCAGACAAAATCCCACGAGATAGTTCCACTTCAACTCTTCCTTCAGATAGACCACCGAGAAGACACAGAAGACCACCAGGGTAATGACTTCTTGCATCATCTTGAGCTGCGCAGCCGAGAACTGCCCGTGGCCGATTCGATTGGCGGGAACTTGAAAACAGTATTCCACGAAGGCGATGCCCCAACTGACCAATACGACCTGCCAGAGCGGAAACTCCTTAAACTTCAGATGGCCATACCAGGCCAGCGTCATAAACAGGTTCGACATCGTCAGTAACACCACCGTGAGCATATGGCTATCTCCCTGTCTGGCAGGCTATGAGAAAACTACTTTTCTGATTCTAGCTATCGCTGGGCTGACAGTCTCTGAGGTCGAGAGAACGGGCCGACGGATACTCAAACAGGCCGTCCCAGTAAGACCACAACACACGAAGAAGCGACGTGGTCAGTAGGTAGAGCCTCGAAGCGTCGCGAACCCGCCGTAGACGGACTGTGTGCCTATCCTACTTCATACCCATTTCAGCTAAGACCTGTCCGGTGTAGGATCGAGCCTGCCGTGCGATCGCGCGAGGCGGCCCCTCGGCAACGATCTCTCCCCCGCGATCTCCGCCCTCAGGCCCCAGATCGATCACCCAATCGGCGTTGCGAATCACATCGATATTATGCTCGATCACCAACACCGAGTTGCCGGCTTCGACAAGCCGATTGAGGACATCGATCAGATGTTGCACATCGGCAAAATGCAGCCCGGTGGTCGGTTCATCCAGAATGTAGAGGGTCCGTCCTGTCGCACGCCGCGAAAGCTCTCGCGACAGCTTCACTCGTTGCGCTTCGCCACCCGAGAGGGTGGTGGCCGATTGACCCACTTTCACATAGTGCAATCCCACATCCCACAACGTTTGGAGTTTGGTTTTGATAAACGGAATATTCTCGAAGAAGGCTAGCGCCTCTTCGACGGTCATATCGAGAATCTCAGCGATGTTGCGCCCCTTGTAGAGAATCTCCAGCGTCTCGCGGTTGTAGCGCCGCCCTTTACACACTTCGCAGGTGACATACACATCGGGCAAAAAATGCATCTCGATTTTAATGAGGCCATCCCCCTGACAGGCCTCGCAGCGGCCGCCCTTCACATTAAAGCTGTAGCGTCCCGCCTTGTAACCCCGGACTCGCGATTCTGGCAGTTGCGTAAAGAGATCCCGAATGAATGTAAACAGACCCGTGTAGGTCGCCGGATTCGATCTTGGAGTTCTCCCGATCGGCGACTGATCGATATCGATGACTTTATCCAGCAGCTCGACACCCTTCAGGCCCTGACAGCCATCGATCTTCGGTTTTTTCTGATACAAGAGTTGGGACAGGGAATGGAACAACACTTCCAGCACCAAGGTGCTTTTTCCCGATCCGGACACGCCCGTCACGCAGGTCAACAGCCCCAGTGGGATGTTCGCCGTGATCCCCTTGAGGTTGTGCTTGGTGGCACCGACGACAGACAAGTGGCCCTTAGGGGTGCGCAGCCGCTTTGGCAAAGATACAACCAGATCGCCACGCAGATAGCGTCCGGTGAGAGAATCCGGTGTGGCCATCACTTGCGCCGGAGTCCCTTGGGCCACAATCTGCCCTCCGTGTATGCCGGCACCAGGGCCAAGATCCACAATATAGTCTGCCGCCAGCATGGTATCGGCATCATGTTCGACCACGACCACCGTGTTCCCCAGATCGCGCAGTCGGAGCAACGTCTGAAGCAGTCGGCGGTTGTCGCGTTGGTGCAATCCAATGCTTGGTTCATCAAGGATATAGAGCACCCCGACCAGACCGGACCCGATCTGCGTGGCCAAGCGGATCCGTTGACTTTCTCCGCCAGAGAGGGTGGCTGCAGCCCGATCGAGCGTCAAATAGTCCAGTCCGACGTTGACGAGGAAACCTAGCCGCTCTTGAATCTCTTTCAAAATCCGCTGCGCGATGACCTGCTCTCGATTCGTCAGGCTCAGTCGAGCGAAGAACTCCACCGCAGCCCGTACGGACAGATGCGTGACTTCCGCGATGGACTGTTGCGCAAGTTTGATAGCCAGGCTCTCCGGTCTCAACCGAGCGCCATCACATTTCGGGCATGGCTCGGTCTCACCGAGATCCTGGTCCTCAGGACAACCAGGCGGCAGAATGAACCCGATGCCGTCGCAGGCAGGACAAGCTCCATGCGGGCTATTAAAGGAGAAGACGCGTGGGGTGATTTCTGGATAGCTCACGCCACAGCGGATGCAGGCCAGGGTCTCGCTAAAGAGTCGAACGGGCCCCGTGTCTGTCAACACGCCGACCAACCCTGAGGCGAGGGATAGCGACGTTTCGATCGCATCGGCCACGCGCCGCGAGAAGGCCTCGCCGGACTTGATCACCACCCGGTCGACGATGACCTCAATCGTGTGCTTCTTCTGCTTATCGAGGACGATCTCGTCCCCCAGATCGACCAGCGTGCCGTCAATTCTCGCCCTGACATAGCCGCCGCGACGCAGGTCGAGCAACTCTTTGCGATACTCGCCCTTTCTTCCCCGTACGATCGGCGCCACGATCTGGCATTTCGTCCCTTCGGGCATCGCCAGCATCGCATCCACCATTTGCTGGACCGTCTGCGCCGCAATCTCGTCCCCGCACACATAACAGTAGGGCCGACCGATACGGGCATAGAGGAGCCTAAGGTAATCGTAGAGTTCGGTGACGGTCCCAACGGTAGACCGTGGATTGTGACTGGTGCTCTTCTGCTCGATGGAAATGGCAGGGGACAAGCCCTCAATAGAATCGACGTCGGGCTTCCCCATCTGTTCGAGGAACTGCCTGGCGTACGCGCTGAGCGACTCGACGTACCGCCGCTGCCCTTCGGCATAAATCGTGTCAAACGCGAGAGAGGACTTTCCTGATCCACTTAGACCGGTGAGCACGATGAGGCGATCGCGAGGGAGTTCGAGATCGATATTCTTGAGGTTGTGCTCGCGCGCACCTCGAATGACGATAGACCCGCTCATGGGGAGCGGATTATAGCACAAGGCATCCACTTCAATATCGTTTGGCCGACACAAGCGGCGCGAGAAGGCGCGTTGCGGCGAAGAGCCATCCCCCACATCCCCTTCACACCTTGTACGCCTCGTACGCCTCGTACGCCTCGCCCATCCTCCCTCTAAAGGTTCTCCCCCTACCTACCGAAGTAGAAACCATATGGACGAGCCCTGATGGAACAGGAGCGAACGATCCACAGCAGCATCAAGTTGAGGCACAACGCCGACGCCTCACGCAACCAGGGACGGAACGTGTTTGACCAAGGAGGAAGATCTCGATGATGGAAGCCAAAGTGATGGAGGAACAGCGCGAACGAGAGGGAACGGGCCCAGCGGAACTGATTGCAGACCAGCGATCAGGCCCAGGGCTGCTCGTCCTCACGTCGTCGCTCCAACTCTTACATATGAATCCACAGGCCATCGAAATGAGCCGATTCATCACGCATGCGGAGAACGGCAAGTCGGCTCAAGGAGTCCTCCCCACCTCGGTCACTGAGCTCTGTTCAGAAATTCAACGGATTTTGAAGGTGCGCACAGAGGCCAAGGACTGGGAACAGTTCCAGCTCCGAAAGATCGTGGGCAATGGCAACGACTCCGTGCTCCTACGCGCGTTTGGCCTTCCAGATCGAACCGGGTTCGAGCAGTCGCGGATCCTCGTCATGATGGAAGAGGTCGGCCGAAACGAAGGGAACGCCACCGAACAAGCCAAACACCGGTTTCGACTGACAGATCGCGAACAATCCGTCGTACAAAATTTGGCCAAGGGCTGGACGAACAAGGAAATCGCCAACGAGCTGGGGATCACCGAGCAGACCGTCAAAGAGCACATTAAACACATCATGCAGAAAACGAAAACATCGACTCGAACCGGGATCCTCGTAAAGATCCTCAACGTGTAGCGCTCAATAGACGGCGCACCGATACAGGCCGGTTGGCGTGCCCAAGTCGCAGGGAACGCCTCCGGCTTCCTCCGTCACCCGCCTCCCGAGGACCTACTAGGTTCAGACGTGACCAGCCAGTTGCCCGCTGGACGATACAGCCCCGCTGAAAACTCCACCTTGATCGCCTCCTCCGGTCTCACGGCCACCCGTTGCACCGATTGTGCTGGAATAAATGCCAGATAGCCGGTGAAGGGATGGATCGCTGTTGGCACAAAGAGCATGAGGGTAGGCTCCACAAGTGCCGATTGCACCGCACGCGGAGTGTCCCCCATGATAAACCCCAATGCCCAGACTCCCGGGCGGGGAAAGGGAAACACCGCAACCGAAGCCTGACCGAACCGTTCACGATAGTTGAACAAGTCCGTCATCCCCTTCAACGTCAGGTAGACACTCTTTACAATGGGAACTCGTTGAACCCACGCCTCCACACCGCGTACAAACCACTGACCCAACACGTGGGCCGTCAACATACCCACCAACAAAATGAGCCCCAACAAGGACAAAAGCCCTAGTCCTGGAATCTGCGAGGAGACCTGTTGGCCAAGGAGATCGACGAGTACGCTATCAAGCGCGGAGAATAGGGCACGAAGAATGAGAAAAGTACCCCAGGCGGGGACTAACACCAGAAGGCCAGTGAGAAGGGTACGGTGAATAAATGACATCGTATCAAGTGTGCATCATGACCATCGACGAGATGTGGAGTCTACCAAAAGCGCATATCGGTTGCACACTGCGGCTGGAGCTCTGAGCCTAGCACCTAAAATAGAGTAAATCTTGATCTTGCCCTCGCGATTGCCTATTCTGCTACATACTGCACCTGATTGATATTGGCCACCTCTGGCAGAAAACCAAGATCGTGAAGGAGAGCTTTCAATGGCACAAACAAAAGCGTCCGTCGGCGTCAACCTCGATAAAGAATTGCTAGCCATTCTCTGTTGCCCAGAAACTAAACAGGATGTGGCATTGGCCGACCAATCGTTAATTGATCAATTAAACGAACGAATTACGAAGGGAGAGTTAGCCAACAAAGCCGGCCAACGTATCGCCGAAAAACTCGACGGGGGCCTCCTCCGGGCAGATCGAAAGATTCTGTATCCAGTTCGGGAAGATATTCCCGTGATGTTGATTGAGGAAGGGATTCCATTAGAAGGAGTCGCGTAAGACACTCCGAGGGGCTGTAGATTTTTAGAAGCAATTGCTCGGGCTGAGAGTCGGCTACAACTTACTCTACGGCAAGAATAGCTTCACATCTCCATCTTGCGTTTTCTCTGTTTTTGACCCGGTGGATGTCCCGCATTCGGCACACCGATACTCGAATAGATTGCCGGTTTCTAACACGAGAAGCAGTCGTTCTCGTGTCGGTGTGGCTCGCCGACAGGTTGGGCAATAGAGCAGAGAAGCTCGAAACGAATCGAATTGATCTTGACGGCCAGGAGGCACTCCGGCAGGAGCACTCTCTTTGACAGGGCGACGGAGAAGTGGCCCTATTTCTTGATCCTTACCGGAGCGACCAGCCCCTGGGGGAAATCGAGTCACAACCTCTGCTCCTTCTCAAAGGATCTTGGCATCTAGGAACCTACACATCGGCTTCCGTGTGATAGCGACCGCGGAGGAGGCTCCAACAGAATCGAATCAGCTGCACAACCCCATAGACCGACAAGCCGACGAAGACCCCATAAGTTCCGGCTTCTTGCCACGGCCAAGCCTCCGGAGCGTGAAAAACTAGGGCCAGTACAATATGCCCACCCGCTCCCAAGCAAAGCGCAAAGATACTCCATTCGCGCATCATCTTGGCTACCTCACACCTACTGTCACAGATTATAGAAAAACGGAGGGTTCATGCGTGTACTGAAACCCCCACGTATGCGGACCTGCTACCAGAGCAAACCGCAACACGTGGGGCACACGCTTGATAAAAGAATCTAGCTGGCGTCTTGGGTCGTTCCAACTGCACTCTTGGCCACTTCAAGCTCTGTCGCGGTAATGAGCGACGACAGGTACTCTGAGACGAACATCAGAGCTTCTTCCCGACCCTCGGCCCGGCGACCTTTTTCCCGACGTTGAGCGGATGACTCATGATCCAAGTCTGATTTGACTTCGCTCAAGATGCGGTGAAGCGTAGAGGGCGCAATGGCTTCATCCATGTCTTCCAGATCCTGACACCGATCCAATACCCAGTTCAGTCCCTCAATCCGCCCAGCATAATGCTCATGGTCGGCGGTATCGATACGCGCAATGGTCGTCGCAAATGACTGCGCCTCATACACAAGGTTATAAAAACTTGTCACGGCTCGCTGTAACGTAGAATGCATGTGAACTCCTCAAAGCAAATAGGTTTCTCTCATTATACATGAGCACAGCACGGCAACAAGGAGTTTTTTTGATTTTTCTTTTAGGTAAACAGGAGAGCGTTGAACTCCGCCATGAATCCATAATACAGAGGGGCAAAATCCTTCAAACTCTGCGGGCTGGTCTCTTTGAGCCGTTTAAAAAAGAAAACTTGGAGGCGCGAATCAAGCTGCTGCAGAAGTTGTCCAAGCTGAGCCATAGTGTAGTTCCCCGACGGCACACTCAGGATATAGTGCACCAATCGCTCAACAAACTGCTCCCCCACGTACTCACTCGTAATCACTCCGACAGGAATCACCCCGTTGGCAAGATATTCATGGAAGGGAATCGCTTGGGCGGCAAAGGGTATTAGGCTTTCAGGAACGGTCTCCATCCGAATACTCACAACTTGAATCGACTTCTCTACATAATCTTTTCTCACTGTACCCAACACCTGATACCCCGTCAAGGTCCGAGTGCTCACACCTCACCCCTCAAAAGAAATTCTTTCAACAAAGTCGTATCGGTTCGTGCCAACCGTACTTGATGCACCCCTTTCGAACAATCCAATTCGTCTTCGTTACCTCCCACTGCTCTCCGCTTGCCTAACCTTAATACCAGCTACACATGTACGGAGGTCCCCTCTATGTCTTTCGTAGGTTCCCCCACACGACAGGTTCAACCATTTATCCCTCCTCCAGCCTTCAGGAAAAACGTCCGACATCACCTTCGTTGACCGAGGTAGGGGGCTATGCTAGAGTAATAAAAGTGTGGGCGATTAGCTCAGTGGTAGAGCGCTTCCCTCACACGGAAGAGGCCACTGGTTCGATACCAGTATCGCCCACCATGCCAGCTTGATCTGAGCTCCTCCTCCTCACCGTTGAATTAACACTTGGAGGTGTCATATGGACAGGGGAACACGGCTGGGAATCGTCGCGTTGTTTTGTGCAAGCGTATTCCAGAGCGGCTGCTCAACCACTCAGGAGCCCAAGGTTGTTCAGCCCTCATCGCCTTACTCGGCTCTCGCCACAACCAGCTTGGTCTATTCGGATCCGATGGCTTCAGCTCCAGTCAACGATCATCCGTTACGGTGGTTGGTGTTTGCATTTCATCCTGTGGGTGTCTTCTTGGACTATGCTGTGAACCGGCCTATCTACAATTGGGCCTCCCAGCATCCGAATATTACGGGGTTCACAGCTGAAGATGCCACGCTTCATGCCCAGCGGCCTCAGAACGACACCCGGTAATCACCCTCCGGTTGCGTTAGAGGTTCGCTCAGCTTCGCTGCTCAAGAAAGAGGTCAAACCAACGCCTAAACCGGCAGGCGTGTGACCATAGGGCAAGCAGTGCGCGTTAAATTCATCTTCTTTTTCAGTTTGAATAGCACACGACGCAGCAAGCCCTGGATGCTCGTCAGTGCGAGTGCTCTCCTACTTGCAGTCGGGGCTTGTGCAGATACACCTCCTCGTTCACCCCTTCCTCCATCCGCAAGCGACGTGACACTGCTAAAATCGACAAAACTCTGCGACCGCCAAGAAGCATTTCAGCGCGCGCATACATCGATATCGACACCGCCCACGCCATGGGGTAGTGGGGTCGAAATCCGTATCCCCGAGACTCACAGTGAGTCCGGAGGGGAGGAGTCCTTCTTCTTCGACGAAGATGGGCAGCTAGTCGGCACCGTGTTTGCTTTCCCCAGGGGACTGCACCTTGCCAAGTATCCGATCCTCTCTCAAACACTTTCAGGATTGCGTCCCCAATACCGATTTTTCATCAGCGCACCGCAGGTTCGTGTGAACCGGGAAATGGAAACCGGCATCCTGTATAAAACCGGCGACGAGACCTCGACCACGCAATACGTCACCCTCCAAGACGAGGATGACAGGTTTCTGCTGCTCGCCTCAGTCTCCATTGACACCTATGAACCTTTGCTTTCTCCGCTCCGAGAGGAGTTTCGAAATCATATCGGAAAAATCCGTACGGCTCCCGTTCCCAAATCATCCAAACGGGGAGGCAAGGAAGCCAAGGAATCCTTCGCAACCTTACAACAATTCGCTCGTGGAGAAACGGCCCTGTTGGGTTACTGTCAGGCAAGAAACTTTCCTATCGCCGCCGCGGCTTACAAGAAAGCCATTGAATCGGGCTTTACCGATGAGACGTGGCTGGCTGAGGCCCATCATAAATTGGGCCTGGTCTATCAAGAACAAGGGGAATTAGAGCAAGCGGAAGCGGCCATTCAACAGGCACTCGCCATTCGCCCACACACTCCAGAGTTCTTAAATAACCTCGGTACGATCTACCTCACGCAAGGCAAACGAGACCAAGCGCTCCGCCTGTTTGAGAAAGCCGTCTCCCTCCGACCGAACTATGCCGTTGCACGCTATAATTTGGGGGAACTCTACGAAGCGACCAACCCTAAACGGGCGATCTCAGAATACGAAACCTACTTGGCATTAGTGGAAGGCATTCCTGAAGAAGCGAACCGGGCCATGCAGGTACAAGCGCGGCTGAAACGTCTGGTGAAGTAGAATGCACCACTCTGATACGTCTGAAAACCTGAAACTGGTCAGCGGCGAAGTCGCTCTTCCTGCTCTTCAAGGGTCTTACAGTCGATGCATAACGTGGTCACGGGTCTTGCTTTGAGTCGCTTGAAGGGAATCTCTTCTCCGCACCGTTGGCACAATCCATAGGTCCGCGCCGCAATTCGATCAAGCGCTTCATCAATTTTCTTGACGAGGCGAATCTCTCGCTCTTTAAGCCGAATGACAAAATTTTTCTCAGCTTCAGCTGTAGCCTGATCGCTGAGGTCCGGCAGCATTTCCGTATCTTGCCGATTGGCAATGACCTCACTGGCCTCTGCCAGGAGCGCACGACGCTGCCCTTCGAGATCTCGCTTAATCGTGCCGTATTTGGATCGAGGAGAAGAAGAAATCTTGCGAGGAACGGGCTCTGCTGGCTTAGCGCTCCTTCGGGGAGTCGAAGTGGAACGTACCACAACTTTCTTGGACGTCCGTTTTATACCCATGAGCGAACTATAACAGTGAGCCACGACCCCGTCAACCGCACAGAAATGCTCGTGAAGCCTTAACTGGATTGAGGATTAGCGTCTGAGCTCTGGCTCGATATGAGCCTCTTCCTCAGACGTCTCGCCGCCCCTCCAACGACTTCAACAGCGTCACCTCGTCGGCGTAGTCGATGTCCATCCCGATAGGAATTCCATACGCAATCCTCGAGACCCGCACACCGATCGGCCTTAACGCCCTCGTAAGGTACATCGCCGTGGCTTCGCCCTCGATGGTAGGATTCATGGCCAGAATCACTTCTTCGACATGCCCCCCCCCAAGCCGATCCACTAACTCCTGTGCGCGAATATCGGAAGGACCGATGCCATCCAACGGTGACAAAGCACCCATGAGGACATGATAAAGCCCCTTGTACCCGCCGGTCCGTTCGATCACCTGCAGGGTACTTGGTTCTTCTATCACTAAAATCTTGGTCTGATCCCGTGCCGGGTCTTCGCACAGGTCACACAAAAGCCCCTCGGCAATATTTTTGCACTGCTGGCAGAACGCAAGTCCATCTTTTACCGCACGAATCGTCTCCGCCAAGCGAAGCGCATCTTCCCTCTCGGCTTTGAGCAGATGGAACGCGATCCGCTGAGCCGTCTTGTGCCCAATACTGGGAAGTCGCACTAACTCCTTCACCAATTGTGCAAGGAGCCCCTGTTGCCCAACCCGCATACCATTCATCCTTTACCACATCACGCTTAGCACGCGTCGGGGAAAGCAATCTTCTTCAAAGGAAAGTACAAAAAGCCTGGCAGTTAACACGACAGGAGATTCCTCACGCAGAATGCACAAACAGGCCGTCCAGTAAGGCCGCAGCAAGTATAGAGGGCAACCCCTACCCTTCCGTAAGGCACGCCTCTGAATAATAAAAGAACGCCACTGGCTGACTGTTCCAGCATCCTGCTAGGACAGCCCAGGGATTTGCAGCCCCCCCGTCACACTCTTCATATCCTCTGACATCATCTCTCGGGCCTTTCGCAACCCTTCATTGGTCGCGACCAGCACCAAATCCTGAAGCAGCTCGCAGTCTCCGGATTTCATCACTTCGGAATCGATCTTCATCGACACCACCTGCAACGCCCCGCTCACCGTCACTGTGACCATACCGCCACCTGATGTACCCGACACGATTTTCGATGACGCTTGTTCTTGGATCTTGGCCATCTTCTCCTGCATCGCCTGCGCCTGCTTCAACAAATTGCCCATATTCCCAAATAAATTCGTGCTCATGATGCATCCTCCTTGGTCGGTACAACATGGCGGACGGTGGTGAGTTCACTGCCGAACATGTGCAAGGCCTGTTTGATCACCGGGTTCTCCCGCGTCTTCTCCAGGAGAGAGTACTCCTCTTGCTTGACCTTGTCGGCACGAATCTGGGCCATACTGGGGCCAACCGCTTGATCCTGGCTGATCTCCATGGCGCGGACACGAACCGAACGCCCTACCAACCCCGCACAGACCGTCGCGACCGCACGGAGATTCTCCTCGTTTTGAATCCTCCCAAGCGCAACGGAAGCGGTAGCTGGATATCCAATACTGACGACATCGTCCTCAAATCCAAGAAATGTTCCTCGCTCAAGAAACGCCGCCACGCTCGGAGCCACCCCCGCCACACGATCCAACACAGCCTCCCAGTTCAGCGGTGTCCCAATCTCGGTCGACGTTGGTTGAGCCAATAGCGAAGCCTCAGGAACTGGCTCCTGGGCCTGTAGTGGGGCAGGGCTCTTTTTTGATGCAGTCGATGCATCCCCCGAAGCAACGTTCGATGGTGCTTCCTGGGGGAGAGGTGGCCTCTCACCCACAGATTCGATGGGGACCGATGGTCCAGGAATGCGAAAAGGCTCTGGGGACGCAGATACCACCGTCTCTTTTTTAACCATCCGCTGTGGCGGATCGCGCCGATCATCTTTAGCAATCACTTTTTCCGTACGAGGCGTCGACAGTCCGGGACTCTGTGGCACGGAACTCGGCAACGACACCGTCGGACGCGGCTCCCTCGCTCCATCAGCACGATCAGCGGGACTCACCACCACGTGATTCTCCACCCTTGTCGCACGAATGGCTGCCACCTCAAGCACATACCGCGGATGCGGGGACATCCTCAGATGGTCCTCTGCTTGGGTCAAGAGGCGAAAAATCTCCTCTAAGGAGTCACCAGAAAATAGTGTGACATCGACCAACAGCTGACGCAGATCGTCCGGCGGCACTTCAATCAGCCCCTGCAAATCCGCCGCTGCCGGAACCACACTGGCCACCACGAGGTGACGCACATACTCGACGAGATCACCGCAATAGGCTTTCATGTCATGCCCTTGGTCCACGACCTCTGCGAGGACTCGAACAGCTGCCGCTCCATTTCTGGCACCAATCGCAGCCACCAGGGCCCGCACTAACTCGTGCGGGACCGCACCAAGTAACCCCTCAAGCGTGTGATGCTGAATGGTGTTGCCACAAAACGACACGGCTTGATCGAAGAGACTCAGCGCATCGCGCATACTCCCGTCACCAGCTTTAGCCAGCACTGCCAGGCTTCGATCATCGATCTGAATACCATCCTTCTGGGCAATCTCGCGTAACCGGGCCACAATTTCGGCTCTTGGAATACGACGGAAATGGTAATGCTGACAGCGGGAGAGAATCGTCGCGGGGATTTTGTGCAGCTCCGTCGTCGCAAAAATAAAGACGACATGTGCGGGCGGCTCTTCTAAGGTTTTGAGCAGCGCATTAAAGGCTGAGGTCGACAGCATGTGGACTTCGTCGATAATGTAGACACGATACCCCCCGCGAAATGGCGTAAACTTCACGTTCTCACGAATCTCGCGTACATCGTCCACCCCGGTATTGGACGCGCCATCGATTTCGATAACATCGACTGAAGCCCCTTGCGTGATTTCCATGCAACTCGCACAGATTCCGCAGGGTTTCACCGTGGGGCCCTGCTCGCAATTAAGGCCCTTGGCGAGAATCCGAGCAATGGTGGTCTTTCCCACCCCACGGGTTCCCGAAAAGAGATACGCATGAGCGACCCGGCGATTGGTCAGGGCATTGACCAGCATTTGCACAACATGGGGCTGCCCCACGACGTCCTCGAACGTCCCTGGGCGGAACTTCCTGGCCGAGACTTGATAACTCATGGGGTACTCAGTGGGCAGAAGATGAAGAATCCAGCGTGCCACGCACGGCTAACGCTCCTGGTGTGTGGCGTACTAGTGGGGCCAGGTGATCCTGCGGCACCCAAAACGAGCCTGTTTACCGTTGCTTCCTTCCGGATCTGGCGGGGTTCACAGGATTTTGTTGCACAGGGCCCGGCCCCGAGTGTCGTTCACCGCGATTCTGTAGCAGGCGACTATGGCGGAGAGGGTGGGATTCGAACCCACGGTCCCGTTGCCAGGACGCATGCTTTCCAAGCATGTCGATTCGTCCACTCTCGCACCTCTCCACTCCATGCCTAAGGAGAGGCGCATCTTAGCATGCAGGAACAGCAGCGGCAAGATGATGTCTGCCGTCACCGCAACTCATTCTCTGCCAACACCCTAAGCTATATGGAAATTGGGCAACACTTCCTGGTGCCGCCACGATACCCAGGCACGTGAGCAGCCTGCAAGCCAGACAAGGCCAATGCGTTGTCGCGCCATTCTCGCCTGACGGTATGTCCCCGACTCGTGGAGGATTAGAACGCCGCAGGAGGATCTACAATGTCCGGAGGTTCTGGGTATAATGCACGCAGTCGTTCGACAAGCGGCTGAGCGGCGGGGGTACTCGCCTGCGTCGGCTCGCTGGGTGGATGGTCCCACTCCAGACGAGTAATGTCAGCCTCCTCAAACGTCTGGCGGATGGTCAGCACGAGCGGCTCTAGCGTATCCTCGGTGGAATAGCGCAGATCAAGGACACGTTCTTTCTGTGTGGCAGGAGGGGCTCCTTCATGAATGAGTACCCAGCATCGATCAAACACCAGCTGTCGCACTGAGGCGGGAGCATTCAGGGTAGGGAGATCTGCGGTACACAACGCCGCGACCATCAAAACAAATTGAAGATCCGGCATCTCTGGATTCTGAAGATCAATCGACTGCATAGGAAGGTCTTACCAAACTGGTAAAAGATTCGTCAACGGGCCGTAGCCGCCCGCATCCACACACGACAGACAGACATCGGCTTGTTGTAGGCGTGTCAGGCCATAATCACTCATTTACTATCACACCGAGGAGTAGCGATACACATGGTAACAATTACCCTCATGGGACAATTGGAAACGACGAATGGCGAACGAGACCTCACCTGTCCACTGCCTGAGTCCATCGCCGTGCGAGAACTGATCCGCCGACAAGGGGAGCCTCTCCGCCAAATCTTTCAGCTCATGCGAGAAAAGAAACTGATGGTCACCGTGAACAAGCGAATCGCCAGTGAGGATACCACGGTGCAAGACGGCGATGTCGTGAAGCTTGTTGCGCATGATGGGATGGGACAGAGCGGCCTTGCTCCTACATTTTGAGAGCCTCTTGCAGCCCGCACAAACACAACGGGGCGAGGTGATCATTCACCCCGCCCCGTTATCACAATTCCATCTGAAAGACGGCTGACCGAAACAACAGCCCTGACCTTCTTACTTCTTTACGAGAATGGCATCCTTTGCGGCCTTGGCCACGCGGAACTTCACCACACGCTTGGCCGGAATCTTAATGGCTTCGCCAGTCTGGGGGTTCCGGCCCATGCGGGCTTTTCGGTTCGCCAGCACCAACTTGCCAATACCTGGAACCACAAACGCGTTCTTGGCTTCCTTATAAGCCAACACTGCGAAATCATCCAGGATCTGGGTCGCCAATTTCTTGGTGATACCGGCTTTACCCGCAAGATGATCGGCAATCTGGGACTTGGTCATCGACTTTGCCATACAACCCTCCTCCTCAATAGGTGAACTGATGGAAATACTGCAAACAATGGTGTCGGGATCTCATCCGTAAGAACAGCAAATCGACTGCACCCGCATTGAATAAGCTCAAAACGGGGCAGAGTGTATCCAATGGCTCCAACCCTGTCAACCAGAAAAACCAGCATTACCGCACCAGGGAGGCGCTTTGAAGATTATCCGGCTGCCCGCTTGAAGGCCTCTTCATGAGAGGAGTACAGTATTCTCAACGTGAATCGTACATTCTAGCTCTAGCAATAAAGAGGTTAGGCATGGGTCGTGAACTCAACATTCTTCCTTCTTCCCCTTCGGGACAACCCACTGAACCTGAACAAGAAAAGGTCATTTACTCGCGAGTCTTTTGTTCGCGGGATAACTCACCACCGCTGAAGCTTTTGCTGGACTTTCTCAAATCCAAAGGACAAATCCCCTTGGTGCCAAAGATGGATCCAGCCGCCTTGGACGAATGGGCCTGGGTGCACATTTCTCTCGGATACCACCGAGAACGGAAACCCATTCAAGTGGTGTGCCTCCGCGACCAAGGCACGTACAAAAGCGACTTCGACAAGGAAAAATCGCAATTTCTCCACATGCTATCAATTTATGACGACGAAGAAGGCCAGGTGGTCCAGGCCTGTGTCAGGCAGGCGCGTTTCATTGTCTCCACCCGCATGGTTGAAACCGATATGACCGAGGAAGGGTACGATTTTAACGGGTGGATCTTGGAGTTCTTTCAAGAAAATTGCACCGGGATCGTGCAAGTCGACGGGAAAGGATTCTTCTCGCCGAAGGGTGACCTTGTCATCGATATGGAGTTCTTTGACAGCCCTGAGATATGACCGACCCCGGCCGATCGAGCGATCAAACGCCGCCACCCGTCCCTGTGCTCTTCCGTCAAGCAGAAGATTGGTTTCAGCGAGCCCGCGCCTCTCTCCTTGGCTCCCTCCCTTGCGGGCAAGGCTGTTCCCACTGTTGCATTGGCCCGTTTACCATCACCATACTTGATAGACTTGAACTGCAACGGGGCCTTCGAAGCATTCCTCCTGCCGTTCGCGCAGACATCATTGAGCGGGCTCGAACGCTCGCCGTCAAAATAGAGGGGGCGTTCCCACCTCTCAATCATGCGGCAGCTACGTACCCCGACGAGATCATCGATCAGATTGTCGAGCAGTTCCAGCACAGTCCATGCCCGGCGTTAAGCACGGATGGGGCCTGCCTCGTGTACCCCTTTCGTCCCATCACCTGCCGGACCATGGGCATTCCCCATCACACTCAGGGGATGGTCAAAGGGGCCTGCGTCGTACAAACATCCACGCCACTGAAACAGCTCCCGCTCATTTTCCATATACAAGAGCAACGACTAGCCGACCAAGAACAACAGGCACTCGACGCAATGCCCGAGACCTCCAACGCGCTGGACGAACTGTTGCTACCCTATGGGTTTCTCCCACCACGGTAGGGGGGGGCACACACTCGGTGGCACCCCTCTCATGGAAATAGATCCGCTTACTCCCTCAACCCTGGACCTGCCCTAATTCTCACGGTTAAAAATGATCCCCGCTTTGGCCCCAGGGTTCCGTCAAAGTCGCCTGCGGGGATATCGAGCACGGGAGTCTGACCGTCTGAAGTG
>CXWL01122045.1_pt1 | contig 34050 bp, 28 predicted proteins | sample 590931 | NCBI WGS metagenome assembly CXWL01 (sample SAMEA3498368, study PRJEB10139) | groundwater metagenome | biome: water well; material: biofilm material | place: Germany | collected 2015-04-27
CAATCTGGACAAACTCACCTACGCCGGCAACATGGAAACCCTGGCGACCTTGCAGGACGATCCACGGCATGTTTTTGTCAAGGGAGACATCGGTGACAGCGCGCTTGTAGGCGATTTGCTGGCCCGGCACCAGCCGCGGGCCGTCATCAATTTTGCAGCCGAATCCCATGTTGACCGCTCCATCTCAAGCCCGGAAGATTTCATCCAGACCAACATCGTCGGCACTTTCCGCTTGNNCGGCTTTCGTTTCCTGCATGTGTCAACCGACGAGGTCTACGGCTCACTGGCACCGACGGAACCTGCCTTTACAGAGACGCACCGGTACGAGCCGAACAGCCCCTATTCAGCCAGCAAGGCCGCCAGCGACCATCTCGTACGGGCCTATCACCACACCTATGGTTTGCCGGTGCTCACCACCAACTGCAGCAACAACTACGGCCCCTACCATTTTCCCGAAAAGCTGATTCCCCTGATGATTGTCAACGCGCTGGCCGGCAAACCCCTGCCGGTTTATGGCGACGGCATGCAGGTGCGCGACTGGCTTTATGTGAAAGACCATTGCAGCGCAATCCGCCGCGTGCTCGAAGCCGGCAGGGCGGGCGAGGTCTACAACGTGGGCGGCTGGAACGAAAAGCCCAACATCGCCATTGTGAACATCGTCTGCGAGCTGCTCGACGAACTTCGGCCGCGCCCCGATGGAAAACAATACCGCGAGCAGATCAGCTATGTCAAGGACCGCCCGGGCCATGACCGCCGCTACGCCATCGACGCCGGGAAAATCCGGCGCGAGTTGGGCTGGAAGCCTGCGGAAACCTTTGAAACCGGCATACGCAAGACGGTGCAATGGTACCTGGCCCACCCGGAGTGGGTGGCGCACGTGCAAAGCGGCGCTTACCGCGAATGGGTGAGTCGGCAATACGACCCGGTTTCCAAGTAAGTTGTCATGCCGAGCCTGACCCGGCATCCATGCCTCCCGCATCACCCATGAAAATTCTCCTCTTCGGAAAAAACGGCCAGGTCGGTTGGGAACTGCAGCGCAGCCTGGCCCCTCTGGGCGAACTCATCGCGCTGGATCGCCACAGCACCGAGTTGTGCGGCGACCTCGCAAATCTGGCCGGGATCAGCGCGACGGTGCGCCAGGTGCGGCCCGATGTCATCGTCAATGCCGCCGCCTATACCGCGGTTGACAAAGCCGAAAGCGATGCGGCGATGGCACATCTGGTGAATGCAGAAGCCCCGGGTGCGCTTGCCGAGGCGGCCAGCGCCGTTGGTGCATGGCTGGTTCACTATTCGACCGACTATGTGTTCGATGGCAGCGGCAGCCAACCCTGGAAAGAAAACGACCCGACCGGCCCGCTCAATGTTTATGGTCGGACCAAGCTCGAAGGCGAGCAACGTATTGTGGCCCGGTGCGCAAAGCACCTGATTTTACGAACCAGTTGGGTTTATTCGGCGCGCGGGGGCAACTTTGCCAAAACAATGCTGCGCCTGGCTGCTGAGCGCGATTACCTGTCGGTCATCGACGACCAGTTCGGTGCACCGACCGGTGCAGAGTTGTTGGCTGACGTCACGGCTCACATGGTGCGCAGCGCATTGTCCGGCGCTGCGAACCGTTTTGCTGGGATTTACCATGTGGCTGCTACTGGTGAAACCTCCTGGCATGGCTATGCGCGCTACGTGCTCGAGTGCGCGTCCAGGGCCGGCCTGGCCCTCAAGGCATCCTCTTCTACCGTGGACCCGGTCCCGACGACAGCCTTCCCCACGCCGGCCGTGCGTCCCCATAACTCCCGCCTGAACACCGCTAAACTGCAGGATAGCTTTGGCTTGTACCTTCCCTCATGGCAGCAGGGTGTTGCCCGGATGCTCACCGAAATTACCTGAAATCCCATTCATGACACAACGCAAAGGCATTGTCCTCGCTGGCGGCTCCGGCACCCGGCTCCATCCCGCGACGCTCGCTATCAGCAAGCAGCTGCTGCCGGTGTATGACAAGCCTATGGTGTACTACCCGCTCAGTACGCTGATGGTTGCCGGCATCCGCGAGGTACTGATCATCAGCACCCCGCAGGACACACCGAGGTTCGAGCAACTTCTGGGCGACGGGTCGCAATGGGGCATGAAGCTTCAATATGCGGTGCAGCCCAATCCCGACGGGCTGGCGCAGGCCTTCATTATCGGCGAGGAGTTCCTGGCAGGCGAGCGCAGTGCGCTGGTGCTCGGTGATAATATTTTTTATGGGCACGACCTGCACAAGCTACTGCAGGACGCCGATGCCCAGCAAGCGGGTGCGACGGTGTTTGCCTACCATGTGCAGGATCCTGAGAGGTATGGGGTCGTGGCCTTTGACGCGGCCGGCAAAGCCAGCAGCATTGAAGAAAAGCCGGTTGTGCCCACGAGTAACTATGCCGTGACCGGCCTTTATTTCTACGACAGCCAAGCCGTCGAGATCGCCAAATCTATCAAACCCAGTGCTCGCGGCGAACTGGAAATCACGGCGATCAACCAAGCCTACCTCGAGCGCGGACAGCTGAACGTACAGATCATGCAGCGTGGTTATGCATGGCTGGACACCGGAACCCACGATAGCCTCATGGATGCCGGGCAATTTATTGCAACACTGGAGCACCGTCAGGGTCTCAAGATTGCTTGTCCGGAAGAAATTGCGTGGCGCAATGGCTTTATTGACGGTACACAGCTGGAAAAACTGGCAGAACCCCTTGCTAAAAGCGGCTATGGGCAGTATCTGTTGCGCCTGCTCAAGGAGCGGGAGCAGTCATGAAAGTCACTGCCACATCTGTCGCCGATGTGTTGATCATTGAGCCTAAAGTGTTCGGCGACGAACGAGGTTTCTTTTTTGAAAGTTTCAACCAGCGCGCCTTCAACGAGGCGACGGGTACAAATTTTTCCTTTGTGCAGGACAACCACAGCCGCTCGGCCAAAGGCGTATTGCGTGGACTTCATTACCAAGTTGATCAACCCCAAGGCAAGCTCGTGCGTGTGGTGCGCGGCTCGGTCTTTGACGTGGCAGTTGATATCCGGCCCGGCTCTGCGACGTTCGGCAAATGGTTTGGCTTGGAATTGAACGGGATTGATCACCGTCAGCTCTGGGTCCCACCGGGGCTTGCGCACGGTTTTTTTGTGCTCAGTGACAGCGCCGACTTCCTGTACAAGACCACGGACTACTATGCGCCTACGCAGGAGCGCTGTATTGCCTGGGATGATCCGACGCTGGCAATCAGCTGGCCCTTGGCGGGGTCTACGCCAGCGCTATCTTCCAAAGACCGCCTAGGACTCCCGTTTAATGCGGCAACCTAAGCCTTCATGCGTACAATGCGTTCATTTTGTGAACAGATGTGTGTCGCCGTGTCTCCCCAAGATTTACCTTACTACCTATTGCGTCAGCTTACGGATGAGCCCGCTGCCAGCCAGCGGGGCTTGGCCGAGCAGTTCGGCGTCAGCTTGGGTAAAGTCAATTATTGCCTGCGTGCACTGGTTGACAAGGGGCTGGTCAAGGCCAATAACTTCAGGCGCAGTGACAACAAGCTCGCTTATGCTTATGTGCTGACGCCCGCTGGACTTGAAGAAAAGAGGCGCCTGACAAAGGCATTTCTGCAGCGAAAAATCGCTGAGTTCGAGCTTTTGCAGCGCGAAATAGAGATCCTCCAGAAGGAGGCGCAATAGCCATGACGGATCCCGCAGTGATTCTTCCCTTTGTCCTCTGCGGTGGCAGTGGTACGCGGCTCTGGCCACTCTCCCGAAAAGCGTTTCCGAAGCAATTCATTCCTTTGGTGGGCGAAAAATCGTTGCTTCAACTCACGCTTGAGCGACTGGCACCTCTGCTTGGTAGCAGCGGCGAGAGTATCACTTGCGTATCCTCGGAGGACCACCGTTTTTTGGTTGCCGACGCGGCCGATCAGGCAGAGGTTGCGGTGCGCCAAATTCTGGAACCGCAGGCAAAAAACACTGCGGCGGCCATCGCTCTGGCGGCTCTGGCCACCCCCGAAGACACGTTGATGCTTTTTTGTCCAGCAGACCATCACATACCGAACACACGGGCTTTCGTTGACATGGTGCGTGGTGCCGCGGCTGCGGCACGGGCTGGGCAACTGGTCACTTTCGGTGTGCAGCCCAGCATGCCCAGCACGGCTTACGGATACATTCACAAGGGCCGTCCGAGCGATATGGGTGGTTTTGAAGTCGCACGTTTTGTGGAAAAGCCCGCTGTTGAAAAAGCGCTGGAGTTCTTGGCAAGCGGGCAATATCTCTGGAACGCAGGAATTTTTCTCGCGCGTGCCCAAGTCGTACTTGACGCCTTGCAGGTTCATGCGCCGGATATCCTCAGTGTTTGCCAGCGCGCCATGCAGCAACCGCGGTACGACGGATTGTTCTTGCGCCCCGACGCAACGGTCTTTGCCACATGCCGAAGCCAGTCCATCGATTACGCCGTCATGGAACGCGCGACCAATGTGCTTGTATTCCCGTTTGAGGGGGTATGGAGCGACGTTGGCAGCTGGAACGCCGTCGCAGAACTGGCCCCCCCGGACGAGCAGGATAATCGCTCCGGTGGCGATACACGCAGTGCGCACCAGCTGCATTCCCGCCGTACCTACATTCATGCGGGAGGGGGTCGGCCGGTGGTGGCTCTGGGAACTCAGGACTTATTGATTCTCGATACACCTGATGCCCTGCTGGTGGCGCATACGAGTCATGCCGAAGCCGTCAAAGAGGTTGTCTCCAAGCTCGAGGCGCTGGATACGTCGCAGGCCTTGCAACATCGACGTGTGGCACGACCTTGGGGCTGGTACGACAGCGTTGATGTCGGTCTGCGCCATCAAGTCAAACGCATCACAGTCAAGCCCGGAGCTACTTTGTCATTGCAGATGCACCACCATAGGGCCGAGCATTGGGTGGTGGTCAGTGGAACCGCTGAGGTGACCAACGGGGAAGAAGTCATGGTTTTGAAAGAAAACCAGAGCACCTTTATTCCTCGGGGGCAGGTTCACCGCCTCGCTAATCCGGGAGATGAGCCACTTGAAATCATTGAAGTGCAAAGTGGTTCCTATTTGGGAGAGGATGATATTGTGCGATTCGAAGACAGCTATGGAAGAAGCTGATTGCATCATGGCGGCAGCAGCACTTCCGCCGGCAAGACGTCGCGTAAACTACTTCGTCGCCAGAAGGGCGATGGCACAACAAACCGTCCCGGCGTATTGGGCCGCGTCGCACGCTCTAAGTTTTTTGAATTCCATGCCATCTGGCTTGCCCGTCACACTCTATGCCTATGAATTTAGATAACAAAAAAATCGCTATTGTTGGCCTGGGTTACGTCGGCCTACCCCTGGCGGTTGAATTTGGCAAGCAGCGTCCTGTACTGGGCTTTGATATCAATGCCTCACGTGTTTCCGAGCTGCAGTCAGGACAAGACCACACACTGGAGGTGAGTGCGCAGGAGCTTCATGCGGCCGGCCAATTGCAATTTAGCTGCGACTTTGAAGATCTCAAAAGCTGCCAAGTATTTATCATCACGGTGCCTACGCCCGTCGATCAGGCCAACCGGCCTGATATGACGCCGCTGATCAAGGCGAGCGAGGCTGTGGGCCGCGCCATGCCGCAAGGTGCCGTGGTCATCTATGAGTCCACCGTGTACCCAGGGGCAACCGAGGAGGTCTGCGTGCCTGTTCTGGAGAGGAACAGTGACAAAAAATTCAACGCCGACTTTTTCTGTGGCTATAGCCCCGAACGTATTAACCCGGGGGACAAAGAGCACCGATTGCCCACTATCAAGAAAGTGACCAGCGGCAGCACCCCGGAAGTGGCCGAAGCCGTGGACCAACTCTATAAGCAGATTATTGTTGCCGGAACCCATAAAACCAGCAGCATTAAGGTGGCGGAGGCTGCGAAAGTTATCGAAAACACCCAGCGCGATGTAAATATTGCATTGATGAATGAACTGAGCCTTATTTTTCACAAACTGGGTATCGACACGTTAGAGGTATTGCAGGCGGCTGGCAGCAAGTGGAATTTTTTACCGTTCCGGCCCGGCTTAGTAGGGGGTCACTGCATCGGGGTGGATCCTTATTATTTGACGCACAAAGCCCAGGAGGTGGGGTATCACCCCGAAGTGATTTTGGCCGGTCGTCGCATCAACGATCGCATGGCATCGTACGTGGCAGACGAAACGGTCAAGCTCATGCTGCGCAAAAATTTGCCCGTGCTTGGTGGAAAGGTGCTGGTTCTGGGCCTGACCTTCAAGGAGAACTGTCCCGATCTCCGGAACACAAAAGTGGTGGATATCGTCAAGGCGCTGAAGGACTACAACACCCAGGTGGATGTCTATGACCCGTGGATAGACGTAGCGCAGGCCGAGCATGAATATGGCCTCAGGTGTTTGGCCGAAGCGCCTCAAGCCGTTGACTATGCGGCCATCGTGCTGGCGGTGGGGCACCACCAATTTCTTGCGCTTGGCGCTCAGGGGATCAAGGCCTTAGGTATACCTAATGCCGTGATTTACGACGTAAAGAGCATCCTGCCGCAAGGTGCGGCAGACGGAAGGCTTTGAAGATGAAAATTCTTGTGACCGGTGCCGCCGGTTTTATAGGCATGCACACCATTCTGCGCCTGCTCGAGCGTGGCGACACGGTGGTTGGCATAGACAATCTCAACGACTACTACGATGTGAGATTGAAAGAAGCCCGGCTTGCACGCCTTATCACGCATCCCGCCTTCCGTTTTTACAAACAGGATATCGTTGATCGCCTGGGCATGGCAGATCTCTTCCTTCGGGAAAAACCACAGCGCGTCATTCACTTGGCTGCCCAGGCGGGCGTTCGGTACTCCTTGAGCAACCCGCATGCGTATATCGATGCCAATATTCAGGGCTTCATGAATGTCCTGGAGGGTTGTCGCCACAATGAGGTTGAACATCTGGCCTATGCCAGCAGTTCCAGCGTGTACGGAGGCAATACTGCGTTGCCTTTTAATGAGCACCAAAACATTGACCATCCAGTCAGTCTTTACGCCGCTACAAAAAAAGCTAATGAATTGATGGCTCACACCTATAGCCATTTATTTCGCATGCCTACAACCGGACTGCGCTTTTTTACAGTCTATGGCCCGTGGGGCCGACCAGACATGGCGCTATTTTTGTTTACCAGAGCCATTCTCCGCGGTGAGCCGATTGATGTGTTTAACCACGGCAAGATGGTGAGGGATTTCACTTACATCGATGACATCGTGGAAGGTGTTATCCGTGTAATGGATAGGCCGGCTGATCCCGACACTGCTTTTGACCCCGCAAATCCTGATCCGGCAACCAGCAATGCGCCTTACCGGGTATTTAACATTGGCAACAACCAGCCAACACCGCTGATGGAATATATCAATGCGCTGGAAGAGGCATTGGGCATCGAAGCAAAGAAGAATTTCCTGCCCATGCAACCCGGAGACGTTCCCGCCACAGCAGCAAACACGCGTGAACTGGAACGATGGGTTGATTTCAAGCCCAATACGGCAGTCAGAAAAGGTGTGGCTAATTTTGTTGCATGGTATCTGGAGCACTATGGCGTCCCCCCGACCTCGGTAACCGGGCGTCGATGATTCAAGCCGCAAGTCACCTTCAGCGCCAACTGGCATGGAAACCTCTATCTATTCGCAACACATGAAGAAAACAGCTCTTATCACCGGCATAACGGGCCAAGACGGTGCCTATCTCGCTGAGTTTTTAATCCGCAAGGGCTACACGGTGCACGGAATCCGTCGCCGTACCTCGTTGTTCAATACAGCCCGCATCGATCATCTTTACGTTGACCCGCACGAGCACGAGGGAAACCTGATTCTTCATTACGGAGACATGACTGACTCCAGCAGCTTGTTGCGAATTGTTGAGCAGGCGCAACCCGATGAGGTATACAACCTGGCGGCCCAGAGTCATGTGGCAGTATCGTTCGAGGAGCCTGAATACACCGCCAACTCTGATGCCGTTGGCGTCTTGAGGCTGCTCGAAGCGATTCGCATCGTCGGGCTCAAGCAGGCTCGCTTTTACCAGGCTTCAACCTCGGAGCTTTACGGCTTGGTGCAGGAAGTCCCGCAGCGCGAAACCACGCCGTTCTACCCGCGCTCACCTTATGCGGTTGCCAAGTTGTACGGCTACTGGATTACGGTGAATTATCGTGAGGCATACGGTATGTATGCTTGCAATGGCATTTTGTTTAATCATGAATCGCCCATCCGCGGCGAGACCTTCGTGACACGCAAAATTACCCGTGCTCTGGCCAGAATCAAGCTCGGCACGCAGCAGAAGCTTTTTCTCGGCAACATGGACGCAAAGCGTGACTGGGGCCACGCCAAAGATTATGTGGAGATGCAATGGCTGATGCTCCAGCAAGACACTCCCGAGGACTATGTCATCGCGACCGGCCAGCAGTTTAGCGTCCGCGAGTTTGTGAGTTTGGCTGCAAAGCGCCTGGGCATGGACATCGGTTGGTCCGGCCACGGCGTGGATGAAAAGGGGCACCTTTCTGACGGGCGTTGCGTGGTCGAAATTGATCCCGGCTATTTTCGACCTACTGAAGTCGAAACGCTGCTTGGAGACGCGAGCAAGGCGCGGGCGAAGCTGGGTTGGACACCAAAAATCAGTTTTTCGGAGCTGGTGGACGAGATGGTCGATGCCGACATGGCGGAGGCTGAGAATGAGTTGCGCGCAGCAGGCTCGCGTCGAAAGTCTTTGTACTGAGTTCAGCGCATTGGTCAAAGTTCATAAGGAGTTGTCTTGAAAATCGTCGCATGTAGAATTTGCAAAGCCGAACACATAGAGAAAGTTGTTGATCTGGGTTACCACCCACTGGCCGACACCTTTCTATCTGAAGAACTGCTTTACGGGCCCGAAGTTTCCTATCCCCTGCAGTTGGGTTCTTGCAGATCCTGTGGCCATGTCTTCACGCTGTATTCGGTATCGGCCGTTGACCGATACCAAAAGCAGGATTACAGCTATGACTCATCCAATTCCAAGGTTTCCATTGCGCATTTCAAAGAATTTGCAGAAGCAGTGTTGGCGGAGAAAACGCCCGAACCTGGCGCGCTGATTGTTGACATTGGCAGCAATGTGGGAACCTTGCTGTCGCACTTCAAAGATATTGGCCACACCCATGTTCTGGGCGTTGAGCCATCCGGCAACATTTCCAGGCTGGCTGTTGCGGCCGGTATCCCCACGATCAACGAATTCTTCAGTTCCAGCATTGTTGAAGAGTTGCGCAAGATCGGGCCGGTGCAAGTGCTGCTGAGCGCCAATGTGTTGAATCATGCGGATGATCTGGGCGCCCTGCTCCAGACTGCCAGCGAAGTTCTTGCCACGGACGGCGTGTTTGTGTTTGAAGTCCCTTACCTGATGGACCTTGTCAAAGGGACAGCGTTCGACACGATCTACCATGAGCATGTGCACTATTACGGCGTCAAGCCACTTGCCGCCTGCCTGCGCAAGTATGGATTTTCAATCACCAAGGTCGAAAACCTGGATTACATGTGCGGTTCGATCCGCGTGCACACACGGCTCGGTGGAGATCATACAAAGTCTGTCGAGGAAATGATTGCCGCGGAAGACACGTTTGGCCTTTATGACCTTGGAACTTATGCCCAGTTCATGGAGCGGGTGCGTAAAGTCAAAATAACCGTAAATGCCCATCTCGCGCAGATTCGTGCCGAGGGCGGAAAAATCATTGGGATTGGCGCCGCAACCAAAGGCAATACCTTCATTAACTACTGCCGGCTCGATGCGGACACCATTGCATATATCGCCGATGCATCTCCACTGAAAATAGGCAAACTGACACCGGGCTCGCATATTCCCATCATCGCTGATCAGGACATCGACGCGTCCGCGACCCATGCACTGATCCTGCCTTGGAACATCGCGCCGATGCTGGTGAGCAAGCTCGGCCACCTGGGACTGAAATTCTACGTACCGCAGGTGCAAACCCTGCAAGAAAATATCCACTGAAAGAAGGAAGCCCCTATGGAACTCATCAAACTCACACCGGCATTTACCGATGCACGCGGATGCATCACGGACCTGATATCGGACGACACCATTAATGCCGTGACCCTGATTACTTTTGCCGAAGGTGCTGTACGGGCCAATCACTATCACGAGCGGACCATCCAGTGGAACTACGTAATTTCTGGCGAAGTGTTGCTTGCGACCCAAATGCCGGGGCAGGAAAAGGTTGAGCGAATCCTTAAGCCGGGTGACTTCGCAGTGACACGGGAGCACGAGCTCCATGCTCTGAAAGGTCTGACTGCGTCCGAGGTGTTGATCCTGACGAAAGGGCCGCGCGCCGGTACGCAGTACGAAAACGACACCTTCCGGCTTTCCGAGCCTTTGATCACTCCGAGCGTGTAAGGAGGCAGCATGCAAGTCCCCGTTTCGCGGCCCCACATGGGCGAAGCCGAGATCAGCTACGTCAACAAGGCGTTGCAGGCCAACGCCGTGTCCGGCGTCTATGGTGAATTTCTCGAGCGTTTTGAGACCGAATTTGCCGAATTTTGCGACGCAAAATATGCTGTTTCTTGCTCGAATGGGACTACAGCCTTGCATCTGGCTCTGGTTGCTGCGGGGGTCAAGGAGGGGGACGAGGTACTGGTTTCGACCTTGACCAATATGGCATCGTTTTTTGCCGTTCTATATATCGGTGCCAAGCCGGTGCCTATCGACATTGATCTCGAAACACTCACGATGGACCCCAGGGATCTGGAGCGAAAGATCACGACCAAGACCAAGGCAATCATGGTGGTTCACCTGTTTGGCCATCCGACCGATATGGACCCGGTCAACGAACTCGCGCGCCAGCACAACCTCCTGGTGTTTGAAGACTGCGCCGAAGCGCATGGCGCCACCTACAAGGGAAAGAAGGTGGGTAGCCTGTCGCATGCGAGCGGATTCAGCTTTTTTGCCAACAAGGTGCTCACCACGGGTGAGGGTGGCATGGTGACGACGGATGATCCGGAAATCGCAAAGAAGGCGAGAAGCCTGAAGGCGCTGGCCTTCGGCGCAACCAACAAGTACATGCATGACGACATCGGCTTCAATTACCGGATGACCAACCTGCAGGCGGCTATCGGGTGTGGGCAGATGCAGGTTGCTGACAAACTGATCGAACGTCGGCGCGAAATTGCTCACTTTTATGGCGCAGCGTTCGAAAAATATTCAGATCATCTCGCGTTGCCGATCCAGAAACCCTGGGCGAAATCGGTTTACTGGATGTACCACATTGTGCTGCGCGAGCACATGGTGCCCAAGCGTCGCGAAATCATGATGGCGCTCAAAGATGAGGGCATTGAGACCCGCGAAGGCTTCATCCCGTACAACCTGCAGGAAATCTTCCTGAACCGTGGCTGGACGCGTCCCGAAGATTGTCCCAATGCGAACAAGGTGGCCTATGCAAGTTTTTACCTACCGACCGGGCCGGATATTTCGCAGGCCGAGCTTGACTACGTAGCACGCAAGCTTTGTTCCATTCTCGACAAGGCCGTGTCCAGGTAAGGCGCCGCTGCGGCGTGCCTATGTTACTTCTCGATACGCAGCTGTCGCCAGCTTCGCAAAGTTCTCCATCCATCGGAACCCCCCTATGAGTGTCTTCAACTCCCTTTACGCCGGTCAATACGATCAACTTTATGCAGAGAAGAACTATTCTGGAGAGTGCGACCTGATTGAGGCAGCAGTCAAGCGTCATGCTGACAATCTTCCTGCGACGCTTGTCGACATTGGGTGCGGGACAGGAGGCCATGCGATAGAGCTTGCCGGGCGCGGCTACAAAGTCACTGGCGTCGATCTGTCGCCGTCAATGATTGAGCAGGCCCGCCAGAAGGCTGCGTTGCTCACAAGCGGGCAGCAGCCTGCCTGGCTCTGTGGTGATGCGCGCGACTTCGATACCGGCATGACCTTCGACCTCGGCATCATGATGTTCGCGGTGATCGGCTATTTGACGACCAATGAAGATGTACTCAAAGGCTTGCGTAATATTCGCCGCCAGCTCAAAACAGGTGCGCTGTTTGTCTGCGATTTCTGGTACGGGCCTTCTGTTCTTTCGGCAAGGCCGGCAGACCGGGTGCGTACGCTGCCGACGGAGGGCGGGCGTGTTATCCGTGCATCCAGCACAGCACTCGATGTGGTCAACCACACCGCTGACGTGACCTTCAAGCTTTGGACGCTGGAGTGTGACCGCCTGACAGGCGAGACGACCGAAACTCACCGGCTGCGCTACTATTTTCCGCAGGAGTTCGCCCTCTTGCTGTCCCAGGCGGGTTTCACACTTCAAAGTATGAGCGGCTTTCCTACGCTGGACGAACCTCTGACAGAGCAAACATGGAATGCCTTCGTTGTTGCAAAAGCCAGTTGATTCCGAAGATGCGGGGGGTGTGTCGTTTTCGCCGATGCCGGTTAATCAATGGCCTTCGGAAAAGAAGAATCGATGACAACCGCGAGTTCACAAAAAGGAGCATTCAGGCGTAACGTCAAGTGGCAACTTGTCGGCAGTGCCAGCCAGGCTGTTCTAAGCGGCGTGCTTCTTTTGCTGATGGGCAGGGAGTTGGGAACGTCGGGATTCGGCGTTTTTTCCATCGTGATGGGCTATGTGTATGTAGCCAACCTGCTTTTCGAACCGCGCATGCAGGACGTCGCGGCAAGACAGTTCTGGAATTTCAACCCGAATTCAATCGACAGGAAGCAAAGCTCATACTTCATCGACTTGTTTGGAATTGAAACCCTTGGCAAGTTGCTGCCATGTGCCGCGCTCGTCTTGCTGGCCCCCTATCTGGCTGATTTTGGAAAACTGCGACCCAATGGGGCCACCCTTATCATCGTCGCGGCGATCGGTGTGTACGTTTCAAAGGTAGGCAACGGACTGTCGGTTGGTTTGCTGCGTGTTCTTGGTCGAAGCGACTTTAATGCCTATTGCGCTACTGGTGAGCTCCTTCTTCGGGTATTGCTGACTTTGGTGTTGATCAAATTTCACACGCTGACTATCCTGGCGGCCATCCTTGTTCTGTGCTTCTCGGGCTTTCTGAGTAACTTGCTGCAGTGGACGCTGACCATGAGGCAATTGAAGAACATACACTTCGAGCCTGGCGAGTGGCGATTTTCCTCTGCAAGAGAACGGTTTCGGGAAAATCGCCGCTTGTTGTATGCAAATTTGGGCTTATCGGCGTCTGATCTGATGAACAAGGATCTGGACGTCGCACTGCTTTCGCCCCTGTTGCCATCCGATCAAATAGGCATCTACAAAATGGCCAAAAATATTGCATTGCTAACGTGGCGTGCCGTTGATCCCTTTTGTCTGGCATTGATGCCGGAAGTCAATCGTCTTGTTTCACTGGGCGACCTGAATGGGGTAAAACTGCTTCTCGCCAGAAGTGCATTGGGGCTTCTTGGATTGGCTGCGGGGCTCGGTCTGATGTCCTACTTCGCTTTAAGTTTTTTCGGTGACTCGTTGCTTGGGCGCGATTTTTCGGACATCTCAAAGCTGATGCCATGGATGCTGATTGGCATCGTCTCCAGTGCTCCATTGGTGTGGGGGCATGCATTGGCTGTTGCTCTCAACCGGGCAGAACTCGCACTTTTGGGGAGCCTGTTTGGGTCGGTGGTGGGCCTTTTCGCGTTCCTGACTTTGCCGTCGCTGTATGGCATGTATGGCGCGGGCATGGCCTGGACCCTCACCTTTCTGTTTAACTTTACTTTTACCGCCGGGGTTTCCCACTATGTTCTTCGCAAACGTGCCCGATCTTCAATGGTGCGCCAAACGGACCCTGCGCCTCCGAACGTCGAGTGAATACCTGTCCTGCTCTTTCTGATAATGACCTCTACGAACTTAGGAGGGTTCTGATGGCCGCCGAAAATCCTGCTTCAGGCGTTCGCAGCGTTTATATCGTTGAGCCGGTCTCTCAAGGCTGGATCATTGAGCGTCTCATGAGCGACATCGCTCAGGAGTTGAATCGACGGGGTATAGCGACCCGCATTGGCGCAAGTGGAGGGTACGAATCCGAAGATGTTATTTTTAACTCGCGCTATTTGGTCCCGTTGTCTGATGCAAGAGCGAAGATCAATTCGCTATTCATCACGCATGTGGATGATGCGATCAAGGAGATCGAGCTTAAAGCCAGCCTGAAAGACTTCAATAGTTTTGTCTGCCTTTCGCCCCAGGACGCAGACTTCGTCAGCGCGCTGAAAGGCAACAGAACGGGTGTCAAGGGGATTGAGCTGCCGTCGCGTGACTCGACTGTTCGCCCTCTGCGGGTCGCAATGTTTTCTGCTTGTTATGAAGATGGCCGCAAGAATGAGGAATGGATAGCCGAGTACTTTAAAGACAAGTCATGCGAGCAAAAGCAAAGTTTTGTATTTTGTTTTATGGGATGGGATTGGGAAAAGTTCTGTGCGAGTCTGGCGCGGCTTGATATGAACTACGAAATTTATAGATACTCACGTTCAATGGCCGGTGAGTACGCCTTGAACAAGGAAATCCTGGCAACCATGGACACGCTCATTTATTTGGGCTTCGACGGTGGCGCCATGAGCGTTTACGACGGCATTAATGCCGGCATCGATGTGATAGCATCAAATATAAGCTATCACCGTGATCTCGATGATTCAGTGATTCTGTTCAATGACCAGCTGGGTTTTTTTCGGGAGTTGGACCGCTTGTACGCCAGGAACACCGGACGTAAAAAGTCCCTGCGGCAACGCTCTGTCATGACCTACGTCGACCATCTGGTGAAGCATTGGAACCACGTGTTGATGCCCAGCCCAGGGGGCGCCACTGAGAGTGTGAGGGTTCCTGGTGCGGATGAAACAGAAACGCTAAAACTTTTTCGCGCTCATTACAAAAAACTTAGCTTGTCGCGCCTCAGATCGGCTGCCATCAGATTTTTTCAGGTCTTATTTTCGAGATAACTGAATTCCAGGGCCAAACTGGGCGGGTCATCATTGACTCGCCGAAGCTGGCAAACGATCCTTACAATAACTGCGAGTACTTATGTCGAATAGCTTCTTGAAAAAACTGATTGCCAAGGCCCGGGACTTCATCAATCTGCCAATTCACGTCCGCGCAATGAACGATCTGATGATGTTTCAACAGACAAAACAACTTCAGATGGCGCATCCCAATCCACTTAACAGATTCGGGTTGAAGTGTTTTTCCCAAACCGATGAAGACGGAATAACGCTTGAGATTCTGAAAAGAATCGGGGCATCGACTCCGGGCGTATTCGCCGAATTTGGGGTTGGAAACGGCACGGAGAACAACACGCTGATCCTGGCTGCATTGGGGTGGAAGGGATTTTGGGTCGGCGGACAGGATATAAATTTCAACTGGAAGCAGGGCGATGCACGCAAATTCACGTTTTTGCAGGCTTGGGTCACCCTCGACAATATTCTTGACCTCACAACCAAGGGGTTGTCGCTGATCGACGAAAAACAACCGGACGTTGTTTCGCTGGATCTGGATGGAAATGATCTGTTTTTTATTGAGAAGTTGTTGTCGAGCGGCATGCGTCCCAAATTATTCATTGCCGAATACAACGCGAAATTCATTCCTCCCGTGGAATTTACGGTGGCCTACGATGCCGGCCACGTTTGGCAGCACGATGACTACTTTGGAACATCCCTAAGCAGCCTTGATAAATTATTCACCAGGTTTGGCTACAAGCTTGTGTGCTGCAATTCGCATACCGGAGCGAACGCTTTCTTTGTCGATGCAAAGTATGCAGAGCACTTCACGGACGTGCCAACCGACATATCGCAAATTTTCGTGGAGCCGCGATACCATCTTTATCTCAGCTATGGGCACGCCAAATCATTCAAGACAGTAGAAAAGGTATTTCGCGACTTGAATGCAGGCGTTCCTTCTGCAAGCGCACCTGCGGTGACGTCAGATCGCTGAAACGCGGCTTTGACGCTTGTAGGCGTCCTCCCGGGGCGGTGAGGGGGTAGTCCGCGCTATCCAGGAGACGTGGCGTAAATTATCATTTCTCCCGTCTCGCGGGTTAAAGAGCGCAAGTCGAAGTGCTTACGGTCAATGGCGAATCAGTGGGTGCTGCGACAGTATTGTCCCGAGATGTCTTGCGCCATCGGCAGTGAGGTGCGCGCCGTCATAGGAGATTAGGCGATCGCCGGGCGTGAATACCGGGCATGCCAAGCCGGCGCCGCACATCAGCGTTGACACGTCGATGAAGGCGTCTGCCGGCAGCGTAGAGCGCATCAGATCATTGGTTTTGACGTGATCGGGGCGCATGGCATTGGTCATGGCCAGGCGCTCCGCACGTGACCGGCCAACCCATTCCCGCTTGACCATCTTGCCAAAATCCTTGCGGCCAAAAACCAGCACGGGTTTGCCGTAGGTAGTTTTCAGGTTCTCCACACTCTTTGGCAGCAACTCCGCCTGCCACTGTCTCCAAGAACTGGCAACCCATATTTCATCGGCTGTGCCCAAGGCCCGCTGAAGGTCCGGGTTGTTGTAGCGATCGCCACACCTAGGTCGCTCTGCTTCTGTCACTTTGGTTGAGAAATCCTCTTTGAGGAAAAGATTTCCACAGGGCGCGCTGATGTGAAATGTTGAAAGCTGAATTTTTTCGGATAGCCCGGACTCATAGATCGCGTTGGTCAGATCCTCGGCGAAACTGTCGCCGACCAGAACGACCTTCCGCTTGCCGGTTTGTTCAAACTCTTTGTTCCACAGAGACCGGGAGCGTTTGGGAATGTAGGCGACAACAGCAGCAGAGTCCAGAAGGTATCGGTCTTGCTGCGCATAGCGGTCGATGAATCCACGCTGGGAATACCCCCCCCATCCAACCGCGACCAGTACCAGCGCGCCGGCCACGCTTGCCGCCCACAGGGGCTTCCTGCCGACTTGGGTTCTGTTGCGGAAGGGGCGCTCGACATACCTCCAACTTAGCATGGCCAGCCCAGCAGTGAGGATGAGAACCGCGCCCATCGCGTAGGCATCAAGCTCGCCAAACCGATGCTTCGCAAAGGCCACAACCGGCTGATGCCAGAGGTAGGCGCTGTAGCTGACTAGGCCGATACCGACAAATACCCGGCTGCTGAGCATTTTTCCGGCATAGGTCCCGGCGTCTGCGAAAAGGATGATCAGCACGGCGCCGACCGTTGGCACCAAAGCATTCAGGCCCGGGAATGGCGTGCCCTCGTCGAACATGAAAACGCCATAGGTGATCAATGCCACCCCCGCGCCGGCCGGCAATTCTCGCCAGCGACTATCGGTCGGCAAGCGTGCGGATAGATAAAATGCCGCCAGAGCACCGACAAGCAACTCCCAGCCTCGCGTCGGCAGCAGGTAGAAGGTAGCGGCCGGCCGGTGCGTGACGCCCCATTCCGCGGCCGCCAGGCTGATAAGCAGCGCGCCCACAAGCAGCGCCAGCAGTCGGCGCCGGCCGAAGCGCCAGACGGCCAGCAGCATCAACGGGAACACCATGTAGTACTGTTCCTCCACCGCCAGGCTCCATGTGTGCAGCAGGGGTTTCAGTTCCGTGGCGGCCGCGAAATAGTCGGTCTGGCGCCAGAAGAGGATGTTTGAAGTGAACGCAGCCACGGCCATCAGGCTCTGCGAAAACTCAACCAAGTCGCCAGGTAGCATCCATAGGTATGCGAAGGGGATGCACGCGGCAGCCATTACGTAGAGCGCAGGCAGTATCCGCCGGGCCCGGCGCTCGTAAAACCCTGTGAGGGTGAAGCTCCCCGCCTGGCTTTCGGCTAGGATGATCGAGGTGATCAAGTAGCCGCTGATGACGAAAAATACGTCAACACCCACATATCCGCCGCTGAAACCCTGAATACCGGCATGAAACAGAATGACAGGTAAAACAGCCAGTGCGCGTAAGCCGTCAATCTCTCTTCTATAGTTCATCGTTATTTCAGTAAAGCTGTTGAAGTAATACTTGGAGTTTGTCCGGCCCTCGCGCCATCGGCTGCCCCCGGAAATTATTCTAGTTCGCTTGCCTCCAGCGCAATTCATCCGATTGCACATTCATCGGACCGTATAATTTGGGAAATAGGTGCTATGTGCAAATTGAGCAACAAGCGATGAAATGTGAGTAGGCGGGTTTGGATGAGGCAATCCAACCGGGTTGGGTCTACTCCGAACTAGGGTTCCGGGTGACAAGCGTAAAAATGCACCTGGTGTCTGTCATTCTGGCGTTCTGCCGTCGCGATCAAACGCCCTTTCCCTGATTCACTCCAGAAAACCCGTGGTGTAACTTGACTGTACGCATTGTTCACATCATTGTTGGATTGGATGTTGGCGGGGCGGAATTGATGCTCAAGCGCCTGCTTTTGTCGTTTCGCGGGCACCGGACTTACGAGCATTGCGTCATTTCATTGACCAGCATGGGCAGTGTTGGCTCACAGTTGCGCAATGCAGGGATCGATGTTCGTTCGCTTGGCATGTCTTCTGTCGCCGCATTTCCTGTGGCCGTCTGGCGGCTCGTCCTGCTCATTCGGACTTTACGGCCGGCTGTTGTCCAGACCTGGATGTACCACGCGGATTTTCTGGGCGGTTGGGTCGGACGGTTTCTGGGCTGCAAAGTCATATGGGGCATCCGCTCTACCGGCATTCCTCAGGGGTCAGCTTCCCTGACGTGGTGGCTGATTCGCCTCAACGCTATCTGCTCGCACGTCCTGCCGCACAAAATTATTTGCTGTGCAGACTCCGCAAAAAAGGCTCACGCGGCCCTTGGATTTTCTGCCAGGAAAATGGCAGTCATTCCCAACGGGTATGACTTTTCTGACTTTTCTTTCAACCAGGCTGACCGGGAGCGGGTTCGGGAGCGCGCCGGGTTTAACGAGTACGATATTGTCATTGGCGTGGTGGGCCGGTTTGATGCGCTGAAAGATTTCCAGAATTTCGTCCTGGCAGCGAAATTCACGGCCCTCGAGTGCCCCGCGGCCCGATTTTTGATGGTCGGCCGCGATCTGGACGCCAATAATTCAGTTTTGCGCGGATGGATCGCCGCTGCGGGCCTGGATGAAAAATTCAGCTTGGTCGGAGAGCAGGCTCGCATCCCTGCCTACCTGTCTGCCATGGATATCTTTTGTCTGTCGTCAAAGCAGGAGGCGTTTCCCAATGTGGTTGTCGAAGCCATGGCCGTCGGTTTGCCGTGCGTTGTGACGAATGCAGGAGATGCAGCGACCATTGTTGGCGACTTGGGATGGGTAATCCCTGTGAAAAATTCCGTTGCTTTGGGCCGGGGATTGGTGCACGCCTGCCGTCTGCCGGCGTCCACCCGAGCCTTGGTCGGACAAAAAGGCGCGCAGCAGGTGCGAGCCAGATACGATATCGACTCAATTCGTCGCCAGTATGAAGCCGTGTATGGCGAGATTACTCAATCGCGGACTCAATAAAGTTTTGACACTATGAACGACAAGAATAATTCCGATGCCAAGACCGTGGCCGGTTTCGGTGATGAGTGGACACGGTTTGATCAAACCGGAATGGCGGAAGCAGAAACCCAGCGCTTGTTCGACAGTTATTTCTCCGTATTTCCGTGGGACCGGCTCCCAGCTCATTCAGTCGGCTTTGACCTCGGATGCGGGAGCGGACGGTGGGCGCGGCTGGCAGCGCGACGCGTCGGCACACTGCATTGCATTGATCCCAGCTCGGCCATCGAGGTGGCGAGAAAAAACCTGGCAGACCTGCCCAATTGCAAACTCCATCAGGCGGGCGTCGACGATATGCCCCTGGCGCAGCAGTCAATGGACTTTGGATACAGCCTTGGCGTCCTGCATCACATCCCCGATACGCAAGCCGCGTTGGCGGCTTGCGTGAGCAAGCTCAAACCAGGCGCTCCGTTTTTACTGTACCTTTACTACGCGCTCGACAACAAACCATGGTGGTTCCGGGCCGCGTGGCGTTTGAGTGATGTGCTGCGCAAGCTGATTTCCAGCATGCCTCACGGATTGCGCTATGTGTCGAGCCAAATTCTTGCGGCAATTATTTACTGGCCACTCGCCCGGTTTGCCTGTCTTGCAGAAAAACTCGGTGCAGACGTGAGCAATTTCCCGCTTTCTGCATACCGAAACTGCAGCTTTTATGTCATGCGAACCGATGCGCTGGACCGATTCGGCACCAGTCTTGAGCAACGGTTTTCCCAGACGCAGATACAGGCCATGATGCAAGCCGCCGGCTTGCACGATATTTCGTTTCGGGAGGCAACGCCTTATTGGTGCGCCGTCGGATTCACTGCGTCGGCAGATCAGGAAAATCGCTGAAGGCCCTGATGAAGATGTTATTGACGGATCAAATGAACCAGAGGGCTGATAAATATGTGTGGGCTTACGGGTTATCTGGGAAGCGCCCCGCTCGGCGAGGCGGGCGACGGTGCTTGTGGCCGTACGGGGACGCTGCTCAACAGGATGACGGATGCCATCGCTCACCGGGGGCCGGACTCTGACGGCTACTGGCAGGACCAGGAGGCCGGAGTTGCCTTGGGCCACCGTCGATTGGCGATTGTCGATGTGTCGCCGGCGGGTGCGCAACCCATGCAGTCTTCCGGCGGGCGTTATGTGATTGCCTACAACGGCGAGGTTTACAACCACCGGCTCCTGCGGCTCGAGCTTGAGAAAAAAGGCCTGACGGCTTGGCGTGGCCACTCAGATACCGAGGTACTGTTGGCGGGGTTTGAGGCATGGGGCATTCAGGCCACCGTAGAGCGTGCGATCGGCATGTTCTCTTTTGCCGTATGGGACCGTCAAACGCGCACTCTCACGCTGGGTCGTGACAGGCTGGGTGAAAAACCCATGTACTACGGCTGGCAGAACAGCGGAACGTCGGCAGTATTCCTGTTTGGTTCGGAACTCAAGGCGCTGCGGGTCCATCCGGCATTCGGCCGAAATATCAGCCGTGATGCGCTCAGCCTGTACATGAGGCACGGCAATGTAGGTGGTGCGCACTCCATTTATCAGGGGATTCACAAATTGATGCCGGGCACACTCCTGACGGTATCCAGGCAGATGCCCGAGCCCGTGCTGCATACCTACTGGGATGGCGCGGAAGTGGCAAGACGGGGTGTGGCGAGTCCATTTTCCGGCTCTTCGAACGACGCCGTTGATGCCCTCGAGGTTTTGCTCAAGGATGCCGTCGGACAGCAAATGGTCGCCGATGTTCCGCTCGGAGCCCTTTTGTCGGGTGGCGTGGACTCTTCTGCGGTGGTGGCGCTTATGCAGGCGCAGACCCATCGGCCCGTGAATACCTTTTCCATCGGTTTTCACGAGGCGGGGTACAACGAGGTGGAGCACGCGGGCGCGGTGGCGCGGCATTTGGGAACCAGCCATACCGAGATGTACGTGACGCCTTCCGAAGCGATGGCCGCTATCCCGCATCTGCCGACCTTGTACGACGAGCCGTTTGCAGATTCATCGCAGATCCCCACATTCCTGGTAAGCCGGTTGGCGCGGCAACACGTCACGGTGGCGCTCTCCGGTGACGCGGGTGACGAGTTGTTTGGCGGTTATAGCCGTTACGAGTTGACAGCCAGTCTGTGGCCCAGATTGCGTTCGGTTCCGTTGCCGGTACGCCGCACGCTGTCCTGGGCCTTGACCCGGCTCTCACCGCAAAACTGGAACTCTCTGGTGCGTCATACACCGCTGGCCAAACGCTGGTCGGATGTGGGCTACAAGTTGCACAAGGGCGCGGGTGTAATGGCCGCGCGTTCAACCGAGGAACTGTATTCGGGCATGGTGTCGCAGTGGGCTGATCCTGCTGCAGTGGTTGTGGGGGGCGCAGAGCCAGCCGCGGGACTCAGCGAAGCTCAACCCGACTTGGCCGGGCTCAACGACGTGGAGCGCATGATGGCGCTCGATATGCTGACGTATTTGCCAGATGACGTTTTGACCAAAGTGGACCGCGCTGCCATGGGCGTCAGCTTGGAAACGCGGGTGCCGTTTCTGGATCATCGTGTGGTGGAGTTCGCCTGGCAACTCCCGCTGAATGACAAACTGCGCCATGAAGGTGGGCGCTACACCAGCAAGTGGGCGTTGCGCCAGGTGTTATACCGTCATGTCCCGCAAAGCCTGATAGAGCGGCCCAAGATGGGTTTTGGTGTGCCTATTGACACCTGGTTGCGTGGGCCGCTGCGCGCTTGGGCGGAGGATTTGCTGAGTGAAGATCGCCTGAAGCGGGAGGGTTATTTCAACCATGCGCCGATCCGGCAGAAATGGCGTGAGCACCTGAGTGGAAAGCGCAACTGGCACCACCAGCTTTGGTGTGTATTGATGTTTCAGGCATGGTTAGGAAGTATGGATGACAAGAATCATGCCGGTTAAGCTCGCAAGCGGCGGAATGGCCAGGATCAAGGCATTTGTGTTTACCTCTTGGGGGGTTTTTTGCCTGGCTTCGCTCTGGGCATTGACAGCGGGACTCGTTCTCCAGTGGGTGGTTCTGCCTGCGTTGCCCGGATTGCACGCAGGCAATGGGTTGCTAAAAGGGGGCGACTGGATCAGGTTTCATCACGAGGCGACCGAACTGGCGACCCTGATGCGGCAGCAGGGTTCGGGGGTCTGGGAGTTGCGGCCACTTGGGAACGCGCCGATCGGCATTACAGCGGCCACGTATTTTTTGACCGGTGTTTCTGCACCTTGGGTGACGTTGCCTCTCAACGCCAGCATGTTTGGCCTGGCGGCGGCTTGCCTTTTCGCAATTTTCAGGGCCCTCGCGCCAGCCGGTCTGGCCTTTGCCGCAACAGTCCCGTTTGTGCTGTTTCCCAGTGCGGCCTTGATTTACGGTCAAATTCAAAAAGATGTGTTTTCCATTGCGGGCACATTCCTCGTAGCCGCCGTTTGGGTCCGGTTTGCGCAGCGGGTCGAGGTGAGTTGGGGCAACCTGCTGGGCCGGATTGCTGTTGTTGCAGCAGGTTGTCTGCTCGTCTGGATTGTGCGGCCTTACTTGATGCAACCGCTGATTGCAGCGTCTCTTCTGGCCGGAGCGCTGCTGATTGTCACGGGCGGTCGGGGCAGAGAGCGTCTGTGGTGGGCGGGGCTTCTGCTGAGCCTTGTGGTGCAAGTGGGCTACACCTCCTCTTTCGTTAAATTTTCCGACCCCACGGCGCCTGGATTGCCTGGATTGCCTGGATCACCTGGAGCGCCTTCAACGCCATCGGCATCTGCCAAAGAGCGCTCCTACCTGGACGCAGCCGTAAGAAGTCTGAACGCGGCACGTGTCGGATTTGCCGAGGGTTATCCGAACGCCGGCAGCAATATCGATACCGAGGTACGGTTTAATTCTCCGGTGGCGGTTGCTTCGTATCTTCCTCGCGCTCTCGGCGTGGGATTGCTCGCTCCGTTTCCGTCGATGTGGTTGAGCGACGGTGTTTCTCCCGGCAGCGGTGCAATGCGCCTCATCTCGGGCCTGGAAATGGCAATGACTTACGTGTTGCTTTTCGGGACTGTGCTGCTTCTGTGCAGTTTCAAAGGCAACCGACCGGCTTTGTTCGTTGTTGTGGTGATCGCGCTGGTGCTTACCCTTCTCCTGGCGCTGGTTGTTTCCAATGTTGGTACTCTTTATCGAATGCGCTATGGCAGCTGGCAAATCATGAATGGGTTGGGAGTATTGGGGTGGTGCGTACTTTGGCAGAAGTCAGGGGCCTGGCGGAGCCGCGAGTGACTGCGATGGACGATGGCTTTCGGGGAATGCACCGGATCTGTGCGCCTGGTCTGCAGGGGCTGACTCAAGGCCATGCCGGAGGCGGCTGCACATGAAGAGAAAATTGTTGTTTGTCGTCAACGTGGACTGGTTTTTTCTGTCTCACCGCCTTCCGATAGCGCTGGAGGCGCAGCGCAGGGGTTACGAGATTCACGTGGCCACCGGATTGACCGACAGGCTCGATGAGTTGCAGAGCCACGGTTTCGTCGTACATCCCCTGCTCAGGATGGATCGCAGCAGCGCTGCACTCGATAGCGCCTGGCATACGCTGGTCGAGCTATGGAGAATATTTCGGGCGGTGCGGCCGGGTGTCGCGCATCTGGTCACCATCAAACCCGTCTTGCTGGGTGGCCTGGCTGCACGCATTGCGGGTGTGCCGGCGGTTGTGGCCGCAGTCTCGGGGCTGGGTTTTGTGTTCACGGCTTCCGGCATCAAGGCGACGGTGCGCCGGTGGCTGGTAGAGGTTCTGTACCGCGTCGCTTTTGGGCATCGCAATCTGAAAGTGATTTTTCAGAATCCAGGCGATCGAAGCAGTCTGGCTCAGGTGACACATCTGAAGGATTGCAGGATAGAAATGATTCGGGGTTCCGGTGTCGACCTGGCCCAATTTGCATACACGTCCATTCCCGAAGGTACGCCGGTTGTGCTGCTGGCGGCGCGGCTGCTGGCAGACAAGGGAGTACGGGAATTCATGGAGGCCGCTCGTCTGTTGAAGTTGCGGGGTGTCAACGCAAGGTTCTGCCTGGCAGGTACGATCGATCCCCTCAATCCCACCAGCCTCACAGCCGCTGAGCTGGCGCAGTGGTCTTCCACCGGCGCAATTGAATTGTGGGGACACCGTGCGGACATGCAAAATGTACTGCGTTCAGCGCATATTGTGGTTCTTCCGTCCTACCGGGAAGGTTTGCCCAAGATCTTGCTCGAGGCCGCTGCTTGCGGTCGCGCTGTAGTGACTACGGATGTGCCTGGCTGCCGTGATGCCATAGACTCAGGAGTTACTGGCGTGCTTGTGCCGGTGCGCAATGCTAAGGCACTGGCTGATACGCTGGAAGCTTTGCTCAGAAACCCAGCACGCTATCAGGCCATGGGTGATGCAGGCCGCGCCTTGGCTGAGCGGGCGTTTGATGTGCGGCAGGTGGTGGCGGCGCATTTGCGCATTTATCAAGAGTTAATAGGTAATCACAATGGTTGCGCAACCCTAAGGCAGGAATGAAATAGTTATGAAAAGGATATTTGACCTGATTCTGGTTTTGTCGGGGGGAATTGTTCTGTTTGTGCCCGCTTGTATTATTGCAATACTAGTACGGTTGACTTCCAGTGGGCCGGCCCTGTACTGGTCCGACCGCGTTGGGCGAAACAATGTGATTTTCAGAATGCCGAAATTTCGCAGCATGCTAATTGGCACTCCGGCAGTTGCGACTCATTTGCTATCCGATCCAGACCGCTACCTCACCCCCATTGGAAGTTTTCTTCGTCGAAGCAGCCTGGATGAATTGCCGCAACTGTGGAGTATTTTCAAAGGCGATATGAGCTTTGTGGGCCCGAGACCGGCGCTGTTTAATCAACGCGATCTGATCGAGTTGCGCACCCGCAGCGGCGTTCATGAATTGTTGCCTGGCTTGACGGGTTGGGCTCAAATCAACGGGCGTGATGAGTTGCCAATTCCACAGAAAGTGGAACTGGACATTTCATATTTGCAACAGCAGTCCCTTTGGTTTGACATAAGGATAATGTTTCTGACTTTTTTGAAAGTAATGCGGCGCGATAACGTTAGTCACTAAGACCACGGACGGCGTGAAGTAGAAAATTTCAAGGGCTGCACGGGGCATACGGCTGCGTCGCTCTTCATACTTGAAGTAAGCACTTAATGCATCAAAGAGTTTTGGACTGGCCCCGGGCGGTGAAGTATTTCGTCGTCTTGGCGCTGGATATATTTAGCGCGCTGCTGGCTACTTGGCTGGCATTCACGCTCCGCTTGGATAGCCTCCATGTGCCCACCGGTTCGCAATGGTGGGTGTATGCGTTGGCGCCGGCGTTGGTTGCTCCGGTATTTATCAAGTTTGGTCTGTACCGGGCAATTTTCAGATATTTGGGGCAGGCGGCGTTGCTAGCGACGACGAAAGCAGTTGGAATTTATGGGCTTCTATTTTTAGGATGTCTGCTGTGGCAGCGATGGCCTGGCGTACCGCGAAGCATTGGTGTCCTACAACCCTTGCTGTTCCTGCTGATGGTCGGGTCCAGCCGGGCCTTGGCGCGATTCTGGCTGGCAACGGTCAGTCCAACCCAAAAAGCGCAAAAAGGCCGATTGCTCATAGTGGGAGCTGGAACGGCGGGTGTGCAAACTGCTTCGGCTTTGGGAATTTCGGGGCAATTTGTGCTGCTAGGCTTCGTTGATCACGATGCATCCAAAGTAGGACGAAGCATTAATGGCGTGCGCGTTTTTTCCCCGGATGAAGTTCCGGGTGTCGTGAGTCGGCAGGGTGTGACAGACATCTTGCTCGCGTTGCCCAGCGTATCGCGAGAGCGACGCAACAGTATTATTCAAAGTTTGCGCTCGCTACCCGTTCATATTCGGACTTTGCCCGGTTTGGCGGATCTGGCGAGCGGGCGGGTTACCGTACGAGACTTCGCAGAGCTTGATGTGGAAGATCTGCTTGGGAGGGATCCTGTAAGTCCGAACATGGAGTTGATTGTTCGCGATCTAGCGCGGCAGGTTGTTCTGGTCACGGGTGCCGGTGGCAGCATCGGCGGGGAGCTTTGCAGGCAAATTGTCCTGCAACGACCGCGGCAACTGGTGCTTCTCGATCACAATGAGTTTGGGTTGTACAGCATTCATCATGAATTGCAGGCCTTGTGCACAGCCAAAAATTTGGGTGTCGAATTGGAGCCACTTCTCAGTAGTGTCATCAACTACCCCCGAATGTCTGCTGTTTGCCAAGCCTTCCGTCCTGCCATCATCTACCATGCCGCTGCTTACAAGCACGTGCCTTTGGTAGAAAGAAACGCAGGCGAAGGCATACTCAACAACGTGTATGGCACGCTCAATATGGCGCGTGCCGCGCTGGAAAATTCGGTGGAGCGCTTTGTATTGGTTTCGACCGACAAGGCAGTGCGTCCTACTAATGTGATGGGCGCCAGCAAGCGGATGGCTGAACTAGTCTTGCAGGCGTTGGCCGCCGATACGTCGCCTAAATTTAATGAATTCCAGACAGCAACTGCCAAAGCTGCGAATCACCGGACCTGCTTCACCATGGTTCGGTTCGGCAATGTTCTTGATTCGAGCGGCAGTGTGGTGCCTCTGTTCAGGCGACAACTCAGCCAAGGTGGGCCTTTGACAGTCACTCACACTGAAGTCACCCGTTATTTCATGACTATTCCAGAGGCGGCGCAACTGGTGTTGCAGGCTGGCGCCATGGCGGCAGGCGGCGATGTGTTTGTGCTTGATATGGGCGAGCCAGTCAAAATCCTGGACTTGGCACGGCGCATGGTGCAGCTGTCCGGGCTGTCAGTTCGCAATGCAGACAATCCGAACGGCGATATCGCCATTGAAATTACAGGGTTGCGCCCAGGCGAGAAGCTTTATGAAGAGCTATTGATCGGTGACAACCCAGAGCCTACGGCGCACTCACGAATCATGAAGGCGCGTGAGCAATTCATTCCGTGGGATTTGTTGGCCGCGGAGTTAGCATTGCTTGAAGGCGCCGCCCGACGCAACGATTTGCAGGCAATCAAGGCGTTACTAAAAAAACATGTGCAGGGCTACCAGCCTCAGAGTTGAGGAGTTCATTGCTGCCTAAACTGCACATACTGCGGCGATGGTGTTTTCGTATTAAAGCTTTCTCCGGACCGGTAAATTGACTGCTTTCAATGTGTGTCGGTGCGCACTGTGTAACGCATGCTGATGATGAATCGTTGAATAACGCATCAACGCGGCGCAGCAGGTCGAGGACAGCAGTTCGCCGTATTCCAGGCAGGGGTAGAACCTGGTTCGCTTTCGTAGCCGTTTTAGCACCTTAAAATCAGTAAATTCCAAGGGAACCTGAAGACAGAGAGAACAGCTTATTTCTCAGGTGTGACCCGCTCATCATTTTTTACTAAGAAGTACCGAGATGAATCTTCAGAATAAAAAAATTTGGCTAAGCATCATCGGTTCAGCTTTGGTATTTCCGCTTTTTTTTCAACTCGACGGCGGGATATACAGAGACGCTCTGCCGCTGACCGATTCGCAAGGGCTGCTCAGCAAAGTCCCGCTGCCGATCTCCATTTTGACTTTCCTGATATTGCCTTGGCTTATTTTCTTGACGGGTAATCTTAAAAAAGCCCGGCCCGCGCTGGTCATGATATTGGCGATCATCGCGGTTGGCATGATCTCCTTGTGGTTTGGCGGCGATGGTATTACGCCGCACCAACGCAAATTGACAATGCTGGCGCAGATGACCTTTCCTTTGGGTGGGTTGCTCCTTGGACAATTGATCGATGACAAGGAAAAAATCATTGCCCGAGCATTCCTGATCGTGGTTTCATTCGTCGTTCCGTTTCAGCTGCTTGCGACATGGGCTCAAGGCGGCTTGATTCTGACGCACTATCTGTATGCCTTCAGCATTTATTCCCATTTTCAATACGTTACCTTGATTTTGGTGTGCGCCTTCGCTTATGCGTTAACGACGCTGTGGGATGAACACAAAGTCTGGCTTTCTGTTTTGGCCGTACCGATATTTATCTACATCACGGCCAGCCTGTCCTTCCTGACGATCTTTGCTTACGCAGCCCTCTTTCTATCTTTTGTGGCGTGCAAACTATGGGTGCATAGGGCGAGCGCCGTTTGGATGGGGCTCTCAGTTGGCTTGGTCGTGATAGCCGCGTTCGCTGGTGCTACTTATTTCGGAAAAATGGCTGGTCAGCGAACGTCGGTGGAAGGAGATCAAGGCTCGTTTTACGGAAAATTCAAGGGTTTGGCAGAAGGAAAAATTCCTTTGAATGTGCAGGAGCGACTGGATGACTGGAGGTTTTTTGGCGCGGGAATTGTTGAGAGCAGCAAGACCTTGTTGGTAGGCCATCCGCAGCCCATGCCGCGCGAGATAAAGTCCAGTCCTCACAACTGGTATGTGGATGCGGCCTACACATTTGGCTTGATCGGCTTGCTGCCTATACTTGCGCTTATCGTGTACACGGCGCAATTATGCTGGAGGCAACGTCATACCTTCCAGGAGGAGACTTGGTGGCTGGTTGCCATCGTGTTTTACCTCGTCATTATCGACAGCAACTTCAAAGTTACGCTTCGGCAGCCCTACCCTGGCATCTTTGCGTATTTTCTATGGGGGCTTTTGCTGACCCGCTTGCGCTTCCATCTCAATGCGGATCATGCGCGCTAGTCCTGGCGTTGCGGCATGAGCACGTCTTCCACAAATCTCCGGGACGGGATTTTGTTTAGCACAGTGGGCGTTTTCGGTTCAGCCTTTTTGTGGCTGCTCAGTTTCAAGGTGGTGGCGCTTTGGATGGGCCCTGAAGGGGTGGGTTTGTTTTCGCAACTCCGCCAAATGGCACAGGCCGCCACGGTGGGGGCGACTTTCGGCGGCACCAATCCCGTGGTTCAAGGGTTGTCCGAGCGCAGTGAAGAAGCTGCGCGCCGTCAGTTTCGTGCAACTGCCTTCCGTTTTGTGGGCTCAGCGGGAGTGCTCGTAGTGCTGGCGGTCCTCATCGCGGCGCCGTCCCTTGCACAGTTTTTCCTTTCATCGAGCGCTCCCGAGCTGGTGGCCACCGTGCGTGGGCTCGCGCTGGCCGTGTTGCTCAATGTTGCCGGTACATACGCCATTGCGGTGCTCAATGGGTATCGCTCTTACCGCTACCTCGCGCTCGCTCAGATTGCCGGCCCGACTGCATTGGTGCTGGTGCTGAGCGGTGCGTGGTTGTGGCCCATGCCACCTAATCCGTGGCTTCTGGCTGTGGCGTTTGTCCTGTGTTTCGGGGTTTCCTGTCTGTTCGGTTTGTTCGGGGTCTTGCGTTTGCCAAAGCCCCAAGTTGCCGAAGCGACGGGGTCGCTTGTGGCCGCTGAAAGCCGTGCCTTCCTGCGATTTGCGCTCTCCAATCTGGTTGCCGCTTTGTCCACCACACTGGCCTTGCTGTTGATCCGTTCCTGGGTGATTGAGGCTAGAGGGCTGGCTTTTGCCGGGTTCTTTGACGCCGGCTGGACATTGACTTTCAACTACACCACGCTTTTTTTGACAGCCTGCAGCGCGATCTACCTGCCTTTGTTGTCCCGGGTTACGACCCCTGAGGGCCAAAGGGCATGCATGCTTAAAACGGCATACATGGTTCTTGCGGGCAGTGTGCTGGTTTGTTATTGCATGGTTCTTTTGAAAACACCCCTGATCAGGCTGTTGTACAGCCCTCAGTTTCAGCCATCGGAACAGGTGCTTTTAGTGCTTGTAATTGCAGTCATTTTTCGAAGCATATCGTGGGTGTACGGGACCGTGATTCTTGCAACCAGAGATTCGCGCGTCCTTTTGCTGTCCGACTTTGCGCTAAACCTCGGTTTGTTGGCGGCGGTGAAATTAGCGCTGGTCAACTATTCCGCTCTGGGCGTGCTGGCTTGGGCATTTGTGTTACCGAACTTTCTCTACCTGGTATTTGTGGTGGAATATGCGGGGTATAAAAATCCGCTGATGCTGCGCAGGGATATTTGGCCTCTGCTGTTGGCCGCGGCACTCCCGCTGGTGCTGCTGGCGTTGATTGCACCAGGCCCAGTACACGACTGGACTGTCACCCATTGGCTGTGCCTGGCAGCGGGGCCGGCCGTTGCTGCCGCATCTTTGTTATCCTACAAAAGGATCGTTCTGTGAAGAAACTGAGGTTGGATATTGAGCGGTATCAGCGCTTCATTGGACATGCGGGACCTGTTTCCGGGTTCAGGTTGTTGGGAACCTGCTTGAAGCCACGCATGCTACCAGTGGTGCTCCTTCGGTTGTCTGAGTTTTTCTTCGAGCGGCGCTTGGGCGCGTTAGCCAAATTGTGCGCCATGGTAAATGTTGCTATTTTCGGCATCGAGTCTTCTCCCCAAGTGAAGATAGGTGGGGGCCTGTTTTTGCCGCATACGGTGGGAACGGTGCTGGGAGCTGAGAGCATTGGTGTCGATGTCACCATTTTGCAAGGGGTGACTCTCGGTACGGCTGAGCCGGACAATGGATTTACGATCTCCCTGCGTCCTGTTATCGGCAACAACGTGGTGATCGGTGCGGGGGCCAAGGTGATAGGCCGCGTGACCATCGGCGATCATGCCAAGGTCGGTGCCAATGCCGTGGTCCTGCAGGATGTCCCGCCGTACGCAATTGCCGTCGGCGTGCCGGCCAGGATCATTCTTCGCACCCAAGCAGACAAGCTACAGGAAACAAATTGACCCAACTTTCGTTAAGCGCCTCGCTCGTGCTTTACAAACCGGATCTGGCAACTCTGGAGCGCACGCTGTTGGCCCTGCAGGAAGCTGGCCGCGTGGCCAGGGATGCATATATCCTGCGGCTGGAGTTGACACTGGTCGACAACTCCTGCGATCCTGCATTGCACGCACAATTGCGCGGCTGGCTGGATGCACGCCGGACAGCCATGTCGGACTGGACAGTGCACCTCTTGCTGTCGCCCGACAACGTTGGGTACGGACGTGGCAATAACCTTGCCATTGAACGGATCACATCGGATTACCACTTGGTGGTGAACCCCGATCTTTTTGTGGAACCCGATGCGCTACGCGAAGCATTACGCTTTCTGGAGAATCACCCCGAAACCGGGCTACTGACGCCTGCGGTGTTTGGTGAGAACGGTGAGAGGCACTACTTGTGTAAGCGTCATCCGACCCTGCTCATCATGTTTCTGCGCAGTTTTTCCCCGAAGTGGCTGCAATCCTGGTTCGAGCCCACAATGGCCGAATTCGAAATGCGCGATTGCGACTACGACAAGCCCATCTTCGATGTGGAGTACCCCACGGGGTCTTGCATGTTTTTTCGTACCGACGTTTTGAATCGGATCAAGGGATTTGATCCGGAATATTTTCTGCACTACGAAGATGCTGACATCGGCCGAAGGGCGCTACAGGTGGCGCGTGTCATATATGTTCCCGCTGTCAAGGTCGTGCACCAGTGGGCGCGGGACACGCACCGTTCCTGGATCTCCAGATTGGTGACTATTCGCTCCGGCCTGGTTTATTGGCGCAAATGGGGCGGTGTATTCAGTAGCACCCCGGATGACGTCGAGTTTGCCGGAGCCTGCCTGCCAATGACGAGAGATGTGCCCGCCGATTCTGCGCAAGCGCCAGACGCCATAGGCGTAGGGCGAACCGTATTGGTCACGGGGGCCAACGGGTTTATTGGCAAGGCGGTTTGTGATGATTTGCCCTCCAGAGGCTATCGGGTGTTGGGTGTGGTGCGTCACAATGTGCGGATGACTCTGCAAGAGGGATCGGAATGCCTCTCTATGGACGAAATCGATGCACACACTGATTGGGCGGATGTGTTGCCGGGGGTTGACTGTGTTGTGCATCTTGCCGCGCGTGTGCACCTCATGCGGGAAACCGCTTCCGATCCGCTGACTGAGTTCCGTCGTACGAATGTAGCGCTGACCCTGAATCTGGCGCGCCAGGCGGCGGCCGCGGGCGTGCGGCGGTTTGTTTTTGTCAGCTCCATCAAGGTCAACGGTGAAGTTACTCCTGTTGGTCAGCCTTTTAATGCCGAGGACCAACCGCATCCCACCGATCCCTACGGAATTTCCAAATACGAAGCTGAGGTGGGATTGTTGGCGCTCGCAGCCGAGACGGGGATAGAGGTTGTGATTATCCGGCCCGTGCTGGTTTATGGGCCTGGCGTCAAAGCCAACTTTCATTCCATGATCAACTGGTTGCTCAAGGGTGTCCCTCTGCCGCTGGGGGCTTTGCCCAATCGGCGTAGTTTTCTGGCGTTGGGGAATCTTGTCGATCTGATTGCCGCCTGTGTGCAGCACCCGGCAGCCGGCAACCAGATCTTTTTGGCCAGCGACGGCGAGGATTTGTCGATTTCCGGGCTGCTTCGCCGCACCGCTGCCGCGCTTGGAAAGTCGGCCCGGCTCATCCCGGTGCCGGTCATGGTGCTCAGGGCCGGCGCCCGGCTGGTGGGTCAGGAAGCGGTCATGCAGCGCTTGTCTGATTCGTTGCAGGTGGATATCTCCAAAACCCGGCGCGTGTTGGGCTGGACGCCTCCGATCCGTGTGGATGATGCGCTGAAGGAAACGGCGCAGTACTTCCGGCGGGACAACAGTTGATGGGCGTGGCCGCGCCGACTGTTTTTCTGACAGGGCGGACCAGCACCATAGGGCCGCTTGTGATCCCCTTGCTGCTGGATCAGGGTTTTGAGATCCATGCGCTGGGACGCAAACCACCGATCGAAGATGATGAACGGGCAAGCCTGCAATGGTCGCCACTCGACTTGTTGGATCCTCTGCGGGTCATGCCCGATGTCGCCGCTGGCACGCTCATACATACCGCCGGCCTTTGGCTATTGCCGGGCTGGCTCGAAAAATTTCATGCCAGCGGCGTGCGCCGCGTGATTGCCTTCAGCTCGACCAGCCGCTTCACCAAGCAGGCGTCGGCCAGCCCCTACGAGTTGGAAGTGGTCAACAAGCTGATCGCCGCCGAAGACCATGTGGCTGCGGAGTGTGAGCGCCTGGGCATGGCGTGGACAATTTTCCGGCCCACGCTGATCTACGGCGGCGCCGGCGGCGACCGTAATGTGGCCGACATTGCGCGGCTAATTCGCAAGTTCGGTGTCTTCCCGGTGTTTGGTTCGGCCAGCGGACGCCGCCAACCAGTCAACGCTGCCGACCTGGCCCAAGCCTGTCTGCAAAGCCTGACTGCCCCGGCCAGCTTCAACAAGGCCTACAACCTGAGCGGCGGCGAAACGCTCGCCTATATTGACATGGTGCGGCGCATCTTTGAAACCCTGGGGCGGCAACCCCGGTTCATCCGCATTCCGCTGACTGCTTTCAAGCTGGCGGTGAAGCTGGCTCGCCTGCACCCGCGCTTTGCCCATCTGACACCGGACATGGCCCTGCGCATGCAGGCCGACTTGGTGTTTGACCATGGCGACGCCACGTGCGACTTCGGTTACAGCCCGGGCCGGTTCGACCCCTCCTATCTGACCGCCTTGCCCTGAGGCCATGCAACTGCCCCGTCTGTTGCACAATTGCCGGTTATTCCCCACTTACAGACCTTGGCCATGACCGATACCTCCCACCCCGACCCTGACCTCTCCCACGTAGGCCCGCGCGACAAGGCCGAAATCCTGGCGCAGGCGCTGCCTTACATCCGCAAGTTCCACGGCAAGACGCTGGTCATCAAGTACGG